>WNGG01007569.1_pt1 | contig 12020 bp, 10 predicted proteins | sample 5400661 | NCBI WGS metagenome assembly WNGG01 (sample SAMN13153372, study PRJNA577476) | soil metagenome | isolation source: 100 cm soil or saprolite under Garry oak tree replicate 1 | place: USA:California | collected 2016-06-15 | reverse complement strand
CCACGATGAATTCCCTGACGGCGGCGCCGGCCCTCAGCTCGGCTGGCCCGGGATCGAAGTCGGCGAAGGGGCGCGAGAACATCACATCCGCCAGCACCGGGTTGGCCCGCACGAATTCGCGGAATACCTCGATCACGCTCCTGATCATCGTCCTCGCCGCCCGGGCCGTCAGCCGACGGACCGAAGACGCCACCGGCCGGTCAATCAGGAAGTTTCGTCCGCACCGCCCGCCGCTACCGCATCATCGAGATCCAGGCCACCGCCCGCGTCATCACCGCCGCCGGCCCCGGCCGCGCGACCTCCATAAAGCCCCCGGCCGCACCCACCGCGATCCCGGTGCGCACTAATTGAGCCAAGTCGGGAGAACTTTCGTGATCATGCAACACTTTCGTGATCATGCAACGGGGGGAGGAGGGGTTCGCCGTTTACCTGGTCAGCAGGTACTGCCCGGGATCCCGGGGCGGGCGGGCCGGCGGCGCGCCCGCGGGGTGACCGACGCCGACGGCTCCCATCGGCAGCCAGCCGGCTGGCAGCCTGAGCGAGGCGGCCGCCCGGTCCTGGCAGAACAGCGTGCTGGAGACCCAGCATGAGCCCAGTCCCTCGACGGCCAGGGCGACCAGCAGGTTCTGCACGGCCGCGCCCATGGCCACGACGAACATGGCCCGCTCGGCCGCTGCGCGCCGGTCGTCCGGGTAGGCATGCGCCGCGTCCGTGACCAGGCAGGGCACGATGATCAGCGGCGCCCGCCGGAGCGGCTCGCCGCGGCGCACCCGCCGCGCGATCTGCTCCGGGGTGAACCCGTCGCCGCGCAGGTCGTCGGTCCATGCGGCGAGCATGTCGTCAAGGAGCGCGGTCTTCGCCGCGGGCGACTCGACGATCGCGAACCGCCACGGCACGCTGTGATGCGGGGCGGGCGCGGTCAGCGCCGCGGCGACTGCCCGGCGGACCGGCTCCGGGCGGACCGGCGCGGCGGTGAAGTCCCGTACGGTCCGGCGGGCGGCAAGCACTTCGGCGGTGCCCAGCCGGAACATGTCCTCGGCGGCCGGCCTGATCAGCGCGGCAGCACCCGGCCCGTCGGCATCGGTGACCAGCCCGGCCAGGCCGCCAACGATCGCGACCGGCAGCTGCCTGGTCTTTCCCTTGACCAGGTCCGCGGCCGCGGCAATCTCATCGGCTACGGCCGCCACCGTGACCTCGAGCTGATTGCCGAAGGTGTCGGCCTCGCCGCGGTGATCGTGCAGCGGCGCCAGGCCGGCCACCCCGATCGCCGTGTCGGTCTGGCCGGTGCGCCACGGCCGGCCCATGGTGTCAGTGATGATCACGCCGACGCTGGCTCCGCGCCGCGCGCGCAGCGCCTTCCGCAGCTGACGGGCCGATCCGTCGGGATCGTCGGGCAGCAGCACGACGGTGCCAGGTGCCGTGTTGGAGGCATCGACCCCGGCTGCCGCCAGCACCAGCCCGTGTCTCGTCTCGGCGATCGTCGTCGGGCCGCGGCGGGCGACGACCCGGACCGTCTCCGCGTCGATTGCCTGCTCCCGGTCGCTGCGGATGACCCGGCCCTCGGCCTTGCTGATGATCTTCGAGGTGATGACCACGATGTCGCCGTCGCGCAGCCCGGGAACCGCGTCCGCGATCAGCGCGCCGAGGTCGTCGCCGGCGGTGATCTCCGGCAGCCCGGGCACGCCCGTGACGGTAAGGCCCGCGCCCGCGCCCGCTATGCCCTTGCCCGCGTCGGCCGCGCCCTTGCCCGGGCCGGCAACGCCCGCGCCGGTCATGACGCCGCTGGCACTGTCTTCGTTCCCCGGAGCCCGCTGCGGGTTGCTCTCGCTGGTCACCGGGCGAACTCCCCGGCCAGGGCGACCGCGGCCCTGGCTATCTCCGCTGACGCGGTCAGGTCGGTCATGTACAGCGGCAGCGCCCGGACGGCGATCCCGGCCAGCTCAGGGGCGTCCACGGCGGCCTTGTCCTGCTCGTCAACCAGCCAGCCGTCCAGCAGCCCGGCGCCGTAGTGCGCCGCGACCGCCGCCGCGCTGGTCTGCACGCCAATGGCGGTCAGGCAGGCGTCGGCCATGCCGCGCACCGGCGCACCGCCGATGATCGGGGAGACCCCGACCACCGTCTTGGCGCTGACCGCCGCGGCGATGCCGGGCACGGCCAGGATGATGCCGACGCTGACCACCGGGTTCGACGGCGGCAGCAGGACGAAGTCCGCGGCCTCGATCGCCTCGAGCACGCCGGGCGCCGGCGTTGCCTCCGCCGCGCCTACAGCGATGATCTCGGCTGCGGGCACCGACGCGTGCAGCCGCACCCACCATTCCTGGAAATGCACGGTGCGCCTGCCGTCGGTGTCGTCGAGCACCACATGGGTCTCCACCCGGTCGTCCGACATCGGCAGCAGGGTCACGCCCGGCCGCCACCGCTCGCACAGCCAGCTGGTGACGGCAGAGAGCGGCTGACCCTCGGTCAGCAGCTTCGTCCTCGCGATGTGGGTGGCGATGTCGCGGTCGCCGAGGCTGAACCAGTCGGGCCCGGCGCCGTAGGCGGCCAGCTCCGCCAGCACGGCGAAGGTCTCGGAGTCCCGGCCCCAGCCCTGCTGTTCGCTGATGCCGCCGCCGAGGGTGTACATGACGGTGTCCAGATCCGGGCTGACATGCAGGCCGAACAGGCTGATGTCGTCACCGGTATTGCCGACCACGGTGATCTCGGCAGCGGGTACGGCGGCCTTCAGCCCGCGCAGGAAGCGCGCGGCGCCGATGCCGCCGGCCAGCACGGTGATACGCATGCCGGAAAGTCTGTCAGGTGCCCCAGCCGCGGCCAGCACTGGACAGCCGCCCAGCCCAACGTCGCCCGCCCCTAGTGCAGCGCCAGCTTCGGCCTTACCGTCGACGTGATCCTGGAGACTTTTGGGGCCAGCTGCACCGAAAAGTCTCCGGGATCATGAATGGACCCTGCGATTTGGGGACTAGGTGCCTGCCGCGCCGGAAATGCGTCGGTTACCAGCCCGCATAGGCGAGGATGACTGCCGTGGCCGCCAGGTTGAGCAGTGAACCGCTGACCGGCGTTGCCGATGTGGCTAATGAGGTTGGTGCCCCTGGCGTGGCTAGCGAGCTTGACCGCCGGGACATGCCTCGCCTGGCCGATGTGGTGCGCAGGGTGGCAGGCTTCCCGCGGCTGCGCTACATGGGTTCCAAGTACCGGCTCGCGCCGCAGCTCGCCGAGGTCTTCGCCGAGGTCGGCGGCCGGACCGCGCTCGACGCCTTTTCCGGCAGCGGCGTCGTCTCTTACCTGCTCAAGGTCCTCGGATACCAGGTCATGGCGAACGATTTCCTCATGTTCCCCGGCATCATCGCGTCCGCCACCGTGGTGAACCAGGGGGCAACACTCGACGCGGCGGACATCGACGCGATCTGCAGGCCGCCCGCCGACGACCGCGATTTCGTCCAGCGCAACTTCCGCGGCGTGTTTTTCACCGACGCCGACCGGCGTTTCCTCGACTCAGCCTGGTCGCACATTGACCGCATGGACGGCCACGAGCGGTCCATCGCCATCGCCGCGCTCGTCCTGGCCGCCGCCCGCAAGCAGCCGCGCGGCGTATTCACCTTCACCGGCCTGCGCTATGACGACGGGCGGCGTGACCTGCGCCTCGGTATGCGGGAGCATTTTCGTGAGCGGGCCGCGGAGTACAACAGCGTCGTGTTCGACGGCGGCCAGTCGTGCACGGCAAGCCACGGCGACGTCTTCGCCATCGAGCCGCAGTCCTACGACGTCGTCTACCTCGATCCGCCGTACGCGCCAGCCAGGGACGACAACTGCTACATCAAGCGGTACCACTTCCTTGAGGGCCTGTCGGTTTACTGGCAGGGCCTGGAAATCATGCAGCACACCCGCACCAGGAAACTGCCGAAGCGGTACACGCCGTTCTCCTACAAGCGCACCATCACCGATGCGCTGCGCCGTACCTTCAGCAAATTCTCCGGCTCCGTCATCGTCGCGTCCTATTCCTCGAACGCGGTCCCCGACGCGGCAACCATCGAGTCGCTGCTGCGTGAGGTGAAGGAGGACGTGGAGGTCCGGCTGATCGACCATACCTACAGCTTCGGCACCCACTCCGCCGCCCTGCGCCGCGCCGCGTCCGAGTACCTGTTCATCGGCAGGTAGCCCAGGTCTGCCGGGAGGCCGGTCAGGATCGCGTGCTAGGTAGCTGGTGTTAATCGGCTGTCTTTTGCGCTGGTCTCGCGTGCTGCATGGCGGCGTATCTCTCCGGGACCGCTGCGGATCGCTGCTGGCGGTGCCGGCGGGATCTGGCGCGGGCCCGGCCGTCCGCTGGTGGGCTGTGACCAGGTGGTGAGGCCCGGCCGGGCCGGCCGTTCCGGTCATCAGGCACCGGCGGCTGCCCAGGTGCCGTTCCGGTAGGCAACCCCGAGCACGGCGAGGCGGGCCAGGTTGGCTGCGGCGGCGAGCAGGGCAAAGTCGGCGGCGACTTTGCGCAGCCCGCGGACGCGGGCGCGGCGGCCGCCGTGGCGGCGGCGCATCAGGTGGCCGATCTTGCGCTCGACCTTGGGCCGGGTGGCCCGGTAGTCAGCCTTCCAGGCCGGATCTTGCTGGCGGGTGCGGGCGGCGGCCAGCCGGGCCTCGTGCGGGCCGATGGTGATCGTGCGGCCTTCTTTGGCGCTGGTGCACTGGGCTGCCAGCGGGCAGGTGCGGCAGGCCGCGGCGAACCTGGCAGTCCCAGCATGGCGCCCGGTGGCGGGCCGGATGGGCACGGTGACGCCGGCCGGGCAGGTGACCGTCTTGCCGTCCAGGTCGATGGTGAAGCGGTCCTTGGGAAAGCAGCCTTTGACCGCGGGCGGCGGCTGGCATTTGATGCCGTTATAGACACCCGCGCCATCCAGCCGTCCGATGAGCTCGCCAGAGCCGTAGGCGGCATCGCCGTAGACAGCCGGCTGGCCCTCGCCCGCCGCAGGAGCCCCGGCCTGCCCGCTGTCCTGGCCGGGGACGCTGTCCTGATCACCGGGGAGCAGGTCAGCGAGCAGGCCCTCCGCGACCTCGGCGTCGCCGCTGTTTCCCGGCGTGGCCGCAGATGCGGTGATGATCTCCGAGTCAGGGTCAGTCGCGATATGGCCCTTGTAGCCGTCGAACCCGCGGGCGGAGGTCTTGTGCCCGTGCCGGGCCTGCGGGTCCACGGTCGAGATGACCCGGTCCGGGGCGACCCGCCGGGCGATCCGGAACACCCCGGCCGCGTCCTGCTCCAGGTCCTGGCCGGTCACGCTGGCCAGCAGCGCCGCCGCCTGCGCCAGTACCGGGCCCAGCTCGTGCCCGTCCAGCGCCGTCAGCAGCGCGTGAGCGTCCCGGGCCAGCGCATCGACCAGCTCCTCCCGGGCCGCCGGGTCGTCGTAGTCACAGGCCGGCTTGCCCCCGGCAGCGTAATCATCATCGCGGCGCAGCACCGCGCGAAGCTCACCGCCCAGGTCACTGCCAGCGGCCTTCAGCACCCCGCGGATCGCCGAGCGGACCAGCGTGACCGTATCCATCGTGGCCACCGCGTCATACAGCGGGGTGGAATCCAGCACCCGCCGCCGGCCCACCAGCCCCGCCGCCCGCGCACCCGCCAGGGTCACCTCGAAGATCCGGTCCGGCTTCGCGGAGCGGGCCAGCCGGGCCCGCATGTCCACCAGCACCGTGTGCACGAACCCCGGGTAGTCGAAGTCCAGCCCTCCGGCCGCGTACTTCCACCGGGCATCGAACGTGAACCGGTCCGCAGCCTCCCGGTCGCTGCAGCCCTCGATCCGCTGCAGCACCATCACCACCGCCACGATCATCGGCGGCACCGACCGGCGGCCAACCTCGTCAAACAGGTCAGCGAACATCTCATCCGGGAACAGCCGGAAACACTCCCGGTGCAAGATCCCGTAAATCGAGCCCGGCGCAACCCGCTCATCACAGTAGGCCGCCGTGCTGCGGAACAGGTCAGCCTGCCTCGGCGCCAGACCCAGCGTCATCAGCCACTCCCGGGAGAAGGAAGTCCTGCAACTACAGCAATTCTCCCGAAACGATCACGAGACCTGGCGGACCGCCACGCGCGAAAAACACCAGCTACCTAGGGCGTGTCCCGTAGATCTATGCCGTCGCGAGCGGCCGCCGGCGGGATGGCTCGCAAGGCGGAGGAGGAGCCCATAGTGGTGCTATGGGCGACGACGACAACGCAGCGAGGCGCCCGGCCGGCGGCCGCGCAGCAGGCTGAATGATCTACGGGACATGCCCTAGGCCCGGAGCGGCGCACGCCGCCGGACTACGATCGATGGCGTGCGCGCATTGCTGATCGTCGACGTGCAGAACGACTTCTGCGAGGGCGGATCGCTAGCCGTCGCCGGCGGCGCCGCGGTGGCCCGCGCGATCACCGCGTACCTGGCCGGCCCGGCCGGCCAGGATTACGCGCATATCGTGGCGACGCAGGATCAGCACGTAGATCCCGGCGATCATTTCGCCGCCGAGCCCGACTTCGTGCGCACCTGGCCGCCGCACTGCGTGGCCGGGACGCCGGGCGCGGACTTCCATCCCGGCCTGGACACCCGCCTGATCGAGGCGGTATTCGGCAAGGGCGCCCACGCCGCCGCCTACAGCGGGTTCGAGGGCACGGACGGCAACGGGACCGCACTCGCCGGCTGGCTCCGCGAGCGCGGGGTGGACAGCGTCGACATCGCCGGGATCGCCACCGACTACTGCGTACGGGCAACCGCCGACGACGCCGTGCGGGCCGGCTTCGCCACCAGGGTCCTTGTCGGCCTCACCGCGGCCGTGCACCCGGACACCGGCCGGGCCGCGCTGGCCGCGCTGCGCGAGTCCGGCGTCCAGCTGGCCGGCCGGGCAAGCCAGGCTCAGTCGTCGCCCTCGGGCAGCGACTCATAGATCTTCTTGCACTCCGGGCAGACCGGGAAGCGCTTCGGATCCCTGGTCGGCACCCAGACCTTGCCGCATAGCGCGACCACCGGAGTGCCGCTCACCGCGCTGTCGACGATCTTGTTCTTCTGCACGTAGTGCGCGAACCGCTCGTGATCGCCGTCGCCATGCGAGAGATCGGGACGGGTGCCCGTGTCCTGGCGGGTGTCAGTATCGGGAAGGATCTCTGTGCTCACGCTCATGGAGTCTACGCCGCCGCGGCCGCCGGCCAGGTTGCCGCCGGCCGCGCCCGGCGGCCCGCCCGGCCCCGCCGGAGGCAGCGGCCAGCCCGTCCCGGACGTCAGTTGAGTGCTGGATCGTCGGGGTAGGTGGCCACCATGGCCAGCTCGCCGCCCTGCCGCCGCAGGACCGCCGTCCATAGCCGGTCCGGCTCGGTGTAGAAGGCATCCGCCGGCTCGCCGGGCAGGACGTACCAGGCGCCCTCGTCGATCTCCGCGGTCAGCTGCCCAGGTCCCCAGCCGGCGTAGCCGGCGAAGACCCGGAATTCGCAGACGCCGTCGGCAAGCAGCTCGGGCGGTGCCTCCAGGTCCACCAGCCCGACCCTGGACATGACCGACGACCCGTCCAGCGGCCGCCAGCCGAGCGGCTCGTCCTCGCCGCGGGCCAGGGCGAGGGCAAGCGCGCTGTTCGGCGAGACCGGGCCGCCCCTGAATACCACGGAAGGAACCGTCACCAGCTCCGTCCAGGGCTCCAGGACCTGTCCCACCGGGACATCGGTCGGCCGGTTCAGCACGACGCCGAGCGTGCCCTCGGCCGGCTCGTCCTCGACGATCAGGATTACCGTGCGCCGGAAGCTCAGGTCGCCGAGCAGCGGCGTAGCAACCAGCAGCCTGCCGCCGAGGACATCATCCGCCATGCATCCATCATGCGTCAGCAGACCGCGCGGCCGGCAGCCCCCCGGGCCTGTCGCTAGCACGTACCCTGCAAGGGTGTCAGAAAGAGGCTTCCGGGACGGGCCGGCTGCCGCGCTGGCCGACGTGCCCCAGATCGACGTCACCAGGCTGCGGGTGGCGATCGCCCGGGTGTCGCGCAGGCTGCGCCGGCACGAGCTGGCCGGGCTCACGCCGACCCAGCTCGCGGCGCTGGCCACGGTTGAGTCAGCGGGCCCGCTGCGGCTGGGTGACCTTGCCGCGGCCGAGCGGATCGCGCCATCCACCCTCACCAGGCTGGTAACCGCGCTGGAAGACCTCGGCTACGTGGCGCGGTGCGCTGTCCCCGGCGACGCCAGGGCCAGCACCCTGACCATCACCCCGCACGGCCAGGCGGCGCTGGAGCGGATCCGGCAGGAGACCACGGTCGTGCTTTCTGACAGCCTGCTGATGCTGCCGCCCGACCAGCTTGCCGCCCTCGCCGCCGCGCTGCCGGCGCTGGAAAGGCTGGCCGACGCCGATCCGCGGGATCCCGCCGGGCGCTGAGGGCCGCCGCTGACGGCCGCCGGGCGCTCAGAACAGCAGGGCCGACAGCCTGGCCCGCGCCTTCGCGACCCGCGGCTCCCTGGGCGGGAACACGTCGAACAGGCTGACCAGGTGCGCCCGGGCGCGATCACGGTCCTCGCCCGACGTCCGGCGGACCGTGCCGAGCAGCCGGTCGAACGCCTCGTCGATCCGGCCCGTCGCCAGGTCGATGTCCGCGACCCGGCACTGGGCGTCGACATCGTCCGGGTTCTCCGCGGCGTCCCGCCGTGCCTTGGCCTGGTCGTAGGAGTTGACCCGCCTGATCAGGCCGACCTGGGCCAGCCCGAGCGTGGCGACCGGGTGGCCGGGCGAGGTGGCGAGGACCTTCTCGAAGGCGCCGGCCGCGCCGTCCAGGTCGCCGCGCTCCATCGCCTGCTGCGCCTCGGCGAACGCCGGGTCCGCCATCGGGTCGGGGCCAGGGCCGCCCATCGGGCCGGCGCCCGGCGGGTACGGCCGGCCCTGGCCGGCCGCCGCCGGGCCGGCGGCAGTCTCGCCGCCCGTCCCGTCAGCGCCGCCGTCCTGGGCGGCGCCGCCGCTCGCCAGCCCGAGTTGCTGCGCCGCCGCCATGACCTGGCTGACCCAGGCACGGACCTGCGCCTCCGGCAGCGCGCCGAGGAATCCGTCCAGCACCTGGCCGCCGACCACCGCCACGACCATCGGGATGCTCTGCACCTGGAGCGCAGCCCGCAGCTGCGGGTTGGCGTCGATGTCGACCCTGGCGAGCACCCACCCGCCGTCCGCCTCGTCGGCGAGCTTCTCCAGCACCGGCCCGAGCTGCTTGCAGGGCTCGCACCAGTCAGCCCACAAGTCCATGATCACCGGCACGTTGCGGGACCGGTCGAGGACGTCGGTATTGAACGTCTCGTCGGTCACGTCGATCACGTGCCCGGCGAGCGCGCCAGCTTCCCCGTCGGCGCCAGGCGATCTGGATGCCTTCTCCCGGCGTTGCGCGGCGGCCTGCCGCGCCCCCAGGTCAACGGCTCCATGGAGCGAGAAATCCCGCGACTGCTGCATGACTCCATCCTGCCGCATCGCCCGGACTGCCCGGGCACCGCCGGCCCGCTCAATGCCGGGCGGGTCGCCAGCGGCCTGAACCGGAAAGCACGTTCGCGGCTGAGGCCGCTGTGACGCCGGGTATCGGTCAGAATGCCGGGGCCTCGGAGTACCCGCCCCACTCGGCGCGCAGCGCCCCGCAGATCTCGCCGAGAGTCGCCTCCGCGCGGGCGGCGTCCAGCATCGCAGGAATCATGTTCGTGCCGGAACGCGCCGCCGCCAGCATGCCCGCGATGGCCGCATCGGCGGCGGCCTGGTCCCGGCCGGCCCGCCGGCCGGCCAGGTCGCGTACCTGATCTCGTTCCACCTCATGGCCGACCCGGAGGATCTCCACCGGCTTCTCCACGGTTTCGGTGTAGCAGTTCACGCCGACCACCCGCTTCTCGCCCTTCTCCAGCTTCTGCTGGTATGCGAACGATGCCTCGGCGATCTCCGCCATGAACCAGCCGTCTTCGATGCCGCGCAGGATCCCGCCGGTCATCGAGCCGTCCGGGCTCATTCCGCGGATCTTGGCGAAGGTCTCCTCGGCCTCGGCCTCCAGCCGGTCGGTCAGCGCTTCCAGGTACCAGGAGCCGCCGAGCGGATCCGCCACGCTGGCGGCCCCGGTCTCCTCCATGATCACCTGCTGGGTGCGCAGCGCGATCTCCGCCGCCTTCTCGCTCGGCAGCGCGAGCACCTCGTCCAGGGCGTTGGTGTGCAGCGAGTTGGTTCCGCCTAGCACCGCCGCCAGCGCCTCGATCGCGGTCCTGACCACGTTATTGTCCGGCTGCTGCGCGGTCAGGGACACCCCGGCGGTCTGCGTGTGGAACCGCAGCCACTGAGCCCGCTCGGTGCGCGCGCCGTACACGTCGCGCATCCACCGGGCCCAGATCCGGCGGGCGGCGCGGAACTTGGCGATCTCCTCGAAGAAGTCGATGTGCGCGTCGAAGAAGAACGACAGGCCCGGCGCGAATACCTCGACGTCAAGCCCGCGGGACAGGCCGAGTTCCACGTAGCCGAAGCCGTCGGCCAGCGTGTACGCGAGTTCCTGCGCGGCCGTCGACCCGGCCTCCCTGATGTGGTAACCCGACACCGACAGCGGCTTGTAGTCGGGGATATGGCGCACGCAGTACTCCATCAGGTCACCGATCAGCCGCAGGTGCGGCTCGGGCGGGAACAGCCATTCCTTCTGGGCGATGTACTCCTTGAAGATGTCCGTCTGCAGCGTGCCGTTCAGCCCGCCGAGCCCGGCTCCCTGGCGCTCCGCCGCGGCCAGGTACATGCAGAACACCGGGACTGCCGGGCCGCTGATCGTCATTGACGTGCTGACATCGGCCAGCGGGATCCCCGCGAACAGGACGTCCATGTCCGCCGTGGAGTCGATCGCCACGCCGCAGTGGCCGACCTCGCCGAGTGCCCGCGGGTCATCGGAGTCCCGCCCCATCAGGGTGGGCATATCGAAGGCGACCGACAGGCCTCCGCCGCCGCCGCGCAGCAGCATCTTGTACCGCTCGTTCGTCGCCGTCGCGTTGCCGAACCCGGAGAACTGGCGGATCGTCCACGCCCTGCCCCGGTACCCGGCCGGGTAGAGCCCGCGGGTGAACGGGTACTCACCCGGCCATCCGATCCGCTCGAAACCCGGGACCACCGCGCCGGGCGGCGGCCCGTAGACGGGGTCAAGCTCGAGCCCGGACAGCGTGCTGAAGTCGGCGTCGCGCTTGCGCGCGGCGTCGTACCGGCGCTGCCACCGCTGCATGCCCTCGCGCGCCTGGTCCGATATGCCCTGAGCATCCATCACGTTCCTCCGCGGGTGCCTGCGCAACCTGGGCAGGCCGGCGCAATTTAGTAGGACGTCCTACTATCCTGTCATCAGTCTATGCCGCGCCCGCGACGGAGAACCGCGGGAGAAAGGCATGCCGCGCCCGCGACGGAGAACCCTGGGAGAAAGGTACGCCGCGGCCGCGACGGAGAACCGCGGGAGAAACGGCAGCGCCGGCCGCAACCACTCGCGGTCCCGCACCGTCTTACTGGGTATGCCGGGGCGCTGCAGGCCCGGGCGGCCTCATCCGTGACCCGCGGAATGTGTGGTAGAACGTATGCGATATAGCGCAAGCGGCGTGCAAAGGGCAGCGCTTCTCGGTGACGCCGCGCCGGCGCTAGGACCGTGGGTGTCGCCGGATCCGGCGGCGAGGCGAGGGAGTTCCGTGGCCAGGCTCCGCACGGCCGACCGTGCGGCGGTCGAGGACCTCTTCAACGCCAGCTACCCGCGACTGGCCGGATGGGTCCGCCGGCTGGTCGATGACGACGAAACCGCGCACGAGATCGCCTCGGAGGCATTTACCAGGCTGCTGGCCCGCTGGTCAGGCCTGGACAGCCCGCAAAGCTACCTGTACATGATTGCCACCAACCTGGTCAGGGATCACTGGCGCAAGACCGGACGGGAGCGCCGCGCCATCCGCATCCTCACTGCGACCGTGCCGCTCGACCCGGCCTGCCACCCGGTGCAGGACGTGGATGTCCGGGCGCTTATCGAAGCCCTGCCCGCCAGGCTGCGCAGCGCGTTCCTGCTGCACTACT
>WNGG01021512.1_pt1 | contig 12023 bp, 11 predicted proteins | sample 5400661 | NCBI WGS metagenome assembly WNGG01 (sample SAMN13153372, study PRJNA577476) | soil metagenome | isolation source: 100 cm soil or saprolite under Garry oak tree replicate 1 | place: USA:California | collected 2016-06-15 | reverse complement strand
CAATTTAAAGCTGGATAAAGGAACAACGCTGGAACTGCGTTTGGATCATCCTTTGCAAGTGCCTTTGCGTTGAGTTGTGCGGTGTACCGCGGACTCGGGTCCTTTTTTTAAGAGCGAAACTATCGTTGCAGAGCCGATTCCGACGAAGGGCACGGATTTCCCAAATCCGCGCCCCTTTTCTTATCTGTGTACGTAGCCGCAAGTTGCACCCATCTGGACGTTCTTTGGAGTAGCCGCGTCTCAGGCGTATAAATCTCATTGATCTTTTAAGGGAGAAAATCGTGAAAACTTCTATTGCAGGGGTCTCATTTGTAGTCCTGGCCTGCACGCTCGGCCTGGCACAAGATCGGCCTACAGTGACCGCACAACCTAACACTGTCTTCGTAGGCGCGGATGGCAAATTTGAAGCGAATCCCGACACCGCGCTGGTGCAATTCAACATCTCTGCTCAGGAGGAGAGTTCGCGGGCGGCATACGATCGCGCTTCCAAAGCAGCCGAGCAGATTCGCCAGATCCTGCGCTCCAACGGAATCGAACCCAAAGCCGCCGAAATTGGATTCTTTTCCCTGCAACCGGTCTACGATTTCAGGACTGCAAAGCGCAAGCTGGTGGGATATCGGGTGAACACGAATGTATCCTTGAAACTAAAAGATTTTTCCAAGATCGCGCCTATTGTGCAGCAACTCGCCGACACTGATATTACAGAGAATCAGACCGTCAGCTATACTCTCGACGACATCGATGCCGCGAAGACTCGCGCCGTCGAAGACGCTTACCGCCGCGCCCGTGAATCAGCAAACGCCGTAGCCCGAGCCGGCGGCCGCACCCTGGGAGAACTTTCCTACGCCTCGGTGGATACTTTTGAGAACGTGCGGATTGTGGCTCCGATGAACGCACGCGTGATGCAAACCATGGGCGCAGCCAACGCGCCCGCGCCCACCGCCGAGTTCAGCCCCCAGAACATCCAGGTGACAGCCCACGTCAATGCCATGTTCGCGCTAAGGTAGAGCCGGCGTCCCGTAACGAGTGTGTGTCACCCGCCGCTGGGATTATTTCACTGGCGGAGGGATGCGATTCGGATCCAAGGGAACAGCGCGCTGAAAAACCATCTCCACGGTCGTGCCAGCATCCAGTTTCACATCATTGCCCCGTGACAGCAGGGCGATGGCGGTCCCCACCGCGCCGCCGATCCCCGCGCCAATGGCAGCGCCTTTTCCTCCGCGACTCAAGCCACCAATCACCGCACCTGTGCCGGCGCTGCTGGCGACGGTTCCGATCTTCTCGCCTTTCTGGCTGTCCTGGCGGATCGTCCCTTCCTGCCCTTTAATGGACGTCTTCTCCGCGCCGGGAACGTTTTCTACAGCTCCGGGCAGCATCACGGTGTAGCCGCTGGGATAGATGAGCGTGGTGAAATGCATCAAAACTTCGGCGCGCCCTTTAATGCGTCCCGCACGCTGCACGTGGCTGATCCTTCCTTGCACGTACGTCCCGGCGGGAATCAGGACACGATTATCCTGCACCACAGGAAAAGTGGTTTCCGCGTAAACCGAGTCCCCTTCCCGCGCGCTTTTGGTTGATACCGCATGCTTGAGCGCGAGCGGGACCTTTGTCCCCGCCGGGACGACGAGCTCATTAGGCCCGGCTGAGGATGAAGTGGTGGCGCTAGTTGGATGGACAGGGGGGCTGGCTTGAGCCATCACCAACGCGGAGAGCAGAAGAACCATCGCAATCGTGCGCATGGACGACCTCCCGTCGAATCAGAATGCAGCAGCAGCCGAAAAGGCCTTGAGTATAGACCGCCCGCTAGCAGTATTTGGTTCCGATGAACGTAGGATGCGGGCACAATACGAAAAGGTTTCGTGGGACGCGCCGCGCTGCTATGCGCCGGTCCGTTTGAACTGGCCCTCTAGTACATTCCCCATAAATTGCGACTGCAACCGCTGGGCGCATCGCTCACCACAAACGTGGAGAGTACCCTCTTTCTTTGCGATCTCCTCTTCCCATGCGCACAGGTAAAGCAGCGGCCGGTTGTATTCCCCAAAAGATGTCCACATCAACCACCAGCGGTCGGCGGAGCCTTTCTGTACTCCGCAGTTGGGACCGGCACAACGATAGAAGGGATTAGCGAGGTTAGAGGGTCCAACATTCATTACACGACTCCCAGGGTTCGGAAAATGTTCGGACAGGTGTTCAGACATTGTAATGGAACGGCTGGCAGGTCGAACGTCGGATAATTTTTACTTATAGATGAGGTACTTCTGTCGAAGCTGCTGAAATTTCTCCAGCGGCTCGCGCCAGTCCTCCGCGATGCGACGCGGATCTTGTCCTTGAGCGATGGCGTCATACACTGCCTGATTCACCAGCAGCTCAATCAATCGTTCCATGTGAAACTGCTGGGGATACAGCTTGTGTAAAGCCGAAGCCAACTCGATGCCCAGTTCAGGGGCGTCCAACGCATTGCGGTCGGTAACTACGATGTTCACCCCAGCACACTTTTCCGCCGCATAATTGCTGGCGTTGGGAGTGAAGGTTACTGGCACAAAACGCACGCCAGAAATGTTTCTAGCATTCAAATATTGTGTGAGTTCGCGGCCGTTGATCCAGGGAGCACCCAGAATCTCAAAGGGAGTGTCGGTTCCGCGGCCCACTGAAACGTTGGTGCCTTCGATGAGAGCCACCCCAGGATAAAGCGTGGCTTCGGTGAGGCTGCGCAGATTTGGCGAGGGATTGATCCAGTTCACGCCCGTCGAATCAAACCAGTCGCCGCGCATCCATCCATCCATCGCCACAACCTGCAAGCGGGCGTTAATGTTGCGCTCCGCATTGAACATCTTCGCCAGTTCGCCGGTTGTCATGCCGTGACGCACCGGCACAGCAGTGTAATTCACGAAACTCTCGCGTCCCGGGTCGGGCATGGGGCCTTGCACGAACGAACCGGTGATGGGATTAGGACGGTCCAGCACAATGATCTCAATTCCCGCCTTGGCCGCAGCCTCCAGGAAATAACCCAGAGAGGCTTCGTACGTGTAAAAACGTACGCCTGCATCCTGAATGTCCACCACCACCGCGTCGAGATTCTTTAGAGACTCCGGCGATGGGCGTCGGGCAGCATCCGTGGCGCCATAGACGCTGTACACCGGAATTCCGGTAGCAGCATCCTTTGAGTTGCTTACATCGGTGGTATCCAGTGTGCCCGTCACACCATGCTCGGGGCTGAATATGGCGTCCAAAGAAACTCCAGAAGCCTCGGCCAGGACGTCAATGGTGCGGCGTCCCTGAGAATCAACTCCAGTCTGATTGGTCAGCAGCCCGATTCTCTTCTTGGCCGCGCCCCCGCGAATCAAATCAAAGTTGTGCGCTTCCAAGACGTCGATTCCAGTTTGCACCGATCCGTTCCGTACCGACAACCGGCGGGAACCCGTCTGGGCTTCGTTATAGCCAGTAATACTTTTCAGTCGCAGCTGTTCTTTTTCACTGACGGTCAGTGGCAAGGCCGCGGCTACGGCGGTGGCAATCTTTGCGCGCAACGCAATCACATTTCCCTTGCCGCGAGGATGAACTGAATTAGTGAGCAGGATGATGTAAGTGCGGGTAGTGGGATCAATCCAGAGCGAAGTGCCGGTCCATCCTGTGTGCCCAAACGAACCTACCGGCAACAGTTCACCCCGATTACTGGATAAAGGAGAATCGATGTCCCAGCCAAAGCCTCGCAGACTGTCAGATGTAGGCGGCTGCTGCGGCGTGGTCATTTTCTCTACCGCGAGCGAACGCAATACCGTGCTGCCATTCAGCAGAGCTTGGGCAAATTTCGACAAGTCTGCGGCCGTGGAGAACAATCCTGCATGTCCGGCCACGCCTCCCATACGGCGTGACGTGGGATCATGTACCATCCCGCGGAGCATCCTGCCCTGTTCGTCATACTCGGTTGGCGCGATCGCCGACTTCCACGCGGCTGGCGGAAGGTAGCGAGTGTGCGTCATCCCCAACGGAGTGAAGATGTTCTTCTGGCAGTACTCGTCCTCTGATATTCCCGACACACGCTCGATCAACGCACCCAGGACAATAAAGTTGATATCGCTGTACAGAAAGCGTGAGCCCGCAGGGATGAGTGGCGTTTCGGCGAAAGCCAGGGAGAACGCTGTGTCGCGTCCCTGCCATGGCTGCGTCAAATCCAGATCTCCCCGCAGACCCGAATAGTGCGTAAGCAAATTGCGGACCGTAATATCTTCTTTGCCGTTTTGCGCGAACTCCGGAATATACTTCGCGACCGGATCGTTGATCCGCACCTGCCCGCGCTCCATCAGTTGCATGATTGCGCTCGTTGTAGCTACCACCTTGGTGAGAGAGGCGAGGTCGAAAATCGTATCCAGCCTCATGGTTTCGCGTCGCGGTTCGAGAGACCGGTTGCCAAACGCCTTGCGATACATCACCTGCCCGTTGTGCCACACCAGCAACACTGCGCCAGGCATCTGGCCTTGACGGATTGCGTTCTGAATGATGGGGTCAAGGACACCCAGCCGGTTCGGGGGGCCTGGTTTGCTGCCAGCCGCCGCCTGTGCGCTTTCGGGATAGATGAAACTGCTGAGCAGAAATGCTGCCGCGAGCAGGCAGAATGAGGACCGCTGGATTCGCGAATTTGCTCTGATTATGCGGATATCCCGACTTTACACAACCGCCGCTGGATTACTCAAGAACCTCAAGTAGGGGGTACCGTGTGTACCACTGATTTATCGCTCCCGTCGTTGGCTGTTGGTCGTTCGTCGTTGGCCACCGACCAAGGACGAACGACCAACGACGAACTTAAAGTCACCTTTACCCGCTCTGCGAACTTTGCTATAAACCGAACATCGAGCAAATTACACCTTTGTCAGAAGGCTCCTCTTCCCTGAATACCGCGGCCAAGACCTCCGCGCATTTTCCCCCGCCTGCTTACGAGCAGCAGGACGTTGTGTTCTTGCCTGCCTTTGAGTTGTTGCGACAAGCGATTGCGCAGCATGTTTTCCCCGCAGCCTCGGTCGCGGTAACACATCAAGGAAAGCTGGTTGCGTTGAAGGCCATTGGGCGCTTTACGTATGACCTGAAATCTCCTGAAGTGACCACGGCTAGCATCTTTGATCTAGCTTCGGTTTCTAAGGTCGTCGCCACCACCAGCATCGCCATGATTCTTTACCAGCGCGGTTTGCTGGATCTGGAAATGCCAGTTGTCTCGATCGTGCCGGAATTTTCAGGACAGGATGAGCGTCGCCGCGAAGTGACTTTGCACATGCTGCTGGCCCATTCGTCAGGATTGCCGGCTTACGAAAAGCTGTTCCAGAGAGCCCCTACGAAGGATCGGTTGCTGGACGCGGCCTTCGCAATGCCGTTAGTCGCGGATCCAGGCGCACAAGCCACCTACAGTGACGTCGGTTTTATTGTTCTTGGCGTCGCGCTCTCGCGTATTGCTGACGAACCTCTTGACCGTTTTTGCCAACGCGAAGTGTTCGGCCCGCTGGGTATGGCAAATACAGCTTTCAATCCGCCTCCGGCTTGGCGACCTTCGATTCCGCCCACAGTTGATGACGACTCCTTCCGCCACCGCATCATTCAAGGAGAAGTCTATGACGAGAACGCCAGTGTGCTAGGAGGCGTAGCGCCACATGCCGGCGTTTTCGCCCCTGCGCAGGACGTCGCCGTCTTCGCCAATGCTATGTTGAAAGGAGGCCAACCCATCCTTCATTCGGAAACACTAGCAGTCTTTACCCGGCGCGAATCGTCACCCGCGGGCACGTCTCGCGCGCTTGGATGGGACACGCCTTCATCCCCTTCGCAGTCGGGAAGGTATTTTTCTCCGCATTCCTTCGGACATCTCGGCTACACCGGCACTTCACTGTGGATCGATGCTGAGCGCCAGCTTTCTGTCACCTTGCTAACCAATCGGACCTGGCCGGATGGCAGCAATAACGCCATTAAAGAGATCCGTCCAAAATTTCACGATGCGGTCATCGAAGCGCTGGAGGCTCGCGGTTGAAAGGTGCCACAAAAAAACCACGCACCGATTTAGGCCGGCTCGTCACTGAAAAGCCGAATCCGGTTTCCACGAACCTGGATCTGAAACCATCCCTACAACTGGCGCGCATCATCAATTCCGAAGATGCCAAAGTCGCGGCCGCCGTCAAGCGTGCACTTCCACAAATCGCGCAAAGTATCGATATCATCGCATCTGCGTTGCGACGAGGCGGTCGGCTCATCTACGTTGGCACCGGAACCAGTGGACGCATTGCCGCACTCGACGCCGTCGAGTGTCCGCCTACATTTGATACTCATCGGCAAACAGTGCAGTTCATTATCGCCGGAGGGCTAAAAGCACTGGGCGCGGCGGTGGAAGCCGACGAGGATTCTCCTAAACTCGGCGAGCGCGAGATCGCGAAGAAAAAACCAGGAAAAAACGACGTAGTGGTGGGGATCGCCGCCAGCGGCCGCACTCCGTTCACCGTGGCTGCAATTTCGTATGCTCGCCGCCACGGCGCCAAGACAATTGCCGTCACCTGCAACCGGAATTCTCCGCTGGAAAAAGCCGCGGACCTGGCAATCGTCACCGAGGTTGGTCCCGAGGTTATCTCCGGATCCACATCAAAAGAATGAAAAGCTGGTAGATCGTGCCGTGAGAATCCTGCAACTTACTACTGGCATGGGTAGAAAAGCCGCGCAAAAGGCGCTCAGAAAGGCAAAAAACAGCATTCCCCTGGCGTTAGTCATGTCGCAAGCGAAGGTCAACCGAGCCGAAGCCCAACGGGCACTGAAGGCTGCGAATGGTCATGTCCGTCATGCCATTGCCGCAGCCCGAAGTTTGTAGGAAGCCGTCGTTGGTCCTTGGTCGTAGGTCCTTGGCCGCAGGCGAACGGCCAACGACAACCAGCCATGCACTCCCGATTAATAATTTCCTCAATGTTGGCCACCTTATTCCCCGCTAGAATAGAAGCAATGGGGCTTACTCAAGGAATTATCTAGATATGGATAAATTCGTGATCCGCGGCGGCAATCCGCTGCTGGGGACAGTTCGCGTCAGCGGGGCCAAGAATGCCGCCTTGCCGGCCATGGCTGCCGCCATTCTGACCGACGAGCCCGTCATCCTGGAAAACATTCCGCAGGTGCGCGATATCGAAACTACGCGCAAGCTGCTGGCTGCGATGGGTGCCGAGGTCGAACTCGGCTACGGTCGTGCCCAGCATCGCACCACGATCTGCTGTCGCAATCTGACATCGCCCGAGGCCTCCTACGAACTGGTCAAGACCATGCGCGCCTCTACGCTCGTTCTCGGTCCGTTGGTGGCGCGCTGCGGACATGCCCGGGTTTCACTACCCGGCGGCTGTGCCATTGGATCTCGTCCCATCGATCTGCACATCAAGGGACTCGAGCGGCTGGGCGCGACCATCACTCAGGATCACGGCTACGTAGAAGCCAGCGCGAAACGTCTGCGCGGCGCGGAAATTGTCTTCGACAAAATTACCGTTACCGGCACAGAAGACTTGCTGATGGCAGCCTCGCTCGCCGACGGCGAAACGGTTATGCAGAATTGCGCGCGCGAACCGGAAGTCGCCGATCTGGCCGAGTTGCTCAACAAGATGGGGGCTCATATTGAAGGTGCGGGCACTCCCACGATTCGTGTGAAAGGTGTGAGCAAACTTCATGGCGCCCGGCATCGCATTATTCCCGACCGCATCGAGGCTGCCACCTTCATCATTGCCGGAGCATTGACTGGAGGAGATCTGAATGTGGCGGGTTGCGATCCCCGTCACCTCGACGCTTTGCTGCAGAAGCTGGATGAAGCCGGCGTGAAGACTGCACACAACGCGGATTCCCTCCGCGTGATGGGTGATGGGCCGCTAAAAGCTGCTGACATCGTCACTGCGGAGTATCCCGGATTCCCTACCGACATGCAGGCGCAATATATGGTCCTGGCCACGCAAGCGGAGGGAACATCCAACATCACAGAAAATATTTTTGAGAACCGTTTCGTACACGCCCAGGAACTCCTGCGCATGGGAGCCAGGATCAAGATTGAAGGACGGCGCGCCGTGGTTCGCGGCAAATCTCCGCTGAGCGCCGCTGCGGTGCTGGCTTCCGACTTGCGCGCGTCCGCCTCGCTGGTGCTGGCAGCATTGGTCGCGGAAGGCGAATCCATTATCGACCGCGTGTATCACATCGACCGCGGCTACGAACACATCGAAGAAAAACTACGCGGCGTCGGCGCACAAATTCGCCGCATCGGGGAAATGCTTCCCAAGCGGGCGGTGGCTCCAGCAGTACGTGCTTAAAGCAAACTCGAGTTTCAGGTGTACGTTTCAGGTTTCTAGTACTCCGCGCCCGCAGAGACCAAAGCCCGTCGGTTGCGTGAGGCGAACGCAGGCCTGAAGCCCCGCTCTTCCACGCGGGGTCCCAAGAATTCGAGGAGCACGGAAACCCACGATTCTTACTTGATGGCGGCTCCGCCGGCGTGGCCCACCACTTTCCTACAAGCTCCCGCCAATTACCTGCGTAACTTTGTCGGTTGGCACACTCCGTCATAGGCTTGGCGTGGAGGCGTGCGGAAAATGAAAAAGATTGGATTACTTCTGACGTTGTTGGTTGCATCCCTGCCGAGTGTCGGCCAGGCACAGCGGCCCACAGTCTATATTGCGCCGCAAAATGGTTTTGAAACTTACCTCGGTGCAGCGATGGCGAAGAAGGGTGTCCCGATCGACGTCGTCACGGATCAGACGAAAGCTGTCTATTTGTTGAAAGCCGCGCCCGTCGAGATCAAACAGGAATCCACCGGGGCCAAAATTACACGTTGCCTGTTCGCTTCTTGCGCGGGGATTGAGGACAAAGGAAGCGTCTCTGTCCAATACATTGAAATCAGTTCAAGCAAGATGCTTTGGGCGTACTCGGTGAACAAACAGAGAGGCGGCAGCAAGAACCAGCAATCCATGGCTGAGGCAGTTGCCAAACACCTCAAGGAATTCATCGAACATAAATAGGCCGATAATTGACACCGGCCGAGAGTCTGGCGCCATTTGCGTGGGGGGTGTGTCCATGCCGCCCCGCAATCCTAGTATGACCACCAGGCGCAGGATTCGCCAATGGATGGTTTCACCCTGGTAGAACGAATCCGGCAGAAACCTGAATTAACCGCAGCCACAATTATGATGCTCACGTCGGCCGGCCACCGAGGAGACGCTGTGCGATGTCAGGAACTCGGGGTGGCTGCATACCTGCTGAAACCGATCCGCCAATCCGAACTGCGGGAGGCAATTGCCCGGTCTCTGGGAGCCGCGGAGGAAAAGGGCACAATTCCGCTCATTACACGCTTCTCTTTACAAGATGCTCGCCACCCTGCCGACGTTCTGCGTGTGTTGCTGGCAGAAGACAATCTAGTGAATCAGCGACTAGTCACTCGATTACTCGAAAAGCGAGGGCACCGCGTCGTGATCTCGGGGAACGGGTACGAGGCGCTTCTGGCCCTCGAGAAAGAAACATTCGACCTGGTTTTCATGGATCTGCAGATGCCAGAAATGGACGGCTTTGAGGCCACAGCAGCAATCCGCCAAAAGGAAAAAGGGACCAAGATCCATCAGGAAGTGATCGCCTTGACCGCCCACGCCATGACCGGCGATCGCGAACGGTGCCTGGCGGGGGGATGGACGGTTATCTCAGCAAACCTATACGGCCAATGGAACTCGACAATCTTCTGCAGAAATATGTGGACCGTCGGATGAGCGCTGCGGCCAGTTCCTAGCCTTGGAAAAGAGGCCAAGCATGGTAGAAGCGATCGATCATTCCGCGGAACTACCCCTGAATATTGGCGAGCTGCTGTCACGAGTGGATAACGACCAGGAATTGTTGCGCGAGCTGGTGCAACTCTTCAAAGAGGAGTGTCCCCGCCTTATGAAGTCACTCCAAGACGCCGTGTCGAAGGAACAGATGAAAACACTGGAAACCACCGGTCACACTTTGAAGGGTATGCTTGCGAGCATGTCGGCGACCCGGGCAGCCTTGGCAGCATCTCGCCTTCAGGAGATCGGTCGCGGCGGGAAACATTCCCAACTAAAGGAAGCGTTGGCAGCCCTAGAATCGGAAATTGCGGTCCTGATACCAGAGTTGGATGCCTGCCTTGTGGACGCAGGGCTTTAGGTTTTGATCGCGGTGGATTCAGAATGGCGAGATCATGTTCGCGTGCGGCGATCTACGCACGGGTTTCGACGGCCAAGGGCCAAAACCCGCGATGCAGATTCGAGAGATACTTGGATCCCGCAATTCGTCTAAAGTGAATCAAATAGACTCTTTGTGCACATAGTAATATCTCTTCTCTCTGCCCCAGCTTAGGACTCGTGCCTGATGCAGCAATCTACGCTCTTGCGCTTCTGTTTGGCAGATTTTTTCCCACTCTGGCATAGCATGCTGTCTGGTCCGATCGGTGCGCCCGCGGCGCACAAGTCGATCTTGCAACACTCTCGCCTGATGCCTGAACAACCGCTCACATTCTTCGCGTTCCGCGCGGATATCAATGCGCACTCGGGGCTCCATAAGTTGCCCAATCCATCACTAGCCTACGTCTTTCTCACTGGGTGGGATCATCAGGTCGACTCGAGCAATCCCAATTACGATATGCTTTTCCGATCACCCGAACAAGGGGCAACCCAAGCCAAACACGTTCCACAGCAGCAGGTGTCACGCGCTGACCTGCTTGCGCGAGATGCGCGGCAATCTCTAGAGAATTTTCCAGACGAAGTGTGCCAGGAAAGCTACCAGCAGCAGAGCGCCGGCTCCGCAGATCCAGAAAAGGAAGTTGGCTGTCAGTTTCGGGGAGTTGATTTCTTTTTTGTCCATCGAGGCTGAGACGTAGCGCCGCGTCTTTGGGAGGTGCCTAGCATAGCCGGCCCGACGCCGGCGCTAATTAGAATGGCGGATAATTCGCGAAAAGTGAATCGTTCCTCCCGATACGCGAGGTGATCTCGCTATCCTCAGGGAAATCACAAAAAATCGGGTAATACATTGGCCCCCGAGAGCTCCACTCCACTAAATGGCAATGAGGGGCAACGTAGTTTAGGTTGCCGTCTTGTCTGAACACCGGTTGATGACAGCGGGAGCCGTCGCAATCGTAGGCGGCCTCGATCTGGATGCCAGCGTTTCGCGGCGTGCGTTCTTCAACGGGGGGAAATAAGGTCTGCATAAAAGCACCGTACCTTGGATTCCACCTCCTCCCTACAGGTTTTCTGGTACGTAAATTTTTTTGGGGGACCGTCGAAAGATGCCAGTTTTTCGGGTGCCGACGGCACTCAGGCGCTACGGCCGAGTCCCCCTTCTTGGCAAAGCAATGAAAATAAAAGGCCGCGATTCTAGATCGCGGCCTTTCGTGGAATGCTCGCGTGGCGACAGGCGACTCGCCTATCCACCTTAGTCTTAGTGCTTCACGCTTTAGTGACGCGGGGGTCCACCATGCCCACCGCGCCCGTTATGCCCACGGCCACGACGACGTCCACCGCCGCCACCTCCGCCTCCGGGGCGGCCGCCGCGTCCTCCGCGGTCGGGACCACGATCAGGACGATCGCCGGATCCGGCTTGTGGGGCGTCACGATTAAAATTGGGTTCAGGTTCGTCAGGAAAGTCGCCGCCGCCCTCAATAGTGATGGCTGCAGCCGCAGTCTCGGGTGCTGCTTCGCCTCCACCCATTTTGGCGCGCTGCTCTTTGAGAATGGCTTTGCGTGACAGCCGAATCCGGTTGCCTTCGACGGCCAGCACCTTCACCAGCACCTGATCGCCTTCCTTCAGTTCATCGCGGACGTCCTTAATACGGTGCTCCGCGACTTCGCTGATGTGGAGCAGGCCGTCCAGCCCGGGGAGGATCTCGACGAATGCTCCGAAATCAGCTAAGCGAGAAACTTTTCCGAGATAGGTCTTACCTACTTCAGCAGTCGCGGTGAGATCGCCGATGATCTGCAGGGCTTTCGCGGCGGAAGCTTCGTCGTTCGAAGCGACGTTGATTTTGCCGGAATCCTCGACGTCGA
>WNGG01007945.1_pt1 | contig 12023 bp, 10 predicted proteins | sample 5400661 | NCBI WGS metagenome assembly WNGG01 (sample SAMN13153372, study PRJNA577476) | soil metagenome | isolation source: 100 cm soil or saprolite under Garry oak tree replicate 1 | place: USA:California | collected 2016-06-15 | reverse complement strand
AACTACCAGTCCACGCACATTCAGGGCGGAGCCATCATGGGAACCTCACCCGAAAACAGCGTGGTCAACCGTTATCTCCAGCATTGGGACGTGCCGAATCTGTTCGTGATCGGCGCGTCCTCCTTCCCGCAGAATGCCGCGCCCAATCCGACCTTGACCGTGCTCGCGCTGACGTACTGGGCGACGGAAGTGATGACCGACCGATACTTCAAGCATCCGGAGAAGCTGATATGAAACGCCGAGAATTTCTGACCCTTCCCGCAGCCGCTATCGGCGGCACGCTGCTGTACACTTTGGCGGGCGAGCCGATTCGCCTGCAGGCTCAAAACGGCACGGTGAAGGTGCCTCTGCGCTTTTTCACCGCCGAGGAAGCCAAGGTGATCACGGCCGCCTGTGCCCGCATTTTCCAGAGCGACGCGAGCGGTCCCGGTGCGACCGAGGCCAACGTCGTCATTTACATCGACCGCCAGCTCGCCGGCCCTTACGGCCGCGACAAGTACCGCTACACGAAGGGACCGTGGGTCGAGTCCTATCCGGAGCACGGCTACCAGGGCAAAGCAAGTCCCGGCGAGACCTACCGCGAAGGTCTCAAGACGCTAGGCGATTTCGCGAGCCTCTCGCCGGCCGATCAGGACAACAAGCTCCGCTCGATTGAGAAGTCGCATTTCTTCCAGCTCCTGCGCCAGCACACCATCGAAGGCATGTTCTGCGACCCCATGCACGGCGGCAATGCCGGCCTGATCGGCTGGCAATTAGTCGGCTACCCCGGCCCGCAGATGAGCTACCGCGATGAAGTCGACAAGCACTTCGGGCAGCCCTGGCGGCCCAAGCCAGCCAGCCTGGAACAGACCGCTGGGCGCCGTGGAAAACCCTGGGAAGACGAGAAGGGCTAATTACCTCATTATTGATGCAGTCCGCCGAACTGCACGCCCATCCCCTCCGGGTCCTTGACCTGGAAGCTGGTCTTGGCGCTCCCCGTGTACTCCAATTTGCGGCGCTTTAGCTCGGCCTCCAACCCTTCCTTCTCCGCCTCCCAGTTCGTAATGGTGTAGGCGATGTGATCGACTTTGGCCGGACCGCCCTTAGCCCGACTCCGAGGGATAAGTATGTTATTGCCGAACACCAGACGGCACTGCTCCTTTCCGTCGTCCTCGGTGATCTTCATCCCCAGGAGATCCACATAGAAGTCGCGGACCTTCTTGTAATCGTTCACCTGATAAGAGATGTGGTTGACGTAGAGGGCCTCGAGCGGCTTGCCCGCAGCCCTGGCTTCCGGCGCCATCCCGGCCGCCGCGGCCGCCGCGGCTGCCGCCACACTTAAGCTCCGAATGAGCTGCCGCCGGTTCATCTTTCCCTGTTCGAAATCCTGGAGCAATTTTGCGATGACACTTTCCATTGCTGTTCTCCTGTTCGGAAGTTTGCCGGGATTCGATCGCGCTTCCCGGCTGGGTCAGTATATATGCGAAAGTGCAAACTTATTATCAACAGGTACTATCAGTTTTTGAGAAAAGCCTCGGGGCCGAACACCCAAGGTTGCCCTCACTCTGTCCGCCAGGCGATAAGCGTCGGCTCTACCGTCGTTGTGCCTGCTCGCGTACGAGGCGTCCGATGCGCTCGATCTCCGCGTCGGACAGTGACTCGTACACCGGCATCTGCACCGCCGTCATCGCTTTGGCGGCGCCCGGCGACGCCGGTCCCTTCCAGTCGAATAGTTCCATCGTCGGGCAATGGTCGACGTGCATGGGCGCGACGTCGACGCCGCGGCGGATGCAGCGTTTTACCAGATCGAGGTAGTCGGGCACGTACGGACAATACTGGTAGTAGACGTGGTTGCGGCCTTCAGGAATTCGCGGGATAGTGACGCCGGGCACGTTGCCGAGCATCTCGTCGTAGACCTTCGCGTGCCGCCGCGTTCGCTCGATGAACTCGGGCAACCGTTGGAGCCCCGCGAGGCCGATCGCGGCCTGCACGTTCGAGAACTTCCCGCGGTAGTGCGCGGGCAGCGGATCCAGCCGCCGCACGCTTTCCCAGAGCTTCTCCTCCGGCTTCGAGCCGGTGAACGACGCGACGTACCAGATGGGAAAGAGCGAGAGGGTGAACACGCGCGGGCGGATGAAGGTATGCTGCCACCAGCCCGCGCGCAGGATGCTCTCGACACGCTTTTCGCTCGGCCACTGTTCCGCATCCGCAAACTCCCACACTTTCTTCGCAAGATCGGCATCGCGCACCCACGCGAGGCCCCCGCCGTATGTGTTGAGCGGCTTGAACGCCTGGAAGCTGAAGAAGCTGCCGTCCCCGAAGGTGCCGGCCGGCTGGCCGTTGCAGGTGGTACCGAGCGAGTGCGCACAGTCCTCGATCACCTTCAGGTTGTGCTTCCGGGCAAGCGCCATGATCGGGACCATGTCACACGACATGCCGTAGAGATGCGTCGGCAGGATAGCGCGCGTGTTCGGCGTGATGGCGCGCTCCGCCGCCTTCGGGTCCAGGGTGAAGGTGTGCGGGTCGATGTCGGCGAACACCGGCTTGAGTCCGGCCACGCGCGTTATTTCAGGAACCACCCAGAAGGTGAGCGCGGGGACGATGATCTCGGACCCGGCGGGTATGTTGAGCGCCTTCAGAATAAAGTAAAGCGCCATGCGCCCGTATTCGGTGGACACGGCACGGACGTGACCGCGCCCGCCAAGCACCCGGCGGAATTCCTGCTCGAACTCCGCGATGTGAGGCCCCTGGACCAACTGTTTCTTATTGCGGCACTGCGCGATGATTTCTGAGATGTTCGGAACCACCCGCATGCCGAACCGGCAGATCGCAGCCATCGTTTCGTCTCAAGGGTGGAAGGGTTCCACGTAGGTTTTGCGGAGCAGCGGCGCGGCTTCCGGCGAAATCATGAACCGGATCATCGCGCGTGCGGTCTCCGGCTGCTTCGAGTTCGTCGATAAACCAACACTCGATAGGCACGGCTTGTTCAGAAAGCCGGGCAATGGCCCGACATAATCCGTTCCAGGCACACCGACCATGATGTTGGTCTGCTGAATACCGATCTCGAAGTCGCCGCGCGCCAGATAGTCGGTGACGGGACCCGCGGTGGTGAAAACCGTCTTGTTCTTCAACTGCCCGGTGAGGCCGAGCTGCGCGATCCCCTCTGCGACATTCGTGCCGCTGCAGCCGCGTGAATAGCCGATCGATTTGGCCGCGAGCAACGCCGCCTTGTAGGCTTCCACCGTGCTGATGTCGGGTTTGGGCGCGCCGGCCCGCACCGAAAGCCCGAGACCCGCGCGCACGAATGGCGTTACCGTGCCGGCCACGACTTTGCCGCTTTTGACGAGCTCGTCGATCGGCCCGGGATTTCCGGTGATGAGATCAGCCGTGCCGTCGTTGAGTCTCTGCTGCAGAACGGCGTCGTCTGCCTGGACGACGGTGACCTTGTGCCCGCTCGCACGCGAGAACGCGGCGGCGAGTTCTTTTACGCCCGGCGTCGCGCCCTGGTTGGTCAGGATGACGAGGTCGGCCGCCATGGCCACTCCACCCCAGATCGATCCTAACGCTCCCAAAATGCACGCTGCGGCGAATTTTGCGCAACTTCCCATGGCTTCCCCCCAGTCCCGTTCGAGCATAAGGCGTTCAAGCGCGGTCGTGCAAGTATTTCGGACAGATTTAGAAGTCAGAATTCCCCGGCAACTTGTTGCCGCGCGATGCCAACCGGCGCAACGAGGATCAAAACGATTCCTGCCGAAACGATCGTCTTCATATTGGTGTCCTCAATTTCGTTTGCGTGACTGATTGCGCGCATGGTAAAGAATCCCATCAGTTAGTTCAAACACTTTGACAGGTAACGGGATCTCTTTGCTAAGGAGTACCATATGCGTAAGAAGCATCCGGGCAGGCGGATCGCCTGCGCCGCACTGACCGTGTTAACCATGATGATCGCGACGGTTGCCGTCGCGCAAGCGCCGGCTCCGCCGCAAGCGCCGCAGCCTCCTGAGCCGAAGATCCCGCCCACGCTCGTGCCATCGTATGTGGTCGACCTGATGACCGCGGAAGGCATCGGGGCATTCGAGGGCCGGTGGAAGACGATGGAGGCGAAAATCGTCGAGGGTCCGGCGCTACCGAACGCAATGCCCGGCTACAAGACCTCGTATGACATTACGCCCCATGCCGGAGAGGCCGGCTTCGATGATTCTTCATGGCCGGCGATAGAAGCCAAGGGGCTGACAGACCGGCGCGGAGGTGGAAAAGTCTCATTTTTCTGGTTCCGCACGAATCTGACCATACCGGCGAAAATTGGGAATTTCGAAACTGCGGGCGCCAAGGCGGTGCTCACGGCTTACGTGGACGATTATGCTGAAGTCTGGGTCAACGGGCAGATGCCGCGCCGTGCCGGCATCACCAGTCCGGCCACGATCCAAGGCTTCAACATTCCCAATCGGGTCGTGCTCGCCGATTCGGTCAAGGCGGGTGACCGGTTCCAGGTTGCCATCTTCGGCATCAACGGACCAATTTCGGTCGCACCCGCGAACTTCCTGTTTTTCCGGCAGGCGTCGCTTGAATTTTACAAATAGCGATTGATGGAGGCTTCCATGAAGACGAGCATCGCTCTCGCAGTACTAGCCCTGACAGTCATTGCGGGAATCGGCAGCGGTATCGCGCAGGCTCCGGCAGACAGAGTCGTCAAACTGGATCCGGCACTCGACGCGCTCATTTCGGTGGACGCTAAAATCGAGAAGGTTGCGTCCGGATTCGGATTCACTGAGGGCCCTGTGTGGGTGCAGCGCGGAAGAGAAGGCTATCTGTTGTTCACCGACATCCCAGGCAACAAGGTCCACAAGATGACTTCCGACGGAAAGGTATCTCTCTACGAAGACCAGAGCGGGTACCGCGGTCCGTGGAACGGCTGGACGATGTTGACCGTGGGCAGCTCGACGCCGAATGGTCCTTTCATTATGGTAGGCGCGGATGGCCTCGCGGTGGACCCTGAGGGCAGACTTCTGCTTTGCGCTTTCGGTGACCGGGCGCTCGAGCGCGTGGAAAAAGACGGCAAGCGCACCATCCTGGCCGACAAGTACGAAGGCAAGCGTCTCAACGGCCCGAACGATGTCGTGGTCAAAAGGGACGGCACGATCTATTTCTCAGACACATTCGGCGGTCTGCGGAACCGGGCTGATGACCCGAACAAAGGCCTCGAGCGGAATGGCTTTTTCATGCTGCGAAACGGAAAGCTGTCGATGGTGGTTTCCGACATGAAGACCGTGAATGGTCTCGCGCTGTCGCCTGACGAAAAATACCTCTACGTGAACGGCGGCGGCGAGAATTACATCCGCCGGTACGACATCCAGCCCGATGGCGCCTTGGCGAATCCGAAGTTGATCATCGATCTCTCGAGCGACAAAACACCCGGCGTCACCGACGGAACGAAGGTCGACTCCAAGGGAAACATCTGGACCACCGGGCCCGGCGGCGTGTGGATCATCTCGCCGGAGGGCAAGCATCTGGGATCCATTCTAATGACGGAGCGGCCCGCAAACCTCGGGTTCGGCGACGCCGACTTGAAGAGTCTGTATCTCACTGCGCGGACGAGCATCTATAAGGTCCGCGTCAACACCCCCGGCGTTCCGTGCCCCGCGTGCTCGAGATCAGCAGGAACGAATTAATCCGGTGAGGAGAGTCAGTCACAGAGGCCGATCCTGGCACGGCACTACCGGAAATCGCTTTTCCCGATCAGGAAAAGCCAAATCCTCGCGTGGAATTCGCTTTCCTGATTGCAGACGTGGTCCAAATCAGAACAAATACTTGAGCCCGAATTGCATTTGCCGCGGAGGTGCATTTCCCGTACTGGAAATACTTCCAAACGTCGTCGAACCAAAATTTCCGTCCGGCGGCTGAAAGCTTGGCGTATTCGTGACGTTATAGCTCTCGACGCGGATCTGCACCGTCTGCTTTTCGCTCACGCGTAGAGACTTGCTGACCGCAATGTCCAAGCGCCTTTGAGGAGGTCCGTGCATCGTGCCTACGCCGACATTACCCGGCGTGTATTGGGGCTGGAGTGCAAATGCCGCCGTATTGAACCAACGCTGAACCGTATGTGGACCCGAGTTGGGATCGCCAACCAAATTGGGTCTGTCGCTGCCGCCGACATTGGTTTGGGAGGATGCATTAACGATGTTGTAAGCCAGGCCCGTTGACCAGAAAGCCACGAAATTCGTTTGCCATGCTGCCAGGAAGCCATGGGCGATTCCGTGTAAGTTACTTCCCCAAGGCAAGTCATAGCTGGCGATTCCAACCCACTTGAGTCGAATGTCGTAGGTCGGAATATTACCCCACTCGAATATATGATTGTCCCAGGGCGCCAAAGTCGATTGTTGCGCATGCGCCCAGGTCAGGGATGACGACATCGTCAGGCCGCGAGAATAACGGCGTTCTACTTTGAACTGCGCCGCATCATAAGTCTTCTCGCCCAGATTGGTGATCATGGTGATATTCGTCAATAAGGGATATTGGGAATAGTAGGGCCGTCGCGACTGCACCGGGCCGGGCCCAACGGGAGGCAAATTGATGTTCAGATTTCCACCTCCCCCGCCGAAAGGCTGGCGATCAGCCCGATACCCAACGTATCCCGCCGATATCACGAAGCCGCCCAACTGCTTCTCGAGAACGCTGTTGAACTGTCTGGACCGGGCCGCCTTGTAGTTCGTAACCGGCTGCGACAATACCCCGGCGGGATTGACCGCATCGTTAAAGACCAGTAGTGGAGGAACGTCGGATAGAAACAGACTCGGAAACCCACCCGAGGAGCCGGCACTGGTGAACGGTCCAAAGTTCTGCGTGAACGGAGGATTCTTCAGGAACGAGCCTGCGCCGCGGAGTATGGGGTCGTAAACAATGCCGAAGCCGCCGCGAAAGACGAATCGGTGAGGCAAGCTGGCCGCAAATCCGGCTCGCGGCCCAAAATCCGAGTGATCTGTCTTGACGCCAGCCGTTGGATTCGAGTCCGAGGCCACAACAATTTTGCCGAGCGCGGGATCGAATCTGGAGATGCGGTTTTGCGCCTCGGTGACCGGTGTAAAGATTTCATATCTAAGGCCCAGGTTGAGTGTCAGCCAGGAAGTGGCGCGCCAATCGTCCTGGATGTAGACACTTGGCTCCTTTGAGCGGTTGAGCGGATGAATCGGAAAATGGGTTCGCTGTTCTGTGGTCGGATAGCCAAGAAGGAACGATGCGAACGTGTTCCCTCCAGAGCCACTGCCGTTGCTGGTAAGAGAAGAATCGAACTGATACGTGCTTCTCGGATATTGCGACTGTTGAACGCCAAACATCCGGAATACGGCACCGCCGCCCATTTTTATGCTGTGCGCACCCCTGGTTTTGGTTAAAGATCCCTCGATCTGATGATTGTGATCCTCGGTCTGCATTGGGATAAACGTCGGATCGCCAATGGCCGCGTACGTGGTCGGATTCATTTGAAACCAGGGCAACCCTCCTGTAATTGGATCGCTCGTGTAATTCACATTCTGAAACCCAAAGAGGCTGGCGGCATTGAAAGGGTTCGCCAATGGCCGGCTTGCCGACGTGAAAGGCCGATTGAAGTTATACGTCAGCGACGAGATTAGGCTTGGACTCCATACGCGCAGCCAGTTCACGACGACATTATGGGCAAACGTGTGGTAGGGTCCGGAATAGATTCCATTGACGCCGCCCGTGTTACAGGTGGCATCGAATGTGCGGCCCAGGACCTGAGTCGGCGGACACTGGCTCGGGGTGACACCATTGGTCAAGTTATACGAGTACCTCCCGAAGATCGTATCTTTCTCGTTGAAGTGGTGATCGATACGCGCGTCGGTGGTCTGATTCGTCTGCGATCCGGGGCCGTTATAGGCCAAATTGTTCGCGAGGCCCGGCAGATTGGGCAGGGGGTACAGCGCCATTAAATTCACAGCCCTCGAATCCCAACGATCACGTGGAATGACGTTGCCGGCAAATGGCGTTCGCGGACGGCTCATCGGATCGTAAATGGGCGTGGCCAGCTCTGAAAAATCGCCATTGTGCATTTTCGCGGTCGGCACCGTCACAATGGACGCCATCGCGTTGCGGATTCGGTCCTGATCGTAATCCACAAAAAAGAAAGTCTTGTCCTTTTTAATCGGCCCGCCCAGGCTGCCGCCGAATTGATTCTGATGATTGAGCGGTCTCGTCGCCGCGAAGAAGTTTCTGGCGTCGAAGTTTTGATTCCGCAAAAACTCGTATGCGGAGCCATGAAAGTCATTGCTGCCCGATTTCGTGACGATGTTGATCACTGCCGACAGCGTTCTGCCGTTGTCGGCAGAGTAGCTGTTTGTCTTGACGTTCACTTCCTGGATCGCTTCAAGCGACGGCTTGATTCCCATCCCGCCCATGACACGCTCTTCGTTGTCCACACCGTCAATCATCTGTCGATTTTCGTTTTCGGGCATTCCGTTCACAGAAACGGCCGATGTTTGGCGGCGGTCATCCGGACGATTGCCGCTGATCGTCGCGGTTGCGGCTCCTTCGGCTGCTCCCGGGGTCAATTGGAGAATATTGATGATGTTGCGGCCGACAATCGGAACGTTCTGCACAATCTCCACGTTGAGTTGCGAAGCGATGTGTGATGCATCGGTCTGCAACTGCTGCACGTCACTGGTGACCACGATGCTCTCGTTGACCGTCCCGACATCGAGCCTGAAGTCCACGCGAGCCCGGTCGCCGGTGGCGAGGGTGACACGCGAAGTCCCCGTCCTAAAGCCGGAGAGTTCAGCTTTGACTTCGTATTCGCCAATCAGCAGCGGGGTAAACGTGTAGTCGCCGGTTTCGCTTGTCACCGTCGTGCGACTCACGTTGGTAGCCACATGGCGAGCCGTCACGGTAACTCCGGGCAAAATCGCGCCGCTGGAATCGGTGACGCGGCCGACAATGTCTGCCGTTCCCTGCGCGCCTGCCGGCGCGGCCAGAGCGCACATCGAGATCACGACACCCAGAAGGAACCCAATGCCCTTCGTCATAAAAAGACCTCCCTTTCAGTCTTCAGGAGTATTAAAAATGTTGTCGTAAAGTGGTTGGCGAAAAATTGTTGCAAATTGTGCGGGCCGGGCCGGGGATCGGATTGGCAAGTTGAATTCGAAATTGCCGGTTAGAACACCTTCGATGACCGCCGATGCTTTTTAAGAGGCACGGTCGAATCGAGCAATCGAGTCGGCTGTGCTTCCAAGCTTGTTTTTTTATAAGCAAACCAGCCTTAACTTGACCAAGATCCGGCTGATTGCCTATTTCATTGGGTTATTTCTGCTTGCTTAAGCGGCAGCAAGCACACTTCGCCTCCAACTCAGTCGCAGCCACTGCTGAATGTTGTAAGTCAGACACACCCACACCCCCTCAGTTCGGACCTTTTGTCGACCTCGCATTCGGAATCGACCTAAGCCGAATTTCTCCTTGATCCACGCATGGGGGAACTCCGCAATTTGCGCGCGAGTGCATCGATGCTGTTACGCAGCCAATGTAAAGGAGCGTGCCAGGTGAAACTATTCCGGCTACGGAGGCACCGGCGCCCGCCTCGCCCGAAACCCGATCCTTTTTTGTGCCCTTTTGTGGGCTATTTACTTCTTCGGAGCGTAAGGGCCCACCTCGGGCTTGCCCTGTGTATCTTTTAGATTTCCAAGCTCCGCGGCCACTCCGCGGTTAATTGCGGCGGTCTCGCTGCCAGCCTGGAAACAGGTAAAGTCGGGACGATCGCGCCAAGCGAGAGGTCCGCACAGCCGCTTCCGGGCCGCCAGAGCTGCATCATGCACGACGTTGATCAGCCGCTCGTAATCGGGCTCGCCCTGTTTGTAGCCTGAAAAATTGCCGAGATCTCCGCTGGCAGCAAATACGGCGTCGACGCCGGGAATCTCTGCGATCTCGTAGGCTTGCGCGGCGCCGCCTACCGTTTCGATCATCTCGATCAGAACCACGTTGTCGTTGATCGTGTTACGATAGCCGCCTGGAACGCTGCCCCAGAAGTCGGGCGAGAACGCGGGGCCGCCGCCCTGGCTGCGTTTGCCGAGTGGTGGAAAATAGGTCCAGTCTCGAGCGGCCTTCCCTTCCTCAACCGTTCTAACGGTGGGCACAACGACGACGAGTGCGCCCGCATCCATCGCATGCTGAATCTCGCGTTCATCCGCATAGGCCACGCGGACGCCGGGAACGGCTTTCGCGTGCGGGCAAGCCTGCCACATTTTGGCTACGTTCTCCCAATCGCGAGAATCATGCTGCATCTCGGTCCAGATGAAGTCATAGCCGGCGTTCGCCATAGCGCAGTAAGTGGAGGGATCCGACGAGGCGAAGACCGTTCCGCCCGTTACTTTCTCGCCTTTCATCATCTTGACCTTCACCGGATTCCAGATCTTGCTGTTGGAAGGCGCGTCGAAAGCGTGGCCGTACTTCCACGTCTTCTCATCGATACGGCCCTGATTGACTCCACCCGGAAGTGCATTGGTGAGTGCGCCAGAATCCTTGCCGGCAGGTGCCGCCAACGGGAACTTCAAGGCTCCTGCATCAGGATTGTTGGCATAGGGATCCGCGGTGGGGGGCGCCTGCCCTCCCTGCGTTGAGCTTCCCCGCTGCTGACCTTGTAGCGGCAACAGGGCAAATCCGAGTGCTACGAAGAGCACCAACAATACAAGTCGACGATTCATTTTCTACTCCTTTTCTCGAGATCTCTGAACTGTAGGTGCGCGGTGTTTGACCCCGCGCATCTCCTCATCTTCACGACCGTGCGCGCTTAACAGAGCGCGGCCACAGGCACGCTTCCTGGGCACTGAACGTGAGTTTCGCGACAGACTAAATGTCTACATGTCAAGACCTCTTTCGGTCTTTAGGAGTACTGAAACTCGCATTGTTGTATTAAAGTCGCTCGCGAAAAGTTGTTGCAAATTGTGCGGGCAGGCTTGAAAGTCCTGTTGAGCAACCCTGCCGCCGTCTATTAATGCTTCGCCCTATCGGGCTGGCGCTTCGCGGGCGGCTCTCCCTCGTGAGGGTGAGACCGTGGGCGAAGCGAGCGCAGTGGACCGATTTTACGGCTCCCTCAGACGCTATGAATTATTTCCGAATCATCTGGCGAAGGACAGCAACGGCGCTGATGCTCAGTACAGCGATTACGATTGCAGCCTGTAGCGCCAAATCCGCGACGAACCAAAGCGCGGCGCGGCCAGTAGTGCGGATGGCGACGGCAGAGGCAAGTATCCTTTCCGCCTTTCTGAATTTTCCGCAGTTCTCAGTGCAGTCAACCGCTGGACGTTGGCGGCCCGGAAGTCGATCGCCTCAGGTTGTACTATCCACTCTTGAAAAGAATGCTGATTCCGCGCGGGACTTATCCAGGCCAGAACCTTCCCGTGCATACGATCGGAGTCGATGTGCTGCTGGTCTGCCGCGCCGATCTCGATCGCCGATCACGGCGGAACCCCCACCGGGTTGCTACAAATTGCTACAAGTACGTCCTTGCCTCGGCCTGCTTGAAAGAGTAAAACGCCCCACAGTTTAACAAGTCCCAATTTAGGCGGACGAAATACATGCGCTTGTTGCGGGTCTCATTAGTGGCCGCTCCGTGCGCTATTAGATCGCGCACAGGAGAACGCTTCCGCAAAATGTCAGTCGTTTGATTCGTCTTCAGATTAGGGCCGGGAGCACAAATGGACAGGAATGTTGTTCGACTGTCGAGCAGCTTACGTCACGCGCTGTTTATCGCGCTACTGCTGGCCGGAACACCGGCAGCAGCCCAGCAACCGGGAAGTATTTCGGGAACGGTGACCGATGCGAGTAAAGCGAGGCTGCCAGGAGTTATGGTCACGTTGACGAGCCCGGCTCTTCAGACACCTGAAGTCACCAAAGTGACCGACGAAGGAGGGACGTATCAGTTCGCTGAACTGCCTGTGGGAACCTACCGCCTCGTGTTCGAGCTGGCAGGCTTCGGCCAGTTGGTGCGCGAAGGGATTCAGATCTCGACAGGATTTGCTGCGCGTATCGATGTGACGCTGAGTGTG
>WNGG01024498.1_pt1 | contig 12025 bp, 10 predicted proteins | sample 5400661 | NCBI WGS metagenome assembly WNGG01 (sample SAMN13153372, study PRJNA577476) | soil metagenome | isolation source: 100 cm soil or saprolite under Garry oak tree replicate 1 | place: USA:California | collected 2016-06-15 | reverse complement strand
CGACATGTTTGTCGACAACGCGCCGGAAGATAATCTCGCCGGCCGCGATCGTCAGCTCGAAGCAGCAGTCGGAGAGTTGTTGAAACAATTACAAGGACCGAGGAAGAACGTCGCGAGCAAGGATCAGAACTAGCATTTGAAGAGACAAAGTCAGAACGCCGTCTGGGTCAGTATTGGCTTATGCAATTTCCCATTCACACCTTGGCTTTAGCCAGGTGGTCCGGGCCCAACTCAATAACAGGTCAACCGTTTTAACGGTTTCTGATTCGTAAGCCGTTGAAAAACGGCTCCCGGTGCAGTTGGCAACCGCTGAGACACCTCGCTGAAGCGCAGGTGTGAATGAGAGAGAGTTTGGCGGTTGAAAGTTGAAAACAACCAAAAGATCAGCCGTTGAGTTTTTCACGCGCGCACGGGATGATCTTTGGCGTAAGAGTAGGCGCACCAGGCAGAAATGAGGTGAACGATCCAGCCAAGCGTGCCTGCTGGTCCAATCCAGGAAACGCCCGTCAGGACCAGCCAGATAATCCCAATAATCACTCGGCCGTTATAAATCTGTCCCACGCCGGGAATTAGTAAGCTGAGAATACCCGCCAAAGCTGGATCACGCATCGTTCTTCGACCTCCATATGCAGGCTATACGAAGGCAAATGCGAGTTAGTTCGCGCGCAAGGCAATTGTTTGGAAGACTCGAGTCAGAGTTGACTCTTGAGCTTGAAATCCTTCGGCACGAATTCAAGCGATTTTGCGGTGCCGTCCACTTTGGCCCGCGCATCCGTCGCCGGAACATAACACATGACGACTGCGTTTTCCGGCTTGCGAGGGCCACAGTTAATCTCGCGGCCGGCCTCGCTCGTAAAGGCGACGATCTGCATATTTTCGAACCGGTCTGTTCGCAGCTTCGTCAGACGATCGTCGAGCTTGACGATGAATGTAATTCCCTTCGCGTCACAGTCAATGCGGATCAAAGTTCCCTGGACGCGCTTCTCGCCATCACCTGGCTTTCTGAGTGCCGCTTGCAGATAGGCAAACGGGTCACTCAGCTCCGCAACCGGAGTTGGCTCGGTCGCGCCCGCACCGCGCGAGAGTCTTTGAACCGGGTCATCCGTGTTCGCGGAGTTCGTACTCGAGGCGTTTCGCATTGCTTCGAAGCGCGCTTTCCGTTCGTCTATTACTGCCAACTGAGCGAGCAAGTTTTCAGCATGTTGACGCAATTGCGCGTCGCTTTTGTTTCCCTTGAGCCGCTCCAGTAGCTGGCGCGCGGTCTTATAGTCCTCCTGGTGTATGTAAACCTGAGCCAGCATGAACACCAGATCGTTGCGACCCGGAGACGTGGCCAAAGCGCCCTTGAGCAGCTCGATCGATTCTTCCAGTTCGCTTCCAGCCACCAGGTTGACGAAGGCCAGCAGGCTTAAAGACTGGGGAAAGTCGGGCCGAAGCATGATTGCCTGCTTCAATTCAGCGCGTATCTTGGCCATAGTCTCAGGCGCAAATCCCGTCACCATCTGTGCATCGCTCTGCCCATAACGACTGAGCGCATAGGCGTAATAGTAATGAATCAAATAGTTCTGCGAGTTCGCCGCGACGGCGCGCTCCAGGCTTTTTCGCGCTTCCTCAAGCTTGCCCTGGCGCACGCGCACCATCCCCATTGCCGCATTAGCCATCGCCAGATTCGGATCAAGCGCCAGCGCTTTCTGCAGATAGCCTTCCGCGTCGGTGCGGTTGCTGTGCAAGAGCAGATCGCCGAGGTAGGCCTGCGCCTCTGCTTCGGTGAGTGCGGCTGCCTGCATCTGGGTATCAACCGCGAGCTTCGTAGCGAACTGACCGGTCATTGTCGGATAGCGATCGCGCTTGATGTATTCCCGCAGTTCTTTCTCCATGTTTTCAAAACTCATTTGAAAGGCCTGCTGGAACGCCTGCTCCAACGTCACATTCGTGTCCATCAGCGTTATGAATTTACTCATCTGAGTGAGGCGCTGGCCGTTGTTACCGAGGATCAAATAGTGCATAAGCGCCCACGACTCAGCGTAGAAAATGTTTTGCTTGTCGCGCTCGTTGTAGTAAGGAGACTTCTCATCAACCTCAAAGAGCGTGCGCAGCGGCAGCATCTTGTTTTCCCGCAGCAGGTAGACATGGTTGGAGATCGGTTTACCGAGCATCACCTTCTGGTCGTCAGTAATGCTGAACGTGCTGTAATAATCGGCCAGGCCTTCGTTGAACCACGTCGGGACATTACCCATCGTGTTGTTGACCAGCAGGTGGGTGTATTCATGAAAGATGACCTTAAAGGGATCCTGCTCGCCACTTGCTTCGGCGGTCAGCGTGATGTAGTTAACGTCCGGGCCGGATTGAAAGTAGCCCGCGACATTCGCATTAGGTTTGAAAGGTCGATAGGAGCTGTCGCTCTTGAAAACGATGACCGTAGTCGGCACAGGCGAATTAAAATTCATTTTAGTAAACAAGCGCGAAAACACCTCGCGAAATTGTTCGAGCCGAATGCCGACCTGCCTGATCTCTTTCTCGCTGGCATTGCCGACCAGCAGAAAGTTCTTTGAGCGGAGACTGGTCCAGGTGTCTTTGGCGGAGACTGGACGCTCAGTCGAGACGATTAGTAAGAAGCAAAGGATCGACGGAAGGATTATTGTGAGACGCTTCATAGTCAAAACTCCTGAGATTGCTTTTGCGCTTGTTCGTCGGTCGGGCTCATTAACACGCGGCCTCCCTACAAGGTTGAGAGTGATGGGGAGAGATTACCAGGACCGCGCGGATCGTGTCATCGAGCGCCCGCTTTGTCAATCAATAGTGACCGCGGGTAGTGAGGTAATTGTGTGTTGACGGCTTGTTACGATTGGCTTCGTTTGGTTGCTGCCATACCGGACGAGTCCAGGGGAATCAAAAGCCTTTGCTAACGCGCGGGCTTCTGCTTGGCGTGCCCCAACCAAGGTGAAGCCCAACCCAGGGGTCCCCAGCCGAGCAGCTCGGCTGGGGTGGGGCGGTTAGGGAGGGCTCAGTAAACTTATCAACACAGAATTACTCCACTAGGTGGCCGCGCCGGCGCGAGGTTTCCTGGAGTAAGCCCGGCGCGGAACATCACCTCATCCAGGCTGGCCGGCGCCTTTCATAACCGGTGATTTCGCCTTCGTGTTGCAGTGTCAGACCGATGTCGTCGAGACCCTCCAGCAGGCAATGCCGATGAAAATCATCGATTGCGAAGGTGGCGGAAAAGCCTTGCTCGTCTTCGACAATTCGGCGTTGGAGATCTACTGTTAGCTGGTACGCTTCAACTTCCCTTGCGCGCCTGCCCAGCTCGGCAACTTGAGACTCGGTAAGAACAATCGGCAGCAGACCATTCTTCAAACAATTGTTCGCGAAGATGTCGGCAAACGATGGCGCGATAATCGCCCGGAAGCCGTAGTCCGCCAGCGCCCACGGCGCATGCTCTCGAGACGAGCCGCAGCCGAAGTTCTTTCCGGTGACAAGAATCGACGCGCCACGATAACGTGTCTCGTTCAAGTCAAACTCGTCGTTTAGTTCTCCGTTTGGCCGATAGCGCCAATCGTAAAACACGAACTCGCCAAAGCCGGTGCGCTCGATCCGCTTAAGGAACTGCTTCGGGATGATCTGATCGGTATCAATGTCTCCTCGGTCGAGCGGAACGACAAGTCCGGTATGGATGCGGAATGGATTCATACTTTTAGTTTCGAGTTTCGAGTTTCAAGTTTCGAGTTGGACTTTTATTTCAGCGAGCGCAGCAAAAACTCTGAACTCGAAACCCGAAACTCGAAACCTATTTGAAGTTCCACTTCCGTATATCCGTAAAATGTCCCGCGATCGCCGCTGCCGCCGCCATCATGGGGCTGACCAGATGCGTGCGGCCGCCGCGACCCTGCCGGCCTTCAAAGTTGCGGTTGCTCGTCGAAGCACAGCGTTCGCCCGGTTGCAGTATGTCGGGGTTCATGCCGAGACACATCGAACAACCCGCCTCGCGCCATTCGAATCCAGCGTCTCGGAAAACTTGATCGATGCCTTCGGCCTCGGCCGCGCGTTTTACCGCCTGAGAGCCAGGCACAACCATGGCGCGCACCGAGCTTTTGATCTTGTGTCCCTTTGCCACTCGCGCAGCCGCGCGCAGATCCTCGATCCGAGCGTTGGTGCACGAACCAATAAAGACCCGATCGACGTAAATGTCTTCAATCTTAGTGCGCGGCGCGAGCGCCATGTACTCGAGTGCGCGTTCAGCAGACCGACGGTCGGCCTCGCTCTTCGCTGCCGACGGATCCGGGACCTGACCGGTTACAGGCGCGACCATGCCCGGACTCGTCCCCCACGTGACGTGTGGCTCTAACGTGGTCGCATCGATTTCAACAGTGCGATCAAAGTCTGCTCCCTCGTCTGTCGTTAATGTATTCCAATGTGCCAGGGCTTCGTCCCACGCCGAACCACTCGGCGCAAAGCGTCGGCCCTTCAGATACGCGAACGTCGTTTCATCCGGCGCAATTGTCCCCGCGCGCGCGCCCGCCTCGATGCTCATGTTACAAAGCGTCATGCGCCCTTCCATCGAAAGCGCGCGCACGGGGTCACCTGCGTATTCGATCACATGACCGGTTGCACCATCCGTGCCGATCCGGCCAATTATCCCCAGTGCCAGATCTTTGGCGGTCAAGCCCTCCGGCAGCGCTCCGCGAATCATCAACAGCATCGAGCGGGGTTTGTTTTGCGGCAGACACTGGGTAGCCAGCACGTGTTCGACTTCGCTTGTGCCGATGCCAAACGCCAACGCGCCAAATGCGCCATGCGTGCTGGTGTGACTGTCGCCGCAGACGATCGTCATGCCCGGCTGCGTCAGTCCCAACTCCGGCCCGATGACGTGCACGATGCCCTGTTCGGGGGAATGGATGTCGAAAAGAGGAATGCTGAAGTCGCGGCAATTATGCCGCAGCGTCTCGATCTGTTTGGCCGCAATTGGATCGGTAATCGGCAGACCTCGATCAGTGGTAGGAACGTTGTGGTCTACCGTGGCCACGGTCAACTCTGGGCGGCGCACACGACGGCCTGCGGTCCGCAGACCGTCGAATGCCTGGGGCGAGGTGACCTCGTGAACAAGATGTAGATCGATGTATAGAAGTGTGGGTTGACCAGGGAACTCGCGAACGATGTGCGCGTCCCAGAGCTTTTCAAACAAAGTGCGTGGCATAAAACTCTGTCAGTGGTCAGTGGTTAGTAGTCAGTCGCCAGTTGTCAAACGGTTTGAACTTAGAGTCTTTCCGAAACCACAAAGAACTGACCACTGACCACTGACTAAACCGCATGATACGCATGGCGCATATCGGCAATCTCGGCGACGGCCTCGGCAACCAGTTCACCGATTTCAGACGTTGTCGCGGCGTAGCCAGTGTTTCCTGGATCAATATCCGGGGTCCGATAGCCTGCCTTAAGCACCAGCCGGATTGCATCTTCAATATCCTGAGCTTCATGCTCCAGCATTCCCGAGTATCGCAGCAACATCGCTGCCGAAGCAATCGCGCCTAAGGGATTTGCCGTCCCGCGGCCCGCAATGTCCGGCGCAGAACCATGCACCGGCTCGTAGAGGCCCACTTCGCCGCCGATGCTGGCCGACGCGAGCATGCCCAGCGATCCGGTAATCGCCGCGGCTTCGTCTGAAAGAATATCGCCGAAGAGATTTTCTGTCAGTATGACGTCAAATCTCTTTGGGTTAGTAATCAAGTGCATGGCGCACGCGTCAACGTAGAGATGATCGAGTGTGACTTCCGGATAGTCGCCGGCGATGCGCGTGACCGTTTGTCGCCACAACTGCGAAGTCTCGAGTACGTTTGCTTTATCAACTGAAGTGACCTGGCGCCTTCGCTTCATTGCCGCCTCGAAAGCCACGCGCGCGACGCGCTCGATCTCTTCTGCCGAGTAGCGCATCGTGTTGACGGCTACCGAGTAGCCGTTGTTGCTGCGCACACCGCGCGGTTCGCCGAAATAAAGTCCGCCCAGCAGCTCGCGAACGATCAGAATATCCGTGGTGCGTGGCAAGGGCGAACCAGTTTGCTTGATCGCGGCGCCGCCGATCAGACGCTCTACGAAATCAAACCAGTGTCCCTGAAGACTAGCCACCGAGTGCAAAACACGGATTGCTTCACGCGTTACCTCGGGACCAACGCCATCGCCTTCGAGAATCGTTATCTTCAGTCGCATTCTTGTTTCAATCGAAGTCCCGTTGGGGACGGAATACTTAGAGCCCGGAATCATTAATGATTTCAGCTCCGTCAGGAGCGAAATATCGCTACCGACGGAACTCTAGTTGCTGAAGAGAAACCGTCGCTATGAATATCAGGCTCCTGCCGAGCCAACGGCCCAATTGAGCGGTTTGCTCGCAGCTTCAGTCAGCGGCCGTTCGCTCGCTCGCGTCGCAGCCGCAAGCAACGAGATCAGATCCTGATCGTAGATTCGCTTCTTGTGGTCGGCCAGCTCAGTAAACCGTTTGTAGACCGCGTCCAACTCGGTTGCTGAAAGCGAGTGGCCAAGATCCGCGTAGCGCAAGCTGAGCGCGTGGCGCCCGGAATGCTTGCCCAGTACGAGCTTATTGGCCGGCACGCCGACTGATTCCGGCGTCATGATTTCATAGCAGAGTGGATTACTTATGACTCCATGCTGGTGGATGCCGGCCTCGTGCGCGAAAGCGTTACGACCCACGATCGCTTTGTTGGGCTGCACGTCTGAGCCGATGATCGTCGAGAGCAACTGACTGGCCGGATAAATCTCGCGCGTGTCGATGCCGGTCTCGAAAGGCAACTGGTCGGCGCGCACTTTCATCGCCATCACAGTCTCTTCCAGCGAAGCATTGCCCGCGCGCTCGCCAATGCCGTTGATCGTGCATTCGATCTGACGTGCTCCAGCGTCGATCGCGGCCAGACTGTTGGCCACCGCGAGTCCCAGATCGTTGTGGCAGTGCACGCTGATTGTCACTGGGCGATTGCCGACAACTCGTTCGCGAACAGTGCGGACCAGGCGCGCGAACTCAGCCGGCATCGTGTACCCAACCGTGTCCGGTACGTTGAGAATCGTCGCGCCTTCTTCAACCGCAGCCGCAAGGACCTCACATAGATAATTAACATCGCTGCGGGTCGCGTCCTCGGCTGAGAATTCGACTTCGTCGGCAAAAACGCGCGCGAGCGCCACGGCTCTTCGCGTCATCTCGATCACTTCAGGGCGAGTCTTTTTCAGTTTATATTCGAGGTGGATGTCTGAAGTCGCGACAAAAGTGTGAATGCGCGGGTGTGCTGCTCCGCGGAGCGCCGCCGCGGCTTTCATAACATCCTGCTCTGAGGTGCGGCAAAGCGCCGCCACCGTCACCTTGCGGCATTGGGCAGCCACGGCTTTGACGGCCGCGAAATCACCTTCCGAAGCGATGGGGAATCCCGCTTCGATGATATCGACGCCGAGAGTCTCCAGTTGCCTCGCCATGCGCACTTTCTCTTCCAGATTCATCGAGCAGCCCGGAGACTGTTCGCCGTCGCGCAGCGTGGTGTCGAAAATCGCGATTCGCTCATTAGCCATCATGATCCTCCTTTTGGGAATGGATGATCGTAGGTCGCGAGGCCTTGAAAGTCAAAGTTATAATGTTTATGAAAAGATAACGCGCTGTGATAAGATAACCCGGCTTGGCGGAGGTTATAAGCCTGGAGCGTTGGAACGATGGATATCAATCAGCTTGAGGTGTTGGTGGCGGTGGCCCGGGAGAAGAGTTTTTCGCGCGCGGCTGAGACGTTGCATCGCACGCAGCCGGCGGTGAGCCAGGCGATTCGGCGGCTGGAAACAGAATTGGGCGAGCCGCTTTTCGATCGCTCTTCAAAGGACGGCACGCTGACCGCGGCCGGTCGGGTCCTCCTCGGAGTGGCGCAGCAGATCCTGAACTTGCGCCACGGCGCTCACGCAGCGCTCAAAGAATTGAAGGATTTGCATCGGGGGAAACTGAGCTTGAGCGCCAATGAGTACACAGTGATGTATCTCCTGTCGATCCTTCCTGTCTTTCGCGCGCGTCATCCGCACATCAAGGTTGAAGTCAAGCGGAGTTTGGCGAGCCGCATTCCGTCAGAAATCCTTGGGCGAGACACCGAGATCGGAATTGTCTCATTCAAGCCGAGCGACGCGGCCATCGCTGCGGTGCCGGTCGTGATGGATGAACTGACGTTGATCGTACCCTCCGAACATCCACTGGCCGCAAAGCAGACGGTCTCGGTGCGCGAACTCGGCGCTGAGTCGTTCATTGCGCACAACGTCGCCTCGCCGTACCGCGAACGCGTGGTGCGCACGTTCGAGAAATATCGCACCCCACTCAACATCTCGATGGAAATGCCGACTCTGGAAGCGATCAAGCGATTTGTCGAGCAGGGAATGGGAGTGGCGCTGGTGCCGCGTCTGGCCGCGCGCGCCGAGATCGACCGCGGGCAAGTAGCGGCGCTAACCGTGCGCGAGATGCGACTGGAAAGACGTTTGCACTTGATCTACCGCAAAGGAGCAACGTTGTCGCATGCGGCCCGTGCGTTCTTGAGAGTCGCGCGTGATTTGCGAAAGGAAGTATCGAATCCGGAGGCCCGTAGGAAGCAGCGCGACTGATTCATCAGGGACTCTCACCTTCAGAATCACGACTGGCGACTGTCAATCCGGCGGACGTCGACAATCTCTCCGCGAAAGGTGCGAAGCATCTGCTGAACGACGGGGTTTTGTTCGGCGACTTCGCGCAGGCGCTGTTTCTCGCGACGTTCTTCTTCTTCTTTGGAAAGCGGCAGACCGTCGTTGGGGTTGTGATCTTTGATCGCGATGCGCACGCCCATCTCTTTGCCGGTCACTTCCAGGCACGTCTCGCGAATAACCTTTACGTTGTCGCTTTTCGCCAGCGTATCGCGGAGGTGCTTTGCTTCTGGCGCGAATTCGATGTACAAGTCATTCTCTTCAACCCGCGCAGCCCGCGCGCCTTCCAGCGCGGTCACGAGAAACATCTTGCGCTTCTGCTCCAGCGCGGTTTTGATCCGCCCGACCTCTGAGTCGTCCGCGACGTGCGCCACCTGTTTGTCATTGCCAACCGGATCGGCGGCCGAGATTTCTTTAACCCCGATGATCGCGGGAGATTCGACAGCAGAACTCGATCCGGGTTGGGTTTTAGTATCGATCGCGAGCTTTGCCGCTGTTGCTGTTGAAGCACTGCTCGCGCTCGGCGACGACGAACTCACGGCCCTGGAGCTTTTTGTTCCCGGACCATGCGAGCCACCAGCCGGAGAAGGAGTTTGAGTTTGAGCCGGTGGCTTTCCGGTGCGCAGGGACTCTTCCAGCGCGGCGACTCTTTCGAGGATCTGATTGAGGGCTTGCAGACGGCGCATCTCCATCAGCTTCACCAGACCAACTTCCAACTGGTAGCGCGGCTGCGCTGCCTTTGCGAGTTTCGTCTCAGTCTCGGCCAGCGAATGGAAGAAGCGAACCAGGTCGGATTCGGAGAATAGCGCTGCCTGGCGATCTAATTCGCGGCGATCGCAAACAGCCGCCTCGAGCAGCTCATCATTGCCGGAAACTTTCGCTACCAAAAGATCGCGGAGGTGCGCGAGCAAATCGCGGCAGAAGTTGCGCAGATCGTGACCCCGCATTACGAGGTCGTCAACCACCGCGAGCGCTTCGGCGGGTTTGTTCTCAGCGATGCCGTTCATCACACGCGCCAGAATGTCGACGCCGGCCACGCCCAGCGCCAGCTCGACGTCTTCCTTCCCGATCTTCGCGCCAGCAAAGCTAATCACCTGGTCGAAAGCCGACTGAGCGTCCCGCATCGAGCCCTCGCCGGCGCGGGCAATCTCGCGCAGCGCGTCTTCCTCGATGGCGAGCTTTTCGGCGTCGGCAATCAGACGCAGACGTTCAAGAATCTTCGCCGTGGCAATCGTGCGAAACTCAAACTGCTGGCAGCGCGAAAGAATCGTCTCAGGCACTTTATGCCGCTCAGTCGTTGCCATGATGAAGACCACTCGAGGTGGCGGCTCTTCGATGGTCTTCAGCAGAGCATTGAACGAATGCCCGGAAAGCATGTGCACTTCGTCGATAATGAAGACCTTGAAGCGGTCACGCGCGGGCGCAATGCCGACTGTGCCAATGATCACCTCGCGGACGTTGTCTACCTGCGTGTGCGAAGCGGCGTCGATTTCCTGCACATCGATCGAGCGGCTGTCGGAGATTTCCTTGCACGAAGGACAGGCAGTCGGATCATCCGTGCGACACGGTGTCGCGGTGGGCTTCTTGGCCTTGTGACAATTGAGGGCTTTTGCCAGCAGCCGCGCCGTCGTCGTTTTGCCGACGCCGCGCGCGCCCGAAAAAAGATAGGCATGATGCAGCCGCTCGTGCTCGATGGCATTGCGCAGCGTGCGCGTAATGGGCTCCTGACCCGTTACTTCTGCAAACGACTGCGGGCGCCACTTGCGGGCGATGACTTGATAAGACATAAAAGCAAGTATGAAGGATGAAGGATGAAGGATGAACTGGAAAAAGCGACGACCTAACTCACCGCGCTTTCATCCCTCATCCTTCCGCCTTCATCCTTGCGTTTTGGCCAGACTCCGGACTTACCCGCAACACACGCAGCCGTTGCTACCGTTGCTCCGTTCCCGGCCTGGCGGGGTTCACAAGGCGAGCGTTGTGCGGAGCCCGAAGTCTGATAACTCAAGTCATTTTCAATTGCCGATTGTCAATTGCCCATTTGTTGTCGGACCAGTGGGGCTTCATTACTCTACGTTAACTCGAAGCGAATCGGAAATCGGCAATTGGCAATCGGCAATGGCTTAGACCGCCGTCTTTCGATGCGCGAACATGCGCAACAAACCGTTGATGCCGAGATGCACCAGGATGTAAACGATGATCGCGATCACCAGCGGCATCATCAATGTGTGACCACCGTCAGTGCGTGGACTGCTGACTATTCCTCGGAACGGCTCGTAGAACGGATCCGTCACCGTGACGATGAAACGAACAAAACCCGCGCCGCTTCTGGCGGCTAGTAAGGCCAGCAGAAAACGCATCCCCAGCAGTGCATAGAGCACATAAAAGATGTAATCGACAACCTGCGAGACGCGCGCCACTCCGCGCGCGCGTCCGACTTCGCGCTCGGTCTGGACAACTTCGTTAACAGCTTTGGCGTGAAACTCGCCGGCCACCCGATCGAGCTTCTCGCCTTGTGCCGGCGGCGTCTGCGCGGCGCGGTCGGCAATCTCAGCCTGAACTTCACCTTCGACCTGCGACTTGACTGCACCGTGTTGCTCGGCCCGGCGCGCCTCTTCCATTGCAAGTTTGTCGTCGTCCACAATCAACCTCCTTGCAAAGACCTAGGTCCCATTAAATCCGGTTCGCATCCGCCGAATATTAGCGCCCGGGAATCTTCCCGTGGCTTTCACGGCTGTCAAAAGACGATTCGCTTCGGCCAACGTTGCTCCCGCATAGACCGCCATGATTCTGTGCTTCGGACTAACGTTCGAATAGAAGAGCGTCTCGACGTCCGGGCAGCGGGAGGCGAAAACTTTATGATCAGGAAACAATGCCTGAGCCGCCAGGCGCTCGCTTTCAGGGACAAAGACATCGCAATCTTCTTCGCTTTTACCCACGCTCTTCAAGATGATTGCATAAAACAGTTCGGTATCGTAAATGACGGCGTCCTTCGGCACGCGAAACGGCAGATCGTTTGGCTGAAACGTCGCCGTGGACTTGCACGGCGCCATCGGGTTGCCGCAAACAGACGCGTGTCTGGCCGGACGCCGGCGCTGGCCCGCCGTGTTTGCGGCGAAACTCAGCGCCAAGCAAGCCACAATCGTTAGGTGTAAAGGCTTCGACTTAATCATCGAAATCCGTCTGACATCTGACCACCGACATCTGACCTCTGTTTTAGTGGCGGAGAGGGTGGGATTCGAACCCACGGAACGGTTTCCCGCTCACAGCATTTCCAGTGCTGCCAATTCAACCACTCTTGCACCTCTCCAGCATTTCCGATTGCCAATTG
>WNGG01007564.1_pt1 | contig 12027 bp, 10 predicted proteins | sample 5400661 | NCBI WGS metagenome assembly WNGG01 (sample SAMN13153372, study PRJNA577476) | soil metagenome | isolation source: 100 cm soil or saprolite under Garry oak tree replicate 1 | place: USA:California | collected 2016-06-15 | reverse complement strand
AGAGGGGAGAAGACAGGATTGATAAGAGAAGGGGACCAGAGCTTCTCCCGCTGACGCCGGAGAGGGGAAAAGACAGGATTGACAAGAGAAGAGGAGAGTTACGCAACTATGCCTAGCGCTGGAGACGGCAGGAGAGGGCGCCGGCGTACCTCGGCAGCGATGCAGATACGCGCCCGCCAACTCCGGCACGAGCAAACGCCCACCGAGGCGAAGCTTGGGGACTTCCTTCGTGACCGCCAGCTCGACGGCTGCAAGTTCCGCCGTCAGCACCCGATCGGCCGCTTCATCGTCGATTTTTGTTGCCCAGAGCGACATCTCATTGTCGAAATCGATGGATCTGTGCATCAGGAGCAGACCGACCGCGACGAGGCGCGCACCGAGGCGCTTCAAGCATTGGGCTATCAGGTGTATCGCTGGACAAATGAACAGGTAGAACAGAACCTCGCTGAGGTACTCGATGCCCTGCGCCGCGCCCTTTCAAAGGACTAGCCATATCCTAAAACAGTCAAGCCATGACAACAAACTAGGTATGGACTTCCGTACATCGGGCAGAACCTCCAGTGTATTCATACAAGTGCGTCTTGGCCATCCCACAGTTCACTACGAGTGGATCCTGAGAAAGAGAGAGGCTCGATTGGATGTCGCTTTACATTTTGAATTCCCAGACCGCCAAGAGAACCTAATATAAAGAAAAAAATAGGCTCTGCTTGCGTGGGTGAGTGTAAATCTTTAGTCACTCTGCTCACTCGTAGAGACGGTCGCGATGCCGCCTGAGCAGGACGTCCTCTCGCCGGAGATGAATCGCCTGCACGAGCACGTCTGGCAAGCGTTTGCCTCGGCAAAGGACGACAAATTGGAACAGTTACTGAGAGGGAGGCGGTCGTGAACATGGCGATCGTAACATACGTCGGCAGCTCCCGAGCCGCTAATGATCCCTGGGCGTGGCAAGAGGGGGATTTTGCGAGACTCGTTGAGGTGACCAGGAACCTGCCGCACTCCCAAAGTACAGCATCCACAAGCAGCGGTTTCTTGTGGGTTCAGGCAATGGCTGCTGTCGGCAACGAGCCACAATCCATCGGCAGCATCACGGGTGTCGAATCAATAGCAAGCTCGGCCTTGGGCAGCACAGAGACTGAATCACGTCGGCGTGCGGAGATGGCAATCCGCCTCCTCGACGAGTGGATGGCTGATGAATCGGGATACGACGAGGAAACCTGGCCCAAACTCAAAGCGGCTCTTGACCGAGATCGACTGTACTCAACAAGCGGCCACTCACCGAAGCCGATATAGAGCGGTATTCCCGGATCTTGGTCCTTGCAGTACATCATATGGTCGTGACGTTGGAGAATCGGGGCTTCATCGAGCGCGTGCGAGGGCAGCGCGTTCCATAGCAACGAAAAACGGATTTCGTTTCCCCTCCCCTCTCCTGCGTAAGCGGGAGAGGGGTAAGGGGTGAGGGCCGGCACAGGCCATAAATCAGCACACCAGAGGTTCGCATGAGCACCGCCAATTACCCACCGCCTGTGGACAAGCTGCTCACGTTCGGCGAGTGCAGTCCCTCTCCCGAGTGGCCCGACTATCTAGCTCTCGGGCTCGGCCCAGAGCATGTCCCTGACCTCATCCGTATGGCGACAGATGAGGAGCTAAACCAGGCTGCTTCGGACAGCCTTGAGGTCTGGGCTCCTGTCCATGCCTGGCGCGCACTCGGACAACTGCGTGCCGAGGCGGCGATCGAGCCGCTGTTGAGCTTGTTCCGCAGGATAGATGAAAACGAGGACGACTGGGTCGATGGCCAGTTGCCGGACGTCTACGGCATGATCGGTCCGGCGGCTATCCCTGCGCTCACGGCGTATCTGGCCGACACCTCGCACGGGTTGTATGCGCGCATCTCTGCCGCCTCTAGTCTGAAACATATCGGGGAGATGCATCCTGATGCCCGTGCCGAATGTGTCGCCATCTTTGCTCGCCAACTGGAAGGGTTTGCAGAGCAAGATCCTACCCTGAACGCCTTTCTGGTCGCTCCACTGCTTGACCTCAAGGCGGTGGAGGCCGCGCCGGTGATCGAGCGCGCTTTTGCTGCCGACCGCGTCGATGAGTCAGTGGTCGGAGACTGGGAGGATGTGCAGATCGCCTTGGGCTTGAAGGAACAGCGAGAAACGCCACCGAGCCACGGTTGGATTCCTCCCCTATTCTCCCGGTCGCTTGGCGAGCCAGGCGATCTACCCACCCACAAGCGCAGCTCCAAAACGAAAGCTAAGGCCAAGCGCAAGCAGGAGAAAAAGTCACGTAGGAAAAACCGCAAGAGATAGAGGGAGGCGAGACAGCGCTTCGCCCACGCCCCGGGCGACCCACCGGGTCGCCCCCCGTGTCATACTACCCCTGAGTTTTTTGCAAAAATCCTTTATACTGCGGTTTTGAAACTCTAGCCGTAAGGAGAAAGCAACATGGCAGAGCAGGTAGCCAGCGATCTGATCTACGACATCCCCACGGCGGTGAAGGGACAGACGGCTATCACACCTGAACTGTATGCCCAGATGTACCATCGCTCTATACAAGACCCTGAAGGATTCTGGGCTGAACAGGCCGAAAAGTTTGTGACCTGGGTTAAGCGGTGGGACAAAGTCTTGGAGTGGAACTTCCACACGGCGCAGATCAAATGGTTCATCGGCGGCACGCTCAACGTCTCGTATAACTGCCTCGACCGTCATGTCGAGGCCGGCGCCGGCGGGCAGACCGCGCTCATCTGGCAGGGGAACGACCCGGCCGAGTCGCGGACGCTGACCTACGCCGAGCTGTTGGAGCAGGTGTGCCGCTTGGCCAATACGCTCAAAGCCCTCGGCGTCAAGAAAGGCGACCGGGTGTGTATCTATCTGCAAATGATCCCGGAATTGCCGGTGGCGATGCTCGCCTGCACGCGCATCGGGGCCGTCCACTCGGTGGTCTTCGGCGCATTTTCAGCCGAATCGTTGCGCGACCGCATCCAGGACTCGGCCTGCAAGATTCTGATCACCCAGGACACGGCCTTGCGCGGAGCCAAGACCGACATCCCCATGAAAGAAACCGCCGACGAAGCGCTGGCCCACTGCCCGTCGATCGAGAAAGTCATCCTGGTCCGGCGCACCGGCCACCCGGTGCCGATGCAGCGGGGCAGAGATCTGTGGTGGCATGAGCTGGTCTCGCAGCAGTCTGCCACCTGCCCGCCCGTGCCGATGGATGCCGAGGATCCACTGTTTGTCCTCTACACCTCTGGTTCGACCGGCAAACCCAAGGGCGTGCTGCACACGACCGGCGGCTATCTTGTTCACGTTGCCATTACCCACAAGTACATCTTCGACTACCGGCCGGGTGACATCTACTGGTGCACCGCTGACATTGGGTGGGTGACCGGCCACAGCTACATTGTCTATGGCCCGCTTGCCAACCGCGCTACCAGTCTCATGTTCGAAGGCGTGCCCAACTATCCCGACTTCGGCCGCTTCTGGCAAATAGTGGAGCAACACAAAGTCAATATCTTATACACGGCGCCGACCGCCCTACGCGCGCTCATGAAAGAAGGCGATTCCTGGCCGGCCCGGTATGACCTGTCGAGCCTGCGGATGCTCGGCACAGTCGGTGAGCCAATCAAGAGCCCGGAGTGGCATTGGTATTTCCGCGTCATCGGCAAAGAGCGCTGCCCGATTGTGGACACCTGGTGGCAGACCGAGACCGGCGGGATTCTCATTACCCCGCTGCCCGGCGCGATCAAAACCAAGCCCGGCTCGGCGACCCTGCCCTTCTTTGGCGTGCAGCCTTGCGTGGTCGATGAGCAAGGGAACGAGCTGAGCGGGAACGGTGTTTCTGGCAACCTGTGTCTCAAGTTTCCCTGGCCAGGGATGATGCGGACCGTCTATGGCGATCACCAGCGCTTCGTCCAAACCTACTTTTCTCTCTACCCTGGTATGTACTTCACTGGAGACGGCTGCCGCCGAGACCAGGACGGCTACTATTGGATCACCGGCCGGGTGGATGACGTGATTAACGTCTCCGGCCATCGCCTGGGCACGGCGGAAGTGGAGGGAGCCTTAGGCAAGCATCCGGCGGTCGCCGAGGCTGCCGTAGTCGGTATGCCACACGACCTCAAAGGGCAGGGGATCTACGCCTTTGTCACGCTCAAGACCGGCCAGCAGCCGTCCTCGACCCTGCTTAAGGAACTGCATGACACTGTGCGCCATGAGATCGGGCCGCATGCCACGCCAGACAAGGTCCAGTTCACCGAGGCGCTACCCAAGACCCGCAGCGGCAAGATCATGCGCCGCATCCTGCGCCAGATTGGCGAGGGCGCGCTCGATCAACTCGGTGACACCTCGACGCTGGCCGATCCGACGGTCGTGGAGCAGTTGGTGGCGGGCAGGCAGTAAAAAAGCTGTGAGCTGTCAGCGATCAGCCTCTTTTGGCTTATGGCTTATAGCTTATGGCTTATGGTAGGAGCTCTCTGCCCATCTCGCAGGATGCGACTGCCCGACTGGACTGGGCAGTATAGAGCGAACGCAGTGAGCGAGCCATAGGCCATATGCCATAAGCGATAGAGCGAACGTAGTGAGCGAGCTATATGCTCTCTGCCGGTAGAGGTGCCTATGCCGACCTATCAAGGGGGATGCCATTGCGGCAGAGTCCGGTTCGAGGTGACGACCGATCTCGAACGCGTCACCGACTGCAACTGTTCGATCTGTACAAAGAAGGGATTTCTGCATCTGATCGTCGAGCCCGAGCAGTTTCGCTTGCTGACCCCTGCAGATGCGGTGACACTCTATCAGTTTAACACCAAGACCGCCAAACACTACTTTTGCCCGGTCTGCGGTATTCACTCCTACTACATCCCCCGCTCACACCCGGACAAGATCGACGTCAACGTCCGCTGTCTGGACGGAGTAGACCTGCAGCGTCTCACGGTCCGGCCTTTCAACGGCCGGGAGTGGGAAAAGAGCCGCCCTACGCTGGACGACTGATGAGGGCAGAGGATCGGGAATAGGAGTGCAGGGCGTGCGCCCTACAACTCAGTCCATATCGAGGGTAACAAAGAGATATCCCAGGGCTTTACCGTGTGTGACCAGCACAGTCCGGACCGTGGGGTCGAGCAGGCGGGCAAAATCCTCGGGTGGCGCTTCGATACACGCCATTCGGTCTTCGACCCGCACACGGTACGGCGGCAGCCCCAGCGAGCGAAACACCGGTTCCCAGGCCGCGGAGGGATCCGCCTCGGCTGGGAGAGCAGCAGGCTTGTCCGGCTTCATGGTCGATGACTGTACTACAAAAATCCGGCAAGCTAAATCCTATAGCGATTTTCACTCAGATGTATCCTCAGTTGCCTGGTAGGGGCGAATCTTGTATTCGCCCTGCCCTCGTCCCCCAAGGGCGACCACAAGGATCGCCCCTACGCAAGGGGCACAGGCAATTGCAAACCGCTCTAGTATGACGGAGGAGCAAAAAGCGCATGAGCACCAAGCCCTTTTCCTACGGGGTGATCTTTGACCTCGACGGGGTCCTGATTGACTCGGAAGGTCTGTATTACCGGGCGTACAGCGCGGTGTTGAAGCCTTATGGAGTCACAGTCTCACGAGCGGAGTACGAAGAGCACTGGATCGCCCAGGGACACGGACCGGAGTACATCGTGGAGAAGTATAACCTCCCTGTCTCTCCCGACGACTTACGTCAGCTGCGCTCTCCGGTCTATCTGCGCCTCTTAGAGACCGAGGTTACGCTGATGCCGCACGTCGAGGAAGCGCTCACCCGGCTGGCTCCTCACTTCACCCTGACCGTGGCGACCAACACCAACCGCGAACACCTGGATTTTATCCTGCGTCGCTTCGCTATCGAGCGCTTCTTCCCGGTCACGGTCGCGCGCCAGGACTACCGTGGAGCCAAGCCCCAACCCGACGCTTTTCTGACAGCGGCAGAGAAGTGCGGGCTTTTGCCGACACAGTGCGTTGTGATCGAAGACACGTACAAGGGGGTGATAGCAGCGGCCAACGCCGGCATGGCGTGCATCGCTGTGCCGAACGAGTACACCCGCCACAACGACTTCAGCCGGGCAAGCCTGGTGCTGCCCAGCCTGGCAGAGCTGACGCCGGAGGTGGTGCGGACGCGTCTCCCTTTTCAACCTCCTGGTTTTCCTTTATTCTAGCCCCCTTATGGCCGTACAGACGCACAGGAGGGGAAAAGCATGACGGCACAGTTCACTGATGGCTACGTTCACGCCAATGGACTCAAGTTTCATTATCTCGAGTGGGGCAGCGCCGAGAAGCCACCTCTCGTGCTTCTCCACGGGGTGGGCCAGACCTGTCACACCTGGGACCTGTTCGCCGCGGCGATGGCGCCGTATTTCCACGTCATGGCCTTTGACCAGCGTGGCCATGGCGACACCGACTGGGCAGCGGACAAGGATTACTCGCGCAAGACGATGGTGAGCGATGTCCTCGCGTTCACGCGCGCCCTGGGGCTGGACCGCTTCTTTCTCACTGGCATGTCGATGGGAGGAGCCAACTCGCTCTCGTTCACTGCTAACTACCCAGAGAGGGTTGAAGCGCTGGTGGTTGTCGATATCGGGCCCCGGGTCGAGACCAAGGGCGTGCAGCACATCCGCGACTTCATGACAACCTACCGCGAATTTAACACCCTCGAGGAGGCTGCCCAGATCATCCACCGCTATAACCCGCGCCGGCCTCTGGAAGTCATCCGACAGTTTACAGTTGTCTACAACTTGAAGCAGTTGCCCGATGGCAAGTGGACCTGGAAGTACGACCCGTACTTTAGCGACGGCCACCGCCGCGTCGACGTCAAGCAAATGCAACAAGAACTGACGGCCGAAGTAGCCAAGATTCGCTGCCCCGCACTGGTGGTGAAAGGTGGCGAAAGCGACGTCTTCTCCCTTGACGGGGCGCGGTCTTTGCAGGAAGCGATCCCAGGCTCGGAATTCGCCCTGGTGCCTGGAGCGGGTCACTCGGTGATGGGCGACAACCCACCTGGGTTTGAGGCGGCCGTGCGGGCGTTTTATCAGAAGAAGGGCTACTTGCCGGCGTAGGGACAACTCCTCACCCTGGCCCTCTCCTCAGAGAGGAGAGGGAATCTCCCTTTCCCACTAGTGGGAAAGGGTAGGGGTAAGGGTTCAACGCAAAGTAGCCTGGATGAAGCCCTTCGACTGCGCTCAGGACAGGCTCCGCGGAATCCAGGACACGGGATGGAGGGGTTCCCCGGATTTCATCCGGGCTACGACTGACTGCTCATAGCTCAAGGCTCATCATGGACGCGATTCTGAGGGCGGCAATCGAGGCGGCCAGGGCGGCCGGAGAGATTGCCCTGCATTATTTCCGTACCAACCTGACGGTCGAGATTAAGGCCGACCGCACCCCGGTGACGCGGGCGGATCGTGAATGTGAGGCCAAGATTGTCGAGTGCCTGAGCGCGCGCTTTCCGGACCATGGCTTTCTTGGTGAGGAGTTGGGTGAGCGCCCTGGTGGGAGTCACGCCCGCTGGATTATTGACCCTATCGACGGTACCAAGAACTTCATCCGCGGCCTTCCCTTCTTCGCGACGCTGATCGCTTTGGAAGAGGAGGGGGAGGTGACGACCGGTGTGATGTACGCACCGGCGCTCAACGACTTGCTGTACGCCCGGAGCGGGCAGGGCGCCTTTGCCAATGGCCAGCGGGTCCGTGTGTCTGAGGTGGCTGACCTGCGCGAGGCCATGCTGATCCACGGGGGGCTGAAGGACCTCAAAGTGCGGCCCTGTTGGCAGCCCTTTTTGCGATTAGTCGATGTCACCGGGAGACAACGGGGGTTTGGCGATGCGCTTGGCCACAGCCTCGTGATCCGCGGTCAGGCTGAGGTGGCCTTGGAGCCGGAGATCAAGCCTTGGGATGTGGCCGCGACCAAAATCATTGTCACAGAAGCGGGCGGACGCTACTCCGACTTTGCCGGCACTCCCTCTATTTACAGCGGCAGCGCGGTGGTCTCGAACGGCCGGATACACAGTGCGGTTATCAACATATTGCAAGGGAAATAAGGGCGAAGCAGGCACCTGCAGGTTCTGAGGAAACCTAGAGCAAATTGCAAATGGGTTTACCAAAAACTGGATTCCCGCTTTCGCGGGAATGACACTGCTTTGAAGCTCTTTTCCGTCATGCCCGCCCTTCGACTTCGCTCAGGACAGGCTCCGGCGGGCATCCAGGACTTGCTGCTACTGCGGGTAAACGCAAACGAAATTCGCTCTAGCGGGTTGTGTCCACGCCTGCCTTGCTCCTGCCAATTCCCTGGGCCCACGGTCACGGGGTGACGCGGTCACGGAGTGACCTTGCGCACCCCCTTTTTCTTGTTCTCCTCGGCCGTCGGCGGGGGCGCTAGGCGGTTCGCGATCTCTTCCTTCAGCGCCTCGTAGCACTCCTGGCAGACCTCAGCCCGCCAATGCCAGAGGGAACGGTTCGGCCGCTCAGTCACGTCGATAGAAAATTCCAGTAGGGCATCGAGGCCCTCAACTTCGTTACCACAACGGTCACAGTAGTGTTTGACCATAATTGCGGTCCTTTAGGTCTGTAGGGTCCAAGGGTCCATAGGGTCTATTGGGTTCGTAGGGTCCGTAGGGTCCGTAGGGTCTATTGGGTTCGTAGGGTCCGTAGGGTCCATAGGGTCTTTAGAGTCAAGATAGAGCCGACAGACTCAATAAACTCAATAGACTCAATGGACCCAATAGACCCAATAGCCCCAATAGACTCAATGGACCCAATAGCCCCAATAGACTCGATAGCCCTACTCCTTCACAACTGCGTCGATCCCAGCAGGTTGCCGCCCAGGGTCGGGTGGCCGATGCGCTTGTCACCAAAGACGTTCACCACAGCGGTCTTGCCCGATTTGAGCGCCCGCTCCAGAGCCGGGATAATCTCCTCGGGTTTCTCCACGTGCTCCCCGTGCACGCCCATAGGTTCAAATACCTTGTCGTAGCGGATATTCGGGACCATGTCGAAGGGTTCGGTGCGGCCTTTGAGCATCGGCATTGCCTCGAAGCTCGGCCCCCAGGAGCTGTTGTTCCACAGCAGGGTGATGAGCGGCAGTTTGTACTTGGCCGCGGTTTCTATGTCCATGCCACCGATGCCGATGCCGCCGTCGCCGATCACGAGGATGACCTGCTTGCCCGGACGGGCGAGCTGCACGCCGATGCCCATGCCCACGCCGTGGCCCACTGGCGCCAGCGGTCCGGCATCGACGACCTGCCCAGGGAAGTGGGTAGTAACCCACTGGCTGGTGTAGCCGCTCAGCGTGAAGCTATCGATGATGAAGGTCGCGTCTTTATCGACCACCGAGACCAAATCTTTGGTCAGCCGGTCTGGGTGGATGGGTACGGCGTCGCGGTTTTTCTTCGCCCGCTCGCTGATCAACTGCTCGTAATTCTCGCGCACCTCGGCCACCTGCCGCAGCCAGGGGCTCTGGCGTTTCGCGCTGAAGTCCAGCTTCATCTCCTTGATTTTGTCAATCATCTGGCGCAGGACCAGCTTGGGGTCGCCGACGATGCCGACCGCGGCGGGCACGTGCCAGCCGACCCGCTGGGCGCTGGCGTCAACCTGAATGTACGTCGCCTTGTCACTCCAGGTCGGCGGCTCGCCAAACTTCTCTCCGCTCCAGAACTTAAAGCCGATCGCCAGGACCACGTCAGCCTCGCCAGTGAAGGGCTTTTTCCACGCGCCCCGAATGGCCAGCGGATGCGCTTCGTCCACCGCCCCTTGCCCGGCCCGGCGGCAATAGACGGGGGTGCTGGTCAGCTCGGCGAACTCTTTCAGCTCGGCGGCCGCATTCGACCAGAAGATGCCGTCGCCACCGGCGACGAGCGGCTTCTGCGCCTTGTAGAGGAGTTCCACCGCCCGCTCGATTTGGCGCGGGTCACCCTGCGAGCGCAGCTCGTCTGGATCGTAAACCTTGGCACCCCGGCGCTGCTTCTTCTCGTCGTCAGAGTGGTAGAGGATGTTGGTAGGGATTTCCAGCAAGGAGACCCCTTGGGGCGGGGACGTGGCCTCGCGGAACGCCTGGCGCAAGTCGATCTCGATCGTCGACCAGTCCAGGACGCGCTTGGCAAACTTGGAGAAGCTGCGGACGACCTCTGAGCCGTACGCTTCCTGGAAGGAGCCGATGTAGTCCTCGGTGGTGGGATGCTGGCCGGAGAGACACACCACCGCGCTGTTGGTGAGGCCGGCTACGCACAGGCCGGTCACGGCGTTAGTGAGGCCACAGCCGGCGGTCACGCAGCACACGCCCGGAGTGCCCGTGACTCGGGCATAGCCGTCCGCGGCGTAGGCGGTCGCCTGCTCGTGACGCATGTGAATGAGTTTGATACCGTTGTTCATCAGGTTGGCGAGAATCGGGAATGTATGCCCGCCATTAACCGCGAACAGGTACTTAATGTGTTGTTCCTTGAGAATGCGGCCGATGAGCGCGCCTCCATCAACGGTTGCCATCAGCGGATTCCTCCTTTCGTGTTGTTGACAAGGGGCATCTTCCCATATTTTTTTTATTCGTGCCAGGGGAAGAACAGACAAAAAAGGGGAAGCCCGTGTGAGCCTCCCCTGATGAGAGCGGGAGGGGCGCGACCTCTCGCGTCCCCCCCTGAGGTCTACAGCAGGTAATACGTGCCCTCGATCCACAGCAGGTTGCGATTGGTGAAGTAGTTGAGCAGCGTCCAGGAGTTGTCCATACGGCTGCTGGGAAACCAACTGGTGCCAAACGACACGTCCACAGGCAGGTTCAGGAAGCTGCGCCACCACCACTGCCCATAGAGCAGCCACTGTTGACTGCGGGGCTCGAGCGCCGTAGCCAGCCGCTGCTCGAGTTTCCCGTGGAAGTAGCCGTTCCCGGAAAACGCTATCGTGAAAAAGTGATTCCAGTGATTGGGGTGGCAGCCACTAATGGCCGGCCGCACTGGCGGGCCGTCTGACGGCGCACTGGGGCCGATGCCCTCGGCGAAGTTCCAGTTGCACATGTTATTCGACAGTCCCTCGAAGTTATACTGCATGAGCCACTGGAAGGTGAGGAACGACTGTTGGGTGCCAAACTCACCCGGCAGGTTGCGCGTCCAGCCCATACCGTGGTAGCTGCTCAGGGACTGCGCAAGATCAAACCCCAGCATGCTCCGCCACACCGGTGTGGTCACCAGAATGTGGCCGTGGCGGTCTTTGTACCCCTGGGGCAGGTTCGCGGGAAAGGGAAAAGCCTGGCCGTACCCGACGGCCCGCTTGTCCAAGCCTTCCTTGGTACTGAAACTTTCTTCCAGGCGGAAGACCGCGCCGGTATAGTCGAAGTCGTTGTACGTGCCCGTAAAACCGGCGATGTGCGACCACAGGTACTTATGGCTGAAGCCATTCGTACAAAAGGTGAGGGGAGGACGCACCGCCTGCTTCTGCTTAGCCGTGGGCAGTGGCGCACCCGTCTTGGGGTCTATGCGGCGCTCGGGCCAATCGTACCCTGCCAAATCCGCGCCGGCGAGGATGATGAGCGTGTGCCCGTTTGTTCGCCCATTCGCCGCCACGTGTTGCTTACCGCTTGGGGAGAGGCACCGCAGCAGTCCTTCCCGAAACGTCCCGGCGGCACCAGGAAAATCTCCATATGTCTGAATCGGGCCACTGGGGTTCGTGTCAGCGAAGATGTTGGGCAGGAAGAGGTAGTTGAGGGAAAAATCCAGACCAAACCCGGTCTTGCCCAGCATGCGGATGCCGCCGGCACTCCACTGATCGAGGTCGGTGCCGCGGCTATGGTGGTGCATGTCCCCCTTAGGCAGGTTCACGATGAGGCTGGCGCGATCACCCGGCACGTCCGGCGCGCACCGCTGGGTGAGACAGACATAGTCAATAGAATCGATGTGAGAGTTATTGCCGCCCCGGGTCAGCGACCAGGGGTTCTGGATCCGTCGGTTGCCCAGCCAAGTCGGGCGGTAGGGGAGGAACTTGGTCGCGTGGCCACAGTTAGCCGGGTTGTAATCGAGGAGCTCCCCGTTCGCTCCCAAGCACCCGCGCTC
>WNGG01010173.1_pt1 | contig 12029 bp, 8 predicted proteins | sample 5400661 | NCBI WGS metagenome assembly WNGG01 (sample SAMN13153372, study PRJNA577476) | soil metagenome | isolation source: 100 cm soil or saprolite under Garry oak tree replicate 1 | place: USA:California | collected 2016-06-15 | reverse complement strand
CCAGCGCGATCGCGTCGGACCCGAGATACATCTCGCCCTCGCCGTAGCCGACAGCGAGCGGCGGGCCCTTGCGGGCGCCGACCAACAGGTCCTCCTCGCCGTCGAACAGGAACGCGAGCGCAAAGGCGCCGCGCAGCCGCGGCAGCGCCGCGGCGACCGCCTCGAGCGGGCCGCGGCCCTGCTTCATCTCCTCGCTCACGAGGTGGGCGACGACCTCGGTATCGGTGTCGGTCTTGAACTTCGCGCCCTTGGCGGCGAGTTCCTCGCGCAGCTCGCGGAAATTCTCGATGATGCCGTTGTGGACGACGGCGACGGTTTCGGTCGCATGGGGATGGGCGTTGGTCTCGTTCGGCCGGCCATGGGTCGCCCACCGGGTGTGCGCGATGCCGATGCGTCCCTTCAGGTGCTCGCCGGCCAGGCGCGCCTCCAGGTTCTGCAGCTTGCCCTCGGCACGGCAACGCTTGAGATGACCGCCTTCGAGCGTCGCCACGCCGGCGGAATCATAGCCGCGATACTCGAGCCGCTTGAGCGCGTCGAGAAGGTGCCCGGCGACCGGCTCGCGCCCCAAGATCCCGACGATCCCGCACATTCGGCGTTTATCCCCGCTGAACCTTGCCCAGACTGCCTTAACCTTAACGCCGAGGTCAACGCCGTTCGGCCTCAATCGCTCCGCCGTTTTTTCTTCAGCAGCGAGCCGAGCTTGCGCATCCGCGCGGTCCAGCCCTCCTTGACCACCTGCTTGGCCCGCGCGAGCGCCAGCGCCCCGGCCGGCACGTCCCGGGTGATCACGGAGCCGGAGCCGACATAGGCGTCGTCCCCGATCGCGACCGGCGCCACCAGCGCCGAGTTCGACCCGATGAAGGCGCCCTTGCCGATGTCGGTGCGGTGCTTGGCCACGCCGTCGTAGTTGCAGGTGATGGTCCCGGCGCCGATGTTCGCGCCCTCCCCGACCCGCGAATCCCCCAGGTAGGCGAGATGGTTCGCCTTCGCGCCCGCCTCGATCACGGACGCTTTGACCTCGACGAAATTGCCGATCTTCGCCTTGGCGCCGATCCGGGTGCCGGGCCGCAGCCGCGCGAAGGGGCCGACCGATGCGCCCTTGCCCACATGCGCGCCTTCGAGATGCGAAAATGCATGGACGGTTGCCCCCTCCTCGATGACGACCCCGGGGCCGAACACCACGTGAGGCTCGATGGTCACGTCGCGGCCCAGCACGGTGTCGGCGGCGAGGAACACGGTTTCCGGTGCCGCCATCGTCACCCCGGCTTCCAGCGCCGCCTGGCGCAGCCGCTGCTGCAGGGCGGCCTCGGCCTCCGCGAGCTGCGCCCGCGTATTGATCCCGCGCACCTCATCCTCCTCGGCTTCGAGCGCGACCGTCTTCAGCCCCATCTTTCGGGCCACCTCGACCGCGTCGCTCAAGTAATACTCGCGCTTGGCATTCCGGTCCCCGACGGCCTCGAGGATCTTCAATGCAAGCTTGCCGTCGAGCGCCATCAGCCCGGCATTGCAAAATGCGATTTCGCGTTCCTCGGCGCTCGCATCCTTGTCCTCGCGGATGGCCACGAGCTCCCCGGATCGTATCACCAGCCGGCCGTAACCGGCCGGATCCGCGGCGCGAAAGCCGAGCGCGGCGACGGCCGCGCCGTCGGCGATGGCGCCCCGCAGGCGGTCGAGCGTCTCCCGCCGGAGCAAGGGCGTATCGGTGAAGACCACGAGGACGTCATCGAACCCCTCGGCGATCGCCTCGCGGGCAGCAAGCACGGCGTGCGCCGTTCCCCGCCGCTCGCTTTGCACGAAAACCCCCACCGTCGGCGCAAGTCGGCCGACCTCCGCCGCGACCGCCTCCTGATCCGGACCGATCACGACGGCGGTCGCCGCCTCTGGGGTGGAATCGACGGCAGCCAGCACATGGGCCAGCAGGGAGCGCCCGGCGATCGCGTGCAGCACTTTTGGCCGCGAGGATCGCATCCGCGTGCCCTCGCCCGCGGCGAGCGCGATGGTCAGGCAAGTCCTAGGCATCAGAACATCTGCGAGGGCAGGTGCGCATGCGCATGAGAATCGATTTCTGGCAGTTCCGGGAAAACCATAGGCGTTTTTCTTGTCATGGATAGAAGCGGTTGGGTTCCCCTCCCCCCGCGGAAGCGGCGGGGAGGGGTTAGGGGTGGGGGCCGCTTTGGCTCAGCCCCCCACCCGGCTCCTCGCTCCGCGAGGAGCCACCCTCCCCGCCGCTCGTCCAAGTCGGATGTTTCCGACTTGGACCAATCATGAAATTGCCGAACCCGGGAACACCCGGGTTCGGCGGGGGGAGGGTAGGAGAATGGGGCTCGTCCTCAGTCGACGATGATGCCCAGCGTGGACCACGATGACGCCCGGCAAGCACTGCCCCCAATCCGGGCTTGCATTGCCGGAGTTTCGGTACGAACTTCCCACGACCCGGGAGCGTGCCATGATCTTCCGCCAGCTGTTCGACAGCGTGTCTTCGACCTACAGCTATCTGATTGCGAGCCGCCGCGGGGGCGAGGCGCTGATCCTCGACCCGGTGCTCGAGAAGGTCGACCGCTACGTCCAACTCGTCAAAGAGCTCGACCTCAAACTGGTGAAAGCCGTCGACACCCACGTCCACGCCGATCACATCACCGGGCTCGGCGCGTTGCGCGACCGCACCCATTGCATCACGGTCATGGGCGAGCACAGCAGAGTCGACGTGGTCTCGATGCGGGTCGCCGACGGCGATCAGCTCCAGATCGAAGGCGTTAATCTCGATGTGCTGTACACGCCGGGCCATACCGACGATTCCTACAGCTTCCTGATGGGAGACCGGGTGTTCACCGGCGACACCTTGCTGATCCGCGGCACCGGCCGCACCGACTTCCAGAACGGCGACGCCAGAGCCCAGTACCAATCGCTCTTCGGCCGGCTGCTCAAGCTGCCGGACGAGACCCTGGTGTTCCCGGCCCACGACTACAAGGGCGACACGGTGAGCACCATCGGCGAGGAGAAGGCCTTCAATCCGCGGCTCAAGGTGAAATCGGTCGACGAATACGTCGACCTGATGAACAGCCTGCATCTGCCCAACCCCAAGATGATGGATGTGGCCGTTCCGGCCAACCTGCGGGTCGGGCTGGCGCAGGAAGAGATCGCCAAGCGCGGCTGGGCGGTAAGCGCCGAGCAGGCGCTGGCGCTCTTGGGCCGCGCGGACGTGGCCTTGATCGATCTGCGCGAGCGGCGCGAGCGCGAGAAGCACGGCAGCATTCCGGGCTCGCTGCATGCGCCCTATCCGGATCTCCAGGAGAACATCCAGCCCGGCGGCATGCTCTACGAGCTCGCGGCGGCAACCGGCAAACGCATGGTATTTTACTGCGCCTTCGGCGAGCGCTCGGCCATGGCGGTCGAAGCGGCGCGCCAGGCAGGCCTCGCCGCCACGCTTCACATCCAGGGCGGGCTCGACGCCTGGAAGAAGGCCGACGGCCCCCTCACCCGGTAGGATCGCCTATGCCCCGATTGTTTTTCCCGACCGCGCGCGAATGGAACGCGCTGATCGCGCTCGGGCTCGTGTCGCTCGGTTACGCGCTCTATCTGCGCTACATCGTCATCGAGCAGGCCTGGGTGGCGCACACCTGCCAGGACGGCGCGACCACCTGGATCTGCGTTTCGCGCAACGCCGCGATCGCCCTGTTCAAGAATTGGGTGTTCGGGGCGGTCGCGCTCGGCGTGGCGGGGCTCAACCTGATCCGCCCCTCGCTGGTGCTGTTCGCGATCGCCATGGTCGCCGCCGCGTTCGGCATCGTGCTGTACAATATCGGCGCCGCGGGGTTGGCGGCCGCCCTGCTCATCCTCAGCTTTGCGCGTCCCGCAAGCGCCACAAAATGAGCGCGAGCGCGAGGAAGACTGCGCACAGCCACAGCGACTGCCAATTGGCGAAGCTCTCGTCGAACAAGATGTAACCCGCGGATCCGGCGAGCAGCGCCGCCGCCACGGTCTCGGCCGGAGCACGCCGGCCGGCGCGGCGCGGGCCCGCGAACGACAGCGCCAGGAAGGGAACCAAGGCTGCCGTCATGGGCGCGAACGGAAAATCGCGGTAGCGCGGATCGAACACGAGCCCCAGCGCCGATTGGATCGCGAAGATGCAAAGCAGGATGAGCAGCGTCCCGAGCGTCAGCTTGAGCGGATCGGGCACTCTTCCCGCCGCCGGCCCGATCACCTGGGCAAAGTTCGGCAGGGCGGTCCTGCGCATCAGCGCCGCTGCTCCGGCAACCGGACTGGCGAGCGCGAGCGCCGCCAGCACGAAGGATCGCGCCCAGCCGTCGATCCCGAGGCTTTCGATCGGCACATTGGCCAGCACCCAGCCGATCAGGACGCCACCCGCCAAACCGGTGACCGCGACGCCGATCCAGCGGCCGAGCATGGTCTCGTTCACCAGCGGCTCGCGCCGACAGGCGGCGAAAGCCGTGCCGAACACCAGCCCCGCAAGCGCGATTCCGGCCGCCGCCTGCCAGCGCCAATAGGGATGATCGGAAACGGCAACGCTCCAGGCGAACTTGAATTCGCGGGTCTTGCCGTCGAGCAGGCCCCAGTGGCCGCCCACCGTGCCCTCCTGCTGCTCCTTCCAGGGCTGGTCGAAGGCCTCGATGACGCTGACGCGATAGTGCTCCCGCTTCGCCGCCGCCAGCACGTCCTGGACCACCCGAGCCTGGTTGGCGGGAGACGGCAGCGCGCCGTCGCGCATGCGCCCCGCGCTCGGCCAGCCGACTTCGCCGATCAGGATCTCCTTCTCAGCAAATGCCGCCTTGAGCTTTTGGCGGATGCTCTCGACATGCGCCGCCGCCTCGGAGGCCGGGACCGGAAAATCCTCCCAATAGGGCAGGATGTGGATGGTCACGAAATCGACCGCCGCATGCACTTCCGGATAGCGCAGCCAAAACTCCCAGACATCCGCGTAGGTGACGGGCACCGAAATCCTGGCTTTGACGCTGCGGATCAGGTTGGCGAGTTCGGACGGAGCGATCTCGCCTCGCAGCAGGGATTCGTTGCCGACCACGACGGCGCGGATCGTGTCCGGAAAGCGCTTGGCCAGCGCGACCGCCGTTTCGACCTCGCGCCGGTTGCGCTCCGGATCCCAGCCGATCCAGGCCCCCTGGATCACCTGCATGCCGTGGCGCCGAGCGATCTCGGCAACCCGGTCGAGGCCGAAATCCGTGGAATAGGTCCGCACGCAGCCGGAGAGCCGCGCGAGGCGGGCCAAATCGTCTTCGATCCTGCCGGCGTCGATCCGGGTCGTAAGATCGAGCGGGGTCTGGTTACCGCGAAACGGCGTGTAGGATACGCAAAAAAGCTTCTCGCCGGCATCGAGCGGCGATGGCGGCATGGCGACCGGCGCGCCCAGCCACCACCAGCAGCCGAGGATTGCCGCGGCAATGGGGAGGAAAAGACCTACGGCAGCGCGCATTTTCCGGGAAAGAATCGTTACTCGTGAACTTGAGGGCGCCGGGTGACTTACCCCGCGGCGAGCCGAGTGCCAAGGGCAGCCCTGTGGGGCGGTAAGCATGGTAGCGAAGGCCGCTGGACAAATGTCCGCGGTTCGGCCATGCCAAGTGCCTCCGACCCCGCCGAATACGCCGCAATGCTGACCTATTCCGGTGTTGGAGTTCGTCGAGCTTCATCCGGTCCTTCGGGACCGCCCCATCCGGCCCGCCATGTCCGCCTCGCTTGTTCGTATTTTCGCCGCGGCTCTCGCAGCCGCGGTCATCGGTTCTGCGGTGTCGTTCGCGGCCGCTCAGCCGGCAAGCGAACAGAAGCCCCAGGACCAGAGCCAGAAGCCGGCGACGCAGCAAAATGACGCGGCCAAGGACGAGAAAAAGAAGATCGACGAGTTCGCCGAAGCCGCGCGCCTCCTCTCCGGTGGCGCCGGAAACCCGGAATGCGTCTGGCTCGGCCGACGGGTGGTCAACCTGCTGTGGCGCGACGACCTCGACACCGCCTTCCGCCATCTCGATCTCTACGATCGGTTCGGTTGCCCGTCCGGGCACATCCAAGCAACGTTCCGATGCGTCGTGCGGCAAGGAAACATCGATCCCAAGGCGCCCGAGAGCCTGAGCTCCCGGGTCCACGCCTGCTGGATCAACCCGAATCTGCCGCCTACGGCGTCGGCCGCGCCGCCCGCGGGCGCGGCGCAGGGAACTTCCAATCAGTAGAAACGTTTTTTGCTGCGGTGGCTTGCGGGTGTCTTGAAATAGACACGGCAACCCGTTAGTTCATAGACTGCCAACCCGAGGCCTGTTGTTCTTCGCGTGGCCGCGGTCGAGCCCAGGGGACGGGTTCGGGTCTCGGCATTCAGCCCCAACTGGTCGCGTCCATGCGCTTCGTCGCTGCCGTCGTTGCGCTCGTCTCGTGCGTGCATGTCGCCATCTGGGCTTTGTCGCGGGACCAAATGGCCGCGCCCGACGTATCGGGGCCGCTCGCCAGCGTTTCCTACGCTCCCTTTGCGGATTCCGAGCATCCCGACCGGGGCCAGCGGGCGACCGCCGAGCAGATTCGCGCGGACCTCAAGACCATCGCACCCTATACCAGGGCGATCCGCACCTATTCCTCGACCGCCGGCGTCGAGCTCGTGCCGTCGATCGCCGACGAGTTCGACCTCAAGGTCACCGTCGGGGCCTGGATCGACAAGAACGAAGAGCGCAATGCGCGGGAGATGCGCTCGGCCATCGAGCTGGCCCGCAAGAACCGCAACGTCAACGCGCTCGTGGTCGGCAACGAGACCATCTACCGCGGCGAGCAGTCGATCGACCAGCTCATCAAGCTGATCCAGCACGCGAAGCATGAAGTCCAAGTACCTGTCACCACTGGAGAAATCTGGCACGTCTGGCTTGAGCATCCCGAGCTGGCGTCGTCCGTCGATTTCATTGCGGCACACATCCTGCCGTACTGGGAAGGCTTTTCCGAGGAACAGACCGTCGATCAGGCAATCCTCATCTATTACAAGCTGCGCTCCGTATTTCCGGGCAAGCGCATCGTCATTGCCGAGTTCGGTTGGCCCAGCGCCGGATATAACTTGAAGAGCAGCAATCCGGGCCGGATGCCGCAGGCCGTTGTGCTGCGGGACTTCGTCTCGCACGCGGAGGCGCTCGGCATCGACTACAACATCGTCGAAGCCGTCGATCAGCCCTGGAAGGTATTCGAGGGCAGCGTCGGCCCCTATTGGGGCCTGCTCGACGCCGCGCGCCACCCGAAATTCCCCTGGACCGGGCCGATCGTCGATCCGGACCACTGGAAGATCGCAGGCATCGCGGTTCTCATCGGCTTCCTGCTGTCGCTTCCGATCCTGATCCTCACGGAGGCCAGCATTCCCCAGGCGCTGCTGCTTGCCGGGGCAGTCCACGCGGTGGGCGCTTGGGTCGCTACGATCTTCGCCTATTGGAACGGCCATTATTTCGTGCCGGGCGCCGCCTTCGCACTGGGTTTCGGTCTGCTGCTGCTGGGACCGCTTGTGGTGATTGCGCTGGCCCGGGTGGAAGAGATCGCGGCCATCGCCTTTGGCCGCAAGCCGAGCCGGCTGATTACGGCAACTCCCGCGGCGCCGGAGGACTTTGCTCCGAAAGTGTCGATCCATATCCCGGCCTGCAACGAGCCGCCGGAAATGCTCAAGCTCGCCCTCGACGCGGTCGCGCGGCTCAATTACCCCAACTTCGAATGCGTCCTCGTCGTCAACAACACGCCCGACCCGGCGTTGTGGCGTCCGGTCGAGGACCACTGCCGCACGCTCGGCGAACGCTTCAAATTCGTCAATGCCGAGACCCTGCCCGGCTTCAAGGCCGGCGCATTGCGCCTCGCCGGCGTGCACACCGCCGCCGACGCGGCCGTCATCGGCGTGCTGGATGCCGATTACGTGGTGCATGCGGACTGGCTCAAGGATCTCCTTCCGGTGTTCGCCGACCCGACGGTCGGGCTGATCCAGGCGCCGCAGGACCACCGCGACGGCGAGCGCAGCCTGATGCACCACGTGATGAACGGCGAATACGCCGGCTTCTTCGACGTCGGCATGGTCCAGCGCAACGAGAACAACGCCATCATCGTTCACGGCACCATGTGCCTGATCCGCCGTACCGCGCTCGAGGCGGCGGGCGGCTGGTCGAGCGACACCATCGTCGAGGATACGGACCTCGGCCTGTGCGTTCTCGAACACGGCTGGCGGGCGCTTTACACCAACCGTCGCTACGGCTGGGGGCTCCTGCCCAACACCTTCGAGGCGTTCAAGAAGCAGCGCTATCGGTGGGCCTCGGGCGGCGCCCAGATCATCAAGAAGCACTGGCGGCGGTTTCTGCCGGGCGAGAGTCTTCTATCCCGCGATCAGAAGCGCGAGTTCGCCGTCGGCTGGCTCAATTGGCTCGGCGCCGAGACCGTCGGGGTCGCGGTCGCGCTGCTGAACCTGATGTGGGTGCCGGTCGTCGCCTTCGTCGGCATCGCCATCCCGGACAAGATTCTGACCTTGCCGATCATCGCGGCCTTCGTGGTTTCGGTCGTGCATTTCGTCGCGGTCTACCGGCTGCGGGTCGCGGTCCCGCTGAGCCAGGCGATCGGCGCCATGTTCGCGGCCATGTCGGTGCAATGGACGGTCGCGCGGGCGGTCGGCGACGGAATGATCAAGCAGAGCCTGCCTTTCGTGCGCACCGCAAAGGGCGCCGGCAAGAGCAAGGCCCGGGAGTTTCAGGCGTTCTGGGAAACGATCATCGGCGTCGCATTGCTGGTCGGCGCAACAATTCTGCTGGTCACCAACCGCCTGCAGATCCGCGAAATCTACATCTTCGCCGCGGTGCTCGTGCTGCAGAGCCTGCCGTTCCTCTCGGCGCTCGCCATCGCTGCGCTCGAGAGCTCACGGATCAACGATTTTGCCTATTGGCGCCGGATCGAGGCGCGCATTGCCGAGCTCATTCCGCGGCGCGCCCTCTTGCCCAAGGCGCCCGCCCGCGCCGATAAACCCGTCGAACCGCTGCTGTAAGGATCACCATCACCCCGGCAATGCGGTCTCCACCAGGCGCGCCCAATAGGAGGCGCCGAGCGGGATCGCCTCGTCGTTGAAATCGTAGGCCGGGTGATGCAGCCCGGCGGAAGGGCCGTTGCCGACGAAGATGAAGGCGCCGGGCCGGGCCTGCAGCATGAAGGAAAAATCCTCCGCGCCCATCATCGGCGGCGCGTCGACGTCGACGCGCTCGCTTCCGGCGATCTGCGCGGCAACCGAGGCCGCAAACGCCGTCTGCCGCTCGTGATTGCTGGTCACCGGGTAATCGCGTTTGTAGATGAGCTTGGCCTTGGCGCCGTAGACGCGCGCGGTCGCCTCGACGATCTCGTGGAGCCGCCGCTCGAGCAGATCCTGGACGTGCGGCGTCAGGCTGCGGGCGGTGCCGCAAAGTCGCGCGGTTTGCGGGATCACGTTGTCGGTATGCCCGGCCTGGAACATGCAGATCGAAACCACCGCGGCATCGAGCGGATCGACGTTGCGGGATACGACCGACTGCATCTGATTGATCATCTGCGCGCCGACCAGGATCGGATCGACCGCGAGGTGCGGCTTGGCCGCGTGCCCGCCCATGCCTTCGATGTCGATGTAGAGGCGGTCGGCGGCGGCCATCATCGGCCCGGGCCGGATGGCGAAATGGCCGACCGGCAGCCCCGGGAAATTGTGCATGCCGAACACTTCGTCGATCGGGAAGCGATCCAACAGGCCATCCTCCAGCATCGCCCTGGCGCCTGCCCCGCCCTCCTCGGCCGGCTGGAAGATCACCACCGCGGTTCCGGCGAAATTGCGCGTCTCGGCGAGATATTTGGTCGCGGCCAACAGCATCGCCGTATGGCCGTCATGACCGCAGGCGTGCATCTTGCCGGGCACCGTGGATTTGTACGGAACGTCCGACGCCTCTTCGATCGGCAGCGCATCCATGTCGGCGCGCAGCCCGATCGTCCGCCCCGCTTGCGGCCGCTTGCGGCCGCGGACCACGCCGACGACGCCGGTCCTGCCGAGCCCGGTCACCACCTCGTCGCAGCCGAACGCCTTGAGCTTGTCGGCAACGCTCGCCGCGGTGCGGTGCACTTCATAGAGAAGCTCCGGATGCGCGTGGAAATCATGCCGCCAGCCGGCGATCTCGTCCTGCATGGCGGCGATGCGATTGATGACGGGCATCGAGAATGCTCCAGGCGTCCTGGCCGGCCCCCAATGCGTCCCAAGCCGGTTCGGCGGGAAACGGCCGGCGCCGCACTCGCGGCGGACCAGCCGAAGCTAGCAACCGGCCGGCTCGATGTCGAACCTCGACCAAGCCCTTGCACCCGGTCGGGAATCGGCCTTACCATCCTCGGGGGCTGGAATCGTAAGGGATCGCGGGGGCGCCTACTGAGGGCCTGAGAGGCCCTTCCTCATTCAAAACAAATCATGCGCGCCTCCAACCGGCCTGCTGGCCGTCGGACGGCGGGACGCTTGCCGCGAGCATAAGCGAAGGGGGAAAGCTCATGTGGAACCAAGTTTATAACCCGCTCGGCAATGCGGCACTATCGACGCTCGTGGCCGCGCTGCCGGTCGTGACGCTGCTGGTCCTGATCGCCTCGGGCAAGGTGAAGGCGCATGTGGCCGCCTTGATCGGGGCGCGGTGATCGGCTTCTTTCCCATCGGCTGGATCGTGCTCAACGTCATCTTCATGTATCGGCTCACGGTGGAGAAGGGCGCGTTCGAGACCCTGCAGCAGACGATCGGCGGCGTCACGACGGACCGCCGCCTGCAGCTGCTCCTGATCGCCTTCTCGTTCGGGGCATTCTTCGAAGGCGCGTCGGGCTTCGGCACTCCGGTCGCGGTGACCGGCGCCATCCTGATCGGGCTCGGCTTCTCGCCGCTCGCGGCCTCGGGCCTGTCGCTGATCGCCAACACCGCGCCGGTTGCCTACGGCGCACTGGGCACGCCGATCGTCGGCCTCGCCAGCGTCACCGGGTTCGACCCATATGTCCTCGGCGCCATGGTGGGGCGGCAGCTGCCGTTCTTCTCGCTGATCGTGCCGTTCTGGCTGATCTGGGCCTTTGCCGGGTTCCGCGGCATGATCGAGATCTGGCCGGCGATCCTGGTCTGCGGCGTGTCCTTCGCCGTCCCGCAATTCCTGATCTCCAACTATGTCAATCCCTGGATCGTCGACATCGGTGCCTCGCTGATCTCCATGGCCTGCCTGATCGGCTTCCTGGAGATCTGGCAGCCGAAGAAGCTTTGGCTCTCCCCGGCTTTGCGCAGCCGCGACGATTCCGCCGCGACGATGCCGCCGCCTCGCGCTGCCGGACGCGAGCCGAGCACCCGGGAAATCTGGCTGGGGCTGATGCCGTGGATCATCGTGTGCGTCATTCTCCTGGTCTGGGGCACCGGCTGGTTCAAGGCGCTGGTGAATCCGATCTTCAGCTGGAATTACGACGTCCCCGGCCTCGACAAGATGATCAACAAGGTGGCGCCGGTGGTGGCGCAACCGACGCCGGAGCGCGCGACCTTCGCGTTCACCTATCTGTCGTTCACCGGGTCCGGCATGCTGATCGCCGCGATCATCTCCGGGTTCCTGATGGGGTTCTCGCCGGCCAAGCTGGTGGTGGAATACGGCAAGACCATCCGGGTGTGCGCGTACTCGCTGATCACCATCTCGGCCATGCTGGCGATCGGCACGCTCACCCGGCTGTCGGGGGTCGACGCGACGCTCGGGCTCGCGTTCGCGACCACGGGCATCCTTTATCCGTTCTTCGGCACCCTGCTGGGTTGGCTCGGCGTCGCGCTGACCGGCTCGGACACCGCCTCCAACGTGCTGTTCGGCAATCTGCAGAAGATCACCTCCGAGCAGCTCGGGCTCAGCCCGATCCTGATGGGCGCGGCCAACTCCTCGGGCGGGGTCATGGGCAAGATGATCGATGCGCAATCGATCGTCGTCGCCTCCACCGCGACCAATTGGTTCGGCCACGAAGGCTCGATCCTGCGCTTCGTGTTCTGGCACTCGATCGCGCTCGCCTGCCTGGTCGGCATC
>WNGG01013643.1_pt1 | contig 12030 bp, 11 predicted proteins | sample 5400661 | NCBI WGS metagenome assembly WNGG01 (sample SAMN13153372, study PRJNA577476) | soil metagenome | isolation source: 100 cm soil or saprolite under Garry oak tree replicate 1 | place: USA:California | collected 2016-06-15 | reverse complement strand
CCCCTTCGCCATCTACCGTGGCCTCGGTCCGGCACTGGCGATCGGGATCGGGATCATGCTGGCCGCCGCCCTTACCCTGACCCCGGCGCTGCTGGCCATCTTCGGCAGGGCGGCGTTCTGGCCAGCCCGGCAGAGGCCCGGCCCGCAGCGGGCAATGCTGTGGGGTCGGGTCGCCGAGCGGGTCGTGCGGCGGCCGCTGCTGACGCTGGCGGCAGGTGTCGTCGTGTTCGGCGCGCTTGCGGCCGGCCTGACCGGCTACCGGACCGCCGGCCTTACCGGCAGCGCGCCGACGGGCAGCGACTCGGCCGCAAGCGCGCCGCGGTGCTGGCCGCCCACTTCCCCAAGGCCACCGTCGGCTCCGACCAGCTGCTGCTGCGATTCGCCTCCCCCATCTGGGATGCCCCCGCCGTGCTCACCAAGGCCCAGACGCAGCTCGCCGACGACCCGGTGTTCGGGTCGGTCACCGGCCCACTTGGCCCCGGGCGTGGCTCGTTAACCGCCGCCCAACTCGCCGAGCTGCACAAGACCCTGGGTCCCGCCGCTGCCCTCCCGCAGGCCCCACCGGTATCCGCCTCGATGCCGGCGGCGCTATATCAGACGTACCGGCAGACCGCCCAGTTCATCAGCGCCGACGGGCGCACCGCGCAGTACTACGCTGTCCTGCGCGCCGGCCCCGCCGGCAGCACCGCCGCCGCCGACGCGATCCCACAGGCCAAAGCCGCCCTGGCCGCGGTCGCCCGCGCCACGGGGGCCCAGGCCTACGGCATCGCGGGGCAGGACGCCTCCGCCCACGACATCAACGCTGCGTCGAACACCTCGCTGGAACTGGTGGTTCCAGTCGTCCTCGCGCTCATCCTGGTCCTGCTCGGCCTGCTGCTGCGCAGCCTGATCGCCCCCTGGTACCTGGCGCTGACCGTCGGGCTGTCCTACCTGGCCTCCCTCGGCTTCGCCATGATTGCCTTCGTCCATCTCGGCCTGGGCGGCAGCGACGGGCTCATCTTCGTGTTGCCGCTGCTGATGTTCGTGTTCTCCATGGCGCTCGGCGAGGACTACAACATCCTGGTCATGAGCCGCATCCGTGAGGAAGCCCAGCACACGCCTACCCTGTCTGCGGCGCTGACCCGCGCTATCGGCATCACCGGCGGAACCGTCACCGCGGCCGGGATCATCCTGGCCGGCACCTTCGCGGTACTCGGCCTGGCCGGCGGGAGCAGCGAAGCCCAACAGCTCGGCTTTGCCATCGCCTTCGGCGTGGTCCTGGACACCTTCTTCGTGCGCACCCTGCTCATCCCATCGATCGCGATGCTGCTCGGCCGCTGGAACTGGTGGCCATCCGCGCTGTCCAGGCCCCTGGCCTCGGCCGATCAGCAGCAGGTGGCGACCCCAGAAGAAACTAGAACCAGTGGCGGAGCTTCTTAGCGGCGGCTTTGTTCCAGGTCTTGCGCCAAGCGGTGCGGGCGGCGGTGGCGCGGGCGTGCTCGGTGGCCAGCAGTTGGCCGGCGACGAAGGCCTCGGGGCGGCGGGTGCCGGTGGAGGCGGCGGCTTGGCGCAGCCAGGCCTGGGCGACGACCGCGTCGTGCTGTTCGCCGAGGACCTCCTGGAGGGCGGCGACAGCCTTGGCGAAGGCTCTGGCGGGGTCGCCGACGACCGGGATCACTGCCTCGGCGGCGTAGCGGCAGCGCTTGGCCTCGATGCGGATCTGGTGCAGTTGCTCGTCGGCAGGATCGGGACCGGCTTGGCGGACCTGGCGACGAAGCCGCCGCCAGCGTTTGGCGACCAGTGGGAGGGCCGCCTGCAGGGCGCTCTCCTCCGCGGCCGGCAGCAGCTCCGGCGCCTGCACGGCCGCGGCCACGCGGTCGCGCAGGGCCGCGTGGCGCCGCCCGTCCATCGCCTCCAGCAAGGTGGCGCGGTGGGCCTCCCGGCCCGTCTCCAGGCGGCGCAGCAGCCGGGCGCCCACGTCGGCGTCGGCGTCGGCCTCCGGCAACGTGGCGAGGTCGTGGCGCAGGCGCTCCAGCAGCACGTCGGCGTCACGGACCGCGCCAAGCAACTCTGCCATCCAGGCCAGCTCGGCGCGCAGGGCGCCGCTCCACTCCCGGTCGAGCACCACCTGGAACGTCCGCAGGGTCGAGCGCAATCGCCGGATGCCCACGCGAGCCTGGTGCACCGCCTCCGGGTCATCGCCCAGGCGGACCCCGGCCTCATGGTCGAACAACCGCCGCGCCGCACTGTCGAGGTCCTGGCGCAGCAGCTCCGCCATGGAGAGATCTCTCTCTGTCCCTAGCTCACTGCGCATCCGCGCCACCGTATCGCAGACCTGGAGACTGCAACCACTGACAGTGATGAGCTATCCGCGCCCCGAATCATGATTTGACGGATCGGGTCAAACAGAGCGTGAATGCTGTTGATTGATTCGGCCAGTTTGGTGGCCGGACCACCGGTCAGGGGGGGTGCTCATGAAAGAGGACCTATCTGTCGGAGAGCGCATCGCGCACTACCGCCGTCGACGTGGAATCTCACAACTGGTGCTTGCCGGCCGCTTGGGGCGCTCGGAGAGTTGGGTCTCCAAGGTGGAGCGCGGTGAACGCCGCATCGATCGCCTCTCGGTGATCCAGGAGGTCGCCAAAGCCCTCGATATCGAGCCGATCGCGCTGACTGGACGCCTGAGCGGGCGCGTTGGCGAGGCGCGCTCGCCTGGCTCGAGCGAACAAAGGAATCCACAGGCCGAGGCCGAGTGCGTGATCGAGGCGATCCGCGAGGCGTTCACCCGCCCTGACGGGGTGGTGAGGGCGCTGCAGCGCCACCAGCGGCAGCGCGAGGTGCCTGGCCTGCTGACCCTGCGGCGTGCCGTCGACCATGCCTGGCGCGCCTTCCAGGCCACGCGCTACTCGGTGCTCGGCAGGGTGCTTCCCGACCTGATCGCCGAGGCCGAGCTGGCCACTGACGAGCTGACCGGCGATGAAGCCCTGGCCGCCACCGGGCTGCTGTCACAGGCCTACCAGGTCACCACCATCACCCTGATCAAGCTCGGCGCCCACGACCTCGCCTGGCTGTGCGCCGACCGCAGCATGGAGGCGGCCAAGCGCTCCCAGGACGAGCTGCTGCTCGGCGGCAGCGCTCGCGGCCTGCTCCACGCCCAGCTGGAGCACGGTCACTACGCCCGGGCCAAGGAGCTGGCCACTGGGGCCGCCGCCGCCTTCGAGTCAAGGCTTGGCCGCGGCTCGCCGGCGCTGCTGTCGATCTACGGCGCGCTGCTGCTCAGAGGGTCGGTGGCGTCGTCGCGGCAGGGCGACCGCTCGGCCACCAGGGACCTGCTGCGCGAGGCCGCCGTCGCTGCCGACCTACCAACGTGGCGGTGCACCGCGTCCACGCCGCGGTCATGCTCGGCGACGGCAGCGAGGCGATCGAGCAGGGCCTGGCGATCGACCTGGCCAACCTGCCGGTCCTGGAGCGCCGCGCCCGCTTCCTGATTGACCTGGCGCACGGCTACAGCCTCTGCGCCAAGGACAGCGAGGCCCTGACCACCCTCCTGAAGGCGGAACGCCTCGCGCCCGAGGAGATCCGCCTCACCCCAGTGGTACGCGAGATCGTCGGCGAGCTGCTGCGGCGCCAGCGCCGCACCGGCGCAAAGGAGCTGCGCGCGCTCGCGGACCGGGTGGGAGCCTTAGCTTGACGCCGCTACTGCCGGGGGGTTCGGGGGGCACGGTTCCGCGGCCGGAAGGAGCACGGGCCGATCCCATGGTGGCCGCGGGGCCCCCCGATGAGACAGGTACGCGAGCGGGTGTGCTGTATGTCGTGGTCTGTGCGGCGCCGCCGGCGCGCGATGCGGTCGTGCTGGTGGACCTTGCCCGCGAGGCCGGCTGGGATCCGTGTGCGATCGTCACGCCGGCCGCGCGGGCGTTCGTCGACCTGGCCGCGCTGGAGGCGCGCAGCGGTCACCCGGTCAGGACCGAGTGGAAGCGGCCCGGCACCCCTGACGTGCTGCCGCCCGCAGACGCGATGATCGTTGCCCCGGCCACCTTTAACACCGTCAACAAGTGGGCGGCGGGCATCAGCGACACGCTCGCCCTCGGGCTGCTGTGCGAGGCGATCGGCAAGGGCCTCGGACTGGTGGCGCTGCCGTTCCTCAACGACGCCCAGGCGTCCCACCCGGCGTTCGGACGCAGCCTCGCAGCGCTTCGCGGCATGGGCGTGCGGGTCATCTACGGCGAGGCGGAAGGACAGCCGGCACGCCATCCTCCAGGCACCGGGGAGCAACGGGTGGCGTCGTTCCCGTGGCGTCGCGGTCTGGAAGCGCTCGGCTGCCTGCCGGTTACCGGGCGGTATTCCGAAGAATCATTCGAATAGACAGGACACGCTGTCCTAGTTCTGTCCTGACGCTGAAGGCTTCAGGAAAGACCGTACCGCCAGTTCGACCACGTAGCGTGGTTGAACTGGCGGTACGGGCACCTGGACCTGGCACTGGTCAGCGGCGCGCTGATCCCTTGGTCGCCTTCGCACCCGCCGCTTGGGCCGGAGGCGGAGGCTGGGCGGTGAGGCGCGTGGCCAAGGGCGGGCGCAGCTCGCGCAGCAGCCCCTGCGCGGTGCTCATGTTCACCGAGACGCCGCGTTCGGCCAGGGCCTGCATGAGCTGCTCGGGGCTAAAGGTCTCGCTCTCGTCGCGCTCGTCGAGGATGCGGGCCGCCACCACGTACGGGGTCGCCGGCTTGCCGTTGTTCTGCTCGCGCCGCCGCTCGCGCTCGGTGCCGAGGGGGGTGCGGGTGACCGCCGTCGGGGCGGGTGCCGTCGCGGTGGGCACCGTCGCCGTCCTGGCGGTCGCCCTGGTGGTCGCCGTCGCGGTTGCGGTGGTCGCTGCCCGCGGCTGCGGCTGTGCTGGCGTCGAGATCGACTGGCTGACAGTGCCAGGACGCGGCGGGCTCACGGCTGGGCGGGGGCCGGTGTCGCCATTGCTGCTGTCGCCGAAGATCGGCGCGCGCGGGTCGCGGTCCGCGTCGGACAGCCGGTCGGACAGCCGCGGGCGGGGCCGCGGCTCGTAGGTCGCCGCCTCCGCGGCTGCGGCCTCCACAAAGGTGTCCACCGAACGGCGCAGCGGGGCGCTCACCTCACGGCGCGGCCGGGTGCGCTGCTTGCGCAGCAACTCGCCGCGCACCGGCACCGGCGGAAGGGCCGGCAACGCGGCTGCCTCGGCGGCAAGCCGCGCGTCCAGCTCGGCCTGGAGCCGCTGGGAACGGATCGTGGTGCTGCGGCGCAGCACCATCATCAGCAACTCGACGCCGAGGACCAGCGCTGCGGGCGGGATCGCGGCGACGAAGCGGGCGGGCCAGTTGTGCTGCGCGTGGGCGACGTTGAGGACGAAGCTCACCAGCGCGGCGCCGGCCAGCAGCAGCTTCGGCCAGACCACCTCGAACAGCCTGCGCCGCTGCTTGGTGGTGGTGAACCACAGGTCGGCGCCGGTGGCCACGATGATGAACGAGTCCACCAGCAGCGGGATCGCCCAGGCGTGCTGCGGCGAGATGCCCTCGGAGCGCTGCGAGTAGTCACGGATGGCCTCGAAGCTGGTGTAGAAGGCCAGCGAGGCGATGCCAGTGACGGTGCAGCCCAGGATCACGACCAAGATGGTCCGGAACCGGGCCAGCCACTTGTCGGATGCGATGGCGTTGGGGGAGAGCGGCGGCGGTCCAGCAAGCGGCGGCCCAGTAGCGGTCACAGGGACTCTCCTCGGAACTTGGAGGTTGAGACAAGACATGCAGGCTGTCGTTTTACAACACGCGCGGCCTTCATGACCAACTGACTGGCTACGGCCGGTTTGCCATTCGCGAATTCACCCATCGGGGGGCCCCGCGGCTACCGTGGAATCTGCTACCAGCGCTTCTGGCCGCGGGACCAGCCCCCCGAACCCCCCAGTCAGGTTCAGCCCTTGTTCGCGCCGTGCTGGCGGACGAAGTCGTTGACCAGGTAATAAGCGTCGATCGACTCGCCTGCGTCGCCCCAGAAACCCTCGATCACGTCGTATTCCATCTGCCCGCACTTGACGTACCAGTTATTGACGTCGGTGATCTCCAGCTCGCCCCTGCCCGACGGCTCCAGGGTAGGGATCACCTCGAAGACGCTCGCCTCGTAGCAGTAGATCCCGGTGACCGCGAAATTGCTCGGTGGCTCCGCGGGCTTCTCCACGATTCCCGTCACCCGGCTGCCGTCCCCATCGAAGGCTGGCACGCCAAGGTTGCGGAGGTGGGCCGGGTCGTCGACACAGGCGAGCAGCAGGCGCGCGCCGCGCTCCTGGTGCTTGAAGTTGTCCACCAGCGGGCGGATCGACTGCTCCACCACGTTGTCGGCGAGCATCACCAGCACCCTGTCCCCGTCGACGAAGCGCTCGGCGAGCCCAAGCGCCTCGGCGATGCCGCCGGGGCGATCCTGGTAGGCATACTGCAGCCGGTCGATGCTGTACTCGTGGCCGTTGCCCAGCAGGCGCAGGAACTCGCCGGCGTGGGTGCCGCCGGTGACCAGCATGATCTCGGTGATGCCGGCGCCGACCAGCGCCTCGATCCCATAGGTGACCATGGGCCGGTCGTAGATCGGCAGCAGGTGCTTGTTGGTGATGCGCGTCAGCGGATGCAGCCTCGTCCCGCTTCCCCCAGCCAGGATGACACCTTTCACTCGCCTACCCCTTCCGTCTGGTCGTGCCCGCGCTCTGCTCAGGTCTCAGGCGCCGTACTTTGCCAGACGGCCGGCCGCGGCGAGAAGTTGCGGCATGAGGTGCTTGGCCTCAAAACGACCGAGCGATCCCTGCCGGCAGGTGACCTCGTCGAACTTGGGCAGGCCGTCGGCAGCGGCGCTGCCGCCCCACAGCAACACAGGAACCGGGTGCCAGGAGTGCGCCGCCATCTGCGCCGGGGTGGAGTGGTCGCCGCTCACCGCCAGCACCTCGACCCCGCTGTCGAGGATGCGCGGGATGAGCGCGTCCACCTCCTCGATCGCGGCCACTTTGCGCTCGAAGTCGCCGTCCTCGCCGGCCGAGTCGGTCTTCTTGATGTGCATGAAGACGAAGTCGTGCTCAGGCAGCAGCCGCGCGAGGGCGTCGACCTCCTCGGGCGCCGCGCCCTCCACCTGGTGGGTCTCGAAGCCGAGCAGCCGCGAGATGCCGACGTACATCGGGTAGGCGGCAATGGCGAGGGCACGCAGCTTGTAGCGCTCGGGGAAGCTGGGCAGGTCCTTTTGGGTGTCGAAGCCGCGCAGCAGCAGGAAGTTGCCGCGCTGGCGGTCGGCGAGCAGGACGCGCGCCTGCTCCAGGAACGAGCGCACCAGCTCGGCGGTGCGCTTGGCCTCGGGGGCGGCGCTCGGCGAGCGCGGCTCACAGTCAAGCGGGGGGACGCCCTCGCGCTGCGGGTCGGTGTCGGTGACCTCGGGCGAGAGACCCTCGCCGCGCAGCACCAGCAGGCCGCGGTGCTCGCGCTCCGGCCGCATGAAGAAGTGCTCACCCGCCCTGCCGGAGGTGATCCCACCCAAGCGGACGCGCTCAGTGAGCAGGTCGCAGATGTCTTGGGCCGCCTCGGTCGGCAGCCGGCCGGCGCGGCGGTCAGTGATGATCCCGCCCTCGTCCAGGTTGCAGAAGTTGACCCTGGCGGCGACGTCGCCTGGCTCCAGGTCGAAGCCGATCCCGGCGGCCGACAGCGCTCCCCTGCCGATCTCGTAGGCGAGCGGGTCGTAGCCGAACAGGCCCAGATGCCCGGCCCCGGACCCGGGCGTGATCCCGCGTGTGACCGGGTCGTGCAGGCCGAGCGACCCCTCGCGCGCCAGGCGGTCGAGGTTCGGGGTGCGCGCCTCGGTCAACTCCGAGCCCCGCTGCGTGGTGCGGTAGCCGCCGAGCCCGTCCATGACGAGCAGCATCGCCTTCCTGCCCCCCGGCCTGGCCATCGCGGTGACGACAGACTCGGTGGTGAGCGGCATCAATACCTCCAGATCCAGGCAGAACGCGGGCATCCCGAGTCTACCCACTGGAGGCATGAGAACTGGAGGCAGAAGAACGGTCCCCAGAGGCCCGCACGGTTGACTGGCGGCAAGCCGCCAACCTCCCGGCGAACGGCCCCTGGGGACCGGAGCCCTGAAGGAGAGCACGGAGGGTTCTCTCTTGCCCGGCCGGAGCTAAATTCCCGCAGCCAAAGCCGCCGGAATTTCGCCGGTACTGTCGGCGGGTTGCGCGACCCACCGGGATCCACCGACGCAGCGAAGCGAACTTTTCAGCACGCCCCGACTGAATCCTCCAGTCGAGTTTCCTGATCCTCCCGCACTGCGTCCCTCAGGACAGGGTGAAATCTAAAAGCTGGACAAGATTCCGTCAAGCTGGCATCGCCGCAGGTCAGCGACGTATCAGCAGCTTGGAGCCGGTGGAATTTCATCAATGAAATTCACCCGCCGGCCGTATCGCCCTCCGCCAGACGAGCGCGCCAGGCTTTTTCGGCTGCGATGCTCGTTGCGAACCCGATTTCCACTGCGGGCAAATAGGCGGTATCGCAGGTCTCCAGTACTGTCCCTATAATCCGGTCAACTTCCTGAATTGTAACCGCCCGCAGCGGCACCTGACCGATCAGGAACAGGTCACCCGCCTCGTCTAGCGTGAAGCGCAGCAGATAGGTGCTGGCCTGGCGCACCAGCAGGTCGCGGTAGAGGCGCTCGCGCTGCTCCTCGGCTGCCCGCATGAAGAACGACTCCACCCGCAGGGTGCGGTCCCCCACCACCAAGTGGACCCCGATGCCGAGCTTGCGCTCCCCCGCCAGGCGCAGGAACCAGCGCCCCTCGCCGAGCCGCTCGGCCTGCACGCCCTCCTGCGCCAGGAAGGCGGCCACCGCCTCGCGTGCCGCCGCCTGGACCGCCTCCGGCTCCGGGAGGCCCCAGTCCATTGCGGAATGTCGGATCATCAATAGAGACTGTAGCCGCCCGCCGTGAACCAAAACCCGTCAACCCCCGAAAGGACGTGAACCTGGTGGGAACTGCCATCAAGGTGGCCGGGCTGCGCAAGCGCTACGGCGACCTGGAGGCGGTCAGGGGCATCTCCTTCGAGGTCGCGGAGGGCGAATGCTTCGCCCTGCTGGGGCCGAACGGCGCCGGCAAGACCACGACCGTGGAGATGCTCGAAGGCTACCGCGACCGCACCGACGGCGAGGTCCAGGTGCTCGGCACCGACCCGCAGCACGCCACCCGGGAGTTCCGCGAGCGGATCGGCATCGTGCTGCAGTCGGCCGGCATCCACCGCGAGCTGACCGTCCGCGAGGTGATGGCCCTCTACCGCGGCTACTACCCGCACCCGCGCGCGGCCGACGAGACCATCGAGCTGGTCGGCCTCGGCGAGAAGGCCGGCGCCCGCGTCAAGACCCTCTCCGGCGGCCAGCAGCGGCGCCTCGACCTGGCGCTCGGCATCATCGGCGACCCCGACCTGGTCTTCCTGGACGAGCCCACCACCGGCTTCGACCCGTCGGCGCGGCGCCGCTCCTGGGACCTGATCGAGAGCCTGCGCGCGCTCGGCAAGACCATCCTGCTGACCACCCACTACATGGACGAGGCCCAGAACCTGGCCGACATGGTCACGGTCATGGCCGGCGGCAGGATCGTCGCCCAAGGCCCGCCGGAGTCCCTCGGCGGCCGCGACGTGGCCGAGGCGCAGATCAGCTTCCGGCTGCCCCCCAGGCTCACCACCGCCGACCTGCCGAATCTGGAACCCAATGGCATCGAGCTGCGCGACGACTTCGTGGTGCTGCGGACCAAGACCCCCACCCCGATCCTCAGTACCCTCACTGGCTGGGCGGTCGCCCGCGGCGAGGAGCTGGAGGCCCTGACCGTGACGCGGCCCTCGCTGGAGGACATCTATCTGCAACTGACCGGCACCTCCGCCGAGGCCGGCGGCGGCGCGGCTGCGACCGGAGAGGAGGCCCACATTGGCTGAGGCGATGACGGCGCGCGCGCCGGCCGGGGCCGGGCGGCGGCCCGGCGCCCTCCCGCTGCTGTGGCGCCAGTTCCGGGCCCAGAACAAGCTGTTCTGGCGCAACCCCTTCTCGGCGTTCTTCACGCTCGCGTTCCCGCTGATGTTCCTGCTGATCTTCAACGCGCTGAACACCAACCAGCGCATCGCGGAGCTTGGCGACATCCGCTTCGCGCAGTTCTTCACCCCAGGCATCCTGGTGTTCGCGGTGGTGTCGGCCTGCTACGTCAACATGGCGACCTCGCTGCCGATCAACCGCGACGAGGGCGTGCTCAAGCGGGTACGCGGGACCCCCCTGCCGGCGTGGATCTACCTGACCGCGCGCATCGCCACGGCGGTCTACATGGCCTTCATCAGCGGGACGGTGATGATCCTGGTCGGGGTCCTGGCGTTCCACGTGAAAATCTTCTGGCACCTGCTGCCCGCCGCTCTCGTGACCATGCTGTTTGGGACCACCTGCCTGTGCGCCCTCGGCCTGGCCGTCGCCGCGATCGTGCCCAACGGCGAGGCGGCCCCGGCGTTCGCCAACTTCACCTGGCTGCCGATCGCCTTCGTCTCCGACATCTTCTACCCCACCAACAAGGCGCCAGCCTGGGTCAAGACCGTCGGCGACTTCTTCCCGGTCAAGCACTTCGCCATCGCCATGGAGGACGCCTTCAGCCCCTTCACCAAAGGCAGCGGCTTCCAGTGGCACGACCTGCGCGTCATCGCCATCTGGGGCCTCGCCGCCGCGTTCTTCGCCTTCCGCCGCTTCAAGTGGGAACCCAACGTCAGCGGCGGTGGGCGCCGCACCGGCGCCTCAGCCCGCTACCGCAGCGGCTGAGAGCCCGACTGCCGGGGCTCTACAGGGTGTTCGCCAGCCCTTGGTAGCGCGCGTCCCAGGTACTGAGGGGCTGCACGATGCCGGTGGCCCGCTGCTGGTACTCCTCGGCCGAGCTGGCGCTGGCGAGGCCCCGCAGGGCGCTGGCGACGTCGTGGCTGACGGCCCCAGGTCCGCCGCCGCGGCCCGGGATGACGTGGAGGAGAATGTGAGCCCGTCCAGCCGCGTTGCGAACGCCTCAAACGCATCGGCTGCCTGATCGTCGGCTGCCTGGAGGCAGCTCAGCCGGGCGGTCACCGCGCCGCTGGTGCAGGCGGTGGTCTGCTGCTGGAACTGCTGCAACCGGGCGCCCAGGGTGTCATGCGCCTGGGTCAGCGCCACAGCGGTGTTAGTGGACCTGCTCGTCTGACTCGCCGCGATCGCCCCAGCGACGCCGCTACCAAGTATGACCATCACGCCGAGGACCAGGAACAGGACCATCACGCGCCGCGCTCCCGCTGACAGCACGAGCCCCTGCTGCGGCGAGGTGGAGACGGGAGCCGCGGCCGGAGCGGTCCTGTCGAAAACGCCGCCGGACACGGGAGCGGGAGGGGGAGGCCACGCGGTCTCGCCGGGATAGGCGCCCTGCTGGTAGGCCTCTTGGGGCTCGGTCGGGCTCGGCTGGTCGCCGAACAGCCCGCTGGGGTAGGCGGAGGTGAGCATCCAGACATAGGCGGCGTAGCGCATGTAGTAGCGGACCAGCGCGGTGGTGGCGTCGAACAGCGCGCCCGGGACCCGGCCAGTCACCAGGACCAGCAGCCAGATGAAGAAACCCAGCAAGCACCAGCCGGCAAGGGCCGCCCCGGAGACGATCGCTGCGGAGACTGCCAGAATCAGCCGGAACAGCACGGCCAGCCGGTTGAGGCGGCCAGGCGCCAGCGTGATGTTGACCGGGTAATCCCTGGTCGCGAACGCGAACGGCGGGAACTCGTCGGTGAGCAGCATGTAGTAGGCCTGGACCCGTGTGTAGGCCGCCAGGAAACCGCTCAGGAAGCTGGCGAACGGCACGGGCAGCCGCCCGGTGAACAGCGCGGCGAACCAGCCCAGCAGGAGGAGGAAGGTGGCCCGACGGTCTACCGACGCAGCGGATTCTGGGGCGGAGCGGACTTTACCAATTCCGCCGCACGGTGACGAAATGCGCAACCCGAATTGATCGGTTCGACCGGCTCCGATGCCTCCGGTGGCTCAGCCTTCGACGTCG
>WNGG01024200.1_pt1 | contig 12033 bp, 12 predicted proteins | sample 5400661 | NCBI WGS metagenome assembly WNGG01 (sample SAMN13153372, study PRJNA577476) | soil metagenome | isolation source: 100 cm soil or saprolite under Garry oak tree replicate 1 | place: USA:California | collected 2016-06-15 | reverse complement strand
GCAAGGGCTCTGAGGAGCGCCCCGGCGATAGGTGAGGAGAAAGCGTGCAAGAAACTGGCTTTCTAGGAACGGCAGCCACGCGAGCCGCAGACATAACCCTTCTGCTCGAGATGGGAATGGGCGTGGGGTTGCTTGCCGGAGCGCTGCTAGCGCGCGCTGGACGTATCGGCTCCCATGCAGCGTGTCAATCGGCCATCGTGCTTCTTAATCTAGCTCTAATCGTCTTGATGATGCTTCCTGCCTTCCGTAAGCACGTACTCCCCCAACTCCCAGGCAAGATTGGAAAGCCTTACTATCGGCTCGCTACAGCGCATGCGGCGCTGGGAGGCGTTGCGGAGCTTGGAGGTTTGTACATACTTTTAGCAGCGGGCACAAGTCTGCTTCCGGAGAAGTTCCGCATCAAGCGTTACAAACTCTGGATGCGAGGGGTTCTGTTCGTCTGGTGGATTGTTCTTCTACTTGGAATGGCCACATATGCGCGTTGGTATGTGAGCATTCGATGAGAGGCTGATTCACGAAGGGCTTGTTAATTGGGGCTAGATTGATCGAGATTTGGATTAGTACTATTCGACACTCGCAGGAAATTTGTTGGTGTGCGTCTCTTCTTATCTTACTGATAATAATAGTCTTACTCGGTTGCTCAAATTTGGCTTTCGGTTCTAGTTGGCCGCGATGTACTACAACCCTGGTACTCCGTCGAGTGGCTCTGCTGACCCATTGAGGCATGCAATAGGCATGCGTAGTCTCTTAGGAACGGGTTGGGGGCCGCGCGGGGACAGCGGCTCCGCAAGGGGTCGTGTGCGAGCTACCCAACCCGCCACCTTTCTTTTTACTTCCCTCTGCATCACAAATCAGCAGCGTACGGGAGGACCTGAAACCGGGTCCTCCTCTTCTCTTTTGCGTCAATCGGTCCCAGCCTTGCATCCTAGAGAAGCGCGCAGCGAGATATTCCGTAAACTGCTCTCAAATGAACGATTTGAGAGTAAAGGTGTTGGGCAAGGTGAGGGGTTCGTGCGACAGGTGAAGTTTGCAAACTACACAATCTCGAGAGTCATTGCGTTCCTGCTGGGCATGCTGACACTGCACCCGATGACCGCGCGGGCCGGTGAGCCGGCGCTCCCAAGATTAAAGACCGAAACGGAAGAGGCATTCAACCGCTACATGAAACTGGTAGAAGCGCGAAATGAAGCGGAGTTGAAGCGCGGTACGGGGCTGTTGTGGGTCGATGGTCTCCCGGAAGAGCAACGCGCGGAAGCCTACGCTGCTCTGAAACGCGGCGAAGTAAAGTTGCAGAGGCTGGAAATTCGTGACAGCGGCAAGCCCATCCCGTGCCCAGGTGGGCTGATTCATCACTGGACGGGGGTGGTGTTCATTCCCGGAGCGAAACTCGAAGACGTTCTGGGCGTGCTCGAGGATTATGACAAGCACTCCGTGTACTACGCTCCAGATGTGGAGCGCTCAAAGATCGAATCCCGAGCGGGGGATCATTTCCGCGTCTTCCTGCGGTTCCGGCGGCACAAAGTGATCACCGTGGTGCTGAACACCGAGCATGACGTTCAATACTTCCACGATGCACCAGGTAAAGCGCACAGCCGAAGTTCAGCGGTGCGCATTGCGGAAGTCGAAAACGCCGGCAAAAGCGATGAACGCGAAAAAACGCCAGGGGACGACGGCGGATTCCTGTGGCGCATGGAAACCTGGTGGCGTATGCAAGACCGTGACGGCGGCGTTTACGTGCAAAGTGAAGTGGCTTCGCTCACGCGAGACATTCCCACGATGCTGGGGTGGATGATCGGACCATTTGTAACCGGCATCCCGAAAGAGACGCTGACGTTCACACTTGAAGCGACGAGGAAAGCCGTACAAACGCGGGAAGCGACCAAGAACTAAAGAATCAGAGAGAGCAAACGACCGTCGTCAAGGCCTAATCGGTTTCGGGATTTGCGCGTTCTCGCGCAAGGCGCAAACGATGACGCCGCCGCTCGTCAGGAGCGGATGAAGCCAGCTCCCCGCCTTTTCGCCCCCATTGGGAATCAGAATCAGCCGATCCGCCCAACGAGCGATTTCTTCAAAGGAATCGTACACGCTATACGAGTAAGCAAGCCCGTCGCCTTCGGAGATCAGATAGCCTCTGCCGGAAGTCTTCAAATAATTGTAAATGCCCCAGAGCCGCATCTTGTAGAGAACCAGTTTAGTCAGCCGGGCAGGGCGGGAGCCCTGTCCAAAGCGGTTGCTGTCTGAAATAAACACAGCCCTCTTCGCCACCCGAAGCATTTCTTTCACGACCGCGCGGGGATCGGCGACGTGATGGAGCACCGCGAATTCGCAGACAACGTCAAAGCTGGCATCGGGAAACGGAAGCTTTTCTCCGCTCGCCTGAAGAATCGGACCGAAGGCATCATTACCTTTTTGAACGGCTTGGTGGATGAGCGCCGCAACAGGTTCGACACCATATACCGACAGATGCGGCAGGGCCTCTTTCAGGCCCCGGAGGTTGCGCCCCGTAGCCGTGCCAACGTCCAGAACGGATTGGGCATCGAGCATGCGTAGGATGGAATAAAAAAATTTCATGCTGAAGGCATCTCCGGCACCTTCGTGGGCATGCATCTCCTCGTAGCAGGAGGCTGTTTCTGTGTAGTACTGCTGCTGAATTTCTGCAGCGCGGTCGACATTCGGAGCCATTGCGCCTCTCGGGGAAAAATGGTAACAGAAAGACCGGAAGCTCAGCCAGGCACGCTAGTCGCGCAACTAGGCGTCACTCTGCGAAGTGCGCGCCTCGTTCTTTCTCCCGGCGGTATGCTGGAGCAACTGCCAAAAGGCCTCGGCGTTGCGGTCCCAATCCCAATCGAGCGCACTTGCTGCAGCGGCTTTTCCTACACGCTGTCTTCGCTGAGGATCATGGAAGAGCTCGTCCAGTAAGGGTACAAGCTCCTTCTGGGCTCTTGGCTCACGGAGGACAAACCCGTTCACGCCGTTTTGTAGAAGGCCCGTCACGCCTGCATAAGCAGAAGTAATCACGGGCAAACCGCAGGCCATAGCTTCCAACACGGGCAAGCCGAAGGAGTCTTCGCGGCTCGGGCTGACATAGACATCCGTTGCCGCGTAAAAATCGAGAACGTCTTCGCGAGACGATTCAAAACGGCAGCGCTCCGAAATGCCAAGCGATTTCGCCATTTCACGGAAAGCGTCTGGAGAATCATCCCCGGCGACGACCAGGTGAATCGGCAATTGCCGAAGATCACTCATGGCACGGAGTACCGTTTCAAGTCCCTTGACACGCCAATCATTTCCAATCAGGAGAAGGACGAAATCACTCTCCTGAAAATTTCGCCGCCCTCGCGCTTGTGCGCGCAGCGCGAGCCGCGCGGAAGGCGAAAACTGCGTGGAGTCAACGCCATTGGGGATCACGCGCACATCTTGCCGTCGAAAATAATCGTTAAGGAGCGTGGCGGTACGCTGCGACACGGCAACGAGTGAAACTTCTTGATTGGTGTAGACGTGCCGTTCCAATCTCGCGAGAAGTGCGTAGTAGATTCGGCGATGTAACCGCCGGAGGAAGCCGGGCCGGATGTCTCCGGGTTCTTCCTCGCCGGCAAGTTTTCGCAGGCGTTGAAAAAGTGCATGAACGATGACGACTTGAGCGTCCAGACAGTTAATTCCGGGTGAAACGACGGAGTCGAAGCGAAGTCCATGGACCCGGCGATCCCAAGCGCGGCAAATTGAATTCAGAAAAAGCCAGACGAAAAATTGCAGGAGATGAGGGCCAGGAATAGAAGGAACTTCATGCCAGATGATTGCTCCAGAGAGTTGCGAACTTGGAACACCTGCGTGAGTTAACGCAAGGCCCTCGACGCGTTGGGCATACAGATGAATCTCACAATGTTCTTTACGCGCAAGGCGTTCGAGCAACTCGGCAAGAGCGCGTTCCGTGCCATGGCGACGGTCAACGAAGGGTGAAACAACGGCGAGGCGCAAGTCACCGCATCCACGGGTTATAGGTTTGGGGAAGGGGCGCCGCGGCGGCGTACTGTGCAGAGAGCGCGATGGAAGGCAGCCGGAACAGGATCCCCAGGAGAAGCCAAAAATAGGCGTTCAATACAAAATCTTGGTAGGGCTGCAATCCATTAAAGGTCAGGGGAAACAGGAGGAGTCCAGCGTACCAGAAGATGACAAAGGCCAGGGGAAACCAGGGCGAGCCCTTGAGCTTCTTGACGACCCGCCAAGCGGATATCAAAATCGCGAAGCTCATGACGAACCAAAGGATAAGTCCGCCTATCCCCATCTCAAGAACAATACCGCCGAAGCCGCTTTCCACGCCCGGAGTCGGCGGCTTCGCGTGAAAGATCCGCGTAACATATTGGATACCGAGAGAGGCCGTGCCGATGCCGTAGCCATACGCCCATCGTTCATATCCGAACGCGCCGAGGAAATTCCGAACCGGATAGTCCCAGGTGCGATGCTGGAGTTCGCTGGCAGTGCTGCTGGGCGAGAGCGTTTCGCTGTAGAACGCCACGCGTGAGAGCAGCGCTTCCGGGAAAGTGGCGAGCAGAATTACGACGGCAAGCCCCACACCGAGAGCGGCGCGCTGCACGGTTCTCAGGACGCGTATCACTTCCCGTTGCCGCCAGGGTGCGCCCCAGACGAACGCGAAACTGCCGATGAGCGCTGACCCGATGCACCAGAGAAGGATTCCGCGGGAGGCGCAGAGCGCGATCGCCGCCGCCGTAAGCCCGAAAACCAGAAAGGCAAACGCCCGGCCCCGTTTGTGGCGGAGCAGCAGATACCCGCTGAAACCAAACACGATCAGCCAGATGACGAGCAGAAAATCGCCATATCTCCCGCTGCTGACAAACACGGACGTAGGGCGGTACATGATCAGACCGGAGATGGGCGACATGCGATAGCTGGTGCTCAATTCACGAATGTCTTCCGCAGGATTCACAGGGTTCAGGAAGGTATGACCGAGAATGGACTGCACGATCCCAAGCGAGATAATGATCAGTGCAAGAACCATGTTGACGAAAAAGAAGCGGCGCAGTTCGGCCTCGGAATTCAGTAAGGCGTAGCCCACAAAAAGCAACGGGATGTACAAGAAATAGATCTTCAGGCCGAGAAGTCCGTAGACGAGCGTTGGGGAAGCGGGGTTGAAAACCTGCATAACCCCAAACCACACAAAAAGAAGCACCGCAACAAGAAAGGGCGGCCGGAAAGAGGTCGCTTCCTTGCGCCGGTAAGCGATGAAGTACGAAAGATAGACGACCACTACCAGGAAATCCTTGGCAAAGTAGATTGCCATGTTATTGCCGAGAAATTTCCGGGCGAAATCCTCAAAGAGCAGCCAGGCAAGGAAGAAGTAAAGGCCATTGCGCCAGTTGTTCAGCATTCCAACAACGAATGCGCAGCCCACTAATCCCATCGTGACAACGGCCAGGCCGGCCATGTCTCCAGAGATGACATAAGCGGCAGCACGGTCAGCCGCGAACACAAAAAGGGCAAAGAGCGCCAAGAGTCCCAGTGGGTTCTGGCGCAATCCCCCACGCATCGCCATTGCGGGGAATCTCATGACGCCGCCTCGAGAACAAGAATGTGGTTGTCGCCCAGCAGCGCAGCTCCGGAAAATGCCACGGATGCAAGTCGCAGCGCCCAGGCGATGGGTTTACGGGTCAGCTGATAACCGTTGGGGGGAAATACAAGATGCTCGCGCATCTGCAATCCGGCGCGCGGAAGAAATTGACGCTTCAGGAGATCGTAGAACACCGGTGAAATATGTGTCGGCTCTCCGCGCTCATCCATCGTGCGGATTTTCCCTTGGAGAAGAAATTTGGAACGCGCAGGGAGACAGTCCACGTTTGGCGTGGTAAGGACCGCAACACCGCCCGGTGCAAGAAGGCGGCCAACGTTACGAAGAAACCCGATGGGGCTTTCCAGGTGTTCGATGACCTCGATGGCGGTGACCAGCCCGAAAGTTGCGAGGCCCAGTCGCGTCGCGAAATCCGGCTGATCGAAGTCCAGGGAAATATGAGGAACATTCGCTTCAAAGCCCTGGGAATCGCGGTCCACCGCAAGAACTTCGCATCCGAGCGAGCGCACACGATCCGCCATGCTTCCTGGGCCGGCGCCAAGATCGGCGGCGCGAATTCCGGGCCTGGCGTACCGCGCGAGCGTCGTGGTGCGAATCATCACCCTTTCATAGCCGCGAGTACATCGCGATAGACGCGCTTGTGTGCTTCTATCATACGGCTCTTATCGCAAAAATCGAGCGCTCGCCGGTGAGCAGCTTGGCCGAGAGCAGCGCCAAACGATGGGTCGTCCAACAAGCGTGAGAGCGCCGCAGCCAAGTCCCGAGCGTCCCCGATACGGAACACCAGGCCCGTGTCGCCCAGCACCTCGGTGAAGGCCCCCAGGTCCGAAGCGACGACGGGTAACCCCCTTGCCATATTCTCTGCGACCACTAGTCCGAATACTTCTCCACCAAGGGAGGGTACGACAACCGCAAACGCGTGTGCGAGCGTCGCTTCCAACTGTTCGCAGTTCAGACGGCCGGCAAAGCGAACCTGCCTGCCAATCTGAGAATCGCGCGCGAATTGCTCGAGTGCGGGCCGTTCCGGACCATCGCCTATGATCAGGAGTTCAAAGACGCGATTTTGCTGGTGCAGCATCTTTGACCGGCACTCCCTGGACCGGCTCACGCCGCGGTGCCGCTTCTCCAAATTCGAGCCCGTGCGGAATAGCTACAACGCGCGGGAGGTGCAATAGACCGGCAAGCCACTGCGTAGGCGCGATGTTAGCCGCTGCTCGCGCGCACAGGAATCTCCTGATGAACGTGAATACCCAGAGCTTGGACGATGCAAACCAGCTTTGACCTGAATTGCAACGTAGGCACTCGGTGTGGCGGCCGGCCATGAAATGGCCGGGGCAAGGCTGGCCCGCGGGCTCGATAAGAAGTTGACCATTAGGACAAATTGTTTGAAAGCCGTGATGTTCCACGACAAAGGGTTTGCGCGCGAGCATGCTCATGAAAAGAGGCGCGAGAGCGGGACCAGCCACATGGATGACATCGGAGCGCTGAATCAGCAACCAAAGCGAGACAAGGCTCGGTTGGCGCACCACGGGGAACGGAAGCGCCGCATCCTCATAACTCCCCGCAGGAGTTTGCGTCGCAAGGGTAATTTCGAATTGCGCAGCCCCATTCGAATCACAGCGTTCGGCAAGCCCGCGGGCGAGTGAAAGTACGATACTCTCGACCCCCCCAACGCTAGGCGCAAAAAAATGAGAATAGAACAGGAGCCTCATTCCACGGATTTTCGAGCGGCTTGTGACAGGACATCACTACCGGCGGTGCTGACAGCATTGTAACCTTCCGGCCGGCCGACGCGCGCGACGCCTAATTCAACAGCTTCCACGATGCCTGCGATATTTTCTCGTGGTCCCCAATTCTGCATTCGTGCACGAGCCGCGCTGCCGAGATCCGATAGCCACTGCCGGTTGGCTTGCGCCCGTTGCAGGATGGCGGCAAGGGCATCGACGTCACCACAGGGATAAATAAGCTCAGGGCAAACGGGAGCGACGAGGTCACGTCCGGCGCCCACGCGGTCGCTGACAGCGACCACACAACCGCAGAGCATAGCCTCATTCACCACCACTCCAAACGCATCGTAGGCGGACGGAAGCACCATAAGATCGGCGGAGGTGTAGACCCCGGGGAGTTGCGTTTGATTGACGAAACCGAGAAAACGGACGCGCGAAGCAACGCCGAGAGCAGTTGCTTCCGATTCGAGCCCCGGCCGGAGAGGGCCCTCACCGGCGATAACAAGGACGGCATTCGAAAGATTCGCTTTCGCAAAAGCCCGGAGAAGATCCGCGGGACGCTTCCACGGTTGGAGCTTTGCGCAGAATAGAATCACGGCATGGCTCGGCGAAACACCCCACTGGGCACGCGTTGCCGCGCGATCGACACGCGAGGACCGGTCTTGCCACCAATCGTTGTCCACGGAGTACGGTGTAAGTGTGACGCGACTGGCGGGAAGGCCAAGCGAGAGCATGAGGTCGCGTGTGCCAGAAGAGGGAACGATCACTTGATCGGCAAGGCGAAAAAGCAAAGGCCAGACTACCCTCTTGAGACGGCGCTTCCACATCCGGCCATCCAGCGGAGTAAGCGTCGTCGTATCCGCACCGAACAAAAACGCCGTCCGAAGCCGGCGAGCAGCGAAGTAGGAGATCCAGAACGTGGCGTTGCGATAGCCGGAGAAGCACAGAACGGCGTCGAAATTTCCACCGCGAACGAGTCTCCAAATCCCTGGATTGAGGAGACCGAAGAACGACTCTGCACCGGAACCCCGGTTTGGGACGTACGTCCAGGTATAGCCATCGAGGAGTGGCACATCCCATTGAATCTTGGCGCCAAATTCCGGATCGTGGCTGGCTTCCGCACCGCGAAGCGTGCAATAGGCCACGTGAAGATCAAGCGAGGGGTGCTGGGCCATGCAGCGAAAAATGGGCGCCATGTATTGAACGGGATGCGCTGCGATGGCAAGGACTCGATAACGGCGCTCAGGCATAGCCGACACCTGGATTTCTGACTCGACACGCGACAAATAAGCGGAAGCCTGTGGAACTCAACGAGATGCCCCGGAGGCGAGTATAACCCGTTTCCCGCGGTGCGCAGCTGTGCTAAACTACCGTGGTTCCGCAGGGGTTTGCGGTTCACCGTAAGTCTCCGCTGGTTCCGCAGGGGTTTGCGGTTCACCGTAAGTCTCCGCACTGGTGTCGTTTTACTTGGCGGCCGTAAGACGGCCGACTTTCTCGGCGACCGTACATCGGTCAGAGTTATCCGCGGCCTCTGGACGGCCGCTTTTCTCTGAAACCATTCTGCGGCGCAAAAATTCATCCATCGATGACCCCGGCCAGACTGCGGTCACGCGAAACAAACGAGGATGTGTCATGTCCGGGCATTCAAAATGGGCCACGATTAAACATAAGAAGGGGGCCACCGACGCGAAGCGCGGCCGTGTTTTCACGCGAATCATCCGCGAAATCAGCATCGCCGCGCGGATCGGGGGAGGCGAACCTGGTTCAAATCCGCGGCTGCGCACCGCTATTCTGGCGGCTAAGGCCGCGAACATGCCAGGTGAGAACGTCGAGCGCGCCATTCTTCGCGGCACGGGGCAGCTCGAAGGCGAGCAGTACGAGGAAGCTACCTTTGAAGGCTATGGCCCCGGCGGCGTGGGGATGCTCATTGAAGTTGTCACCACGAATCGCAATCGCATCGTGGGAGAATTCCGCCACTTGATGAGCAAGAATGGCGGCAACATGGCGGAAGCCGGCGCCGTTGGATGGATGTTCAGCCGCAAGGGCGAGATCAGCGTGCCCAAGGAATCCGCCAGCGAAGACAAGATGCTGGACATCGTGCTGGAAGCCGGCGCGGAGGATCTGAAAGATGATGGCTCTGCATGGTACATCGTGACGCCACCGGAAGCTCTGGAGAAAGTGAAGGAAGCGCTGACCAGAGCGGGCATCACGCCGGAATCCGCGGAAATCGCCATGGTACCGCAGAACTACATCAAGCTGACCGGCCCGCAGGCCACGCAAATGGTTCGCCTGGTTGAAGCTCTCGAAGAGCACGACGACGTGCAGCACGTTTACGCCAACTTCGACATCGACGAATCCGAAATTCAGGCCGCCGTCGGCGCGAACTGATTCGCCGATTATTTTTTTACGGCCAGTCCGCGACCCGGTCTGGCCGTTCTTGATTGAGCGATACTCTTTCTGCGTGACACGCTCTCTACAAAGCGCTGGCAGGGATGCGCAGAAGGCCGTAGACTTGGGGCCATGACCGGGACGAATTCAACGGGCGGGCGGAGCGAAAAGAACGCATGCCTGCGTGTTCTGGGGGTGGACGCGGCAGCCACGGGGCCGACCGGCTATGGAATCGTCGAGAGCGATGGGCGGCGCTGCCATATGTTGCATTATGGTGCGTTGAAGGTTGCTGCCAAGCGGCAGAAAGATTTTGCCGGGGCGGTTCTTCAGGATGTACACGCGTTGCTGTGCCGGCTCATCGAAGAATTTTCTCCCGACGCCGTTGCCATTGAGAGCGTCTTTACCGCGCTCAATATGCGCACCGCGCTACGCCTGGCGGAAGTACGCGGCGTGGTTCTGCTTGCCGCCGCGCAGCACGGCTTGGAAGTGCACAGTTACGCCCCGCGCGAAGTGAAGGCTAACATCGCTGGCCACGGTCACGCCGGCAAGCGCCAGATGCAAATGATGGTGCGGGCGCTGCTCTCGATGAAAGAGACACCGGAGCCCTCGGACGCCGCGGATGCTTTGGCCGTGGCGCTGTGCCACCTACAGGCAGAACGGGTTCGGCGGCGATTCGGGCTGCCGGATTCAAATCATTTTGCGAAACCGCGCGCGTTAGGCGCCACTCCTGCTTTCACCGCGTTGGCAGTCGAAATCCGCACCGGCAGCGTAACGCGAAGCGGGCCGCCGCGCATCCTATAGACGCGATGAAGAATTCCTTGCTGCGTTTCCTGCTACTGATCGCGACCGCCTGCCTGATGGCTGGCGCGGCGCTGTCAGCGCCCGCTCCCGCAGGAGCCAAGCTGACATTTCGGCGCGTCTTCAAAGGCAGCTCACCGGAATTCATCGAGATTACCGTGCGGGAGGACTCCGAGACTGCGACGTATGAAATCCGACAGTTGGAAGAGGACGCCGGCTCTTTGCCTTTCCAGGTGAGCCCCACATGGCGCACGAAGATGTTCGATCTTGCGGCGCAACTCAAACATTTCCAGGGACAGGACCTCGACGTTCATCGTAAGCTCGCGAATCTCGGGGAGAAGACCTTTCGATGGGAATCGGGCCCGGAAGTTCATGAGACGAAATTCAACTACACTTTGAATTCAGCAGCGGCGCAGCTCCTGCAGATTTTCGAGGGCCTGGCGCGGCAGCAGGAACACGTGGACTTGATTTCCCGGCGCATGAAATACGACCGCCTGGGAATCAACGATGCCTTGCTGCAATTTGAATCGGATCTCAACCGCAGTCTCATGCCGGAGCCGCAACGGGTCCTGCCGATGCTCGATCAGATTGCCGGGGACTCCCGCTTTGTCGACATTGCCCGGCAGCGCGCCCGCTCCCTAGCGGAACGCATCCGCCACCAGGGGTAAGCTGCGATCTTCTTCGGTGTCTGCCCAGCGTGGGAGCCGCTCGCCTCGACCCCTTGGAAGCCCTCCGCTACGAACAACTCCTCATTCGTACCTCAGCGCCACCATTGGATCCACCCGCGTCGCGCGGCGTGCCGGCAAGTAGCNCCAGAATCGCAACCCCCGTCAATATTGCCGTCACGGTTCCATAGGTCGCAGGATCAACCGGTTTCACGCCTACGAGCAGACTTTCTATCAACTTGGCTCCGCCCGCAGCGCTGACCAATCCCAGAACGATTCCGGTGACTACGATCGCCGTCCCTTGTTTCAGTACCATTGTCACGATCTCTCGGCGGCTCGCTCCCAACGCCATGCGAATCCCAATTTCGTTTGTCCTCTGTCCCATCACATACGACATCACTCCGTAGATTCCCACCGTCGCCAAGATTAGCGCCAAGATCGCCATTCCGCCCAGCAGCCCGGTCTCATACGTCGTGTCCGTCATGGATTCGGTGATGATTTGCGCCATCGGCCGCACATGCATCAATGCAAGATTCGCGTCTTGGGAGTGCACCGCGCTCCGCACCGTTCCAGCCAACGCTCCTGCCCCGCTATCTCCCTTCACAACGACGGAGAGAGTGGGCATGTCTAAATCCCACTCGAGCGGATAGTATGCTTCCGGCATCGTCATGCTGCGCACCCTGCCTTGCTTCACGTCGCCAACGACTCCGATGACCTCAAGTCTGACGAAATGCTCGAAAATCTTTCCCACGGCATCTTGCTTTGGCCAGAACCTTCGTGCCATCGTTTGGTTAATGACCGCACGCAACGTATATTTTTTCGTCACTGCTTTGGTCTCTTCGTCCGTCTTTGCCGGAATCACTTCTCGCATGAA
>WNGG01007557.1_pt1 | contig 12034 bp, 11 predicted proteins | sample 5400661 | NCBI WGS metagenome assembly WNGG01 (sample SAMN13153372, study PRJNA577476) | soil metagenome | isolation source: 100 cm soil or saprolite under Garry oak tree replicate 1 | place: USA:California | collected 2016-06-15 | reverse complement strand
TCGCCAAAAGGTAAAAACCAGCTGCGGCGATCGCGCTCCTCCACGGGCGTTTTCGACCTGAAGGCTCTTTCTGAAGAAGGGCGGCTTGTCAAGTTCGGCTGACCGACGATGCGGAGCGCGTCGCGGGCAGCGGAGGGGTGTCAGTGTTTCTTCGCTGGTGCACCTCCTTTGGGTGCTCCCGGACGGTTGGAGCTCATCTCTTTCTTGGCGCTTGCGTGCGCACCGTGTCGGTGGGAGCTGTCTCGGCTTCTCAGTTCCATAACGGGCCGTCAGGCGGCCAAAGCCTTGCGGGAGCTTGCCGGGACAGGGGTGCCGCTGGTGGTTCGCGGGGCGGGCTTGAAGGGCTCGTTCCGCGAGAGCATGTGCCAGGCGGCGATCAGGATCTTGCGCGCGACCGCGGCCTTGGCCGAGTTGCTGTTGCGGGAGCGGCCGCCGACGTCGAGGTAGAGGTCGTGCCAGGGGTTCGTTTCGCGCCAGGCCTGTTGGGCCGCTTCGACTGCTGCCCAGGCGAGCAGGCGTGAGCCCGACTTGCTGAGCGGGCCGCTGTGTGGACGACGTTGACCGGATTGGCGCACACGTGGGGCGAGCCGACCGTAGGAGACGAGCTTCTCCGGGCTGGCGAAGCGGCTGATGTCGCCGATCTCGGCCGCGATCGTCAGGGCGAGCAGTTCGGCGACGCCGGGGATCGTGTCCAAGAGCACGGCCCGTCGGTCCGCGTGCGCGAACGGCTTCAGTTCGCGGTCGAGTGGCTCGAGTCGGGCGTCGAGGAAGTCGATCACCGCTAGACACTCGCTGACCGAGTGCCGCCAGACCTCGGGCATTCCCGCGCGCTCGAGCAGCGCCATCCCGTCTGCCCGGCGCAGGCGTTGCACCGAGACGCGGACGCCCCACTGTGTCTGCAGACCGGCGACGCGCGCTTTCGCGCTCGTGCGCAGCCGGACCAGATGCATCCGCCGGCGCAGCCGTTCCCGCAGCGCCCGCTCATCGAGCGAGGGCAGCCACAGCGCCGGTACCAACTGGCGGCGGGAGAGCTCGGCGAGCAGACGCGCGTCGACCTTGTCGGTCTTCGCGGCCAGCGGCGCCACCGTCTTCACCTTGCGCGCATCGGCGACCTCCACCTGCCAGCCGCACCCGACGAGCTGGTCGCGCACCCACAGCGCGCCGCTCATCATCTCCAAGCACGCCTTCACCTCATCGCCCAGTTCGAGGACGAGCCGAGCGAGGCCGTCGCGGTCAGCGGGGATCCGCCCCTCGCCGGCGACCGCACCGCCCGCGGAAAGTGCGCACCACTGCGCCTTTCGATACGCCCAATCGAGTCCGACATACTTCACCTCGGGCCTCCTTCCCGATGGGAATTGGTCACCGGAGAGTGTCTCCGGCGAGGAGGCCCTTCTTCATGACATTCCATAAAGGCTCCATCCGCAGCTCTGCCGATGTCGAAACCCTCTGCCTTCGACGACCTCGGCTCATGACGTGTTTCCGGCTGATCACCGCAATGAAGCTCTGGGCCGTGCGGTCTGTCCAGTGGATCAGTGGCTCGTCGGACTTGGCGCCACGCCAGCGTTCAGCAACGTGCGTCGTCCCTGGTCCACTAACAAGACGGCAATCGCAACTGCCGCGGAGGGATCGGCCCACCACCAGCCCAAGGCGCGGCGGAGCACTAGCGCGATCAGCGCGGCACCGGAGAGCGCGGTCCCGGACCAGGTAAGCAGGCTGTCCGCGCGAAGCGCGCGGCTACCGAGACGGCGGGCCAGCGTGTACTTCGCTCCCGCCAGGAACGGCAGCAGGAGGACCGAGGCTGCGGCCTCCGCGATCCCAAACGCCGTCGCTCTCGGATGGCTGCTCGAGGCGAGCGATCGCGTCGCCTGGATCGCGAGGTAAAGCGCGATCCCGACGAATGCCATCGCGGCGACGCGCAGCGCGAGACGTTCGGCGCGCTCGGCCCGCTCGACTTGGCCGGAGCTCTGCGCCCGAAACCGCCAGACAAGGATGGCCGAGACGGAGGAATCGACGACCGCGTTCAGGCCGAACCCGATCAGGGCGAGGCTCCCCGACGCCAGGGCCGTTGCGACCGCGGCACCGCCGACGATCATGTTCCAGGCTACCGTCAGCGCGCAGAGCAGCATCGCCCGACGGAGCGGCTGCACCTGAGTCGCGATCCTCATCCGACGAGCCTAGTGAGCGCGATTGCGGGGAGCGATCAGCCCCCGACGAAAGGACGGAGAGGAAGACGGTGTACGAAACCGCCACAACTCTCCCAACGGGCCGCCTAACTCCCGCGCTCTGGATCAAGGCTGGTGGGGAGGGGCAGCGCGGCGAGCGGTTCGCAGCGGAAGCTGGGTGGGGTCCGTTCCGTTATCGTCACTGGTCGCGCCGGCCGTCGACGCCTCTGCCGGGATAAATCCGGTGGTTCGACGGCCGTGCGTCTTCTTGAGCCAGTCGACGGGCTCAAACGCGGTCCGGGCGCCACGTGGATTCGCTCGCGGGCAGGCAGCCGGAGCTCCGCGAAAAGAGCCTAGGTCGGCTCCGGCAGTGGCTGTCCGGAGGGTGTCTCTTCCTCTGCGGTGACTTCGGGCTGGAAGAAGCGCTGGGCGATCGCGGTCGGGATGATCGCCGAGAGGACGACGACGGTGATCAGCAGTGAGAACTGCGTCTTGTTGATGATCCCGGCGTTCAGCCCGTAAAGCGAGCTGATCGTCCCAAAGGTGAGACCGGTGGACATCAGCAACGTGGTGAAGATCGCGTGCGGTGCTGCGTAGCGGCGGGCGAGCGGGTAGAGGCCGAACACTTTCGGCACGATCTTGGCCGCGAACAGCAGTGCGAGCAGGCCGATATTGGCCCAGACCGCCCCGAGCGACACGTTCAAGCCCCCCTTCATGAAGAAGAAGGGGGTCAGGAAGGCGAAGGCGACGACGCGGAGTCGCTCTTGTTCTTTGCGGTGTTCCTCGAAGTGGCGTGAGAGGGCGAGGCCGAGGACGAAGGCGGGAAGGACGGCGTGTGAGTGGGCGCGGTCGCCGAGCCACATCAGGAGGAAGATCGAGGCGAAGACGAGTTTGATCTCGGGCTCGATCACGCGGTTGCCGTAGCGCTTGAAGAAGAACGGTGCGATCCGCGGCAGCCCGAAGATCAGGGCGGCCGAGGCGAGCACGAACGGCACGATCCAGATGTTCGGGGTGATGAACAGGATTGAGAGCGCGGCGGCGGTGCCGAAGTCGGTGACGAACGTGGCCGACATCAGGCGCTTGCCGACGAGCGTGCGGTTGAGGCCGGTCTCGACGAGGACGGCGTAGACGATGGCGAGGCTGGTGGTGGAGAGGGCGATGCCGGCGATCTCCGCCTGGCGGTGGTTCCAGCCGAGCGCGTAGTAGGCGAACAGGCCGGCGACTGCGAACGGCCCGGCGAACGAGACGCCGCCGAGGATCAGGCTCGCTTTCCACTCGCGCCTGAACTGCGGGACGTCGACCTCTGCTCCGGCGAGGAAGGTGAGCACGATGCCGGCGAAGGAGCCGACGAAGGAGAGCCAGTCGGGGATCGAGACGTGGAAGGCGTTGCCGACGACCACGCCGAGCGCGAGCTCGATCAGCGCGACCGAGAAGCCGACCTCGACCGAGATCGTGCTCGCAACCAGGATCGTCGCTGCGAGGATCGCCGCTACCGCTACGTCGCTCAACCTGAGTACCTCCTTGCAGGCGTGGCCTCGTCGAAACTAGAGGCCATCAGCCCGAAGGCGGTTAGCGCGAGCCTCATCGCGGCGCGAACCGGCTGAGTGTAGCGGCGCCACCGGCAACGCGCCTATCCCCCTACTTGACGATCATCACCGGGCAGACGGCATGGTGGGCGACGCGGTCGGCAGTCGAGCCGAGCAGGTAGTCCTCGAGGAAGTGGCCCTTATGGCCGACGACGACCAGGTCGAAGCCTCCTTTGCTGGCGTGCCGGACGATCAGCTCGGCGGCGTGCCCGGGGAGAACCTCGACCTGAAGATCGACTCCTTCCTCTCGCGCCTGGTCGCGTGCGAGGCGGGCGATCGTCCCGAAGAACTGGTCCTTCTCACGCTTCACCTCGTCGACCTCGCCGATCGTGGCGGCGTAGGCGGGCAGCTTTCCTTCGACGGCGAGGGCATGGAGTTCGGCACGCGTCAGCTTCGCGAGCTCGATCGCGGTCTCGAGTGCCTTCTGACCGCCGGGACTACCGTCGATCGCGACGAGGATCTTCTGGAACGGCACGAGCGTTCACCTCCTGGGTCGATTCTCGCTCCAACTCGTCGAGCGCGCGCTGGACCAGCTCCGTCAGCTGCGCTGAGGCTTGCTCGAGATAGGAGGCGCTCTCCTCCGCAACCTCTCCGTACGCCTTCAACGCGCGCGGGCGAAGCTCATAGGTCAAGAGCAGCAACTCGGCGAGCGCTGCCCGCGCCTGATAGGGCGGCGGCGATGGCCGGATCGCCTCGACGTCCCCTTCGATGCCTGTCAGTTCGGTTTCGAGTCCGGTCAGCAGTTCGGTTTCGAAGCCGAGCTCGCGGACCTGGCTGATCAGCTTCCGCATCATCGTCAGCCGTGATCCGAGTGTCCGTCGGTGAGTCTCGGAAAGGCGATGGCCGTTCATGCCTCGACCTCGTCCAACGCGATGCTCGCGGCGCAGTGCCGGGCCGTGGTGGGACTGGTGGGTCGAGGGTTTGCCACTCGGGAAGCGTCGGCACCTCGGGCTCGTGCTCGGTAGAAGCCATCAGCCGCCCGCAGCGGCCGTTCGGGAGCCACGCTCCCTCCAGAGCTTCATCTGGAGTGCCGTCAGGCTAGAACCACGCGACGGACACTGTCAACCCGGCCAGCGACCGTGTCCCCACCGACGCGGCGGCCACGCGTTCATATACTCGTCGGCGGCGATGAAGCTCGCCTGAACCGCGCCCGGACCGGCGCTGATGGCTTCTGTTGCTAGTCGAACTGAGGGCGGTCAGGAGGAGCGCGTGGAGCGAGGCAGCGTGAGTAGCGCCGAACCCGACGGCGCGATCGCAGTCGACGCCCGCCGCCGTTGGTTGACGCGCGGCGTCGGCAGCGTCGGCCTGGCGAGCTTCTTCAGCGACTCGGGCCACGAGATCGCGACCTCGATCCTGCCCAGCTTCGTCACGCACACGTTGCGCTCGTCCGCAGGTGCGCTCGGCTTGATCGAAGGGCTGAGCGACGCGTTGACCGGCGTCGCGAAGCTGATCGGCGGCCCGCTCGCCAACGACGAGAGCCGCCGGCTGCGCCTGGCAACCGGGGGCTATCTGGTCACGGCCGCCGCAACCGGAGCGATCGGGCTGGCGACGACGATCTGGCAGGCGGGCCTGCTGCGTGCGCTCGCCTGGACTGCACGGGGCGCCCGCTCGCCTGCGCGCGACTCGATGCTCGCCACACTCGCTCCGCCGCACGCCTACGGTCGCGCATTCGGGCTCGAGCGCGCGGGCGACAACCTCGGCGCGGTTGCGGGGCCGCTGCTCGCCGCCGGTTTGGTCGCCTGGGTCGGGATCCGCCCGGCGATCTACTTCGCCGCGATCCCGGGCGTGTTCGCGGCGCTCGCGATCACCGTCGCCGCGCGCGAAGCGCGTCGCCTGCACGACCCGATCCGGCGGCGCTTCTCGCTCGAGCTGACTGCGCTCCGGCGAGCTGGGCTCGCACGGCCGCTGCTGCCGATCGCGCTGTTCGAGATCGGCAACTGCGCCACGACGCTCCTCATCCTCCGCGCCACCGACCTGCTCCATCACCACGGCCGCACCGCGGCCACCGCGACTGCCATTGCCGTCCTCTTGTACGCCGGCCACAACGCCTCCGCCTCGGCGGTCGCGCTCGGCGGCGGCCACTGGATCGACCGCGGCGGTCCGCGCCGCGTCTTCGCCGTAGGCGCCGCCCTCTTCGCGCTTGCCTACGCCGGCTTCGCGGTGGGTGTGCGTGCCTGGCCGGCGCTGCTCGGCTTCTTCCTACTCGCCGGCGGCGGCATCGGACTGGCCGAAACGGCCGAGTCGGCGCTCGTCGCACGTCTGCTCCCGGACGAACTTCGCGGCAGCGGTTTCGGTTTGCTCGGCGGCCTCCAGTCGCTTGGCGACTTCGTCTCCTCTGCAGCTGTGGGACTCATCTGGACCACGGTCTCACCGACGGCAGCGTTCATCTATGCGGCGGCGTGGATGATGCTGGCCGCGGCCACGGCGCTGCGCACGAAGCTGCTCGCACCGGGTTAGAGTGGCGACAGCGCGATGAGGCTCCGCGCACAACCGCCCTCCGGGGCTGATGGCCTCTAGCTGAGACGTACCGCTCGGAAGGAGGTTGTTGTGCGGAGTGGAGCCTTGCTAGTCGCCTCGGCCGGCTCGGCGTGAGCGAGCCGCTTCCGCCGTGCGAGTTCCGGACGCTCGACGGCTCAGATGTCTATCGCTGCGAGGCCGCCGAGGGGGCTTCGCTCGGGCCGCGCGACGGCGAACTCGTGCAGCAGATCTGCGGTAGCTGCTCCGTGCCGGGTGTGCTCGCCTCCGAACGCAGCTGCCTGCATTTGATCGCCTGGGCAGAGGTGGAAGACGCGCGGAGCGAGGGCAAGTTCGCCTGCCGCTTCTTCCACCCCCTGTACGACGCCGCCTGGGACGACATCCACGTCTGCGCGACCTGTCCCTACTGGTTTCCGCGCCCGCCACTCGAACTGCTGCCCGACCACGGCGATTGGATCGCACGAATGAAACGCTTCTACACCAGCGAGGGCCAGGCAAAAGACCGCGAGCGGCGACGGGCGCTGGTCGGCGACTGGAGCCCGCGCGACAGCGAGGCGAAACCCGGTCTACTCAAGCGGTTGCTTCACTGATGGCCGACAGCGGCGAGCGAGCGGGAGAGCGGCGGGCGATCTTGTGGGGCGGTGCCCTTCTTGCCGCCGCCGCGCTCGTCGGACACCTGCTCGCGGCAGGCGCCAACCTTCTCTGGCTCGTGCTCTTCTTCTTCGCTGTCCGCAGGCATTCATTCGCCGTGGCCGCAAACAGCCGCGCCGTGATCGCCGCCGCTGAACACGAGCAGCTGCAGCCGCCCGGGACGGTCATCAGTTTCCCGCCTCGGCGAAGTCTTCGCCGACGTAGCGGCGAATCACCTCCGTCCAGGAGCCCTGCTCCTCACCCTTCGGCTCGGCGGCGTAGCGGTAATCGCGCTTGCGGTCGAACTCCGCGAGTTGCTCGCGCACGTGTGCGAGCCGCTCGCGCCAGTCGTCGAGCAGCAAGCGCGCGATCTCTTCGTCGGTCTCGAGCGCATGCTCGAGGGCGCGCAAGAAGTGACCGAAACACAGGCCGTCCGAGGATTGGTAATGGGGGCGCACCTCAGGCTCCGCGAGTAGCTCGACGAAGAAGTGGACCTTGCGCTCGCCGCCGGCTTCGTGCGCGACGCAGGCGGGACAACGCCCGCTGCGGCCAAGCGGCACCTGCCGGCGTCGCTTCCCGCGATCCAGATTTGCGCGGAGTTGGTCCAGCCACGCGATGTCGCGTTCGGCGAGCGAGCCGTAGACGTCCGCGATCGCTGCTCCGGCCGCCTCGGCGGCAACCAGCCGATGCAGCAGCCAGCCGTGCTCACGGCAAAAGCCCCCGGCGGCGTAGAAGCGGCGACGTGTTCCTGGGTCCTGCTTCCCCTCACGCCAGAAACTGCTCATCCAGCGGCGATCGTCGATCGCATCGACACGGCAGAGGGGACAGCCGCTGCGCCGCAGTGCCTCGACGATGTCGTAGCCGAATATGTCTGGCATCGGCCGCGCCCGAATCGGTCGCGCTTAGTAGAGGCCATCAGCGGCCTGGGCCGCGGTCACCGGCGAGCCTCATCGCCTCTGCAACGAGAAGCGGACACTGTATAACGCGGGCGCCGCCCGCCATTGCCGGGCCGTCGAGGAGGTGAGCATCTCCCCCCGAACCAAATCTGAACCGCTTACTCACGCCGAGATCGACCGTCGCAAGCGTCTCGTCGCCTGGCTCGGTGCGGTGCTTGCCCTGGCCGGGGTGATCGGGCTGATCGTCGATCGTTCGCTGCTCGTCCTCTGGCTGTTCATGATCGCCTTCGGGATTGCGAAGCTGCCGAGGGAGATCTACGACCGCATCCGCGAGCGGGCGCGCTAGCCGGCAGCGTCGCCCGTCCGCTACGCTCGTTACGGCGATGAAGCTCGCCTTGAACCGCGCCGTCCGGCGCTGATGGCTTCTACGGCCGTGAATAGCTCGCGGCCGAACGGAACTCGGCGGACACGGAGGCGGAATGAGCGAGCAGCGGATCGAGCGGCTTGATCGAGCGTCAGCGCCGCCCCTGCCTGTCGACTCCGATCGCTCGAGCATCTCGCCGGCAGCCGAGGTCTTCGAGAGCATCCTCTTCGACCGTGACGAGGTCGACGTCGCAGGCGCGTCGGAGCCTTCCTTTTTCTCCGACTTGAACCTCGACCAGGTTGTGGCGTCGATCACGGCTGGTCGCGACGAGTACGACCTCACGCAGTTCTTCTACGCACCGCTTCGCCGCGTCGCCGCGGTCGAGTATCGGCACGAGGTCTTCCGCGATCTCGAGCAGGACGCGGTTCGTGAAGCCGTTCGCTCGTTCGCAGAGCAGATGCAGAGGATGCGCCGCTTCCTCGGCCTGGCGAAGAAGCAGCATTACAAGTACGAGAAGGAACGCTGGTTCCTGGACGCGGCCGCGATCTACTGCGACGCCGTCTCGTCGATGGCGCGTGCGCTCGCCGATCTCGAGCTGAGCTCAGCGGGTTTTCAGGGGCTACGCGATCACGTCACAACCTACACGGCCTCGGAGCGGTTCACGTCCCTGACCGACGAGACGCGCGCCATCCTCGACGGGCTCGCCCGCGTCAAGTACACCGTCCGGATCAGGGGAAGGCGCGTCACCGTCAGCGCCTATCGCGGCGAGCGCGACTACAGCGTCGAGGTGGAGCGCACCTTCGAGCGCTTCCGGCAAGGGCAGGTGGAAGACCACCGCTTCAAGCTCCCCGACTCCGGCTCGATGGACCACGTCGAGGCGCGCATTGCCGAACTCGTCGCCCAGCTTTATCCCGACGCCTTCAGAGCACTCGACGCGTTCTGCACGCGCCACCGCGACTTTCTCGATCAGACGATCGCGCGGTTCGACCGCGAGGTGCAGTTCTACCTCGCCTACGCCGAGCACACCGACCGGCTCGCGGCCGCAGGTTTGCCGTTCCGCTACCCGACCGTCTCGGCACGCTTCCAGGAGGTCTCGGCCGAAGAGGCATTCGACATCGCGCTGGCAGCGAAGCTCGTCGGTGAGCAGTCGACGGTGGTTCGCAACGATTTCTTCCTCCGCGGCCAGGAGCGTGTGCTGGTTCTGACCGGGCCGAACCAGGGCGGCAAGACGACCTTCGCGCGCATGTTCGGCCAGCTCCACTACCTAGGCAGCCTCGGCCTGCCCGTGCCGGCGCAAAACGCTCGCCTCTTTCTCCCAGACCGGCTATTCACCCACTTCGAACGCGAAGAAGACATCGCGACCCTGCGCGGAAAGCTCGAGGACGAGCTCGTGCGCGTCCGCGAAATCCTCGAGCAGGCCGGCGGCGACAGCGTCGTCATCCTCAACGAGATCTTCACCTCGACCACCCTCGACGACGCCATCTACCTCGGCGCCGAGGTGCTGAAGCAGATCATCGATCTCGGCTCGCTCGCGGTCTGCGTCACCTTCGTCGACGAACTCGCCTCACTCGGCGAGGCGACCGTAAGCATGGTCGCAACCGTCGCCCCGGACGACCCGGCCACCCGGACGTACAAGATCGTCCGCAAACCTGCCGACGGACGCGCCTACGCCTGGGCGATCGCCGCCAAGTACGGCCTCACCTCCGACGCGCTCAAGGACCGGATCGCGCGATGAAGGTCTACCTCATGCACCGCGACTGCGACCTCGACCTCGAGCAGCCGCTGCCCGCGAACGCCGAAGCGCTGATCCAGGACCTCGAGCTCGACACCCTGCTCGACGCGATGGCGCGCGGCGACGAATACCTGCGCGAGCTCGCGCGCAAGTGCCTGCTCCTAGGCCTCGGCGACCCGGAAGCGATTCTCTACCGCCAGCGCATCCTCGGTGACTGCCTCGAACAGCCCGCCATCGTCAGGCAGATGTACGACCTCGCGATCGAGGCGCTCGAGAGCAAGAGAAAGGCGCAGCTCCTCTGGTTCCGCGACTCCCCCGACACGCTCTTGGCGAAGTCCGTGCGCATGCTCGAGCTGCTCACGGATGTGCTCAAGCAGGTCCGTAAGCTCGCCGACGAGCACGCAGCCGCGTTCCGCTCCGACGGCTTCACGCGCCTGTTCGCAACGCTCGTGCGCGAGCTCGACGACGACTACCTGCAGACGGTCGAGGGCCACCTCCGGGAGCTGACGTTCCGCCGCGGCGCCCTCATCAGCGCCGAACTCGGCAGGGGCAACCGCGGAACCCGCTACGTTCTGCGCAGGCCAAACGAGCAGAGCCTCCTGCAGAAGCTCACACCCAGCCGGCGCGCGAGCTACAGCTTCAACGTCGCCGACCGCGACGAACACGGGATGACAACGCTCTCCGAGCTGCGCGGCAGGGGGATCAACCTCGCCGCCAGCGCGCTCGCGCAGTCGACCGACCACATCCTCAGCTTCTTCAACACGCTGCGCGCGGAGCTGGGCTTCTACGTCGCCTGCCTCAACCTCCACGACCAACTCACCGAGAAGGAGCAGCCCACCTGCTTCCCGGTGCCGCGCCCGGCGGGCGAGCCAATGCTCTCACCACGGCAGCTCTACGACGTCTCGCTCGCCTTCCACCTCGACTCGAAAGTCGTCGGCAACACCGTCGACGCCGACGGCAAGGCGCTCGTGATGATCACCGGCGCCAACCAGGGCGGTAAATCGACGTTCCTACGCAGCGTCGGGCTGGCGCAGCTGATGATGCAGGCCGGCATTTTCGTCGGCGCCGAGGCCTTCACCGCAAACACCTGCGCCGGCGTCTTCACCCACTTCAAGCGCGAGGAAGACGCGACGATGACGCGCGGCAAGCTCGAAGAGGAACTGAACAGGATGAGCGAGATCGCAGACACGATCAGGCCGACCTCGCTCCTGCTCTGCAACGAGTCATTCGCGAGCACGAACGAGCGCGAAGGATCGGAGATCGCACGCCAGGTCGTCGGCGCGATGATCGAAGCGGGCGTGAAGGTGTTCTTCGTCACCCACATGTTCGACCTCGCGAGCGGGTTCTACCGCCAGCAGCTCGAGCCGGCACTCTTCCTGCGCGCTGAGCGGAAGCCGGACGGCCGGCGCACGTACCGGCAGCTGGAAGGAGAGCCGCTGCCGACGAGCTACGGCCCGGAGTCTTACCAACGGATCTTCGGGGCCGCTCCTGAGCTGCCATCTGCTAACCAGGATCAGCTCGCGGATAAGATGCGCGCATGATCCGCCAGGCGTGCACCGGCTGTGGCTGCGACCAGTGCCCATGCCCGGACTGCGCTAAGAAGTAATCGCGCCGCTAATCCGAGCTGGGATCGACCCCCTCCTTCGCAGGGAGGGGACCTCCCGCAACGGGTGGCAGCCCACGGCAGACGTCCTGCTTACCATGGAACGTCTCACGCAACGGGTGGCAGCCGGTGGCAACGGATTTCGCCTGTTTCTGCGGCTTTCGCGACCGCGCGATTTGCGGCTGATTGCCCGTGGGGTGTACAAACCCGATCACGCTGCGAGTTCGTATTCATGGAGTAGCCCGCCGAGAAGGTCGTGCCGCCGCACTTGAGGCGTGCGAGCCGCGGGTGGGGGATCGAGTCCGCCGCGCCTATCCGGCGGTCGGAGCTCGAGAGCTCGGTGTGGCCGCTGCTGGTTGAAGTGGCAGACGTAGACGCGGAGGACATGCTCGAGTTGGCGGCGTCCAAAGATCAGGAGTCGATCGAGGCACTCCCTACGCACACTGCCGACCCAGCGTTCCGCGTACGCGTTCGCGTTCGGCGCGCGGATCGGTGTGCGGATGACCGCGATCTCTTCGCTCTGAAAGATCCCGTCGAAGGCGCGGCTGAACTTCGTGTCGCGATCGTGGATCAAGAAGCGCGGCCG
>WNGG01024923.1_pt1 | contig 12036 bp, 9 predicted proteins | sample 5400661 | NCBI WGS metagenome assembly WNGG01 (sample SAMN13153372, study PRJNA577476) | soil metagenome | isolation source: 100 cm soil or saprolite under Garry oak tree replicate 1 | place: USA:California | collected 2016-06-15 | reverse complement strand
CCGAGCCGATCGACTGGTAGTTCAGCTTCACATCGGCATGCGACTGGTTGTAGGTCAGCATCCAGTCTTGGTAGATGATGTTCGGGAACGTCGCCCCGGCGCCGTTGAGCTGCACCTGAGCGGCCGCCGGGACAGCGGCACCGAGCAGCGCGGCGAGGGTGAGGAATCGAGTGTGCTTCATGAGTAGTTTGCTCCGTTGCCTAGAACGTGAACTGCGCCTGGAAGTAGGCCTGTGAACGCGTCGCTTCGAGTGCCGGTGTCGGCGTGCCACCCTGATAGGTCAGCCAATCGATGTCAGCGAGGAGGCGAAGGTTCGGGGAGAGCTGATAGGAGGCGCCGCCAACGACGCGAGTCAGCCGATTGTTCCCGACATTCGTGTTGGGATCTGTCAGATCCACGCGGGCGAGCACGGCGGCCTTTGAGTTCGTGAAGTGGTACACGCCGAAGAAGCTCGCCACGGACCCGGAAAGCTTGGGTGCGGTCGTGCTGTCCTTGGTTACCGCGTATTCGCCCGCCAGCGTGATTTGGCGCGTCCGGTACGAGAGCATGCCGAGCAGCCGGCTGCGCGTCCCACCGCCGGTCGGCTTGCCGTACTGGCCATAGGCGCTGACGCGGAGTCCGCCCACCCGGCTGCCGTCGTCCGTCGGCTTTACGCGCACCGACACTCGGCCCATCAGATCCTTGCGCTGGTCGCCGGTGCCACCGCTGTAGCTCTCACCGTTGTAGACACCGACTTGCATGTTGACGCGATCGGCGTTCCAATTGCCGTCCACGCCCAAGCCGAAGTCCGACGAGGAGAGATAGCCGCCGCGCTCCATCGCCATCTGTCCCTGCATGCGGTAATCCCACAGCGCCTCTTCCCAGTCGATCCAGGGCGTATGGATTTGGCCGAGCTTGTAGGTGAGAGAGCTGCCTTGGGGCGTGTAGGCGACGTAGGCGTACTTGAGGCGATAGCGCAGCGACGCGTCACCGGCGGGTCGATTGACATCGGCCGTGATGCGCGTGGTGACCCCACCCGAGAACCGGCCAATCACGTTGATATAGGCCCGGGTCACGTCGAAGTTGTTGTTGTGGTTGGCCGTGTCTTTGAGCTGGTAGACGTACTGGAGATACGACACGCCGCTAACGGTGACCTGCGGCGCCTGAGCCGCTTGCGCCTGCGCGCCAAGGTTGGAAGCCAGCGTGAGGCTGACGGCGGCCACAACAGCGAGACTCCAAAGTGGTCGTACGTGCACGGTTTTCGCTCCTCTTAAGGGTGATCTAACCAGGTAACGAAGACTCGCTTACCCGCATCACCACATTCTGTTGCCAGTGTCACGGGTGTGTAACAACGAGCCTCCGCTACCTAGACAGGAGGATGAGTCGACCTCATACGCGATTCGCACGAGCCAACATGCGCGCGTCGATCAGCGGGTGGTGACGACTGCGTTACGGCTGTGTAACGGGATTTAAACGGGGAAATACAAACGGATTGTGGTGCCGCGGCCGAGTTCGCTGTCCGCCTCGACACGCCCACCGTGCGCCTCGACGAGGTGCTTCACAATGGCCAGCCCGAGGCCCGTGCCGCCCTCCTGCCGCGAACGACCGGGGTCGACCCGATAGAAGCGCTCGAAGATGCGGGGTAGGTGGTCGGCCGGGATACCCGATCCCGTGTCGCTGACGCTCACGACGGTTTCATCGCCAGCACGCTCTGCCGCAACGCGGATGCGACCGCCCGGTGCCGTGTGCCGGAGCGCGTTGTCGAACAAGTTCGTGAAGATCTGCCGTAGCGCCTCGGGATCGCTATTCACGGCCACGGAATCACTCGTTTCGAGCTCGAGCTTTTGACTGGCCGCGCGCTCCGCGAACGGGCGCCATGCCTCGCGGGCCGAGGCATCCACCCCAATCACGCGAGACTCGGGGTGCCAGCTGCCCGACTCGATGCGCGACAGATCGAGGAGGTCATCCACGAGGCGCTGCATGCGGCGCGCATTGTCCACGATCGTCTGCGCGAAACCGATCACCTGCGAGTCCCGCGCCTCAGCGGCGAGCGTTTCGGCGTAGCCGGCGATCGCCGTCAGCGGAGTCTTCAGCTCGTGGGACACGTTCGCGACAAAGTCGCGCCGGATCGTCTCGAGACGTCGTACGTCGGTGACGTCGCTCAATACCAGCAGCGTCCCGCCGTCCTCGAGCGGGCGTGCCGAGACCACGACCGTGCGGTCGCCGAGATCGAGCTCTCGTCCTTCTACGACGGCGCCGGCCAACACTTCCCGCATCAGTGCGCGATGGGCGCGGTCGTGGAACAGCTCGCCGAGGGGCGGCAACGGCTCGGTGGCGTCGTAGCCGAGGAGCCGGCGCGCGGCGGCATTGGTCGAGTTGACGGTGCCGCGTTTGTCAGCGGCGAGGACGCCGTCAGACAGCGCCTCGAGCAGGGTCCGGGATTCCTCGCGCTCGCGCCGCAGGTCTTCGAAGCGGCGCTCCAGCTCGTGATGCATGGCGCGGAGCGCGTCGACATGGTGGGCCAGCTCGGGGACGTGGACGTCGGGAAACTCCGCCGCTCGTCCGGCGGCGATGTCACGCGCCGCATCGGCGATCCGCAGCAACGGACGGGCGAGCACGCGGGAGAGCAGCCATGCGACGAGCCAGGTCGCCAGCAACAGCAGCAATCCCGCGGCCGCGACGGCGCGCTGCACGGCGTGCACCTGCGCATCGACCACGATGAGCGTCGTGGACACCCGTACCACGGCGAGACCGGGCGGACCGTCCTTGATGGCGACGTACATCTGCGGCTCGTTAGTGGACGCGCTCAGCCGCTCGTTCATGCCCACGCGCTGAGCCGAGTCCAACACGGCGCGCACCTCGGGGCGGTTGCGATGATTCTCGAGCCGGGCCAGCGACGCGCGATCGAACTCGGTGTCGCCGCGGACGTGGCCTTCGGGATCGATCAGGGTGACGCGCCGACCGAGGCGCGCACCGGCGAGCACGGCGAACTCCGGCCAGCGCGCTGAGTCGGCGGGCGTGAACGCCGCCACCAGCCGCGCCTCGCGCTCCAGCTCCCCGGCGATTTCCTGCTCGAGATGCCGGCGGAGGATGACGTCGGCGGCGATGATCGATCCGGCGACCGCGGCGGCCACGAGCAACCCGATGCTCGCGAAGAGCCGCGTGACGAGTTTCATGTGCGGCGGCGGCGCGTGCCCGTGGAAGATCGCGGTGGCGGCGCGGGCTCCCGAAACCGGTAGCCGACGGCGCGCACGGTCTCGATCCAATCACCAGCCGCACCGAGCTTGGTGCGGAGACGCTGCACGTGCATATCCACCGTGCGCGTCTGGATGTCCGGCTGTGCCTGCCAGACCGACTCGAGCAGCTGCGAGCGCGATTGCACGCGATCGCGGCGTTCGATCAGACGCTCCAGGAGCTTGAACTCGGTGGCCGTCAGCTCGACCTCTTTGCCGTCCGCGGTCACGCGGTGCGCCGTGCGGTCGAGGACGATCGGCCCGCCGACCAGGCGGCCGCCGGCGGCGACGGGTGGCGCGGCGAGGCGGCGCAGAATCGCGCCGACGCGCAGCACCAGCTCTTTCGGGGAGAACGGCTTGGCCAGGTAATCGTCAGCGCCCAGCGTCAGCCCCTTGATGCGATCGGGCTCGTCTTTGCGGGCGGTCAGGAGCAGCACGCCGACGTCGCGCGTCTCGTCGCGCCGGCGCAGCTCGGCGAGCACTTCGAACCCGGAATGTCCCGGCAGCATGAGATCCAGCACAACCATGTCAGGCCGCTCTTCGCGCGCGGAGCGCAGCGCGTCGGCACCGGTGCCGGCGGTCGTGACGCGGTAGCCTTCCTTCGCCAGATGGTACGCAACGAGCGCCGTGATGTCGGGCTCGTCGTCCACGACGAGAATGCGGTGCACCGCTGCGGTGTCGTTCGCCATCGCCGGCGAGAAGGTAGTGCGACCGACAGTTGAAACACAACCGTAAGGTCTAGCAAAACGCAGAGTAGCCGCGGTAGCTTTGTGCGCACTATGCGGCTCTTCTGCTCCCTGCTGCTCGCACTTCAAGCACCGACCACCCCTCCCGATACCGCACACATCGTCATCGTCGCCACGACCGACGTTCATGGCCGCGTGCTCGGCTGGGACTATGTCCGCGACGCCGCGACGCCAGGAGGCCTGTCACGCGCCGCAACGGCCCTCGAGACATTGCGCGCGCGCTACCCCGCCAATCTGGTGCTGGTCGACGCCGGTGATCTGCTGCAGGGCAATCCATTTGCCACGTACTTCGGCCGCTATGACAAGCGCCAGCCGCAACCGATCGTCGATGCGCTGAACGCATTGCAGTACGACGTCGTCACGCCCGGGAACCACGACTTCGATTTCGGCGTCGATTTTCTGCGGCGCGCCGCCACCGAGGCGACCTACCGCTACGTCTCGGCGAACGTCGTCGACGACAGCGGGAAGGCGCTGTTCGCGCCCACGGTGGTGTTGTCACGGGGTGCCGTGAAGATCGGCATCACCGGGTTCACGACTCCCGGCGTGATGCTGTGGGATCGCGCGCAGCTCGCAGCCGCTTCGCATCTGCGGGTCCGCCGCATCGCTGACGCGGCACCGGCCGCGGTGGCGGCTCTGGATCGCGCCGGAGTGGATCTCAAGGTGGTGCTCATTCACAGCGGTTTCGGCTCGTCGACCTACGACACGACGGGCGTCGGCCCCGAGAACGATGCCGCCGCGCTCGCCGCCATGAACCCCAAGCCGGACGTGGTCATCGTCGGCCATACGCATCGCGAAATCCGCGACACCGTGATCAACGGCGTCCATTTCGTGCAGCCCAAGAACTGGGTGCAGAGTCTGGCCGTGGTGCATGTGACGCTCGCGAAAGACTCGGCACGCGCGGGTCGTTACCGCGTCACGGGTGTGCGCGCCGACCTGATCCCCCTCGCTAACGTCGCCGAGTCACCGCGGTTCACGCAGCGAGTGAACGCCGCGCACCAGGCGGCGCGTCTCTGGGCAGGCACACCGATCGGCAGCGCGTCGCCGGGATTCGATGCCCGGTACGCCCGCGTGCAGGACACGCCGCTACTCGACTTCATCAACGAAGTGCAGCGCCGCCGCGCCGGAACGGAGCTCTCGTCCGCGGCGGCGTTCGATGTGCAGCCGGGACTGCCCGAGGGGGAGGTGCATCAGCGGGACGTGCTGGGGATCTATCCGTACGAAAACACGCTGCGCGCCGTGAAGATCAGCGGCCAGCAGCTGCGCGAGTACCTCGAGCATGCCGCGCGCTACTTCAACACCTACGAACCTGGCGCCCCCCGCACGATCATCAACGACAGCGTCGCCGGCTACAACTACGACGTGGTCAGCGGCGTGACCTACAACATCGATCTGTCGCGACCTGCGGGGCTGCGCATCCGTGGCCTCGCGTACAATGGCAAGATCGTGCAGCCCAGCGACACGTTCACGATGGCGGTGAACAGCTACCGGCAGGCCGGTGGCGGCGCGTACACGATGATCGCGCACGCGCCGGTGATCTACGACAAGGGCGAAGACATTCGCGAGCTGCTGGTCGACGAGATCCGTCGCGCACGCACGATCCAGGCCGCGACGTATCTCCATCCGAGCTGGGCCATCATTCCCGAAGCCGCCCGCGCGGCCGCGCGGGCGGCGTTCGGACTCGCGCCGGCGGCGGCTCCCGTCGTCCGGGACAGCACGCTGCTGCGCGTGCTCGCGACGAGTGATCTGCACGGCCAGCTCGAGCCGCGCGTGTGGGATTGGTCGGAGGGGCGGCCGGTCGGTGGCGTTGCGGCGCTCAAACCGTGGCTCGACAGCCTCACCGGTGCTTGTCAATGCGCCTCCGTACGGCTGGATGCCGGCGATGAGATGCAGGGCACGGCGCTTTCGAACGCGACCTACGGGCGTGGCACAGTCGACGCCATGAACAGGCTCGGCATCGACGCGGCGGCGATCGGCAATCATGAGTTCGATTGGTCGATCGACACGCTGCGCGCTCGAATCAGCGAAGCGAGATATCCCTTCCTCTCCGCCAACATCACGACCGCAGCCGGGACGGCGCGGCCGGATTGGGCGACGCCCTGGAAACTCGTGACAAAGAGCGGCGTGAAGATCGCGGTGATCGGCTTGATGCCACGGCGAGATCCTGGATGTGGCCAACCAGCTCGACTCCGGATCGGTGGACCTCATCGTGGCGGGGCACACGCATCAACGCGTGAACACGGTCGTGCATGGCATCCCCATCATCGAAGCGCAGTCGAGCGCGCGCGCGATCGGCATCGTGGACTTCGTGCGCGCCGGCGGACGCCGTCAGGTGCGCACGCAACTCGTCACGCCCTATGCGGACCAGGTAAAAGCCGATACCGCGCTGGCCGCCGCGCTCGTGCGCCAACAGCAGGCGCTTCGCAACATCACCGAGCGCGTGGTCGCACGGCTCAAGGTGCCGCTGAAGCGCGAGGGCGACGAATATGCTCTGGGACGTCTGATCGCCGACGCGCAACGCGCCGCCGGCCGCGCCGATGTGGCGATCATGAACAACGGCGGCATTCGCACCGATCTCCCGGAGGGCGTCGTTACCTGGGGCCAGGTGTATCAGGTCCAGCCCTTCCAAAACCGGCTACTCAAGCTCACGGTCAAAGGCAACGTGCTGCTCGACGCGCTCGAGCATTGCGTCGCTGGTCGCGATCACCTGCCGGACTGTCACGTCGCCGGCGTGGAGGTCTGGTACGAGGCGGGCAAAGCACCGGATCAACGCATCACGCGCACGCGGCTCGCTAACGGCCAGAGCGTCGACAAGGGCGGCACCTACACGCTGGTCGTCAGTGACTTCATGGCGACAGGGGGCTCCGGCTTCAAAATGCTGCTCGGCGCCCCCAGAGAAGATCTGGACGTCCTCGATATCGACGCGCTGACCCGCTATCTCGGGGTGCTCCGGTCCCCTGTCGAAGCGCCGAACGACGAGCGCTTCCACCGGACCGATCGCTGATGCGGGTTTTCATCAACGACAAGGCAGTCGACGTCCCCCACGGCGCGCGTGTACGCGACGCGGTCGCGCAAGCGGATGACGGCCTGGCGCGGCTGCTCGACGGCGCGGCCTACGTGACCGACGCGGCTGGCCGTCCGATCGACGCCGGCGACGCCGTCGGCGAAGCGGGCTCCGTCTATCGCGTGGTCGTCTCCGCTCGCCGCGAGGGCAGGCCGCGCCTCGGCAAAGACGCGTTGCGCCGTTGGCCCAAGGCCGAGCTGCATGTGCATCTGGATGGCGCGCTGCGGCCCGCGACCATGCTCGAGCTGGCACGCGCGCAGGGTATCCGTCTGCCCGCCGATACGCCCGACGGGCTCGCCAAGGCAATGCTGGTGCGGGACGCGAAAAGTCTCGAGGAATACCTCCAGAAGTACGAAATCACGCTCTCGGTCCTGCAGACCGCCGCGGCGCTCGAGCGCGTGGCGTACGAGTTCGTCCTCGACAAGGCCGCCGAGAATGTGCGCTACGTGGAGGTGCGGTATTCGCCGCTCCTGCATCGGCCCGCTTTGACGTTGGCGCAGGCGATCGAAGCTCCGCTGGCGGGCGTCCGCCGCGCGGCAGCGGAAACAGGGACGAAAGTGGGGCTGATCGTGTGCGCCATGCGTACCAAGCCGCCCGCGGAATCGCTCGAGTTGGCGCGCGTGGCCGTCGAGTATCATGCCGAAGGCGTAATTGCGTTCGATCTAGCGGGCGCAGAGCGTGGGCACGCGGCGCGCGAGCACCGCGCCGCCTTCGAGTATGCCGCCGCGCACGGGATGGCATGCACTTGTCACGCAGGCGAGGGAGATGGTCCCCACTCCATTCACCAGGCGTTGCACGACGTCGGCGCACAGCGGATCGGGCATGGCACGCGCCTCGCCGAAGACCCGGCGCTGCTCGAGGAAGTCGTGGCACGCAAAATTCCGCTCGAAATGTGCTTGACGAGCAACGTGCATACCCACGTGGTGTCCTCGGTGGCGGAACATCCCTTTCCGCGCTATTTCCACCAGGGCGTCGTGGTCACGTTGAACACCGACGGCCCACTGACCGACGGCATCACGCTGACCGACGAGTACTTCCTGGCGCACGCCGTGCTGGGCCTCTCGCCTGACGATCTGACGCGCGTCGTGCTGAACACGTGCGAGAGCGCGTTTCTCCCGGAATACGAAAAAGTCGCGCTGGTATCCCGCGTGCAGAGCGAACTCGACGAGATAGGGGGAACCTCCTGATGTCCTGGCGCCGGGTCGTCTTCGCGTTCACGATCACGTTCGTCTGTGCGCTCGTCGTGTTTACGCTGCCGCGCTTCGTGTTCAACACGGTGCGCGGCGCAACGGTGCAAACCCCCACGCAGGACACGGCTAAAGCCCAGCCGGCTCCGCCGCCGCCCGAGCCTCTGCAACAGCCGGTGTCCGCGCCCCGCTCCCTCGGCTCGCGGCTCACGGGAATCTTCGGCCTGATTCTCATCCTCGGGATCGGCATCGCCTTGTCGCGCAATCGGCGGGCGATCAGCTGGCGCGTCGTGGCGTGGGGCGTCGGCCTGCAGCTCGCGTTCGCGATCTTCGTGCTGCGGCTGCCGCTCGGGCAGACGATTTTCGGCTGGCTCGGCGCCGTCGTCACGAAGATCCTGAGCTTCTCGTATGCCGGCTCGGAGTTTGTGTTCGGCGAGATCGGCAAGCAGCACTCGAGTCTCGGCGTGGTGTTCGCATTCCAGATCATGCCCGCGATCATCTTCGTCTCGGCGCTATTCGCGATCCTGTACTACCTCGGCATCATGCAGATCGTGGTGAAGGGGTTCGCGGTCGTGATGAACAAGATCATGGGCGCGAGCGGCGCGGAGAGCCTCAACGTCGCGGCGTCCATCTTCATGGGCCAAACCGAGGCGCCCCTCACGATCCGGCCGTTCCTGCCACGGATGACTCGTTCGGAGCTGATGACCGTGATGACGGCGGGCATGGCGCACGTCTCCGGTTCGATCATGGCCGCCTACATCGCGTTCGGCATCGAAGCGCGCCACCTCCTGACCGCCGTCATCATGACCGCGCCGGGCACGATCATGATGGCGAAGATTCTGGAGCCGGAGACTGAAGTCCCCGAGACGCTCGGTGGCGTCAAGGTCGAAATTCCGCGCACCGACGTGAACGTGCTCGATGCCGCCGCGCGCGGCACCAGCGACGGGCTGCACTTGATGCTCAACGTGATCGCGATGCTCGTTTCGTTTATTGCGCTCATCGCACTCGTCAACGGATTGTTCGGCTGGATCCACGGCGCCGTAGCGTGGTTCCCTGCGACACTGCAGACCGTGCTCGGTTGGATCTTCCGGCCCATCGCGTGGGTCATGGGCGTTCCATGGCACGACAGCGGGACGGTGGGCGCACTCCTCGGGGAGCGAATGGTCATCAATGAATTCATCGCATACGCGCATCTAGGACCGCTGAAAGGCAGCATCGATCCGGTATCGTTCACGATCGCGACCTTCGCGCTCTGCGGGTTCGCGAATCTGAGCTCGGTGGGAATTCAGATCGGCGGCATCGGGGCCCTCGCCCCGGAGCGCAAGCACGACCTCGCGCGACTCGGATTCCGGGCGATGATCGCCGGCACGCTCGCGAACTTTCTTTCGGCGACGCTCGCGGGAATCCTGCTGTAATGGGGAAAGGGCAAGGGGGAGGGACGGGGGGTGTAGCAGCAGCGACAGATGCAGTGAAACAGCGCCTGGGCGAGCGCAAACCCCGGGTCGCGATCGTCCTTGGCTCGGGGCTCGGTTTTCTCGCCGACGAAGTCGCCGATCCCATTCGCATTCCCTACAACACCATCCCCGGTTTTCCCGAACCCGGCGTCGCCGGGCACAAAGGCCTGCTGGTTGGCGGAACGCTCGCAGGGGTTTCCGTGCTCGTCCAGGCGGGCCGCTTTCATCTTTATGAGGGTCATCCGGCCGGGGTCGCCGGGCTGCCGGCGCGGGTCTTTGCTCAGCTTGGCGTCGAGATTCTGATCGTGACGAATGCCGCGGGCGGCGTCCGCCGCACTTTCCCCGGCGGAACGCTGATGCTGATTGCCGACCACATCAACCTGATGTGGCGTAATCCCTTGATCGGGCAGCCACAGCCGGGCGAGCAGCGCTTCCCGATCATGCACGCGCCCTACGACGGGGAGTTGCGGGCACTCGCGCGCACCGTCGCGAGGGAGATGGCAATCCGGCTGGAAGAGGGCGTCTATGTCGGTCTGCTCGGCCCTTCGTACGAAACGCCCGCTGAGGTACGCATGCTCGAGCGGCTCGGCGCCGACGCGGTGGGCATGTCCACGGTTCCTGAGGTGCTGGTGGCGCGGTCGCGCGGCGTACGCTGCCTGGGGTTTTCCATTATCACCAACCCAGGGGCCGGGATCACCGGGGAAGCGCTATCGCATGAGGAAGTGCTCGCCGTGAGCGAGCGGGTGGCCCGTCAATTGTCGGTTCTCTTGAAAGGAATCATAAGTCGCATAGCCGTGGCCTAGGCCCACCGGTTTCTGACAGTTCATTTGCAACCCTTTTCCTTCAGGCCCTGTCATATGGAGCGGTAACCGCCGCGCGCTCGCCGTCAGCGTTCGCGACCGGGTTTCCCATTCACCTCAACTCCCGGACGCATATGCCGACGACGCTTCAGCTGCTCCTCGCATTGGCGGGTAGTCATGCGCCGCTCGTCGCGGTCGACTCGCCACCTCCCGCGCCTCCAGCTCCCCAGCAACTGCGCGCAGTGCGCCTCACCGGCGGCCAGGCTGTCAGCATCGACGGCGCGCTCGATGAGGCACTCTGGCAAACGGCGGAGCGGGTCACGGGCTTTGCGCAGCGGGATCCCACGCAAGGTGCCGTGCCGACGGAAAGTACCGTGGTGTACATCGCGTATGACGACGCCGCGCTGTACATCGGTGCGCGGCTGTACGACGCACATCCCGATTCAATCGTTGCACGTCTAGCACGCCGCGATCAGGGCACGAACTCCGACCGCTTCCAGGTATACATCGACTCCTATCACGACAAGCGCAGTGGCTTCTACTTCGGGATCAACGCCGCCGGCACGCTCTATGACGGTACGCTCTTCAACGACGACTGGGACGACGACACCTGGGACGGCGTATGGGAAGGGAAGGTGACGCGAGACGCCCAGGGGTGGACCGCGGAGATGCGGATCCCCTACTCACAGCTGCGCTTCGTCAGGCAAAGCCAGTACGTGTGGGGCATCAATTTTCGTCGCGACATCGCGCGCAAGAACGAGTTCGATTACATCGTCTACACCCCGCGCGATGGCAGGGGCTTCGTGTCGCGCTTCCCCGATCTCATTGGGATTGAGCGCATCGAGCCGCCGCGGCGCCTCGAGATCATGCCGTATGCGACGAGCCGCGCGGCGTTTACCCGCCAGCCCGCTGGCAATCCGTTCAACGACGGGTCCAAGCTCGACCCGGGATTGGGTGCGGACGCGAAGATCGGGCTTGGTTCGAATCTGACCCTGAACGCCACCGTCAATCCCGATTTCGGCCAGGTCGAGGTGGACCCGGCGGTCGTGAACCTGAGCGACCGGGAGACATTCTTCAACGAGAAGCGCCCGTTCTTCGTCGAGGGCTCATCCATCTTCCAGTTCGGGTTCGGGGGTCAGAGCAACTTCTGGGGCTTTAACTGGTCGGGGCCGAACTTCTTCTACAGCCGCCGGGTCGGGCGCTCGTTGTCAGTCCCCGGCGCGCCCGACAAGGGCTACGTCGACGGACCCGACGGGGCGCACATCCTGGGGGCGCTGAAACTGACGGGCAAACTCGCCGGCAGCTGGAACGTGGGTGGCCTGACGGCCGTGACGGCCCGTGAGCGCGCGACGCTGCAGGACAGTCTCGGCGCGCGGTGGGGCCAGGAGATGGAGCCCCTCGCGGGATACGGCGTCTACCGCGCGCAAAAGGAATTCAACAAAGGCCGGCAAGGGCTCGGCTTCATCTCGACGGTCGCCGGCCGCGCGTTTGACGATCCCACGTTGCGCGACGTGCGCAACAGCAACTCGATGACGATCGGGAGCGACGGCTGGCTGTTTCTGGATACAGCGAAGAC
>WNGG01008271.1_pt1 | contig 12036 bp, 10 predicted proteins | sample 5400661 | NCBI WGS metagenome assembly WNGG01 (sample SAMN13153372, study PRJNA577476) | soil metagenome | isolation source: 100 cm soil or saprolite under Garry oak tree replicate 1 | place: USA:California | collected 2016-06-15 | reverse complement strand
GCCGGCCCACCGGCTCGTTGCGTCTGGAGTTGCAACGCATCGACCTCCGGAGCGGTGTCGTCTTGGGAGCCTACGTGGTCGAGGGGCGGGATGCGTTTGCGCTGACCGACTCCGCCACGGCGGCCGTCGCGGCCGCCTTCGGCGTGCCCGTGGATGCGTTCCGCGTTGCCGATGTCACGACCCGTTCGTTGGCCGCCTATCGGATGTACGTCGCCGGGCTGTGGGCATTCTATCGTGACGAGGATCAGCGAGGGGCGGTGCGGTTGTTCGAAGCGGCTCTGACGGAGGACTCGACCTTCGCGATGGCAGCATACTACGCCGGGACCATCAACCCCGTTCTTTCGGGGCCCAAGTCCCACTTGGCGCAGGCGGTGCGACTGGCGGCGCACGCTTCCGACCGGGAGCGCCTGCTCATTCGAGGAGCGTGGGCCCGCGAGACGGGCGATCCAGCGGACCTGCCGATCGCTGAAACGCTTGCCATCCGCTATCCCACAGAACCGGACGGACACTACCTGCTCGGCGTGGCACGCATGTGGCGCGGCGATTTCCTCGGGGGGGTGGCGGCGTTCCGGGTCGTGGCCGCCATGGACTCCCTCGGGTTCCGTGGGGTGACGGCTCGCTGCCGCGGGTGCGAAGCGCTGGAGAATTCCGTCGTAGCCTATGAGATGGCTGACTCTCTTGCAGCAGCGCAACGGACCGCGCGCGAACTGTTGGCCTTGCAGCCACGCTCGAGTGGAGCGTGGCTGGGGCTGGCGGTGACGCTCGAGCACGCCGGACGATTCGATGATGCTCGTGCCGCGTACGACTCCGTCATGCGGCTCTCCCCCAGTGCGACTGATGACATGTACTACCGCGTGGGGATCGCCATTCGGCGCGGCGACTTCGCCGAAGCCGAGGCCCTGGCTGGAACCAAACACCACTACGCGACCCAGGCGCAGCAGGGGGAGGCGTTATGGTGGGAATCCACCAGCCTTCGTTATCAGGGAAGACCAAGGGAGGCCCTCGCCCTCGCCCCGGCGATGCGAGCAATCGAGCACAACGTTGCCGGCACGCCATCCGGACGTCCGTACAACGCGAACCTCATCGCAGCCGAGGTTCTCCTCGAAATGGGCCGTAGCCGCGACGCCGCGGCACTCTTCGACTCACTCGCGCGATTCTATTACTTCGGGGACACTCTGCCGGGGCGCTATGCGCGGCACCTGTGCTGGACGCTGACCCACCGGGCGACCGCGCTGGCCGCCGCTGGCGACACAGCGCTGCTCCAGCGGCTCGCGGATAGTCTCGAGATACTCGGCCGGCAGAGCTCCTACGGACGCGACCGCCTGCTGCATCACCATATTCGGGGTCTGCTCCTTTCTGCCCGCGGCCGCACGGCCGAGGCCGCAGCGGAATTTCGGCGAGCCGTTTGGTCGCTCACGTACGGTTACACCCGGACCAACCTCGAGTTGGCACGCGCCTATCTGGCGCTCGGTCGGCCGCGCGAGGCGATCGCGGTGCTGCAGCCGGCGTTCCGCGGGCCTCTCGACGCGTCGAACTCTTACGTCACTCATGCGGAGCTGCACGAGATGTTGGCACGGGCGTTCGAGGAGGCAGGCCAGCGGGACAGCGCCATGGCGCACTACCGCTGGCTGGTTGTCGCGTGGCGGAATGCCGATCCCGAGTTCCGGCCGCGCGTCGCAGCGGCGCGCGCCCATCTGACCCAGCTCGCTGCGCGCTAGCGCCCGCATGACCGCCGTCCTCGCCTTGGACCAGGGCACCACCGGCTCGACCGCGCTCGTCGTTGCGCAGGACGGCCGCATCCTCGGCCGCGGCTACCGCGAGATCACCCAACATTTCCCCGAGCCGGGCCAGGTCGAGCACGAGCCCGAGGAAATCTTCTCGAAGACCCTCGAGGCGGCGCGGGAAGCACTGCAGCAGTCGAAGGTCACTCCACTGGCCGTCGGCATCACCAACCAGCGCGAGACGGTGTGCGTGTGGGAACGGAAGACCGGCCGCCCGTTGCACCGCGCGATCGTGTGGCAGGACCGGCGCACCGCCGCCCGCTGCGCGCGGCTCGCGGCGTCGCCGGCGGGCGCACGGATCCGCTAGCGCACTGGCCTCGTGGTCGATCCCTACTTCTCGGCCACGAAGATCGAGTGGCTGCTGGGCCACGTGCCCGGCCTCAGGGGACGCGTGCGCGACGGTGAGGCCGTGTTCGGCACGATCGACAGTTGGCTCATGTTCCGGCTCACGGGCGGCGCCACGTTCGCGACCGACCACACCAACGCCTCGCGTACCATGTTGTACGATATCGACGCGCAGGCGTGGAGCACCGAGCTGCTGCGGCTGTTCAAAGTGCCGGCCCACGCGCTGGCCGAAATCCGCGCGTCGAGCGGCGCCTTCGGCACCTGCCGCGGCGAGCACCTCGGCACCGAGCTGCCGATCACGGGTGTGGCCGGGGACCAGCAGGCCGCCCTGTTCGGGCAGGGCTGCTGGCGCGCGGGGCAGGCGAAAAACACCTATGGCACCGGCGCATTCCTGCTTCTCAATACCGGCGATAAGCGGCCGGCATCGAAGCATGGTCTGCTCGTGACGGTGGCGTGCGGCCGGTTGGGCGAGCCCGTCTACGCGCTCGAAGGCAGCGTGTTCATCGCCGGTGCCGCGCTGCAGTGGCTGCGCGACGGCCTGGGGCTCATCACCCGCGCCGCCGAGTCGGAGCAGCTGGCGCGCGAGGTCCCCGACACGGGCGGCGTGATCTTCGTCCCCGCATTCGTGGGACTCGGCGCGCCGCACTGGGAGGCACGGGCGCGCGGCACGATAGTGGGGATCACGCGCGGCACCAGTAAAGCCCATGTGGTGCGCGCCGCGCTCGAAGCGATGGCGTTTAGCACCAAGGAGGTGCTCGACGCCATGACCGCCGACGCGCATCACCGGCTCGAAACGCTCCAGGTGGACGGCGGCGCCGCCGCGAACGACTGGCTAATGCAGTTCCAGGCGGACCTGCTCGGCGTTCCGGTCGCCCGGCCCGACGTCGTCGAAACCACCGCGCTGGGCGCCGCCGGGCTTGCCGGGCTCGCCGCCGGCGTGTGGCGGCGCCCCGAGGAGTTCCTCGCCGGACGACGGTTCCGGCGTTTCACGCCCGGCCCGGACGGCGCCGCGGTGCGCGCGCGGCAACCGGAGTGGCGCCGGGCCGTCGCCGCCACGCTGCACTGGGCGGCCGCGGAACCGCGCCGGCGGCCGTGAAGCCGATCGTCGCCGTCGTGGGGGGGAGCACCTGCTCACCCGACGAAACCGTCGCCGCGGCGATGGTGGGGCGGCTGCTCTCGGAGGCCGGGGCGGTGATCCTGTGCGGCGGGCTGGGAGGCGTCATGGAGGCGGTCGCGAAGGGCGCCCGCGCAGGCGTCGGAGGCGTGACCGTCGGAATCCTGCCCGGCTCGGATCCGGCGGCGGCGAACTCGTACATCGACGTTCGACTCGCCACGGGGATGGGCGAGATGCGCAACGCGCTGATCGTGCGCGGGGCGCAGGCGGTGATCGCGATCGGCGGCGGCGTGGGGACGTTGTCGGAGATCGCGCTGGCTTTGCGAATCGGAACGCCCGTCGTGGGGCTGCACGATTCTTTCGAAGGCAAGGTGGACATCCCGCGGGTCAAGAGCCCCGCCGAGGCGGTGCGGTGGGCGCTGGAGAAGGTCCGGCCTGCTTCATAGTCGCTTCACGAAGTCAGGGGGTATATTGGCGGTATGAGGGCGGGAACGAAGTTCGCCATCGGGGCGGTACTTATCGTCGGGTCGGTCGGCTGGCTGATGGCGTCGGGCATCAAGGAGACGGGGCAGTACTTCCTGACGCCGAGCGAGCTGTCGCGCAAAGTCGCCACGGACCCTTCCTTCTATAATGTGGGGATGAAGGTGGGCGCGCACGTCGTGCCGGGGAGCGTGGTGCGCGAAGTGGCGACGCAGACGCTCACCTTCCGGGTCACCGACGGCTCGGCGATCTATCCGGTCACGTTCCATGGCCTGCCGCCCGACACGTTCACCGACAGCGTCGAGGTCGTCGTCGAGGGACGCCTCCAGCCGGACGGCGTCATCCATGCGACCAACGTTCTCGCCAAGTGCGGGTCGCGCTACGAAGCGGTGCCCAAGGCCTAGCGGATGACGCTGCTCGGCAGCAGTGCCCTGTGGCTCGCGCTCCTGCTGGGGGTGTGGGGGGCGATCGCGGGATTCGCGGGCGGGAGAACGGGGCGGCCCGATCTGCAGCGCAGCGCCCGTCACGCCGTGTTCGCGATGTGCGCCGCGCTGCTCACCGCCGTGTTCTCGCTCGAGTGGGCGCTCTTTCACCACGACTTCAACGTCGAGTACGTGGCGGCCTATACGAGCCGCAACCTCCCCACGTTCTACACCTGGTCGGCGCTGTACGCGGGGCAGAAGGGAAGCCTGCTCTTCTGGGCCACGGTGCTGACGGTGTTCGGATCGCTGGCCCAGATCCTCACCGCCGGCCGCCACCGCGTGTATCTGCCCTATGTGGCGGCGGTCACGGCGGTCGTGGCCGCGTTCTTCGTGAGCGTGATGCTGTTCGCCGCGAACCCGTTCGAGCGGCTGGCGTACACGCCGCTGGACGGGCGGGGGATGAATCCGCAGCTGCAGAACCCGGGGATGGTCTTCCACCCCCCGATGCTGTACCTCGGCTACATCTCCATCACCATCCCGTTCGCGTTCGCGATGGCCGCCCTCATCTCCAAGCGGCTCGACGCCGACTGGCTCGTGGCCATCCGCAAGTGGACGCTGCTCTCCTGGCTGTTCTTGTCGGTCGGCATCTGCCTGGGGATGTGGTGGGCGTACGTCGAACTGGGGTGGGGCGGCTACTGGGCGTGGGATCCCGTGGAGAACGCCTCGCTGCTCCCCTGGCTGACGATGACGGCGTTCCTGCATTCGGTGATGATTCAGGAAAAGCGCGGCATGCTGAAAAAGTGGAACCTGGGGCTGATCATCGGGTCGTGGCTGCTCAGCATCCTCGGCACGTTCATCACGCGCTCGGGGGTGATTTCCTCGGTGCACTCCTTCACTCAGTCCGGCGTCGGGTACTTCTTCCTTGCGTTCCTCGTAATCGCGGCGGTGGCGAGCTTCACGCTTTACGCCAGGCGGCTGCCGCTGCTCGAAGCCGATACCCGGCTCGAGTCGATGGTGAGCCGGGAGGCCAGCTTCCTGTTCAACAACCTGCTGTTCGTCGGCATCGCGTTCTCGGTGCTGTTCGGGACGCTGTTCCCGATTCTCTCCGAGGCGGTGCGCGGCACCAAGGTGACCGTGGGCCCCCCCTTCTTCAACTTGGTGAACATTCCCCTCGGGCTCGCGCTGCTGCTGCTCACGGGCATCGGGCCGCTCATCGCCTGGCGTCGGGCGTCCCTGCCCAACTTGAGGCGCCAATTCGCCGTGCCGTCCACCGCCTTCGGCTTCACGCTCCTCATTCTGCTCGTCGTGGGGGTGCGCGACATCGGCGCGCTGCTGGCGATCGCGTGCGGCGGGTTCGTCGCCGGCACCATCGCCCAGGAGTTCTGGCGCGGCACCACCGCGCGCCACCGCCAGTACGGCGAGTCGTGGCCGCTCGCGTTGGCGCGGCTGGTGGGTCGCAACCGCCGCCGCTACGGCGGCTACATCGTCCACGCCGGCATGGTGATGCTGTTCTTCGCGTTCGCCGGCATGGCGTTCAAGACCGAGACCGAAGCGACGCTGCGGCCCGGCGAGTCGGCGACGATCAAGAGCCCCTACGGGTGGACGTACACCTTCACCCACCTCGGCATCTCGCAGTACGACGCCCTGAACCGCCTCGTCACCGCGGGGACCGTGGAGGTGCGCCGCGACGGCAGACGCCTTGGGCTGCTCACGACGGAGAAGCGCCAGCACGTGGACGCGCTGGGCCGCTCGACGTTCGAGCCCTCGACGGAGGTCGGCATCCGCAGCGATCTGCGCGAAGATCTCTACGTGGTGCTGGGCGGCGTGGTGAATGGCAGCGAGCAGGCGGTCTACCGGTTCACGATCAACCCGCTCGTGTGGTGGGTGTGGTACGGCGGGATGGTCGTGGCGCTGGGCGGGCTCGTCGTGATGTGGCCCGGCGGCGGCGCGCCCGCGGTCAAGCGCGCGCAGGCGGGGTATGTGGTGAAGCTGGTCGAGAAAACATGAAACTGTCGGACAGTCGGACGGCCGGACGGTCGGACTGGACAAGGCGTCAGTTCCTGGCCGGGGTGGCCGGGTTGTTTGTCTTCCAGTCCGTCAGTCCGACTGTCCAACAGTCCGACAGTTTGCCCGGCGCCGGGCCCTCCGGCAAGCTCGGCGACCCGCAGCGCGCGGGGCGGGCGTTGGAACCGGTGACGGCCCGGGACAACCTGGCCGCGATCCAGGCGATCGAGAAGCGGCTCAAGTGCACCTGCGGCTGCAACCTCGACATCTACACCTGCCGCACCACCGACTTCACCTGTTCGGTAAGCCCGGCGCTGCACGGCCAGGTGCTCGCGCGGTACGAAGCGGGGCAGTCGGGTGAGCAGATCGTCGCCGCGTTCGTCGCCGAGCACGGTCCGGCAATCCTGATGGCGCCGCCGCGGCGCGGGTTCAACCTCGTCGCGTATTTCCTGCCCACCATCGTCGTCGTGATCGCCGGCGTGTTGCTCACGCTCGCCCTGCGACGCTGGACGCGTCTCGCCGCGGACCGCCCGGCCGTGGCGCCCGCCGGCGGGACTCCCGCCTCTCCTGCCGAACTCGAGCGGCTGCGCCGCGAACTCGAACAGCTCGACGCGTGAATCCGACTGTCACCCCGAGCGGTAGCGAGGGGGACGCGTGAGTCCGCTCGTCGAGCTGACCCTGGCGGTGCTGCTCGCGACCGGGGCGGTCTACTTCGTGCTGCGGCCCATCTTTCGGGTCACCCCGAGCGTTAGCGAGGGGGGTGAGGGGGAGGGGGAAGACAGCGAGGAGGACCAGAGTCCCCGGGCCGTCGCATTGCGCGCGCTCAAGGAGATCGAGTTCGATCGCGCGACCGGCAAGCTCTCGGACGCTGACTATGACGCGCTGAAGCGGCAGTACACGGGGATGGCGGTGGAAGCGCTTCGAGTGACAGAAGGTGTGAGGGGCCAGGTGTCAGGTGCCAGAGTCCCCGACACCCGACACCTGACACCTGAGACCTCGGTCGCCTGCCCCATCCACGGCCCCAGCTCGGAGGTCGGCGCGCAGTTCTGTGCCGAGTGCGGCCGGCGCCTGTCGTCTGCTCACGGGTTCTGCGGTCGTTGCGGCGCGGCGCTCGAGTCCGGCGCGCACTTCTGCAACGCCTGCGGCGCGCGCGTCGCCGCCTGACCTCGGGGCGGGTGACGCGGGTCACGCCCGCACTCTTGATTTTTGGAGCCTCCTCCCCTATCAGTCTCCGACCCTCAACCAGGAGTGGCACGGTGAGCCGGATCACCTTGCAGGTGCTCGTTGCGGTGACGGCCGCGGCGCTCGTCGTCGCTCCCGCGTCTGCGCAGCGGCGCGGCCGAGCGGCAGCTGCCGTGGAACGGCCCAGCTATGGCGCTCACCTGGGATACAACTTCGACGCCAGCGACCTACTGCTCGGCGCGCAGCTCACATACCCGATTACCCCGCGGCTCGCGCTCTATCCCACCTTCGACTACTACTTCCAGAGCGGCGGGAGTCTGTGGGCGCTGAACGGGGACGTGAAGTTCCATCCACCGACGCGGTCAGGCTATTTCTACTTCGGCGGCGGGCTCAACATCATGCACGCGAGCGCCGCTGGGCAGGGGAACACCAAGACCAACCTCAACCTGCTCGCGGGACTCGAAGGGCGGCGCTGGCGCAACCCCGTGCCGTATGGGGAGGTCAAGCTCATCGTCGGCAATGGCAGTGCGTTCCAAATCGTGGGCGGGCTGAGCTGGCACTAGATCAGAATTCGAACTGCTCCATCCGCTTCAGGCCGACCCTCAGCGGGATCGCCGTCGCCGCCGCGCACACCAGGGCGGCGACGGCGAACCAGCCGATCATCCGCGCATCGATCACCACCGGCCGGCCCTCGTAGACCGCGCGCACGTACGTATACACGGCCTGTGACAGGGCGAGAATGACCGCGCCGAGCAGCGCGACCGTCGTCATCATGAATACCAGTCCGCCGAACGAGGTCGGAATCTGCGCCGCGTTCTCGGTCTCGAACTGCGGGTACAGCGCACCGTAGCCCAGCGCCAGCGCCGAGATCGCGAAGGTCAGGGCGCAGATCGTCGCCAGGCTCACCACCATCATGAACGAGGAGACCTCGAGTAGCACATTCGTGATGCCGGTGAGCAGCAGCGCCAGCACCAGCAACGGCACCGTCCCCACCCAGTACTTCGACCACAGCAGCGCTTTGAGATCGAGCGGGCTGGAGCGCAGCAGCCACATCTGTCGCCCCTCGAGCGACACCGCCGGGAAAATGAACCGCGCCGCGATCGACGCGAGCACGAAGCCGGCGAGGCCCAGATTCAGGAACGACACCAGGTTGACGTAGAAGAACCCCACCGGCTCGCCGCGATGCAGCGGCAGCGCCTTGATGTTGAAGACATACACTACCACGAGCACGGCCAGCAGGATGAGCTGGCTCCATTGCGTCGTATCGCGGAAGAACAGCTTGATGTCCTTGAGCACGAACTCCCGCTTGGCGACGGGCAGCGGCTGGAGGAGCGAGCCGACCGTCCACCGCCACAGCGTCCCGCGCACGAACCGCTCCGCCCCCTCCTGCGCCTTGGTGAAGCCCGTGGCGAAGAGCTCGCGATGCAGCAGCGCGCCGAACGTCACGAACGCCGCCGCCGTCGTCCACAGGAGCAGCAGCGGCAGCGGGTCCACCGACCCGCGCAGATAGCTCATGATCGCCTTGGTCGCCCACTCGCTCGGCAGGAACGGGGAGGTCGGCGTCCGCAGCACCGTGATGAAGTCGAGCAGGTTGCGGAACCCTTCGGGCCGCGCCAGCTGCTCGGGCCGGATCAGGCGGAAGACGAGAATCACGCCGCCCGCGGCGCCCAGCGCGATGATCGACAACAGGTCGCGCGTGCGCCGCGCCGGGAAGACGTTGACGAGGATCAGCGTCACCGCCGCCCCCACGACCGCCGGCAAGAGCAGCATCGGCACGATGGTGAGCACGGCGTAGGGAATGAACAGCAGGCCCCCGCGGTAGCTCACGCCGAAGGCCGTGAGGATCGGGACGATCATCAGCGCCACCATCCACGAGGAGTGGATCACCGTCTCCCAGAGCTTCGCGAGGTACAGCCGCAGCCAGTCCACCGGCGCGGAGACCAGGAGGTCCAGGTCCTTGGCGAGAAAGAAGCTCGACAGCGCCGTGATGACGTTGGACAAGATGAGGATCGAGACGAACGCCAGCAGCACCAGCCCCAGCAGCTTCCCGGCGAGCAGCGGGCCCAGCTCCTCCACGCCGCGAAAGTACTTGAGGATCCGGAACAGGACGCCGTACACCCCCAGCCAGAACAGCCCGCCGACGGTCGCGAGAATCGTGAGCCGCCTCCAGCCACCACGCTCGCGCGCCTCGCGCAGCCGCTGCCGCGCCGTGCGCCACTTCGGTTGCAGCACGTGCCACAGCGAAGGCTGGACGGTCGGCGCGGTCACCGGCCCAGCACCTCCGCCAGCTCGCGCGCGTGCGCGCCGCCCGTGAGCTTCAAGAACAGCTCCTCGAGGCTCGCGTCGCCGGCCTGGTGCTGGCGTTTCAAATCCGCTACCGTGCCGTCGGCGACGATCTTGCCGTGCTGGATGATCGCGATGCGGTCGCACATCGCCTCCGCCACTTCCAGCGTGTGCGTGCTCATCAGCACCGTGCCGCCCTTGCCGACGAACTGGCGGAAGATGTCCTTGAGCAACCGCGCCGCCTTGGGGTCGAGCCCTACCATCGGCTCGTCCACCACGATCACCTCGGGCCGGTGGATCAACGCGCTCGAGATGATCAGCTTCTGGCGCATGCCGTGGCTGTACGCCTCCACCAGCTCGTCCTTCCAGCTCGTCAACTCGAACACTTCGAGCAGCTCGGCGATGCGGCGGTCGATCGCCTCGCCCTCCTGGCCGTACAGCCCGGCGACGAACCGCAGGAACTCCGCCCCCGTCAGCTTGTCATAGACGAACGGCCGGTCGGGGATGAAGCCGAGCCGCATTTTCGCCGCGAGCGGCACCTTGTGGACGTCGTCGCCGCCGATCAGCACGCGGCCGTCGGTGGGCCGCAGGATCCCCGCGATCATTCGCAGCGTGGTCGTCTTGCCCGCGCCGTTGGGGCCCAGGAAGCCGTGCAGGACGCCGCGGGGCACCTGCATCGAGATGTCGTCCACCGCGACGAAGCTGCCGTAATGCTTGGTCAGGTTTTCCAGCCGGATCATAGAACCTCGAGCCTGAGCTTCCCGATGAGGCGCGTGAGTTCCATCTGACGCGCCAATCCCCCGATCACGAGCCGCAGGTGTCCGGCGTCCGCCGGGAGCTGGTCCAGCGTGGGATCAACCGCCACCCAGCCGCGCAGATACACCTCGGCCCAATCGTGGTAGTACAGCCGTCCGTCCACGAGCAGCAGCCCCGCGACGGGCCGCGCCGGGAGTCCCGCCGCGCGCGCCAACGCGATGAACAGCGTCGTGTGCTCCGTACAGTCGCCGCGTCGTCCCTCGAACACCGCGAGGGCGCTCGGCAAGAGCGCCCCGGCCTCGTCGCGCACCGTCGTCGCGACCCAGTGGACGAGCGCCGTCGCCGTCGCGGTGGGATCGCGGCCGCGCCCGCGCAGCAGCCGAGCCTGCGCCTCGATCCGCGGGTTGGTGCTCTGCAAGAGCGGCTCCGGCCGCAGGTAGGCCGCGAGCGCGGTGTCCGTGGCCGGCAGGCGGTAGGTGGCTAGGAGCGCCGCGGGGCGGTCGGTTTGCACCGTGAGCGTGTCGCCCGTGAGACGCTGCCGCTCCGACGCCAAATCCATGCCGTTCACCGCGTCCCCCGTCAGCCGGACGCGGAGCGCGGCGGCCGCTCCGGGTCGGTTCCGCACGCCGGCAGCGATCGCGCTGATAGGCACGATCCCGCCCGGCTCCGGTTGCGCCGAGCTCCGCGCCACGCGCGCGGTGTCGCGGCGCCGGAAATTTTCGTAAGCAAGCTCGAACGCCGTCCGGTCCAGCGTCACCCCGGTCGCGCTCGTGGCGCGCACGTGCCCCTGCGCGTCCACCCACATGCTCGCCGCCAGCCCTTCGCTGCGCTGGTCGAGCCGGAATGCGCGCACCGTGTCGAAGTGCACGGGCACCCACGCCATCGCGGTCGAGTCGTAGTCGGCGCTGTCGGGCACGACCAGCGTGGACTCAGCGGCGATGGTCACCGCCACGTCCCGCTCGGCCAGGAGCGCGGGGTCGAACACGCGCAGGGCGGAGGTGCGGCCGGTCTTGAGCTCGCCGCCGAACGCGAGGCGCAGGGGCAGCAGCGACGGCAGCACCACCGGCCGGGTGAACCGCGCCCACGTGAGCTGGGAATCCTCGCCGGTGGAGAGGATCAGGCGCAGGCTGCTGTCGCCGACCATCTCGCCATGCGCGGTGAAGCGGCTGTCGTCGCCGTCCACCAGGGCGGTCATCTGGCGCAGGCGCAGCGCGCGATTGAGCAACGCCTGGCTGCGCGCCGTGGTGCGGTGCAGGCGGCCCAGCGCCGGCACGTCCACCACCAGCACATCCTCGACCCGGACCGTGTCCTGGAGGGTGTCGATGGTGGTGGAGGCGAAGCCGATCTGTTGGGCTCCGACGGTGATGCGGTAGAACACCGCTCCGGGCGGGACGGCGAGCGCGGCTTCGGCGAGCCGCTGGCCGGTGGAGCGGAAGTAGGTGCGCTTGAGGAGCCATCCCAGCGACAGGATCCACGCCGCCAGAATCGCCATCACCCAGCCGCGGCGGCTCACGACAGGCCGACCGCGCTGCGCTTCAGCGCCGCCTCGAACACTTCGCGATCTTCCTGCGTTTCCACGACGAACGATACGTCCGCGGGGAAGGCCGCCTGCGTCAGATGGGCGCGCAGCACGGTCGTCATGATGTCCGCCGCGTCCTCCACCGCCAAA
>WNGG01047186.1_pt1 | contig 12040 bp, 13 predicted proteins | sample 5400661 | NCBI WGS metagenome assembly WNGG01 (sample SAMN13153372, study PRJNA577476) | soil metagenome | isolation source: 100 cm soil or saprolite under Garry oak tree replicate 1 | place: USA:California | collected 2016-06-15 | reverse complement strand
CGGTGGACAGGTGAATGAACATGGCCGTGGGGGAGGCCTCTCCCTCGTTGACCAGGACCCGACTGGGGGTGGGACCGCCCGTCGCAAGCGGCGACGCTTTCGGCAAGGGAGCCAGGGTGCTGAACCCGCCTGCGTTCTGACCCCCCTTCGAGCTGATGCACCCGCCCATCGTGACCATCGCGAGGAAGACCAGCGTCGCGACCGCGTTCCTCCACCGAACCATCGTGCCTAGCCTCCCGACACCTGCGGATTCCGCCAGTTCGGGACGCTGGGGGCGTCCTTCTGCCACGACCGAAGGTAGGCCACCACGGCGGCGATCTGGTCGTCGGTGAGTGGGCCGCCGAACTCGTCCCACCACGCCGGCATCGGGCTGCCCGTGATCCCGGCCGCAACGATGCGGTGGATCTGGTCGTCCGTGGCTCCGGTGAGGAACTGCTGGGACCGAAGGGCCGGGCCAACCCCGCCTTGGCCGTTTTCCCCATGGCACGAGGAGCAGTCCAGCGTCCACAGCCGGTGCCCCGTCGTGACCAGCGCCGTCTCACGGGCATTCAGGGCCCGCTCCCGGCGCGGTCCCTCGACGGCCTTGTACAGCGGGAAGCTCGCCACCAACAGGGCGAACACCACGACGCCGGCGATCTGCCAGCGGGCCAGGCTGTGTTCGAGCGACGGGTCCTCGTGCAACGCCGGCCGCGGTGGTGCGCTCATCCGCCCGGTGCGCCCTTCTTGGCGATGCAGGAAGGGCCCTTCGCCTCGATCGACACGGAGTGGACGCCGTGTGGCGGCCCCTCCACCACCGAGGCCGTGTCGACCAGCACCCGGTCCCCTTCGATCTTGAGGGGGAACCGATCCATGCCGCGGGGCGCGGGGCCCTGGATGTACTCCCCGCGGATGTTGTAGATGCTGCCGTGACAGGGGCACTCGAACCGCCCGGAACTCTCGCAGAACGGGACCCGGCACCCGAGGTGGGGGCACTTCTGGTACAGGGCCACCAGGGCGCCATCGGCCGAGGCCACGTAGAACCGGCCGTCCTGGAAGTACTTCACGGCGCCCTCCGGGTAGTCCGAGACGGTCCCGGCCGCCACGATGCCCCCGAACGCCCCGGAGGGCTGTGGGTTCAAGATGTCGTACGTGGTCCAGCCCGCTTCAACCGTCAGGGCCACGGCCAGCCCCTTCCACGCGTATCCCAGGAAATCGCGGCGACCCACCCCGTCTGTGCCGGGCTTGGGTTCGGTGACGTCCTCGTCGGCCACGGGATCAGAGCTCCAGGTAGAGGTGCTTCCACGGCCACACCCAGCTCCACTCGGGACCGCGGAAGACCGCGCCGATCAGGGTGAGCACGAATCCGGCCGCGACCAGGGCGGTGAACACCACCACGACCATCTTTCGGTCGCGGATCCGCCAGCCCTTGGCCCGGTCCAGGAAGGGCAGGGCGATCAGGAACAAGACCACCATCCCGGGAGCGAGAACCCCGGCGATCATGGGATGCACATGCGACAACAGCTCCTGGGGCATGGCGGACCAGGAAATGCGGCCAGGTGAACACGGTGTCCTCGGGCTCCTGCTTCTGCCGGACCTCGAGCTCGCGCGGCACCACTCCCAGGAGGCGATAGCGCTCCGGTTTCTCTTCGTCAGGCATGGACCGGGACCTCCTTCTCGTCCGGTGTGGCCGCCGGCGCGGAGGCGGCCATCTCCTCGCGGTCGGCCACGGCGAACCCGTCCTTGCGAACCCTCCAGATGTGAATGCAGATGAGCAGCACCATGAGCGCCGGCAGGAAGTAGATGTGGAGCACGTAGAACCGCAGCAGGGCGTTGCCGCCCACGTCGGGGCCTCCCAACAAGACCTGCCGGGCGTGATCGCCGAGGATCGGCACGTAGCCCGCGATGTTGGTGCCGACGGTGATGGCCCAGAACGACAACTGGTCCCAGGGCAGGAGATAGCCCGTGAACGAGAGCCCGAGCGTCGTGAGCAGCAGGGCCACACCGATCAGCCAATTGAACTGGCGAGGGGCCTTGTAGGCCCCGGCGTAAAACACCCGCAGCAGGTGGATGACCACCACCGCCACCATCAGATGGGCGGACCACCGGTGGATGTTTCGAACGAACTGCCCGAAGGCCACGCTCGTGCTCAGGTTGTGCATGTCGAAGTACGCCTGAGGGACGGCCGGGTGATAGAAGAACATCAAGTACATCCCGGAGATGAACAGGATCAGGTACAAGACGGTGGCGATGAAGCCCAGGCGGAGGGTCGATCGCCAAGACAGCACCTTCCTGGGAACTTTCACCGGATAGACGTGCAGGAAGAAGTTGTGGAAGGACGTCATGGCCCGGCCCCGAGGCGTATCCGGGCGGGGATGGCGGATGGCCGACCGATAGAGTTCGCTCTGCCGGAATCGCTTCCCCGGCGTGAACAGGGCCTGGAACAGGGAGCGATCGCGCATTCGGACCCTCGGTCGAACCTCCCCGGCCATGGCTAGCTCCCCGTGAGGGCCGGTTCGAGGTCGATCAGGCCGGTCGAGGCCTCGGACCAGTCGACGAACGACAGCGCATCTGTGGGGCACCGTTCGATGCAAAGACCGCACCGGATGCACCGCTCCTCCTGCAGGATCAGCGCGCTGGCCGGCTCCGCTTCCAACGGACGGTCGCGGGTGATCTCCTCCATCGGGACGATGCGGATGCAGTGCTCCGGGCAGATGTCGACGCAGCCGCCGCACAGGATGCACAGGTCGACGTCCAGCCAGATGTTCAGGAAGCACTGCAGGCACCTCGAGGCTTCCAGCCGGGCCTGGTCGGCCGTGTAGCCGAGCTCGACCTCTGGTACGCCGATCCTTCGCTCGGAGGTCACCGCCGGGACCTCCACCCGCGGAACGGCGTCGTAGTCGAGCACCGGCCTGTTCACCACCTGCAACGGGATCTCCCTGCCCACCCGGGTCCGGGCCGGGGCGGGCGGGGCCTCCCCGGCCAGCTGCCGGTGGATCGAGGCGGCGGCCCGCCGGCCGTCGCCGATGGCGTCGATGAGGTTCCGGGGCCCGAAGGCCACGTCGCCCCCCGAGTAGATCCCGGCGGCCGTCGTGGCCAGGGTGTCCCGATCCACGGCGATGGTCCCGCGTGGGCTCACCTCGACCCCATCCTCCGGCTGGAGCCAGGACAAGTCGGGAGCCTGCCCGATGGCCAGGATCACCGAGTCGCACGGGATCACGGACTCGGTTCCGTCGATGAACTGAGGATTGAACCGGCCGTCCGGGTCGAATACCGAAGAGACCCGCAGCGTCTCCAGTCCCTGAACCCTTCGGTCTCCTACGATCCGCTTCGGACCCAGGCGGTGGACGAACCGGATGCCCTCCGTCTCGGCCTCCTCGATCTCGAACTCGTGCGCGGGCATCTCCCGGCGCGATTCCAGGGAAACCACCTGGACCTGGCGCGCTCCCATCCGCATGGCCACGTGCGCCGCATCGAAGGCCGCCGTGGCGGCGGCCTCGACCCCGTCGGCGAGGTCGGATCCGGGTTCCATCGGCTGGGGCCGGCCTGCGGCCAGCTCCCGAAGGGCAGAACGGGCCGCGTCCAGCGCCACGTTCCCTCCACCGATGACCAGCACCCGATCGCCCAGGTCGACGCGGTAGCCCAGGTTCGCGTTGATGAGGAAATCCACGGCCTTCAGCACACCGTCGAGATCCACACCGGGAATGGTCAGGTCGCGGCTCCGCAGCGCCCCCACGGCGACGAACACGGCGGCGAAGCCATCCTCCCGCAGGGAAGACAGCGAGAAGTCCCCGCCCAGCTGGACGCCGGTGCGGATCTCGACCCCCAGGTCGAGGATGGCCCGGATCTCCCCCTCCAAGACCTCGCGGCGCAGACGGTAGGGTGGGATCCCGAGCACCATCATGCCGCCGGGCCGGTCCTGCGCCTCGAACACCACCGGCTGGTAGCCGAACGCGGCGAGGTCGTGGGCGCAGGCGAGGCCGGCCGGGCCGGACCCGATGACCGCCACGCGCTCGTTCCTGGCCGGCATGGCCCGAACGGCCCGACGCCACATACGGTCGCCTTCACCGCTCTCCACGCCGGCGTGCTCGCAGGCGAACCGCTTCAGCGCCCGGATCGCGATCGGCTCGTCGATGACCCCGCGCCGGCAAGCAAGCTCGCACGGGGCCGCGCAGACTCGGCCGCAGATCGAGGGGAAGGGGTTCGGCATGCGGGCCGTGAGGTAGGCGAGATCGTCGTCGCCGGCGGCGATGGCGCTCACGTACCTGCCGGCCATGGTAAGGACGGGGCAGGCCCGGGTGCAGGGCACATTCTCGTCAAGCCAGCCGGCTCCTGCGGGGACGGCTTCGAATCTCATGCCGCTACCGTTTCCGGCTCTTCTGAAAGGCGACGAACAGCCACGCCAATCCGGCGAAGAAGACGAGCATCCACAGCGTCACCAGGGCGTCGCGGGCGTGGGGTGTGACTCTCGTCGTCAGGTAGGCCAGGAGCTTGTTCGGGACGAACAGGAACCCCGCCCACGCCAGCACGAGAATGAGGGCGGATTTCCAGAGGGCACGGCTCCACGGCTCCGAACGCGGGGGCGGTCCACCCTCGGTCGTTGTCCTCTCCACCTGTCCCTCCGACCCGGCAAATATTCGTGCATTCGGCCCGGAAGGTCCAAACGCCGTGGCGGCGATTCCGTACCGATCGGGCATCTTGGGGAGCTTGCCCGATCCGGGGCCACTGTCATCCTGCCGGATGGCCTGCTCGGACCAGGACCTTCGTCATGTCGGCAGGGAAGGCTCACCGCGCGTCGATGGCCTCCACCTCAGGATGGTCGAGCTCCAGGGACCCGACCGCGTTGGCGCCGCCGGGCGAGCCGAGACCGGTCACCGGTCCGAAGAACTCCTGCTCCACCGGCGCGTAATGCTTCCATTCGGCTGGAAGATCGGCTTCGTGGAAGATGGCCGAGACAGGACAGACGGGCTCGCAAGCGCCGCAATCGACGCATTCGGTCGGGTGGATGTACCCCTTCCGAAGGCCGTCGTAGATGCAGTCCACCGGACATTCGTCCACACACGCCCGGTCGTGGACGTCGACACAGGGTTCGGCGATAACGTATGCCATCGTTCCTCCTCAGCCTTTCGTCAATGAACCGGGTGAGACCCGCCGGTCGTGGCCACCGGGGCCGTTCCGGCCGCCGGGCCTCCAACCACCTTCACCGCCGCGTTCTTGCCCGCTCCCCGAACCATCACGTGCGAGCCGGGCGGCGCGTACACCACCTGGACGGGCGGGACCGACGCCACGGGCTTGGGGGCGGCCTTGATCGCGGCCCACGGCAACAAGAAGGCGGCCAGGCCCGCTGCCGCTGCGTAGGCGCGCAGGGCTCGTTTCGAGGCCCGCTTGCGGTGGGCGCTGATCGATCCGCCAGGGTCGGTCCTGCTCAATCTCGCTCCGACTCCACGTCGATCGGCTGGGGAGCCGGCGAGTGAGCCCCCGGCACGGCGACCACCACCACTCGGGCCGGAGGTGTCTGGCCCGCCTGGCGGGTGACCCCGACCATGCCTGCCATCAGCGCCACTACCAAGCCGCCGGCCATCGTGATCGCGGATGTCTTGCTCATCGCGAACCTCCTTGGGATCGCTCATGGCGCCACGCTACGACTGGCAACCTGAGGGCCGGGCAAGACGAACCTGAGGACAAGCCAACCAATCCCAGCGCAACCGAATCAACAAGATTCAGGCAGAGACGGAACGTGAGGAGAACGTCCCCTCAAAAAGATGGCGACATCCCCAGAAGGAAGCGGAGCGGCTCCACCGGGCCCCGATGAGCTCCGGAAGATCGACGCGTACTGGCGAGCGGCGAACTACCTGTCGGTGGGACAGATCTACCTGTTGGACAATCCGCTGCTGAATGAGCCCCTGCGGCCCGAACACGTCAAGCCGCGCCTCCTGGGGCACTGGGGAACCACGCCCGGGCTCAACTTCATCTACGCGCACATGAACCGGGTCATCCGCAACTGGGACCTGAACGCCATGTACGTGATCGGTCCTGGCCACGGCGGTCCGGGGCTCGTGGCGAACGCGTACCTGGAGGGCACCTACTCGGAGGTCTACCCCGGCATCACCCGAGACGAGGAAGGGCTGCGAAAGCTGTTCCGCCAGTTCTCGTTCCCGGGCGGCATCCCCAGCCACGTGGCCCCGGAGACCCCCGGTTCGATCCATGAAGGCGGCGAACTCGGCTACGCCCTGGCCCACGCCTTCGGTGCGGCATTCGACAACCCGGAGCTGCTGGTGTGCTGCATCGTGGGCGACGGCGAGGCGGAGACCGGTCCCCTCGCTACCAGCTGGCATTCGAACAAGTTCCTGAACCCGGTCCGCGACGGCGCGGTGCTTCCGATCCTGCACCTGAACGGATACAAGATCGCCAATCCGACCGTGCTGGCCCGGATCCCGAACGGCGAGCTGCGGGCGCTGTTGGAAGGGTACGGGTACGCACCGACGTTCGTGGAGGGCGACGACCCGCAGGTCATGCATCAGTGGATGGCCGGGGTTCTGGACGAAACCGTCCAGGAGATCGACCGGATCCAGCGGGCCGCCCGGCAGAGCGGGGATGGGACTAGGCCGCGATGGCCGATGATCGTGCTGCGGACGCCCAAGGGATGGACCGGCCCCAAGGAGGTCGACGGGCTGCCCGTGGAGGGCACGTGGCGGTCCCACCAGGTCCCCATCATCGAGGTCCGGACGAACGCCGCGCACCGGGCGCTGCTGGAATCGTGGATGAAGAGCTACCGCCCGCAGGAGCTGTTCGGACCCGACGGCTCATTGCTCGATGAGCTCGCCGACCTTCCGCCGAAGGGGCACCGGCGGATGAGCGCGAATCCGCACGCCAACGGCGGCGGGATCCTTCGGGATCTGGTGCTGCCCGATTTCCGCCACTACGCGGTCGACGTCCCGAAGCCGGGGACGACGTTCAGCGAGGCCACGAAGGTCATGGGTGCGTTCCTCCGAGACGTGATCCGGCGCAATCCGGAGACGTTTCGGCTGTTCGGCCCGGATGAGACCGCCTCCAACCGCCTGAGCGCGGTGTTCGAGGCCACGGACCGGGCCTTCGAGGGCGAGATCCTCCCGACCGACGACCACCTCGCCCCCGAGGGCCGCGTCCTGGAGGTCCTCTCGGAACACCTGTGCCAGGGGTGGCTGGAGGGCTATCTCCTGACGGGACGGCACGGGCTGTTCGACTGCTACGAAGCCTTCATCCACATCGTGGATTCGATGTTCAACCAGCATGCCAAATGGCTGAAGGTCACCCGGGGCATCCCCTGGAGGCGCCCGCTGGCCTCGTTGAACTACCTGCTGTCGTCGCACGTGTGGCGGCAGGATCACAACGGGTTCTCCCATCAAGACCCTGGATTCATCGATCACGTGGTGAACAAGAAGGCCGAGATCATCCGGGTCTATCTGCCGCCGGACGCCAACTGCCTGCTGTCGGTGGCCGATCACTGTCTGCGCAGCCGCCATTACGTGAACGTGATCGTGGCCGGGAAGCAGCCCTCGCTGAACTGGCTGTCCATGGACGACGCCGTGCTCCACTGCACGCGGGGCGTGGGGATCTGGGATTGGGCCAGCAACGACCAGGAGGGCGAGCCGGACGTGGTCATGGCGTGCTGCGGCGACGTCCCCACCCTGGAGACGCTGGCAGCGGTGGACATCATCCGGCGGCACGTCCCCGACCTGAAGGTTCGCGTGGTGAACGTCGTCGACCTCATGCGCCTAGAGCCCGAGACCGAGCACCCCCACGGGATGTCCGACCCGGAGTTCGACGCGCTGTTCACTACCGACCGGCCGGTAGTGTTCGCCTATCACGGGTACCCATGGCTGATCCATCGCCTCGCGTACCGGCGAACGAATCACGGCAACTTCCACGTCCGCGGATACAAGGAAGAGGGGACCACGACCACCCCGTTCGACATGGTCATGCTGAACGACCTGGACCGCTTCCATCTGGTCATGGACGTGATCGACCGCGTGCCCGGCCTGGCTTCCAGAGCCGGCCACGTCCGGCAGCTCATGGAGGACGAACGCCTCTCGGCCCGGGCGCACACCCGCCTGGAGGGCGAGGACGCGCCCGACATCACCAACTGGACCTGGCCGTACTAGACAGGCGGCCGTGCGGATCCTCGTGGTCAACGCCGGGTCCAGCAGCCTGAAGCTCCGCGTGCTCGGGTCCGAGGATGCCGTGGAGGGGTCGATCGATCTTCCCCCGTTCGGCGGCCGGGTCGATGAGGCTGGCCTGGGCGACGCCATTCGTTCGTTCGGCCCGGTCGACGCGGTGGGGCATCGGATCGTGCACGGCGGCCCGGTGTTCTCCCAGCCGGTCGTGATCGACGCCGGCGTCGTGGCCGGGCTGCGCTCCCTGATCGACCTGGCGCCGCTGCACCTGCCAACATCGCTGGCCGTTCTGGACGCGGTGGCGGCGGTCCTGGCGGACGTCCCGGCGGTGGCCTGTTTCGACACCGCGTTCCACACGTCGATCCCCGCGGCCGCCGCGACGTACGCGCTGCCCGCGGGGTGGCGGAAACGCTGGAACCTCCGGCGGTACGGGTTCCACGGTCTGTCCCACGCGTACGCCTCCCGACGGTCCGCCGAGCTCCTGGCCCGGCCCCTGGCGGGGTTTCGAGTGGTGACGTGTCATCTGGGCGCGGGGGCGTCTCTCGCTGCAGTCGTGGACGGAAGATCGGTCGACACGACCATGGGGTTCACCCCGTTGGAAGGGCTGGTGATGGCCACCAGATCCGGGAGCGTCGATCCCGGGCTGGTGCTGTGGCTCGAGGAGCACGCCGGCACACCATCGGCCGAGCTGGCCGCCACCCTGGAGCATCGCTCGGGGGTGTTTGGACTGGCCGGGACATCCGACATGCGAGAGGTCCTGGCCCGCGCGGAAGCGGGCGACCCGGACGCTCGTCTCGCCTTCGACGTCTACATACACCGGCTGCGGGGGCGTCGATGGGCGGCCTCGACGCATTGGCGTTCACCGGTGGCGTGGGGGAGAACGCGCCGGTCGTCCGGGAACGCGCCGCGGAGGGGCTGGCATTCCTCGGCGTCGAGATCGACGCCGCCAAGAACCTGGCGGCCGGTGACCGCGAGATCGGCGCGAACGACGCCCCCGTTCGAACGCTGGTGATCGAGGCGCGCGAGGACCTGCAGATGGCTCGCGAGATTCGACATGTCCTTCCGCGGCGAGCATGACGGCGGGCCGGGGATGGAGCGCCGTGGCATGACCGCTCGGCTTCAGACCCCGGCGGAACCGTCGCCGAAACGCCTGGATCTAGGCGAAGCCGCCCGGGCCGAAGTGGCCACGGTCATGCGCCAGCTCGGAACCTCCTCCGCTGGTTTGGACTCGCAGGAGGCTGCGGCTCGGCTCCGGACGTTCGGACCCAACGCGATCCTGAGCCACGGGGCCAGGCCCTTCGAAGTGCTGACGCGACAGCTTCGAAACCCGCTCCTGCTCCTGCTGGGCGCGGCCACCATCGTGTCGGCGGTCGTCGGGCAGCGAACCGATGCGGCCATCATCCTGGCCATCGTCGCCCTGTCGGTCGGGCTCGGGTTCGCCAACGAGTACCGCTCCGAACGCGCCATCGAAGAGCTTCACTCCAAGATCCGGCACGCCGCGATCGCCATCCGGGATGGCCGAGCCGTTTCGGTCGACGTCACCGAGCTGGTCCCGGGCGACGTGGTCCGCTTGGATGTCGGCGACATCGTGCCGGCCGACCTGCGTCTGCTCGAGGCCGACGGGCTGGAATGCGACGAGGCCGTCCTCACCGGCGAGTCCCTTCCCTCGTCCAAGAGTGTGGACCCAGTGCCTGAGGACGCTTCGGCCTTGGATCTCTCCTCGTGCGCGTTCAGGGGGACGGTCGTTCGCAACGGCGATGGCCTCGGGGTCGTGGTCGAGACGGGCCGCCGGACCGAGTTCGGACGGATCGCTCGCGAGCTCGGCGAACGCCCAGCAGAGACGGCCTTTCAGCTCGGGCTTCGCGATTTCTCGAAGCTGTTGGTCCGGGTCACCGCCGCGCTCACCGTCGCGATCTTCGTGATCAACGCCCTGCTCCGCCGGCCATTGCTCGACGCCGCCCTCTTCGCCCTGGCCATCGCGGTGGGCCTGACCCCGCAGCTCCTCCCGGCCATCGTCACCATCAGCCTCTCCACCGGCGCCCGCCGGTTGTCCCGAAAGAAGGTGGTGGTGAAGCGGCTGGTGAGCATCGAGGACCTCGGGAACATCGAGGTCCTGTTCACTGACAAGACGGGGACGCTCACGGAGGGGCGGACCTCGTTCACCGGCGCACTCGACCCCACGGGTCATCCGTCGGCGGACAGCCTCCTGTTCGGCCTCCTGTGCAACGCGGCCGTGGTACAGGACGGTGCGGTGGTCGGCGGGAATCCGCTGGATCGAGCCCTGTGGGAGAGCCCCGAAGCCGACCGAGCCCAGATCGGCGGCTACCGCCGCCTCGGTGAGAGGCCGTTCGACTACGACCGGAAGCTGATGTCCGTCTTGGTGGAAGGGACCGACGGCCGACAACGCCTGGTGGTGAAAGGCGCCCCGGAGTTCGTGCTGGCCAGGTCCGGGGGTGGGGATCCAAAGGCTCAGGCGACCCTCGATCGACTGTACGCCGCCGGGGCACGGGTGGTGGCCGTTGCCACGAAGGACGCGGCGGGTCTGGACGCAATCCGGTCGCAGGACGAGGACGGGCTGACCCTGTCCGGGTTTCTGACGTTCGCCGATCCCCCCAAGGCGGAAGCGGCCAATCCGTTCGCCGCCTGCAGGAGCTCGGCATCGACGTCCGCGTTGTCACCGGCGACAACGATCGCGTGGCCCGGAAGGTGTGCGAGGACCTCGGGATGAACGTCCGGGGGGTCCTCACCGGCGTCGAGGTCGATCAGCTGGACGACCAAGCGCTCCGCGCTGCGCTCTCTCACACCACCATCTTCGCCCGGGTCACCCCGGACCAGAAGTCACGTATCATCCAGGCCCAACGGGCCGCCGGGAGCGACGTGGGGTTCCTGGGCGACGGCGTGAACGACGCCGTGGCCCTGCACCACGCCGACGTGGGGATCTCCGTCGACACGGCTACCGACGTGGCCAAGGACGCCGCCGACATCGTCCTGCTGGAGAAGGACCTGGGCGTGCTGGCCGACGGCGTGGTGGAGGGGCGGCGGATCTTCTCGAACACCATCAAGTACGTGCTCATGGGCACGTCGTCGAACTTCGGCAACATGTTCAGCGCCGCGGGGGCGTCGATCTTCCTGAAGTTCCTCCCGATGCTGCCGACGCAGATCCTGCTGAACAACCTGCTCTACGACGTGAGCGAGATGACCATCCCCACCGACCATGTCGACGAGGAGCTCCTGCACCGGCCCTCGCACTGGGACACCCGGTTCATCCGAAGGTTCATGGCGTTCTTCGGCCCCATCAGCTCGATCTACGACTTCCTGACCTTCGGGGTGATGCTGCTGGTGTTCCACGCCGGAGCGAAGCTGTTCCACTCCGGGTGGTTCGTGGAGTCGCTGGCCACCCAGTCGCTGGTGATCTTCGTGATCCGGACGCGACGGGTGCCGTTCTTCCGAAGCACCCCCAGCCGTCCCCTGCTGGCCACGACGCTCGCCTGCGCCGGGTTCGGAGCGGCCATCCCGTTCATCGCCCCGCTGGCCCGCCTGTTCGGGTTCACCCCGCTTCCAGCCGGGTTCCTGGCCATCGTCGGCGTGATGATCGCCACCTATCTGGTGGTGGTGGAAGTCGGGAAGCGGCGATTCTTCCGGCCGGAGCCAGGGGTGGCGCCTTTGGCTGCGAAGCGCCCTGCGCGGCAGCGGCAGATCCATCGCGTCGCGACGCGCTGGAGCCGTGGGCCGCGGTCGGAGGGGTGACGAGGACCCGGGGTTCCCGGATCAGATGCCGGCTGCCTTCTTCAGCTGGTCGAAGGCCTCCCCCACGAACAACGCAAGCACGGCCAGGTCCGGGAACGATCTCCAGTCGGCGGTGAAGCCGAAACCCATCACGCCGGCCAGCGTCACGATCCCCACCGACAGCG
>WNGG01034683.1_pt1 | contig 12041 bp, 5 predicted proteins | sample 5400661 | NCBI WGS metagenome assembly WNGG01 (sample SAMN13153372, study PRJNA577476) | soil metagenome | isolation source: 100 cm soil or saprolite under Garry oak tree replicate 1 | place: USA:California | collected 2016-06-15 | reverse complement strand
CGTAACGCGCGCCGGCGCCCGTCAGGGCGAGGAGCGCGAGCAGCAGCGCCGCGCGGCGGTCGTCCATGGCTGCACACTAACGGCTCGCCTGCCGACATACGGTATCCGTTTTGCGCGCGCTGCGCCGGAAAACTGCAGGACGGTAGAGGGCGGTAGAGGGCGGTAGAGGGCGGTAGAGGATCGATGCGGAGAATTCGGAACCGCCTCTACCGTCTTCTACCGTCTTCTACCGTCTTCTACCGCCCTCTACCGTCTTCTATCGAACCAGCGCCACCGCCACATCCCCCACCACCCCCAGTGACGCGGCCGAGACCTTATCGATCGTGTCGTCAGGAGTGTGCCAGTAGGGGTAGTCGAAGTCGACCACGTCGATCGCGTGGATCCCGGCCCGCTGCAGCGCGACGTGGTCGTCGATCAGGGGGTACTTCACGCCGGGGAGGAAGACGCCGGTCCACGACCTCGGGCGCCACCGTCTCGGAGTTCGCCTCATAGTAGAACTGCTGGTCCTTGTCCCCCACCATGTCGAACAGCACGGCGTACAACGGCGGGTACCCAGGCGGCTGGTGCGCGGCGAAATAGCGCGACCCGATGAGCACGTCGCTTGTGTCCTTGAAGTCGCCGTAGTCTTCCCCGTCCACGCACAGCAGGTCCACGCCGACCGCCGGGGGCTTCGCCTTGAGCGCGTCGGCGACGCCGAGCAAGACGGCGACGCCCGACGCGCCGTCGTTCGCGCCCGGCACGGGGAGGCGCTGCTGTGCCAGGTTCGGGCTCTGGTCGGCTCTAGGCCGCGTGTCCCAGTGGGCGAGAAACAGCACTCGCTCGGCGGCGTCGGGGCGGAACCGGGCGAGGATGTTGCGCAGGTGTAGCGTGTCGCCCCGCTGCGTCACGTGAGCGAACGGCTGCACCCAGACGGTGTCGGCGCGCGCGCGGAACTGGGCGACCAGCCAGTCGCCCGCGCGCTCATGGCCGGGCGTCCCAGGGATGCGGGGGCCGAACGCCATCTGCTGCTCGACGTAACCGAAAGCACGGCTGCCGTCGAACTCGCGCGGCCGGCGTGCATGACTCCCTTCCCGCGCCTGGCAGCCGAGGACGAGCCCTATCGCGCCGAGTGCCGGGCCGAGCCGCGCGGTGCGGGTCACCGGAGCTCGCCCACGCTGGTGTGCAGCTCAAGGAACGCCGTGACTACTACCTGGGAGGTCTTGCGGTTCGCCTGCCGCTCGTCGTTCAGCAGATACGCCACCTGGAAGCCCGCGCTGAAGTTGGGAGGGACGTCCGTATCCATGGAAACTTGCGACTGAGATTGCCGGGTGTCCACATAGGGCACGCATGCCGGCTGCCCCGCGGCCTGGAGGCACACGCGATCCACCGTGAGCGAGTAGCGCGCCGCGGTACGGATCTCGTTCTTGAGGCGTGCCAGCCAGGCGGGCGGCCGGAACGGGAAGCCGAGGCTCGCGCTCCGCTGGTCGCGCTCGGTGTGAAACCGGTTGCCGGCGCTGATCCGGTCGCTGGTGGTGCGCGCGGCATCGACGGAGGTGGCGATCCCGGCCCGCCAGGTGAGCATGAGAAGTGGGCGCACGGAGCGCTCGGCGGTCCGGGTCAGCGTCGCTCCCGTCGCCAGTCCCTCGAACGGCAGCTGCTCGGCGATCGTCTGCTGCTCCCGGTAGCCGAGCTGAGCGCTCAGGGCGGGCAGCACTCCCCCGAGAGTGGTGCGGGAGGGCGTGTAGGCCCAGCTCAGCTGCGCCGACGGCCACTCGCGGCTGCCCGTCCGCATGGGTACCTGCTGATCGCTGCGAAGCGCCCACGTCACCCCCTGCGTCTTGCGGTAGTTGAGGCTCACGTGCATCCCCGGCGGGAGCAGCACGGTGCCGCCCGCGTTCACGTTCCAGTTGTCGGCCGCGGAACCCGCGAGCAGCCCGCCCTGGCTGCGAAACCCGTCGAAGGGGACGAGCGCGAGCTGGTAGTCGAGCGACGGAACGAAGGGCGCCCGGTCGAAGGTCGATGCCTGCATCCGGCTGAACGCCAGATCGATGGTCGTGATGCGGCGCAGCAGTCTGGTCGCCACCGCGCTGTCGCCGAACGCTTGCCGCCCGAGGCGCAGCGGGTCGAGCTGGACGCCGAGGTCAAGGCGGCGCGAATTGCTGAACGCGGCGGGGACATGGAACCCGCCGGCGGTGTCGCCGACGTCGCGGACGGGATCCCGGCCGTTCGGGTCCCGGTTGAACGCGAAGGACGTGCCGACCGTGGCGCGGGGCCGCAGCCACCCGCCTACCAGCGGGGCGGCCGTCGCGTAGCTCGTCACCCAGCGCTGCGTCTCGACCCCGACGTTCAGGCCCAGCAGCCCGCGCCGCTGCCCGCGCATGAGACGACCGATCGTGGTGGAGTCACCATAGTCCCGCAAATCGCGCAGCGACGTCACGTCCATCCGCAGCTCGACGGAGCGGAGCGGCGTGAAGTCGATCCCGCCGTTGTTGCGCCAGACGCGAGTCCGGGAGCGCGCCGGCGTCACGAGGGAATCCGACAGGCGCTCCACCGGCACGGCGTAGCTCGCGCGCGACCCGTCCTCGCCCGCGAGGCTCGAGCGGAAGCGGAAGCCCGTGGGAAACAGCCGCACGCCGCTCCCCCGCCGCACGAACCCCAGCACGTAATCGAGAGTGAGCGCGTAGCTCGACGCCGTCGCGAGCGAGAGGTCGGAGCGGGCGTGCCCCGTGGCGTACGCGCCCGACAGCGCCAGCGCGTCGAGCAGGTACCTCCCCGGGAACGTCGTGGCGCGCGCCGTGCGGCGGACCGACAGTGCGTAGCTCGCCGCCGCCGAAAGCGCGTAGCTCGCGGCGGCCGAGCGCGGCGTGCGCAACCCCTGCAGCGCATCCGCCCGGATGTCGGTCCCGCTCAGGTAGAACGGATCGCTCGAGAGCGACGCATAGCGCAGGGTGAGGGGCGCGGCGATCCCCCAGCGATCCGGCAGGAAGCGCTCCAGCCGCAGCGTGCCGGCGACGGTCGCCGCGTCGTCGGTGCGGTAGCGGGGGTCCTCACCCAGCTGGCGGAATTGGGCGTCCTGACGCGACAGGCTGACGGCGACGTCCGCCACGTTCGCCGCGCTGAGCGTCACGTCCACCGCCGCCGCGGTGCCCACGTTCTGCACGACGTCGCTCAGGCGAATGTCGTCCACCCACAGCTCGGCCTGGTCCACGATGACCTTGCTGTCCACGCGCAGGATGCCGGCCGCGATCTCCTGGACCGCCGCCAGGTTCGGCGGCGCCGTGCCGGGATCCCGAACGTGCACGATGTAGGGCCCGTCGCACATCACGTACGCCGAGTCGAACGGGACGAGCGTCGTGTCGGGGCACCCCGGATAGATCTGCGCCGCATCGCCCCGCAGCCACGCCAGCTCGATCCTCGCGCGCAGCGCGAGCCAGCGGTCCAAATCGGCCACGACCTCCGGCTCCCACGAGCCGGTGTGCGCGGGCGCGTGGTAGAGGTAGAAGTTGTTCTGGTCCTTCCCCGCCTTGATGTAGGCGTGCAGGTCACCTTCCTCCCACCCGGGGCCCCGGCCCCGGGCCCAGACGCGGAGTCTCCTGTACTTGAGAAAGTTCTTGTCGCCCTCGGCGGTGAAGCGCAGGAACGCCTCGGCGCGCCGCCCCGCCTCGAGGCCCGTAGCGAGCAGGCGCAGCGAGCGCTCGTTGATCTGGGTGGCGGTCAGCTGCAGGCTGGCATCGCGACGCTCGGCCTGGTCGACCACACCGGGCGGCGGCGTGTACCCGAGGTCGCGATTCTCCGTGCTGACCACCGACGCGATCACCTCGCCCACTCCCACCCCGCGGTCGCCGCCGATCCCGCGGATCGGCGTGTCCGCGCGCTTGAGCCACGCCGCACCCACGAGACGGAACCGCGCGATGCCGAAGAAGACCGGCGGGCCGGGACTCCCCACGGGGGCGGTGGGAGGGGGCGGCGCGACGAGCGTGAGCCGCAGGCTCTGAATCTGGCGCAGGTTCACGAGCCCCTCCTCGATGGTGTCGGCGCGAAACGGAATGCGGTACAGCCGCCAGCCCGCAGTCCCGTCGGGCGTCCCGTTGGCGTCCAGCACCGGGACCATGCCGCCGTCGCGCACGTAGAAACGGTCGTCGCCGATCGGGAACACGAAGCGCACGAAGCTCTCCCCGGTGCGGACTCCCGCCACCGAGTCAAGCTGGAGGTCGCCGTCCAAGTCTTCGGTGTCCACGAAGCCGTTGTGCCGCCCGCAGCGGGAGCGGAGATCCCCGAAGCGGTACTGTGCGAGCAGGCCGTGCTGCGTGGCGCTGCACAGCGGCAACGTGTCCACCACGACGCCCAGCGTCGAGTCGGCGATGCCGTCGGTCACGCGGTCGGAAAGAATGCCCTCGTCGGTGAGCCTCGCGTCCCAGGAGCGCGTGATCGGATCCCGCTCGGTGTCGAGTCTCCCCCTGCCCACGAAGCGCTGGCCGTAGTACGTCGTGTCCCCGGCATCGGTGTGCGTGAAGGACTGGGGGACCCACGCGAGCGCGTCCTCGAACACCGCGCCGAAGTCCATCAGCAGCGCGGCGTGGTTGGCCTTGGCGGTCCGGTGGTTGTCCTCCCACACCCACACCTCGATGTACTCGACGCGCGACAAGTCGATGCCGGTGGGAGAGAGAGCCTGCGTGATAGAGCGCCAGCGCGTGCCGTCCCGATGCGGGCGGACCCAACTGGGCGCGCCCGTCCGCGAGTCCGCGAGGCCCAGCACCGTGTCGGGGTGCAGCATCAGCCAGAGCGCCGGCTCGGCCGGTTGCGCCTGGCCCACGACCCGGATCGTGGGGTCGATCTGCTGCGCCAGGAACTGGATTGGGTTGCCGGCCGAGTCGAGGGGCAGGCTCTGCCAGGTCAGGGCGGCGGCGGCGGCCGGATCGAATCCAGCCGCCGGGATCCCGAACGGCTCGGCGCCGCGCGCGGTCGCGGGGACGCTCCCCCAATGCCAGCCGCTCTCGGCGAGGGAGATGAACCGTCCCGCCTCGGACTCGAATTCCTCCACATAGGCCTGGCCGGCCCGGTTCGGGCTGGGACGCGACAGCGCAGCCTCCGCGGAAACGCTCAGCAGCGACGGGACGTCGGTGTGGATGCCCGGCAGCTTGTTCAGCGCCCGCGTGAGGAAGTCGGGCTGGAAATGCAGCTCCGTGCTCACGCCGCCGATGAAGCTCGAGGAGGGCTCGAGGCCGAGGGGGGGCCGGGTGAACGCGCTCTGCTCGTTCTGGAACAGCCCGGTGAGGGTGACCTGGCCGCGGGCGCCGAGGTCGTACCGTGCCGCGAGGCCATAGACCGACGTGGGCGCGACGGCAAACGCGGCGCGCTCCTCGAACTGGGCGCGCACCTGGGCCGCGCCGCCCTGGAACAGCGAGTCGGGGTTCTTGAACTGCACCTGCCCGCTGGCGTAGTCGATGGTGTAGTCCACGTCCCGCGTGAGCAGGCGGCCGCCGACGGAGATCTTCTCGCTCCCGTCACGGATCTGGAAGCTGTTGAGGGACAGCGTACTCCGGTCGGCCGACGCGGACACGTCGGCCTGGAGCCGCAGCGCGAACACCGAGGGGGGCCCCTGGCTCGTCAGGAAGGCGCGGGGGGTGCGATACAGCGAGTCGTTGCGCTCGGTGGGCGCGAGCTTGGTCGAGTCGGCGAAGGGCGCGAGGTGCGGGAACAGGACGAAGTAGTCCCGCAACGGTGCGCCCTGGCCGGGATCGCGGGTGCGCGGGAAGAGGCGGTTGTATTGGTCGAACCTGGTCGGGTCCGACTGGAGCGCGAGCCCGAGCCGCGCGAGGTAGGTCTCTCCGGTTGCGACGGTCCGCTCGCGCTGGTTCACCGTGACGACGAGCTGCACGGTCTCGCGCGTGATCTCGCCGCCGCCGACGCGGTAGGCGCTGCGGATCTCGAAGCGGAAGCTGGGCGAGCCCGCCGTCACGCCCGGCTTGGGATCGTAGACCAATCGAAGCGTGTCGACCAGGGACGTGTCGGGGTGCGCCGCGACAGGGAACGTGCCGACGCAGCGTCCCGCCCCGGCCGACGGGGAAACGCAGCCCGTCTGGCCCGCCGGGACGTACGAGACCGCGAGGTAGTCGCTCTGGTCAAGCCGCGTGGCGAGCGCGAACCAGGTGCCGCTCGGGTCCACGTAGTAGTCCTTCCCCTCCTGCAGGATCTCCCATTGGAAGGGACCGGCGCGCTGCGCGCCGCAGTCCACGGACCGGCGCGGGCTCGGGCCGCAGGCCACCGCCCGCACGCCGCCGATGTTCTGGTTGCTGTTCGAGAGTGGAGAGAGGGCCCGCACCCGATAGACGTGCAGGCTCCCCACGCGCAAGGAATCGGGGAGGCTCGGCGAGTTGATCGCGAGGACGTCCACGGCCGGGTAGCCCGGGATCAGGGCAGGATCGACCGCGAAGAAGAACCGGCCCGCTTCGTAGTCCAGGTCGCGCGCGAGGCGATCAATCGGTTGGGTCGTCGTCGCGCCCACGTCGTAGACACGATCCTTGATGACGTTCCCCCGCTGCTGGGCGTAGATCCCGGTCAGCTCGAGCGAGCCGAGCTGCGCCGCCGCCTGCACGCCGAAGTTGTTCGCGGGGATGGCCGCGGTGATGAAGCGGGAGGGCGGAGCGCGGAAGGTGACGTTCCCGGCCTCGACGCGCTTCAGGACGTCGTCCTCGAGTCCCTGATACCAGATCTTCAGGTTGTTGTTGGCGTCGAACTCCCGGCGGCTGTCGAAATCCACGTCCACGTGCAGCCGCTGGCCCACGACGCCGCCGGTGCGCACCGCGTACTGCGACACGGGACTGACCGTCGGGAATCCTCCCCGGCATCCCGAGATCGCCTGCTGCCGGTCGATCGACGTGCACGTCAGATTGCGGAACCGGTCGGCCTTGAGCTCGAAGCGAACTGAGAGATCCATGCGGAGCTCGGCGGCAGCAGCGCGCGCATGCGCCGTTCCCAGGCGGCCGCAACGACGGCGGGAGTCGAATGCGGGCCCAATCGCCCACCCGGCAGGAGCGCCGCGCTGCGCGGGGGCGCAATCGGCGCCCAATGAAAGGTGGCGACCAGCGTCGGCGGACGACCTGGAGCGGCGGTCGCGCCCGCATCCTGTCCGTGGGCCTGGGGTATGACGAGCGAGAGGGCGAGGAGTCCGGCTTCGGTGGGACGCCGCATCCCTTGTAGAGACTTGGAGTTCCGAATATAATGGCGCGACCGACCGTGCGCACCCTGACCCGGTACCTCCTGCGCCAGCATCTCGCGCCGCTCGGCTTCGCGCTGACGGCTTTGACGGGTCTGATGCTCCTCCAGCAGATCGCGAAGCAGTTCGGGAACCTGGTCGGCAAGGGGCTCCCCTGGGGCGTCATCATCGAGGTCTTCGTCCTCTCGATCCCGTTCATCGTCGCGGTGACGCTCCCGATGGCGGTGCTCGTCGCGGTGCTGCACGCGTTCACGCGGCTCGCGGCGGACAACGAGATCACCGCGCTGGCGGCGAGCGGGGTCAGCACCGGGCGGGTCGTCGCGCCGGTGCTCGTCGGCGCGACGCTCGTCGGCGCGCTGTCGCTCGCCTGGAACGACCAGGTGCTCCCGCGCACCAATCACCGCCTGCGCACCCTGCAAGTGGACATTCAGCGCAAGAAGCCCTCGTTCACGCTCAAGGAACAGGTGATCAACGAGGTCGTGCCGGAGCAGTTCTTCCTGCGGGCCACGCACATCGACCCGAACACGAACAAGCTCAAGGACGTGACGATTTACGACCTGGAAGACGCCGAGCGCCGCCGCATCATCACCGCCCGCTCGGGTCGGATGGCGTATACCCCCGGGGGTCGCGACTTGTACCTGACGCTCGAGGACGGCGACATCCGGGGAGTCAACCGCACCGACCCCACCCAATTCAACCGCACGTTCTTTCGCGTCAACCGCATCCGCGTGGCGGGCGTGCGGGATACGCTCGTGCTGACCGGGCAAGACACGTACAAGAGCGACCGCGAGATGACGATCTGCGAGATGCGCGGCCAGGTCGAGGCGGCGCGCCGAGACCAGGAGCGGGCGCAGCTGGAGGCGGGGCTCGCCGTGGAGAGCGATCTCCGCCGGCTGGCGGGGCTGGCGCCGGTGTTGACGCCGCTGCGCGCCGCGCCGCCGGACACGGCGCCGCCGGGCGTCTACTGCCGCGCGCTGCGCCGCCTGGCAGCGTTGCTCTCCCCGCGGTCGGCCGCGGCCCAGACCCCACAGACCCGTAAGCCCCATCGCGTCGCCCCCCCTCTCCTCCCTGCGCCGCCGGTCCCCCTCGCTCCCGGAGCGCAGGCGCCGCGCGTCATGCCGCTCCCCCGTCCCGTGCCGGCCATGCCGCCATCGGCGCTCGTCACGGCCGGCGCATCGATCGGTGAAGAGCAGCGGGCCCGGGCCGCGCGGCAGCGGGCGGCGGGGTACGAGGTCGAGATCCACAAGAAGTGCGCGATCGCCGCGGCGTGCATCATCTTCGCGCTCGTGGGCGCGCCGGTGGGGCTGCGGTTCCAGCGCGGCGGCGTGGGGCTGGTGATCGGTGTGAGTCTGGCGGTCTTCACCGTGTACTACATCGGCTTGATCGGCGGCGAGGAGCTGGGGGATCGCCTGCTCGTATCTCCGTTCTTCGCGATGTGGACTCCGAACCTGCTCTTCGCGGTCGTCGGGCTCGTGGGACTGTGGCGCGTCCGCAAGCCGGGAAGCTCCCCCTACGGCGCCGACTGGGGCGACGTGGGCGATGCCGTGGCGAAGTGGGTCGGGTGGCTCAACCGGCTCCGCGCCCTCCAGCGGCGCGCTCACCGGAGGGGCGCGTGAGCACGCTGGACCGTTACGTCCTGCGGGAGTGGACGAAAGTCTTCCTCTTCACTGTGCTTGGCTTCCCGTTCCTGGTGATGGTGATCGACCTGGTGGACAAGCTCGACACGTATCTGGGGCGCGGGATCGCGAAAGAGAAGGTGGCGCTCTCCTACGTGTACTTCCTCCCCGAGGCGATCTCGCTCGTACTCCCGGTCGCGGTGCTGTTCGCCGTCGTGTTCACCGTGGGCGTGCTGGGGCGATACTCGGAGCTGACCGCCGCCAAGGCGTCGGGGATCTCCTTTCACCGGGTGATGCTGCCTCTGGTTGGAGCCTCGCTCGCCGCGGCAGTGCTGGACCTCGGGCTCACCGAGCTGTCTCCGGTCACCTCGATCCGGCGGGCCGAGCTCCTCGGGGAGCGGCAGGTCCGCTCGACGCCGTCGCGCTACAACTTCGTCTACCGCGCGGACGGGGGCTGGGTGTACGCGATCCGGTCGCTCGAGATCGCGACGCGTGAGATGCGCGACCTGATCCTGGAGCGCGAGGGGAGCGGGCCCGAGTACCCGACGATCGTGATCGCAGCGCAGCGGGCGAGTTACGACAGCTCGCAGCGGTCGCGCAGCTGGACCCTCACCAAGGGCAGCGTCCGCTATCTGCTGGAGCCGGGCTGGGAGGCGGCGTTCACGTTCGACGGGTTCCGGACCCGCGCGCTCACCGAGACGCCGGCCGAGCTCCTCGCCGAGCCCAAGGCGCCCGAGGAGATGCGCTATGCCGAGCTGGGGCGCTACATCGACGCGCTGGCGCGGTCGGGGTCCGACACGAAGAAGCTGCGCGTGGATCGCGCCCTCAAGCTCTCGGTTCCCTGCGCCTGCATCATCATCGCGCTGTTCGGCGCGCCGCTCGCCATCTCCACGCCGCGGAGCGGCCTCGCCTGGGGCGTCGCCGTGTGTCTCGCCACCACGTTCGTGGATCTCCTCATGTTCCAGCTTTCGAAGGCAGTGGGCGCCGGAGGCGTGCTCCCGCCGACGCTCGCGGCATGGGTGCCGAACCTGCTGTTCGGGGCCGCAGGGGTCTGGCTCGTAGGGAAGGTGAGAACGTAAGGGCGGCAGGGGCCCTTGCCGCCTTTTGCCGCCCCTACCGGTACCGCAGCCAGAGGTAATACGCGGGGATCCCGCTCAGGATGATCCCGATGTCGAGCGCGAATGCGGCGGTCTCGGACACGAGATAGTTCCCGAGCAGCAGCACGGCGCCGAACAGGAACACGAGCGGTACGACGGGGAATCCCCAGGTGCGGTAGGGACGCTCGAGCTCCGGGCGCTTGCGCCGCAGGACGAAGACGCCGGCGACCGCGAGCGCGTAGAACGGCCAGATGCCGATGATGAACTGGTCGGCGAGCTGCGTGAAGGTCCGGATGAGGATGAAGATCACGCCCATCGCCGCCATGAGGGTCACCGCGCCCGTCGGCGCCGACGTGCGGGGGTCCACGCGCGCGATCGGCCTCGGCAAGAGGCCGTCGCCTGCCGCCGCGAAGAAGATCCGCGGCGCCGTCATCATCGATCCGTTCAACGTCCCGAAAGTGCTCACCGCGATCGCCGCCGATACGACCACCACGCCCGCGGGCCCGATGATCAGGCGCGCCACGTCCGCCGCCACCAGCTCCGCCTGCTTCATCGCCTCAATCGGGATCAGATACAGGTAGACGAGGTTGGCGCCGAGGTACAGCACGACGACGGTCGCGGTGCCGATGAACAGCGCCCGCGGCAGGGTGCGCTGGGGATCGCGTACCTCACCCCCCACGAACGCGAGGTCCGCCCAGCCGTCGTAGGCCCAGAGGATGGCCACCATCGCGAGCAGGAAAGGAGAGAGGCCGACGGCGGCCCGCTGGGCGAACACGCCTCCGCCGGAGACCGCCGGGGGGCTCCCCAGCGCGAACCCCAACACCACGAGCAACGCCAGTGCGCCGACCTTGAACGCCGTGCTCAGGTTCTGGAGAATCGCCCCACGGTGGACGCCGAAGTAATTCACCACCGCCACGACGACGATGTACAGCGCCCCGAGAAGCTGTTCCGCCCGGATCTCCACCGGCCCGACGCCGACGACCACGGCGCCGGGATCGAAGCCGAGCGTGCGGAGCGTGTAGGCCGATGCGGTGATGCCGATGGCGCCGAACGCGCCGGGCCGGATCACCCACAGCTCCGCCCAAACGAAGAGGAAAGCTGGAAGGGGTCCGAACGCCTCGCGCACGAAGACGTACACGCCGCCCGAGCGCGGGAACGCGGCGGCAAGCTCGGAGTAGGTGAGCGCACCGCAGAGCACCGCGACGCCGCCCACGACCCAGGCGAGGAGGAACAGCGGCACATCGTCGATCCGCTGCGCGACGCCGGCCGGCGTGCGGAAGATCCCACTCCCGATCGTCGAGCCGACGAGCACGGCCACGGCGCTCCACAGGCCGAGCCGGCGCGAGAGCCGCTCGCCCCAGCGATCGGGAACGGTCGGTGCGGGTGTTGACACGAGGCGCGAATATATAGGTTCGCGGCTGTGCCCGTTCACGGGCCGTGGCCGAGCCGCAGCTTACCCGCGCGTATAGATTCCGGCGACATGTCTCCCCGCTTCACGCGGCTCGCCTGGCTCACCGCGGTCTGCACGTATCTCCTCATCGTCCTCGGCGCCATCGTCCGCATCACGGGCTCGGGAATGGGGTGCGGGGACCACTGGCCGCTCTGCAACGGAGGACTGTTCCCGTCGCTCGGCAACCTCGGAATGCTGATCGAATGGAGCCACCGGCTCGTCGCGGCGCTTTTGTCGGTTCTCGTCGTCGCGCTCGCTGGGTACGCGTGGTGGCTGAGGCGGGAAACCGCCCTCGACCGCCCAGGCTTGGCAGCTTACGCGGCGCTGGGGCTGCTCGCGTTGCAGGTGGCGCTGGGGGCGGTCACCGTGAAGCTCGCACTCCCCGCGTGGACCGTGATCCTGCACCTCGGGACCGCGATGCTGTTGCTCGCGACGCTGATCGTCGCCGCGAGGGGACCCCGGCTGATCCCGGGATCCCCGCGCTTGCGCGCGGGGTCAGTGCGCGCGGGGTTAGTGGCTCTCGTCTTGGGTTTCGTCACCGTGCTCCTCGGCGCGCTGACCGCCAACCTGGGTGCCGCGACCGCGTGCCTCGGCTTCCCCCTATGTAACGGACACCTGCTCCCCGACGGCAACTCCCTGCGGCTGGTCCAGTGGATTCACCGGTTGCTCGCGTACACGCTGTT
>WNGG01059049.1_pt1 | contig 12042 bp, 10 predicted proteins | sample 5400661 | NCBI WGS metagenome assembly WNGG01 (sample SAMN13153372, study PRJNA577476) | soil metagenome | isolation source: 100 cm soil or saprolite under Garry oak tree replicate 1 | place: USA:California | collected 2016-06-15 | reverse complement strand
CGAATTCCGCGGCTTCTTTGAAGCCAAAATCTGGAGCATCAAAAGGCGTGTTATAAGCAAAGGCTTTGAAGTCGTAGTGAATTAGTAAATAGACTTCGTCGAGACCAACCTTCTTCTTTAAGTCTTTGTACCGCTCGTCGTTCTTGTGAGCAGAAAGGGAACTGCCTAGCGTCTCCAACATCTCGTTGGGAGAATAGGCGCCACCTGGAGAAGGAAAACGTATCCAGCGGATCTTGAAGCGGCTTTTGCGGGCGGGGTGGAATCGAACGCCGTTCAAGTATTTTTCAAGAATCGGGAAATTAGTAAAGTCGTGAACATTCTCGGAGAGTTCTTGATCCCAATCGGGCTTTTGCGACCAGTTATTATCGACCTGGTCTATGAGCGTGAATATCTGTTCCCGGAAATCTGCGGCATCGGCTGAGTCAAATCTCGCCTCCTTTGCAGAGAGCCAGATGTAGCCAATGTGCTTAGTTTCGTTCGACGGCTGGTCGCCAATCGCTTTCAGGACGTTGTCTCGTATTCTTTCCTGTTTGCGGGCCTCTGATATCTGCTCGCGGTTAACCCAACCTTTGAGTTCAAGGCCGATTCTCTTTCCGGAAGTCGCAACTGCGATGATATCCGGACGTTTGTCAAACGGTTTTGCTGGTGGTTCAATCCCACGTTTGCCATACCATTCATTAACAACATCCCACTCTTCGATCGGCTCGTCAGCAAAGTCAGCACACACTCTTAGAAATGACTCAAAAATTAGTTTCTCATTCTCCGTCATCTTAGCCGGAACGGTTTGTAGTCTTTTGACGATCTCGATTTTTTCTTCCAAAGGCAGTTTTGCGAGCCGCCGACGGCGTTCCTCTTTGGCGCGGAAAATGTCGTCAATCGTTATTTTGTTTGGATCGAACTGTTGCCTGCTCATCACTCTTCAAAATCGTAACGCGACGAAAACTCTTTCCATTTCTCGGCCAATCCATGGCGACGGACTATGTCGCGAAACAATGCCATATCCATTTGCTCTGACTTCAACAAGGCTGCCACTCGCGTAAGATCCTTAAGCCTGCCTGAACGAAGTAACTCGGCGGCGAGATGTTCCGCAGAAAAGATCGATGTGTACACTCCCGCAAACGCGACGCGGTCGGCCCTCGCCACTGCTTCTTCCTGGCCCTAACTCTTCAAGATACGAGTAAATCCGTCCAAACGATATCAAGCCCCCTTCGCTAACAACAACGGGTGACAGAAAAACATCAATGTCGTCCGTTAGGTACGGTTCCAGATAACGGATTGCAGCTATCCCTCCGCCGATAGCAAACCGCTCGATGACGCCATCGGCTTGCATGCGATTTAGTATTTCGATGACCTTCTCCACTTTTATCCTTGCTTCCGGCGAGCTTTCGATCTAAGTATTAGCGAAGTCAAGTTTATCATCCATCGAAGGGTACCGGTAATTCTCTCGTGAGTTCGTGGACGGCCAATCATGCTAACGAATCGATCATGTAAGAAGCTGCTCGGCGGGCTCGCCATCATCGCTTCAGGCGGCGTGGTCTGGGCCCAATACATCTCTGCCGACACGTACACGCGTTACGAATTACTGGCGCCGGAGACTCATCAATTCAAGATTTATTACGAAGTGACGGAGACGCGCGCGGGCGCGCGATTTCATTTCAATCAGATTCGCGAAGGCAGCGAAGCGTCCGATGAATCGGTGATCGATGTGGCGACGGGCAAGCCTTTGAAGTTTGAAGTCGTCAGCGGAACGCAGGCGAAGGCCGATTCGCCCGCTGAGAACTTTAGTCCGACGGCCAAATACATCAAAGTGTACCTGACGCATCCGATTCCCGAGCGCGGCGAGTATCGTCTGGCAATAATCAAAACCTACAAAGACGACAAGAGCTATTACAGTGAAGGCGATCAAATCGTCTTCAAACGCCCATTGTCGATCCCGCGCAACAGTGTGGTGTTGCCGCTGGGCTATGAAATAGTTTCGTGTTCAGTAGCAACGCAAGTGCTGAGGGAAGCGGATGGCCGTTTGAAACTGGCGTTCGTGAATGCCGGCAGCGGTGGATCGTTGGAGGTCGCGATTAGAGCAAAGAAACTGAAGTCAGTACCACCCGCGGTAGTGGGTGGGTCCAGCCTTTTGGAGGTTGAACGGTGAGATTATTGCGCGCGATTCTAATCGTGCTTTTCTGCCTTAGCACCCGCCCGCTAACGCAGGCGGTAGTGACAAGCGTCGCCGCGCAGAATCAGAACCCCTCCATCACTGAGCGCGCTTATCAGGATCGCGAGATTCTCTACGAGCTTCAGTCGCCTGAGTCGCACGCTTTTCGCATCACTCACGACTACACCGTCCGCAAGGTGGGCGAGAAATATTATTTCAATGTCGTTCGCGCCGGCAGTCATGTCACCAATCCTGACAGCGTCGATCTCGATACTGGTGAAAAACTGAAATGGGAGATCATCAGCGGTAAGCAAGCGACCGAGCGCAAGCTTCCCGTCGGCGAGACAATAAAGGATGACAGCGAGATCGTCGTTACTTATCTGAGTCGCTCGCTCGCGCCCGGAACGACCAACAGAATTCGTTTAATGGAGACGTACGCCGATCCGAAGAGTTACTACATGGACGGCGAGGAGTTGGTTTGGGATCGCAGCTTCGGAAGGCTTCGCAACACGGTCGTACTGCCGCTTGGCTGGTACCTGACAACTCTGTCTTCGCCGGCAACCATTCAGACCTTGGCGGATGGACGCGTTTCGATCTATGTGGTGAACCCGCGACCCGACGACATTCGCGTATACTTCCGCGCGCGCCGGCGAGCGGGGCAGTAGCCCGACCGTAAGGGAGGGCGCTAGATCAGCACTTGAAGATGATCAGACACCGAAACCTTACGCTCTTAGTTCTCGCGTCCTGCGTTTGCTTTACTCTATTTCCGGCTCTGCCGGTTCATTCGCAGAAACAGAAAGACGCGCCCTATTATCCGGTAGCCGGAGAAACCTGGCTGCGACGCAAGCCGGAAGAAGTCGGCATGGACAGTGCGCTGCTCGATCAGGCGTTGGCTTACGCGAAGACGCAGGCGAGCACAATCCCGTCGGATTTTTCGACGCAAGTCGAGACTTTTGGCCGCGTGCTCGGCCCGCTGCCAAAGATGCGCGGCGACACGAACGGGATCATCATTCGGCATGGTTACATCGTCGCCGAATGGGGCGACACGAACCGTATCGATCCGACTTACAGCGTCGCCAAGAGTTTTCTCTCCACGCTCTGCGGGCTGGCTATCGATCGCGGAATGATCAAGAGCGTTCATGATCCGATGAAGCAATACGCGACCGATGATGGTTACACTTCTCCGCACAACGCGAAGATCACCTGGGAAAACCACTTGCAGCAAACCAGCGAGTGGGAAGGATCGATGTTCGGAAAGAACAGCGACTTTGTCGGCGTTGAAGAATTCGGCCGCGGCCAGCGGCAGCCGCGCATGATCAAAGAGCCAGGCACGTTTTGGGAATACAACGACGTGCGCATCAATCGCATGTCGCTGACACTTCTCGAAGTCTGGCAAAAGCCGCTGCCGCTGGTTCTGAAGAATGAAATCATGGATCGCATCGGCGCTTCGAACACCTGGCAGTATCACGGCTACTTCAATTCTCAGGTCCGGATCAAAGGCAAGATGGTTGAGTCAGTCAGCGGCGGCACGCGCTGGGGCGGCGGTCTTTGGATAAATACGCGCGACATGGCGCGCTTTGGCTATCTGTTCCTCCGCCGCGGAAATTGGAAAGGCAACCAAATCATTTCCGAGAACTGGATCAAAATGGCGACCACGCCGACAACGATTGGGCAGGACTACGGATTTCTTTGGTGGCTCAACACGCAGGGGAAACAATATCCCGACGCCCCGCGTAATAGCTTTTCCGCGCTTGGGGCCGGCTCAAACACGATCTGGATCGATCCCGAACATGATCTCGTGGTCGTCTGGCGCTGGCATCGCGACCGCAGCGCCAATGAGTTTTTCAAAAAGATTCTTGCCGCAGTGGTGGAAAAACGGTAGCAAACTGTTATTCAGTCACAACATAGCCCGCGCTATAAGCTGGATTCGCGAGCAGCGCGACGATGAACATAAGGAGACCAAATTCAAATGCGCCCCAGTACTGTCGTTAGCCGTACGCTTAACCTTATCTGCGTCTGCTTGATCTTGTCAGCACTGCCACTGATCGTAATCGCCCAGGACGACGATAAAGCGCAACCGCAGGCGACCCCAGCTCAGCGTCCTTCACCTGAAGCGGCCAAACCTGACGCCGCGAAAAGACCCGAGCAAGCATCCGAAGATGAAAGCAAGCCGCGCGACCCGATGTCGACGCCGACTTTCAACGGATTGAAGTTTCGCTCGATTGGTCCGGCATTCACCTCGGGCCGCGTCATTGGCTTCGCGGTTGAGCCGAATAACCCTTCGCATTTTTTCGTCGCCTCCGCCTCGGGTGGCGTTTGGAAAACAGTGAATGATGGAACGACGTGGATTCCGGTCTTTGATCGCGAAGGTTCGTATTCCATCGGCGCAATTGCGCTCGATCCGAAAAATCCTTTGACGGTTTGGGTCGGCACCGGAGAGAACAACAGCCAGCGTAGCGTCTCGTATGGCAGCGGTCTCTATCGTTCGGATGATGGCGGCAAGACCTGGAAGAACGTGGGACTGAAAACGTCAGAACATATCGGTCGCATCGCGATCGAAATCCCGAAACGATTTACGCCGCGTCGTATCAACGTCGCCGTCACATGTTTACCTTAATCGACGGTGGTCCCGAAAGTGCGATCTACAAATCAACCGACGCCGGCGCGACCTGGAATAAAGTGCGCGCCGGATTGCCGACTACTGAAATGGGCCGCATCGGTCTGGCAATTTCTCAGGTCGATTCAAATGTAATTTACGCCACGATTGAAGCCGCGGATCGAAAGGGCGGCATCTTTCGCTCGAACGATCGCGGCGGAAGCTGGGAAAAACGAAACGAATTCGACGCGGGCGCGATGTACTACGCGCGCATCGTTGCCGATCCGAAGGACGTCGATCGCATCTATGTGATGAATGTTTTCTTAATGGTTTCCGATGACGGGGGCAGGACGCTGCGCCGGCTCGGTGAAAAATCGAAGCACGTCGATAACCATGAAATCTGGATCGATCCCAACAATACGGATCATTACCTGGTTGGCTGTGACGGTGGCGTCTACGAAAGCCATGATCGCGGCGCGAACTGGGATTTCAAACGGAACTTGCCGGTGACGCAGCTTTACGACGTGACGACCGATAACGCAGCGCCGTTTTACAACGTCTTTGGCGGCGCGCAAGACAATTTCGCTTTCGGCGGTCCGTCGCGCACGCATAACGCGTCGGGCATCGTCAACAGCGACTGGTGGGTTACGCAGGGCGGAGACGGTTTTCGCACTCAAGTTGATCCCGAAGATCCGAATACCATCTATGCCGAACTCCAGAATGGCAACCTGGTTCGGGATGACAAGCGCACGGGCGAACGCCTGGGAATTCAACCGGAGATTGGCCGCAATGAAGATCCTTTGCGATGGAATTGGGACTCGCCTTTCATCATCAGTCCGCATTCGCACACGCGCATCTATTTCGCTGCCGACAAGCTTTTTCGCAGCGACGATCGCGGCGACAGTTGGCAAGTCATCAGCGGCCAGCTTTCGCGCGGGCTCGATCGTGACAAGCTGCCGGTAATGGGCAAAGTCTGGAGCATGGACGCCGTCGCGAAGAATCAATCCACCGCTTTCTTTGGCAATGCCTCTGCGCTTGCCGAATCGCCAAAGAAGGAAGGATTGATCTACGTCGGTACTGACGATGGTTTGATTCAAATAACCGAAGATGGCGGCAAGAACTGGCGGAAAGTTGACAAACTTCCTGACGTGCCTGAGATGGCTTACGTCAGCCGCATCGTGGCTTCGAACGCGGACGCGAATATGGTTTACGTTGCGATCGAAAATCATCAGAACGCAGACTTCAAACCTTATCTTTTCAAGAGCACCGACGCAGGCCGCACCTGGGCTTCCATCAAAGCTAATCTCCCCGCGAATCATCCGGTGTGGGCGATTGCCGAAGATCATGTCAATCCGAATCTGCTTTTCGTGGGCACTGAGTTTGGCCTCTTCTTTTCCATCGACACCGGACAAAAATGGATTCAGCTCAAGGGCGGGCTGCCGACGATTCAAGTGCGCGACATTGACATTCAGCGACGCGAGAACGATCTCGTTTTGGGAACATTTGGCCGCGGCTTCTACATTCTGGATAACTACACGCCGCTCCGTTTGCTGAAACCGGAGATGTTGAAACAGGACGCGCTGCTGTTTCCCGTCAAAGACGCTCTGATGTACATCCAGGCGCAACCCATCGGCGGCCGTGGCAAGAGTTTTCAGGGTGAATCATTTTTCACGGCTGAGAATCCGCCCTTCGGCGCGACCTTCACCTACTATTTGAAAGAAGAGTTGAAGACCAAAAAAGCGAAGCGTCAAGAAGCTGAGAAAGATGCGCAGAAGAAAAACGCCGCGATTAATTTGCCCAGCCGGGCCGAGCTTCGCGCCGAAGAAGAAGAGGAAGCGCCCGCAATCATTTTCACGGTCGCTGATTCTTCCGGCCGAGTAGTGCGTCGTTTGACGGGACCGATTACTGCCGGCATGCAACGCGTCGCGTGGGATCTTCGCTATGCACCGCCGTCTCTGCCGCCGCCGCCAAATCCGGAAGCTGAAGATCCTTTCAACGAAGGACCAGCGGGTCCGCTGGTTATGCCTGGGACTTACAAAGTCTCCTTGGCCAGGAGAGTCGACGGCGTGATGACTCCTCTCGGTCAGCCACAGGATTTCCAGATCGTCGTCGAAGGTCAGGAACGAATGACGCCTGCCGATCGAATTGCGCTGGTCGAGTTCCAACAGAAAGTCGCACGCCTCCAGCGAGCCATGCAAGGCGCGCTTGAAGCTGCCAATGCGCTCACGCCGCGCTTCGTAGCGATCCGGCGCGCGTTGCTGGAAACGCCAAACGCGCCGGAAAAATTACTTGACGATGCATCAGCTTTGGAGAAGCGCAAGAATGAGATCCTGCGCGCCTTGCGCGGCGATCAGGCTCTGCGACAGCGCAATATGAATCTGCCGCCATCGATCAGCGAACGCGTCGGCAGCATCGTCGGCTCGCAACGCATGTCCACATCTCGACCGACGCAAACGCAGATAAATCAATACGCCGCCGCGGCCCAGGAATTCGAGACGACTCTCAATCAACTGCGCCAGTTGGTCGAAGTCGATCTTCAGAAATTGGAGAAACAGATGGAAATCGCCGGCGCCCCCTGGACGCCGGGACGAATTCCTGAATGGAAGGATCAGTAGTTCTCTCATTCGCTGATTAATCTGGCGTAATGCGGTCGCCTCTTAGTCGACCAGACAAGTCGGGCGCCAACTGGTTTCCCGAAGGGTCGCTGAACTGAAAGGTGAAAGTGCCCGTGAAGCTGCGGCCGCCCCGATCAAGAGTGATTAGTTCCAGGATTGTCACCCGGCCGATCACAAACGTATTGGTCGGATCGAAGAGCCAGGCCGGGTGCTTGAGCTTGAGTGTCCGCGGTCCGCTGTTTTCATAAACGCCCAGACACACGTTGCCTGTGGCTGGTGGTGAAGTGTCGTTCAGAATCTCAGTCCCGTCGATATGGTATTGGTCGAACCCTTCATCGACCACCTGGTTGTCGGCAATGAACTTCACGTCCCAAAGACCGACGATTGTCGGGCTGTCCGCGACCTCGTCATCTCCTACGCGCGGCTTAACCGTCATTGCCGGTAGCGCATTCGCCGCATTGGCGAAGACAGGCTGGTTATGCTTTAGCGAAACTCCGCATTGAGCGTTTGCGCGCGACGCGAATGTCCCGCAAAGCCCAATGACCAAGCCGAATATCGCAATTAACTTTGTTGATTTCATCGTAGTTTCCTCTCAGTGCCGGTCAGGACCGGCGGGTTTGTAAGACTAGAAAGTCACAGGTTAAGACCGTGTGTCGATTGTATTTTCCGCAGCAATCCGAAGTCATCGGTTAGGCTGGAGCTGATCATTAGAATCGCGTCAGCCTATGGCGCTCTGCCACTCGTTTAACTGCCCTCATTTACTAGCGCGACATTTCGGGCGAGAACGTCTCAAAAAACTCCCGCAAGGAAAATTGACTTGTTATTAGCGTCAGCATATTCTCGCGAACGTATCCGCATCGACGCACCAAGCATATGAGCCAGTCTGTAAGCCCACGCGACATAACCCAGATGCTAAAGGAATGGAGCGACGGCAAGGATGCGATACTCGACCAGCTTCGCTGCAGACCACCGCGCTGATTCATGAGGCGTACCTGAAATTGGTTGGCCAAAGGAATGTCAAGTGGGAAAGCCGCACGCATTTCTTCGCCATCGCTTCGCAAGCGATGCGGCGCGTTCTGGTGGACTATGCCCGAGCGCGAAAGCGAGCCAAGCGCGGTGGCGATGACATACGACTTTCTTTGGCGGCAGCCGAGCAGATCGCGAGCAATCAAAAACCGGTCGATCTGATTGCGCTCGATGAAGCTTTGACGCGGTTGGCGGCCATTGATGAACAACAGTCGCGCGTTGTCGAGTTGCGATACTTCAGCGGCTTGAGTTTGGAAGAGACGGCAATGATTCTGAACATTTCGCGCGCGACCGCCGCGCGCGAATGGAACATGGCCAGGGCCTGGCTGCATCGCGAACTAACCAAATAGAGCCACGGATGATTCCCGATCGTTGGCAGGAAATCAAGCGAATGTTCGACGCTGCGTTGGAGCGCGCGCCCGGCGAGCGGCTGAGCTATCTTGTCGACGCTTGCGACGATGATGAGGACCTGCGCCGCGAAGTCGAATCGCTGCTGGCTTCTTTCGACGAGTCTCGGAGCTTCATGGAGCAGCCGGGAGTCGGCGAAGTAGCCGACGTGATCTTGGAAACTCGGCCGCAATTATGTGCCGGCGATCACGTCGGTCACTATCGGATAACGCAACCGATCGGCGCTGGCGGCATGGGCGAGGTTTACCTGGCCCATGATTTGGAGCTTGAACGCGACGTCGCTTTGAAAATTCTTGCCGCCGACGTCGCCGCCGATCAACAGAGGATGCAGCGCTTCATCCAGGAAGCAAAGAGCGCTTCCGCCTTAAATCATCCCAACATCATTACCATCTATGAGGTGGGACTGGCGGATGGCCGCCGCTTTATCGCCACCGAATTCATCAAAGGCGAGACGTTGCGCCAACGCCTGCGGCGCGAGCGGCTATCTCTGCGCGAATGTTTCGAGGTTGCTGTGCAACTGGCCCGCGCGCTCTCAGCGGCGCATGAAGCAAAAGTAGTTCACCGCGACATCAAGCCCGAAAACATCATGCTGCGGCCTGATGGTTTGGTAAAGGTGTTGGATTTTGGCCTCGCGAAGCTGACCGAGAAAACACCCAACCTCCGAGCGCTTGATTTGAACGCCGCCACGCGAGTCCAAATCAAGACGGCGCCGGGCATGGTGATGGGCACGGCTAACTACATGTCGCCGGAGCAAGCGCGCGGCAAAGAGGTTGATCTTCGGACGGACATCTGGAGTTTCGGCGTGGTGCTTTACGAGATGTTAACGGATCGCCTGCCTTTCACTGGCGAGACGCCGACCGATGTCCTGGCGGCACTCTTAAAGGATGAGCCGGCGCCACTCGCCACGCAGGCGCCTGATGCCCCGGCTGAGTTGCAACGCATAACCCACAAGGCTCTCAGGAAAGAACCCGACGAACGTTATCAGAACGTCAAAGATCTGCTATTCGACCTACAGACTTTGCAACGCGAGTTGGATCTCGCTGCGGAGCTGGAACGATCGATGCCCAGCCGGTTGAGAGATGTCGCGGCCGCGGCGCAATCTTCACCACCTGCGACAATGATTGACACGGCGCGCACCGCTTCCGGTGCAGAAAACATCGTCCCGAAAACCCGGCGCTACCAGCGAAATGTTCTACTGGCTCTGGTAGCACTTGCCTTGACCGTGGTCATTTTTTCCTCTTTCTTCCTACTCAAACGGAAGACGTCTGCTCTGACCGAGCAAGATACAATTCTGCTGGCGGACTTCGATAACAAAACGGGTGACGCGGTGTTTGACGACACGCTGAAGCAAGGTTTGGCGGCGCAGTTGCAGCAGTCGCCTTTCTTGAATCTCCTGCCTGATGCGAGGGCGCGCCAGACATTGCGACTAATGAATCGTCCCCCGGGTGAACGAATGACGCGTGACGTGGCGCGCGAGGTTTGTCAGCGCCAGGAACTCAAAGCGCTGGTTGCCGGGACCATCGCAAAGTTCGATCGCAATTACTCGCTGGCTCTCGAAGCGGTCAACTGTCAAACAGGCGACACTATTGCCCTCACGCAGGCGCAGGCCGACGGCAAAGATCAGGTTCTGTCGGCGCTCTCTCACGCCGCGGCTGATCTGCGTGAGAAGCTGGGCGAGTCTTTGACTTCGATTAAAAAGTTCGACGTGCCGATCGATCAATTAACCACCGGCTCTTTGGACGCACTCAAGGCTTATTCGCTCGCGTTCGATCGTTCCAACAAGGGCAAGTACTTTGAATCGGTACCACTGTTCCGGCACGCTACCGAACTCGATCCCAATTTTGCTTATGCGTACGCGCTGCTCGCCGGGAATTACATCATCCTCAACCAACCGCGCCACGCAGCGGAGAATGCGGCCAGAGCGTTCGCTTTGAAAGATCGGTTAAGCGAAAGAGAGAAGCTGTACATAACCAACTATTACAACGTCGCGGTTACCGGTGAACTGGACAAGTCGGTCGAAGGCCTTAAGGTCTATAAGCGAACTTACCCGGGAGACTTTAGGCCTCCCGGAAATCTCTCTTTGACCTATTCGCTGTTGGGCCAATTTGAGAAAAGCGAAGCCGAAGCGCGCGAGTCGGTGCGCCTGAACCCGAATATTTCCGCCTGGCACGTGACTCTGGGAACAGCTCTCATACGCCTTGATCGCTTCGGTGAGGCCAAAGAAACTTTCGAGCGATCACTTCAGATGAACCTCGACGATGCTCGCATACATTCCGGGCTGTACCAGATCGCGTTTATCGATCATGACGCTACGGCGATGCAACAACAGCTTGATTGGGCGCGCGGCCTGCCTGAAGAATATTTCGCGGCTGACCTGCAAACCTCCACCGCAGCATACTTGGGACAATGGCGGCAGGCGCAGGATTTTGCGCGACGCGCCATCGAGCTGGCCACGCGGGTTGACGTGAAAGAAGTGGCCGCGCGGTATGCGGCAGAGCAAGCATTGCGAGCGGCGGCGTTCGGCAGATGCGATCAGGTCAAGACTTATGTGGCGCAATCACTCGCGCTCGAGCGCAATCAAGTAACCCTCGCGCGCGCGGCGTTAAGCCAGGCGCTGTGCAGCTACCAGACTCAATCGTTGATCGACGAACTTACTAAGCAACACGAGGGCGACACGATCGTCAACGGGCTCTGGCTGCCCGTAATTCGTGCGGCGATCGAATTCAATCACGGCAACGCGGCAAAGGCAGTTGAGTTGCTGGAAAGCGCGCGCGCTTACGAGCCGGCGGCGGAATTCTGGACTAATCATTTGCGCGGCGAGGCTTACCTGAAACTCGGGCACGGCGCGGAAGCCGCAGCCGAGTTCCAACATATTCTCGAGCACCGCGGCGAAGCTCCACTGTCGGTCTTGTTTCCGTTTGCGAATCTCGGCTTGGCCCGCGCGGCCCAACAAAGAGGCGATGTTTCTCAGGCACGCAAGGCTTACGAAGATTTTCTTGCGCTCTGGAAAGACGCAGACCCGGATCTTCCGGCCGTTCAAATTGCCAAAGCAGAGTCTGCAAAGTTGCGCTAAGAGTTAATACTGATGGTCGCAAAGCCTGGGGGAGACGGATGGGATTTGAATATTAACTACGATGGTCTTGCCAGCCTGCCGAAACTCTCAGTTAACTTACAAATGATTCGGTCATTCAAGGATAAAGGCTTGCGTGGGCATTTTGGGCGGTAAAATTAAGCAAGAACTGGGTCTA
>WNGG01007549.1_pt1 | contig 12043 bp, 13 predicted proteins | sample 5400661 | NCBI WGS metagenome assembly WNGG01 (sample SAMN13153372, study PRJNA577476) | soil metagenome | isolation source: 100 cm soil or saprolite under Garry oak tree replicate 1 | place: USA:California | collected 2016-06-15 | reverse complement strand
ACATCACGGATTGGCGCTGGGTGAAGTGTTTGTCGATTGGAAGGATTCTGCCGGCTATGCCTTTGCTGCCCTGATGGATGCTCTTTGTGGTGGTGAGGTAACTACGGTGGTGGTTCCGTCTGTGCGTCATCTTGCCCATATGGAAGGCGTCAGCGTTGCGCTGAAAGAATATATCGAAAACCAAAGCGGTGCGCGCATCCTTATCGCCACAGCTGCAATCACCGATTGCGTGAAAGAGAGGTAACGGGGGAGTGCCGGGTGAAAGCGATAGGGAGAGAGCTGGAATGAAACCTGCGCCATACGGCCAGCGCAGTCGCGTTCATTGCGTAAACGGCCAGCTAATGCGGAGCCTTGCCGGGAAGCTGGAAAGTCGCGGGCTTGATGCCCGGATAGTGACCTACTCCGGCGACGCGCACGAAGACGATGAGGACGTTGAGGTGGTTGTCGTCACTAACCCTGCCGCCCCGGAGCGTGGCGAGTTCCGCGTGGGTGATGACGGCGGCGTGACATGGGAGCACCGAGGAAAGCTCGACGAGGCCGGCGCCAGCAGAATCCTGGACACGATCACGAACGCACTGAGGGGAGCCGTCATACGGGCGAGGCAGGGGCCGCCGTCGTGAATTCGTTACCAGACCGTCCGCAGCCCAGGAAGCCGGACGAGGCCGTTTCCTACCTTGAACTGGTCACGCTGCCCAGCGCCCCATTCTGGGCGCGGCGCCAGACCCGTGCCGCGCTGCGGTCATGGCGGATATGGGCCGAGACCGTTGAGACCGCCGAGCTCCTGGTGTCCGAGCTGGTCACCAATGCGGTGAAATTCACCGGGTCAGAGCCAGCGCAGCCGGGACATGCCGAACTAGAAGGCGCCGAGCGAATCTCTCTGATTCTGCGGTATCTCACCGGCCAGCTGATCATCGAGGTATCTGATCCGGACCCAAATCCGCCGGTACTCGCTGAGGCAGGCGACGACGCCGAAGGCGGGCGCGGCCTGATGCTGGTGCAGGCGCTCAGCAAGGAATGGAACTACTATCTCCCGCCGTCCGGCGGAAAGGTCGTGTACTGCGTGCTCGGCACGTAACCACACGGCGGGCTGGCAGCGCGGCGGGCGGTGGCCCGGCGAATCCACGCGGCCCAGGTGATGACCAGCAGCCCGGCGCCGTAGCCGACGCCGGCGGCGAGCCGCGGCCAGGGAGTGAGCGGCGGGCCGGCCGCGGAGTCAAGTAGCTGCCCGGCGGCGTGGAAGGGCAGCGCCTTGGAAATGACCGTGCCGGGCCCGGCTGTCACCTGGATCCCGACGATGCCGATCAGCACCAGGACGGCTTCGAGCTCGCGGGGCAGCAGAGCGCCGAGGGCCAGGCCGAGCGGTACCGCCACCGCGCCGGTGAGGATGACGCCGGCGAACACCTCGCCGGGGTGGGCGGGCCTGCTGCCCGCGATCATTACGGCCGAGGTGACGGCCGAGATGCCGAGGCTGGCCAGTTCGAGGATGAGCAGCCGCCCGAGGACCAGGACGGCCGGCTGGTAGCCGGCCAGGGCCAGTCGCTGGTCGGTGGCGCGGGCCGGGAGCATGGAGAAGATGCCCGCGCCGCCGGCGGAGAACGCCGAAAGGACGCCGGCGGTGGTGATTGCGTGCGGGGAGTGCCGGTACAGGGCGCCGTAGAACGCCAGCGGCAGCAGCGCAAGCAGCAACAGGGCGGCGCGGCGGCGGGCCAGGATCCGCGCGTGCGCTGCGGCGACCGCGAGCAGGCGGGTGCCCACCTCAGTCGCCTTCCTGCGGCGCGGGCAATTCGATGACCTGGTCGACCCGGCGCAGCTCGGTCAGCAGGTGCGTCACGACCACGACGGCCTTGCCCTCGGCGCGCCAGGCGCCGACGTGGCGCCAGAAGTCCAGGTAGGAGCCGTGGTCGAAGCCCTGGTAGGGCTCATCAAGCAGCAGCAGCCGGGGCTGGCCGAGCAGGGCGAGGGCCAGGCTGAGCTTCTGGCGTGCCCCGCCGGACAGGTCACGCGCGAGCGTACGGGCCGCGGGCACGCCGAAGGAGGCGAGCAGCTCGCGGCCGGCCGCCGCTGTCTCGCCGCGGCGGGGCCACCCGGCGGCGAACAGCGCGACATGCTCCCCGGCAGTGAGCAAGTCGAGCAGGGCGGGCTCCTGCGGGCAGTAGCCAACAGCCGCGCCGCGGCGAACGCTTCCCCGGTCCGGCGTTTCCAGCCCGGTGCAGATACGGAGCAGGGTGGTCTTGCCCGCGCCGTTCGCGCCGGTGACTGCGACCACCTCGCCGGGACGAACCTCCAAGCTGACCTCGCTCAGCACGCGGCGGCGGCGGTAGGACTTGCCCACGCCGCTGACCGCCAGCAACGGCCCGTCCCGGGCGACCAGGAAACCAGGCGGGCCGCCTGGCCGTGACGGTGTACCCTCCTGCATAGGTAACGACGTTACCGTAGTACTACGCCAGTGTAGTGAATGGCTTCGTCTCGCGCTGAACGGAGTTGTGGTGGCGGATCAGGGGGCCGGCGGGGGCCGGCTGGGCCCGCTGGAGGCCGAGGTCATGGCCGTGCTGTGGCGTTCGGGGCGGCCGATGCCGGTGCGGGAGGTCGCCCAGGCGGTCAACGCCGGCCGCGCCTCGCCGCTGGCCTATACCACGGTGCTCACGGTGATGACTCGGCTGGCGGGCAAGAACATCCTGGCCAGGTCGCGCTCTGGCCGCGGGTACCGGTACACGCCGGTGGCGGCCGATACCGCGGAGATCGCTGTCCGCGGCGTGCTGGATGAGTTCGGGGACGAAGCGCTGGCCCGGTTCGTCGAGCGGGTGGAACTCGACCCCGCGTTGCGGGCGCGGCTGCGGCGGCTGATGGGGCAGCAGCGATGAACCGGTGGCCGCGCCGGGCCGCCAGCGCCGCCTGCTGGCCGCTGCTGGCCGCGGCGGTGGTGGCGCATGTCTTGCTTGCGGTGCTGGCGGTGGCCGAGTATGCCTCGCTGCGCTGGCTGCTGTCCACCGAGTATGACCTGGCCGTGGTCACGCTGGTGCTGGCCAGCGCGACGGCCGGGCTGGCCGCCATCGCGCTGGCGGCGGTACGGGCGGCGGCGGGGTCCTGGAAGCTGCGCCGGCTGGCCCGCAATGCCCGCCAGCCCCTGCCTCCCGCGGTGCGGTCCGCCGCGGCGGGGCTCGGGCTGGCCGGCCGGGTCCAGGCGGTCGCCGCGGCGGAGCCGTTCGCGGTCACCGTGGGCCTGGCCCGGCCGCGGATCCTGGTCAGCACCGGCCTGACCGGCGCGCTGAGCACGGCCGAGCTGACGGCGGTGCTGGCGCACGAGCGGTGCCATCTGCGGCACCGGGACCCTGCCCGGCTGCTGGCCGTCCGGCTGCTCGCAGCCTACGGCTGGTATCTTCCGGCGGCGCGGTGGCTAGCCGGGCGGGTCGCGCTGAACCGGGAACTGGCCGCCGACCGGGCTGCCCTCGACCGGGCCGGCCGCGGTGAGCTGGCGGGCGCGCTGCTGAAGCTCGCGGCCTTGCCCGCCCGCCCCGCCGTCGCGGCAGCCAGCCCGGCCGGGGATCCCGCCGAGTCGCTTGAGGCCCGGGTCGCCCAGCTTGAGCAGGGCCGCCCGGCCCGGCCGCGCCTGGCGGCCGCCCGCGTCCTGGCCACCGGCGGCGGCCTGGCCGTGCTCGCGGCGGCGTGCCTGTGCTGCGCGGGACTTGCCGCCGCCCTTCCCGGAGGCTTGCTGTGAACCGGTACTGCGTCGGCCCGGCGATGGCGGTGGACTGGGGCGATCAGGAACTGGCTGCCGGAGACCGGCGGAGGATGACCAGGCGGGTGCTGTCTTACTTCCGCCCCTACCGGCGGCCAGGCCTGCTGGTGGTGGCCTGCATCGCGGTGCAGGCGGTGCTCGGGCTGGCGCCGGCGATCGTGTTCAAGTCGCTGATCGACGCCCTCGCCCGGCCACACCCGTCATTCGCGCACGTGGGTCTGCTGGTCGCCGCCGGAATCGGCGCCGCGCTGGCGGGCGGCCTGGTTGGGGTGGCCCAGGCGTACGAGTCCACCGTGATCAGCCAGGGCATCGTGAGCAGGCTGCGCCGCCAGCTGTTTACCCGGCTGCTGGACCAGCCGGTCGCGTTCTTCACCCGCCGCAAGGCCGGCGACCTGCTGTCGCGCATCAACACCGACATCGACGGCGTCGAGGACGTGGTCACCGACACCGTGTTCGGGCTGGTCTCCAGCGCGCTCGTCACGATCGCGACGCTGGCGCTGATGCTGCGGTTTTCCTGGCAGCTGACCCTGGCCGTCATGGTGATGATCCCGCTGGTCGCGCTGCCCGCCCGGCGCGCCGGGCGGGCCACCTACCAGGCCCGCGGGAGAACCCAGGAGCAGCGCGGGCAGATGACCGCCTACCTGCAGGAGATACTCGGAATCTCCGGCATCATGCTGGTCAAGGCGTTCGGCACGGAGGCACGCGAGCGGCGCCGGTTCACCGGCATGAACGACGAGCTCCGCGCGCTTGAGGTGCGCCAGAACCTGATCGGCCAGTGGTTCGGCATGCTGATGACCACCCTGCAGACAGCCGGGCCCGCGCTGATGATCTTGGCCGGGGGCTGGCTGGTGGTCACCGGCCGGGCGAGCGTGGGGACCGTGTTCGTGTTCGCGACCGTGCTCGGGCAGCGGCTGGCGGGCGCGGTGACCTCGCTGGCCGGGATGCACGTCAACATCACCGGCTCGCTGGCCCTGTTCGGGCGGCTGTTCTCCTACATCGACCGGGTGCCCGAGATCGCCGACGACCCTGCCGCCCGCGACCTGGGGCGCATCGAGGGCCATGTCCGGCTGGAGCAGGTCAGCTTCACCTACCCCGGCGGCACCCGCCCCGCCGTACACGACATCAGCGCCGACATCCAGCCCGGCCAGCTGGTCGCGCTGGTCGGGCCAAGCGGCGCGGGGAAGACCACCATCACCGGCCTGGTCGCCCGGTTCTTCGACCCGCAGCAGGGAGCGGTGCTCATCGATGGCACCGACCTGCGCGAGGTCACTAGGTCGTCGCTGGCCAGCCAGCTCGGCGTGGTGTTCCAGGACACCTTCTTGTTCCATGCCTCAGTCGCCGACAACCTGCGCTACGCCCGCCCCGGCGCCACCGACGCCGACCTGGTCGCCGCGGCAAAGGCGGCGCACCTGCACGAGTTCATCGCCGCCCTGCCCGACGGCTACGACACGATCGTCGGCGAACGCGGGCACCGGCTGTCCGGCGGGGAGAAACAGCGGCTCGCGATCGCCCGGGTGGTCTTGCGTGATCCGAGGATCGTGATCCTGGACGAGGCCACCTCCCACCTGGACAGCGTCTCCGAGCAGCACATCCAGGCAGCGCTGCGCCCGCTGCTGCGCGGCCGCACCTCCGTCGTGATTGCCCACCGGCTGTCCACCATCCTGGCCGCCGACAAGATCCTCGTCCTCGGTCATGGCCAGCTCGTGGACCAGGGGACTCACACCGAACTGCTCGCCCGCGGCGGCCTGTACGCGGAGCTGTACCACCGCCAGTTCCGCACCCAGCCCGCACCCGGCCCAGGCCCCGGCGGCACCGCGGACAGCGAGCCGGCCGGTGCGTCCCAGGTCAGCACGGTGGCCTGACAGCATTGTGTCGTGGCCGCCCGGCTGGGCGAGGGACTGCTTGAGGAAGGATGAGCGACATGAGCGACCTGACGCAGCTTCCGGCCGGCCTGCCCGTGCCTCCCGACGACGGCGCAGCCGATCACCTGCGCGGTCTGGCGATGCCGCGGATCGAGCTTCCCAGTACTGCTGATCACCCCGTCCAGCTGCAGGCGATGGGCGAGGGCCGCAGCGTGCTCTATGTCTATCCGCTCACCGGCCGCCCGGGGGCTGACCTGCCAGCAGGGTGGGACGCCATCCCCGGGGCGCGCGGCTGCACGCCAGAGGCATGCGGCTTCCGCGACCACTACCAGGACCTGCTCGCCGCCGGCGCGGACCGGGTGTTCGGGCTGTCCAGCCAGACCACGGCCTACCAGCAGGAACTTGCCGGCCGGCTGCGGCTGCCGTTCCCCATGCTCTCTGATGCCGGCTTCCGCCTCGCCCGCGCCCTTGGCCTGCCCACCTTCGAGGCCGGCGGGACAAGGCTGTACAAGCGGCTCACCCTCATCACCCGCGACGATGCTATCGAGCACGTCTTCTACCCGGTATTCCCGCCGGACGAGCACGCCAGGCAGGTCCTCGCCTGGTTGCTCAGCAACCCCGCCAGCCTCAGCAGCTGAGGGCAGGCTTCCTCGCCCCGGCTGAGTGCTGATTGAGTTCTCCTATGCAACTCACTATGGTGACCTGCTCGGCGTGCGGAAAGCCGATCGGGCCGAAGGGCGTCCGCGCGGTCCCCGGCCCGGGCGCGCTCCGGGTGGTGGCTAACGCGCAGAGCCCCCGACTGTCATGACCAGGCCGGCTCCGGGCACGCGTGTCCGCACCTTTGCCGAGGTCACGGCCCTGGCGGCAGGCAAAAGGGGACGTTTCGAGGCCGAGGTCAGCGATGAATGGACCATCGGGGGCAAGCCGAACGGTGGCTACCTGCTGGCACTGCTGGGCCGGGCCGCTTCGGCTGCGGGCCAGCACCGGCACGTGATCACAGCGAGTGCCTGCTACCTGAGCCCGCCCGATCCGGGCCCGGTCTCGGTCGAGGCACGGGTGCTGCGCGCCGGCCGTTCTGCCAGTCAGGTACGCGCCCGGATGTCACAAGGTGGCCAGCCCTGCGTGGAAGCGCTGATCACCACGGGCGAGCTCGATGGGAGCACCGCGCCCTACTGGAACGGCGGCGCACCAAGAGTGAGCCAGGTCCCGTACCAGGACTGCTCTCGGCTGATCCCGCGCCTGCCCGACGGAATGCGGGTGGCGATAATGGACCAGGTCGAGGTGAGGCTGGAGCCCGGGGCCAGCGGCTTCACCAAAGGGCAGCCGAGCGGCCGCGGGGAGCTGCGCGGCTGGCTGTCGCTCCCCGGGGGCGAGGCCTTTGACCCCACGTCTTTGCTCTATGCCGCCGATGCCTACCCGCCGGCGACTTTCGACATCGAGTTCGCCGGATGGGTACCGACACTCGAGCTGACCGTCTACGTCCGTGCCCTGCCGGCGCCTGGCCCCGTCCGCGTTCTGCAACGGGCCCAGCTGATCGACGCCCAGCGGGTCGACGAATCGTGCTTCATCTGGGATCACACCGGGCGCCTCGTCGCCCACGGTTCACAGCTCGCGGGCATCCGGCTCGGACGATGAGGCCGCCAGAGGAGCACCGCCAGGGCGCCTAGCGAGGGCCGCCGCATCGGCAGCGCCGGGAATCCCCGGCGCCCGAGCCGCCAGTTCAGGCCGATGTTGCGTGGCGGTAGCGGGAGGCGGCGGCCGGGATTGTGACGAGGAGAAGGCCGGCGATCCATGCGAGTGCCTCGGCTACTGGCCTGGCGGTGGGTCCGCCGAGGCACAGGGCTCGTAGCGCCCCGACCATGACGGTGATGGGGTTGACGTTGGCGAAGGCCTGGAGCCATCCGGGCATGGTGGCGACGGGAACCAGGGCCGAGCTGGTGAAGGTGAGGATGATGACCGGGAACAGCCCGGCCAGGCCCGCCGACTCGGCATCTCGCACCACGATCCCGAGCAGCAGGTTGAGCCATGAGAAGGCGATCCCGGCTGTGACGGACAAGGTCACCGCGGCCAGCGCCGCGGCCGGCCCGGCGTGGAACCGGAAACCGATGGCTGAGCCGGCTGCGATCATGAGCCCGACCACGAACAGGTTGCGGACGGCGTCCGCGGCGACCCGGCCGGCCAGGACCGAGGCGCTGGCGATGGGCAGCGACCGGAATCTGTCGATCATGCCGGTGGCCAGGTCCTCGGCGACTGCCACACCGGTCTGGGAGGCGCCGAAGCCGATCGCCAGCACAAAGACGCCGGGGAGCAGGTAGTCGATGTAGTGCGTGATGCCAGGCACGTGGACGGCGCCGCCGATGCCGTAGGTGAACAGGATCACCAGCAGGATGGGCTGGATCGTGGCCAGGGCCATCAGCGTGGGGACCCGGGCAAGGCGCCGCAGGTTGCGGGCGGTGATGGTAGCGGTGTTCGCCAGCGCCGAGCCCGGCGCGGCGGCCTGCCCGGTGGTATCTGCGAGAACGGCGCTCATGGCGTCCTCCCGGTGGCCGGCTCTGAGCTGCCTGCCCCGGCAGCCGGATCCTTGTCGTCAGTTGCCGCGTGGGCTGCCCCGGCACCCGGCTGGCCGGTTAGGGCCAGGAAGACGTCCTCGAGGCTGGGACGGCGCAGGGCCAGGTCCGCAACCCGGAGACCGGTGCGGGCAAGCCGCCTGGCCAGCTCGGCCAGAAGCTCCGGGCCGTCACTGACCGGGAGGACGACTCGCCCCGCCCGGATATCAACCACCGGCCGCCCGGTTCCGAGCCCTGCCAGTGCCTGCGCCAGCGGCCGCGGGTCGCCGCCGGGCAGGGTCTGCAATTCGAGGCGATCCCCGCCGACCCGGGTCTTGAGCTCGCGGGGCGTCCCGCTGGCGATGACGCGACCGCGGTCCACGACCACGATGCTGTCGGCGAGCCGCTCGGCTTCTTCCATGTACTGGGTGGTGAGCAACAGGCTCGTCCCGTGATCGGCCAGCTCGCCGAGCAGCTGCCACAGAGTGATCCGCCCGTGCGGATCGAGGCCGGTTGTCGGCTCGTCCATAAACAGGACGGGCGGCCGCGCGACCAGGCTGGCGGCGACATCCAGGCGGCGGCGCATCCCGCCGGAGTACGTGCGGGCCATCCGGTCGGCGGCCTTGGCGAGGTCGAACCGCTCCAGCAGTTCCCCGGCGCGGCGGCGGGCCGCGGGCCGGCCAAGCCCGTAGAGCCGTCCGATCATCGCGAGGTTCTCCCGGCCGGTTAGGTACGGGTCCACCGCGGCGTACTGGCCGGACAGGCCGATGAGCCGCCGCACATCCGCCGCCTGCTTCACCACGTCCAGCCCCGCGACCCGGGCCCGCCCGGCATCGGGCGCAAGCAGGGTGGTCAGGATCCGCACCGTGGTCGTCTTCCCGGCCCCGTTCGGCCCGAGCATCCCCAGCACGCTTCCGGCCGGCTGCTCGAAGTCGATGCCATCGACGGCCCGGACCTGCCCGAAGCGTTTCGAAAGGCCCTCGGCCACAATCGCTGGCTGATCTCCCATGCTGGCCTCCTGAACGGCCTCGATACTTTACTGGGTGACCAGTCACCCACTATACTCCGGTTCATGGCGCGAGTCACGGCCAATGTCAAGGAAGTGACGCGGGCGAGGCTGCTCACCGCCGCGGCGCAGGAGTTCGCCCGGGCGGGGTTCGAGCGCGCCAGCGTCGACGCGATCTCGCTCGCCGCCGGCTATGCCAAGGGGACGATCTACAACTACTTCCCCTCGAAGGAAGACCTCTTCCTGGCGGTGGTCGAGGAAGCGCTGGCGCAGGCTGCCGTCACGGGCCCGGCGCCACGGGATGCTTCCGCCCGGGAGCGGCTCACGGCGGTCCTGGCCAGCTTTTGCGGCTGGGCCAGCCAGAGCGATTCGCTGGCCCGCGTGCTCGTGCGCGAGTGCCTGATGGGCACGCCGGGTCTCTACCCGCGGGTGATCGGCGCCGAGTGGCCACTCACCGCGGAGCTGGAAGGGATCATCCGGGAAGGGATGCAAGACGGTGAGCTCCGGGATGACGTGCCGGCGAGCTTGCTCGCCCTCGCGGTCGCCGGGCTGACTGACCTCGCGCTGGCCCAGCACTGGGCATCAGACGGCACCAGGCCTCGCCTCGCGGAAATCCCCGCGCTGGTGCTCGCCCTGCTCATCGGCCCACGGCAGGCGGGCAGCAGCGCGTGACACGCCGCGGGCCGCAGTCGGCCGCGGTGTTCCGCTGCCTGCTCGTGACCCAGGCGGAAGCGCAGCTCCTGGGTCGGGCATGTAGGTGCCAGGGGCCGATCTTTAGCAGCCCTGGTCTGTCATTGGCTGGCCCGCAAGACTTTCCGCGGGTGAGCGCCGTCGACGTAGCCGAGGAATGGCGGGTAGATGTTGTAGCCGAGCAGTTCCTGGAGCCGTTCGGGCAGGTTCCTGGCGATGCTGCGCGGGACGGCGAGGCAGTGGTTTTCCTGCGGCCGCAGCCAGGCAGCGACATATTCCAGGATCACGCCGAGGCGCGGCCGGCTGGTGTGGTTGGCGCCGCCGCCATGCCAGAGGCTGCCGAGGTAGAACATGGCCGAGCCCGGCGTCATGGCCGCGGCCAGCACAGGGTCGCCGTCGGCTGGCTGGCGCCCGGGTTCCCAGCGGTGGCTGCCGGGTACGAACCTGGTGGCGCCGTTGTCCTCGGTGAACTCATCCAGCGGCCACATGGTGTTGACCACCACCGGCGGATGAGGCTGCGGCAGCGGGTAGATCGCATCGTCCCTGTGCAGCACCTGGGCGCTCTCCCCGGGCCCGATGCGGATGCCCACCGGGGCACTGAGCTGGTAGTACCCGAGTACCTGGTCGAGCACGTCCAGCAGGAGCGGGTGCGTGGCGGCCTGGTCGAACGTCCGGGTCTTGGCGAAAAGGGCATATACCCGCTGGGTAGCGAACCCCTCGAACGCGTTGCGGCCGGTCGGCGTGGCGTCCAGGATACGGCCCAGATCCGCCCTGGCGGCCTCGACGTCGCCTCCGCTCATCAGGCCCGAGACGACCACGTAGCCGTCGCTGATCAGCTGCCGCGCCACGTCCTGGCCGGTGGACGTCGCGCCTGCCATCGTGGCCATCACCGCCAGCCTAAACTAGGCATACCCGCCCCCGGTGGGGTAGTGGAATGCGGCGGCGGGGCGGGGGTTGACGGCGGGTATGACGATGATCGGCTTGATCGGGCAGCGGGAACATCGGCGGCGCGGCTGGCCGGCGCGGCCGAGTTCTGCGCCGCCCTCGGCCTCTGACGGCAGCGGCGGGCTGGCCAGGAAACCTACAATGACAACGTCGCGACGCAGTTTGCCTGCTGCCGCGGTCCGGCACGGCACGCCCCCGCAGTGCCGCCCGCTTGAGCACGGCAGGGGGGTTACGGTATGAGAAGGCTGCTGGGACTAGGGGTGGCCGTGCTCGCGGCGCTTTGGCTGTGCCCCTCCCAGGCCTCCGCCGCCGCGCTTGCGGATTGCCTTGCCCGGCAGCACGTCTGCGTGAGCAGCAGCGGCCGCGGCCTGATCTCCGAGGGTCAGCAGGCGCAGCTGGAGCAGCAGATCGGCGGGGATGACATTTACCTGGTGGTCGCCGCATCCGGTTCATCCGGCTACAACAGCGCGATGAACCAGATCATCAGCGCGCTGGGCGGGCACAAGCAGTTCATCATCGGCTTCCTGGATAGCCGGCGCCGGCACTTCGGCGCATACAACCAAGGAATGCTGCCCGTCCACGGCGCGGCTGATATAGCGACGAAAGTGGTAGAGCAGCATCAAGGGGACATCTTCGCGGCGCTGACGGAGTTCGTGACCGATGCGCAGCACGAAGCTGGCGCAGGCTCAGGCAGCGCCGCGCCCAGCGCGCCGTCGCACGCGCTGCGCAATGCCCTGATCATCTTCGGTGTTCTTTTCGTGCTGGCCGTGGCTGGGTTCTTCCTGATCGCCCGCCCCATCCGACAGCGTCGGCAACGCGAGCTGCAGGAAGTCAAATCGGCCGCCCAGGACGACTTGATCGCACTCAGCGCCGGAATCACCGACCACGACGCTGACGTCTCCATCCAGGGCAACCCGGAAGCGGCGGCGGAGCAAGGCGCGGCGCTGAGCGCCTATGAGCGGGGGACCGCGGCCCTCGACGCCGCCCGGCGGGTCAGGGACATGGGCGCAGTCAGCCGGGCCATCGCCGAAGGGCAATACCATCTGGCCTGCGCCGGAGCTCTCGCCGCCGGGCAGCCCAAGCCCGATCGGCGCCCATCGTGCTTCTTCGACCCGCGTCACGGCATGTCGGTGCGCGACGTCCACTGGACGCCCGCAGATGGCGGCCCCGGCCGCACCGTCCCAGCCTGCTCCGCATGCGCGCACAAGGTTGAGCAGGGTATCGAGCCCGACATGCGCAAGATGGAGGTTTACGGGGC
>WNGG01008160.1_pt1 | contig 12046 bp, 8 predicted proteins | sample 5400661 | NCBI WGS metagenome assembly WNGG01 (sample SAMN13153372, study PRJNA577476) | soil metagenome | isolation source: 100 cm soil or saprolite under Garry oak tree replicate 1 | place: USA:California | collected 2016-06-15 | reverse complement strand
ACTACATAGGCTATCTTGATTGCTATCAAGACCATATCAAGGCTTTCCACGTCAAGGATGCAGAATATCATCCATCGCCACGCTCTGGGGTGTATGGTGGCTATCAGGATTGGAAAGATCGCCCGGGACGTTTCCGCAGCACAGGCGATGGACAGGTTGACTTCAAGCGCATTTTCTCGAAATTGACGCAAAATGGCTACACGGGCTGGGCAGTGCTCGAATGGGAATGTTGTATTAAGGATTCTATCCAGGGCGCGCGCGAGGGGGCTGAGTACATTCGGGGGATGCTTATCGATGTTCCAACCAGGGCTTTCGATGATTTCGCAGGTGGAGTGCAAGATATCGAGACAAAGTATAGGATACTGGGGTTACAGACATGAAACAGGATATTCTCAAGCGAAAACTACGCGCAGGTATCGTTGGCGGCAGCCAGGGTTCATTCATTGGCGCAGTTCATCGCATCGCTGTCGAACTGGATGGGCAGGCGGTGCCGAATCATCTGCATTACCGCGTCTCACGCTCATTTCTGGAGCACAGCATCCATGTCGTATGCGACAAGCCGATGACCTTCGACCTGGAAGAAGCACAAGCGCTGGTCGGACTGGTCGAACAGAAAAAGCTTGTTTTCGCGCTGACTCATAACTACACTGGCTACCCAGCGGTACGCCAGGCGCGTCACCTCGTGCGCACAGGAGCAATTGGCACGATTCGTAAAGTATTGGTGGAGTACCTCCAGGATTGGTTGATGGAGCCTGTTGAGCATACTGGGAATAAACAGGCACTGTGGCGCACTGATCCAACCAAATCGGGCATGGCAGGCTCTATCGGTGATATCGGTACCCATGGTGAGAACCTGTTGGAATTCATTACGGGCTTAAGAATAGCGGCGGTATGTGCTGACTTAACTGCCTTTATTGAGGGGAGACAATTAGATGACGACGCAAATATGTTGCTACGCCTGGAAAATGGAGCCAAAGGTGTCCTTGCTTGCTCACAGATCGCAGCTGGCGAAGAAAATGCTTTGAGCATCCGAATTTATGGCAGTAGAGCGGGCTTAGAATGGCACCAGATGGAGCCGAATACGTTGTTATTTAAGCAGCCTGGCAAGCCTCTCCAGGTACTACGAACTGGAATGCCATATTTGAGCGACGAGGCCAAAGCAACTACTCGCCTGCCCGCCGGGCATCCAGAAGGGTATCTTGAGGCCTTTGCCAACATCTACCGATTAGCAGTTGCCGATATTCGGCGCGTTGAATGGGGCGAATCGCCTGTAGGAGGTTATCCAACGGTTTATGACGGGTTGCGTGGCATGCAATTTATCGCGAAAGTTGTGGAGAGTTCGCAAAAAGGTGGTATCTGGACAGACTTTTAACAACGGTAGTGTCAGAACTGTGAACACAGAAGCTCACCAGGGCTTCAAAGTATGATTACTACTGGTCGTCTCTCGCTATGAGGCTGTTTGTATCAATGCCTTCAAGGCGACAAGTCGTCAGAGGAAAGCTTGTCGTTGTTCTGGAAGTGAGACAGATTCTGAGGAAGAATTGTCCTCATCAAGTAAAGTCTCTTCTCGAATTCATGCTCAACCAAATTGTCAATTAAGGGAACGGATATGCCAAGTAGCCACTACACCTGTCCATTTTGATGTATGAACCTCCCATACCAGTACGCGCTCTGTTTGGGAACACGTGCTTGCGTCCGGTAATCGACATAGACGATGCCGAAGCGCTGAGAGTAGCCAAGCGCCCATTCGAAATTATCCAGGAAGGACCAGACGAAGTACCCTCGCAGATCAACGCCTTGCTCAATCGCCACTGAGGCAGCCCGGAAATGCGCATCGAGATAGGCAATCCGTTCCACGTCATCGCTCTGGCCCTCTGGATCAATGTAATCGTGGAGCGCCATACCATTTTCGGTGACGAATAGTGGAAGAGAGGTATATTCATGCTTCACGCGTAGCAGCAGCTCTGTCAATGCGGATGGATTGATGCTGGTTCCTCCAGCAGTACGCGGACCAGGCGGGACATCTATGAGCGCTCCACGTTCGGGGTTGCGTGGATCGGCATGCACGATATGCTGTTCGTAGTAGTTAATTCCTAGCATGTCCAGCGGCGCACTAATGAGCGTAAGATCCTCATCATGGACAAAGCTGAAATCGCTCACCGGGTGATAATACTCTACCATATCTTCTGGATAGCACCCGCGAAAGAGTGGATCGAGGAAGAGACGGTTCTCGTTGCCATCAACCCGCTGAGCTGCCGCGCGATCAGCCGGGTCGTCGGAGGCTGCAATCTGAGAAGCCAGATTGAGCACGATGCCCAACTGACCCTTTCCGCCTAGATCACGCAGTGCCTTGACGGCCAGGCCATGCCCAAGTAAAAGATAATGGGTTGCGGTCAGCGCTGCCGCTTCGTCGCGCCATCCTGGTGCATGCCGCCCCTGGAAATGTCCCACGAATGCAGAGCACCACGGCTCGTTCAGCGTCATCCAGAACGGGACGCGATCCCCCAGCGCGCGGTAGACCGCAGCGGCGTATTCCGCAAATGCCTGTGCGGTATCCCTCCGTGTCCAGCCCCCCTCATTCTGCAGCGCCTGAGGCAAATCCCAGTGATACAGTGTCAACATTGGGGTGATACCTCGCCGCAGCAGGCCGTCAACCAAGCGCTGATAGTAGTCGAGCCCTGTTTGATTGATCGCTCCACGCCCGGAGGGCATCACCCTGGGCCACGCAACCGAGAACCGGTAGGCAGGAATACCCAGCTCTGCTAACAAGTCGAGATCATCATCCAGTCGATGGTACTGGTCGCAGGCGATATCTCCTGTATCCCCATGAAACGTTTTTCCTGGTGTGCGGGAGAAGCTATCCCAGATCGACGGCCCACGCTCATCTTCCTGCACGGCTCCCTCGACCTGGTAAGCCGATGTCGCAACCCCCCATAGAAATCCCTCGGGAAATTCTCGCATAACACCTTTTCTCCTGTTAGCTTGTCTGCTGTCAGCGGTGGCTCAATGCATCAACGCTCACAGCGTTGACCAGAATAGTGCCGGTCGCGATAATTTGGGTACTCGTCTGATGCCCTAGCAGGTTCAGCCCGTTCTCGATACTTCCAATCACCTGGCACCAAGAAGTCAGCCCTTGACACTGCCGGTCCCCAGACCACCACGCCAGAAGCGCTGCAAGAGAATACAGCCAATCAGTAGCGGGATCGAGGAGATCAAGGCCCCAGTCACGATCAGATTGTAGATTGTCTGAGAATTAGCACCAGCATTGGCTCCGGTCACATTCCAGCTCTGTAAACCCACCGTCACCGGAAAGAGATTGGGGTCACTGAACATGACGAGCGGCAGAAGGAAGTTTGTCCAGATGCCCACAAACCCGAAGAGTAAGACCGTCACCAGGGCTGGAGTCATCAAGTGGAGCGCAATTGTAAAGGTTCGAAACTCGTTTGCCCCATCGATGCGCGCCGCTTCCAACAGTTCATCAGGGACCGCGGTGGCAGCATAGATGCGCGTCAGAAAGACGCCGAACGGATTGACCAGGAAGGGCAAGAGCACCGCCCAAATGGTGTTGGTGAGCCCCACTGCACTCATCATCAGGTACAGGGGGAGAGCCAGTGTCGACGCAGGCACCAGAATGGCCCCTAAGATTATTGAGAAGATCAGGTTGCGTCCGCGGAAGACGTATTTGGCCAGCGCATACCCAGCCATGGCGGCCAAAAAGGTTCCTCCTACGCTGCCCACTCCGGCGTAGAGCAGCGTATTGAGGAGCCAGCGTCCATAGATGCCATTGTTGTAGGTGAAGAGGGACTGCAGATTCGTGAACAGATGAAAGTCGGGGGCGAACCACAGCCCGAAGGTGCCGAACAAATCGGCCTGACTCTTGGTCGCCGAGACGACCAACCAGAAAAAGGGTATCAGAAAGTAGAGTGTGAAGATGAGCAGGATGGTCATGACCCCAATGCTCGACAGATTGAAGCGGCGCGGGCGTTCCTGCCTGGAGGTGGCCAGTTCCTGGGCAGTCGCAATCGGAACAGTAGTGGTTTGTTGGCTCATAGTGGTTACACTCCTGCTTGTCGCTGGGTGACACGTAGCACGCTAAACGAGAAGATGCAGGTGATCACTGCCAACACCACCGAGAGAGCGGCGGCATAGTAGTAATTGTTGTTGCCAAAGGCGGTGGTGTAGGCATAGAAGACGGGCGTGAACGATGTGGAGATGTTGTTGGAGATCGCCGAGAGCACCTGGGGTTCCGCGAAGAGCTGCAGCGCTCCGACGATGGAAAAGATGCAGCACAGGACCAGGGCGGGAGCCACCAGTGGGAGTTTGATGCTCCAGGCCAGCCGCCAGCCTGTACAGCCGTCGACACGGGCGGCTTCGTAGATGTCGGTCGAGATGGCTTGCAGAGCGGCGAAGATGATGAGCATGTTGTAGCCCGCGTAGGTCCAGGTCACTATGTTGGCGATCGACCAGAGGACAGTGCCTGGCCCCAGGAAATCGGGCGCGGGCAAGCCAAGCGCCTGGAAGCCCTTGTCAATGGGACTGAAGACCGGCTGGTAGAAAAAGGCCCACAACAGGGCGGCGATGATGCCAGGGATGGCAAAGGGCACAAAGAAGGCCACGCGGAAGAAGGCTTTCAACCGCACCACCGCCGAGTCCAGGAGCAAGGCCAGGAGAAGGGCGATGATCAGCATGACCGGGATCTGCACGATGCCGTAGAGCAGCACCCGGCCTATACTTCCGTAGAAGTTGGGGTCGCGCACGACATCGGCATAGTTGCTCGGGCCGTTGAAGCTGGTGGTAGCCGCTCCCAACCCCAGGCCACTCCGCTGAGAACGATACAAACTTTGATCGATGGCATAGAGAATGGGCACAATAAAAAATAGGATGAACAAGACCCCGAAGGGCAAGAGAAACAGATAGGGCGCCAAGGCCTTCGGCCGCAACGTTCGTGAGGTTCTCGGTGTGCGGCCGGCCACATGATCGAGCGAGGTGATTTTCACATCCATCTGCTCGTTCTCCTTTCCGAACTAGTACTTCCGTGTACGTGCCGCTGCTACACGGCCCACACGGGCCTGTGAGAGCGAACAAGATGTTGAACTGATGGTGAACGACGCTCTGGAGGCTCGGCGAAGGCGAACACCTCCCATGTTCCTCTGGGAGAGAGGTGCTCACCACCGCAGTATCCTCTATCGACGAGCCGAGCCGGCAGAGACGTCTGACCCGGCTCAGGTCGTGACGCTAAAGCCTTGCTTTTTCATATAGGTGATGGTACTCTGCTGCACGGCATTGAGTCCGTCGCTCAGGGTGCTCGTCCCATTGACTGCGTTGGCGAAATTGTCACCCATGTCGTTGTAGACCTGTTCCATTGTTGGGCCCCACTGGAAGTTGACATTCACCTGCTTAGCCGAGTCGCTGAAGACCTGGTTGATCACCTGGTTGCCAAAGAACGGCTGCGGGCTGTTCACCGTGGGCGAACTTAAGGCAGCAGTTGAGGCTGGATACGCCCCCGTAGAAAACTCCAGTTCGGCGCTCTGTACGTTCGCACTGATCCATTGGGCGAACGTACTGGCCTGCTGTGGATACTTCGAACTCTTGAAAGCCACGGTCGTGGACCCGCCCCAGTTGCTACTGACGGTTTGACCCGCCTGCCACTGCGGGAGGGGGGCAACGCGCCACTTCCCCGCGCTCTGTGGGGCATTTTGTTTGAGGATGCCATTGCCCCATGCGCCGGAGATCCAGGTGGCAAGTGCTCCGGTCTGCAGGTCGTTGTACCAGGCGTTCGTGAAGTCCGGTTCGGTCTTGATGAGTTTCTTGCTGATCAAATCTTGCCAGTAGGAAGCGACCTGGAGGGCTTGCGGGTTATTGATGGACACCTTCCAGGACTGCCCACTGATGCTGAAAAGGTTCCCGCCATTCTGCCACACCAGTCCGGTGAACCATCCTGGATTCCGGGGTGGAAAGTCAGTGATGTAGGATTTCGGGTTGGCAGCATGCAGTTTCGCTGCGTCGTCGGCGTACTGAGCCCAGGTGGTGGGTACCGGAAGATTATACTGCTTGAAAATATCATCCCGGTAGTACAGGGCCATTGGACCACCATCCTGAGGGATGGCGTACACCCCATTGCTGAGAGTGACCTCGTTCCACATCCAAGACGGAAACTGATCCTTCACCGAGTTCGCTCCGTACTGGGAGAGCTCAACGAGCGAGCCGGTCGTCTCGAATTGCGGCAAAGTCTGGAATTCGATCTGAGCCACATCTGGCTCATTATTGGCCTTGATGGCCGTAAACAACTTGTTGTATTCGATCGGACCTGAACCTACATTACTCAGAGTAACGTGAATCTGTGGATGGGTCTGGTTGAAGAGCGCAACCTGCTTGTCCATTCCTGGAATCCAGGACCAGTAGGTCAAGTTCACCGGACCAGTCGAGGTTCCACTCGTCCCCGTACTTGAGCCACCACAGGCAGAAAAAGAAGCCATAATCAGCAGTGCCAAGCTGACGATGGAGAATCCGGCCGCAAAGCGGCGCATCGAATGAGGAAAGGCAAAATGCTGCATAACCTGAGTACTCCTTTGCTTGTAAATAAGTGAAGTCGTAGTTACACTATCTCTCCAAATCTTTTGGCTTTTAGGCTAATTTCTTGCAAAGCCGGGTGGGAAGCTATACGAGCTATTTTTATAGAGATCGCGTGATCCCAGGCTACAAGGCATTCGACGCGAAATTAGTCTAAACACCAATGCTACAAAATAGCACTCGCTACGGAAGAACTGATAGGGGCCGGGGTTGACTGCCTTTTCCGCTGCAAGCCTCCTTTCTGCTTGATCGATTGCGATGGTCCAACGGTGAACAATGAGATAAAGATTAGCAGAGATATACCCTAGCCAACCGCCTCTTGCTTCGTTCCTCCACTGGACAGAAACTGCTCCAGGACAAGCGTTGCAGACCCCATTGCTACGGCATCCTGCCCAAATTGAGAGACCTCCAGTGAGACAGCCTGGGCGGAAGACGGTAACGCCATTGTCTCGATGAAGCCACGTAAAGCCGGGAGTATCAATTGACCAAGCTGGCTGCCAACCCATCCTCCGAGAATGAGACACTGGGGATTGAAGAAGTTGACGAGATTCGCAATCCCAACTCCAAGATAATGCGTTGTTTCCTCCAACACCTGTAGCGCATCCGCGTCACCTGCGCACGCGGATGCCGCCAGAGAACTCATGGCTTCCTCCTCGTTGGCGTAATCCAGTGCTGGATGTGTTGATACTCGCGCGCGTAGACGCTCCAAGATCCGCGAAGAACCGATATAGGCTTCGAGACATCCCCGGTTCCCACAGCGGCAGAGCGGACCATCGAGAGAGAGGCGAGTATGACCCCATTCACCTGCGCTATTGGAAGCGCCGCGATAAAGTACCCCGTTGGCAACAATACCTGCGCCAATACCTGTTCCCATGAGCACGACAACGAAGTGCTGGTAGCCACGTCCCGCACCAATCAGGAGTTCTGCCTGGGTCATAGCTTTCACGCCGTTATCAAGCAAAAGACGGTACGGAATCTGCTCCTCCAGCAAGCGGCGGAAAGGGACAGCTTTCCAGCCGATACTTGGTGCATGGACAACCGATTCAGTAGTCATTTCAACGATTCCGGGAACTCCAACGCCGATTCCCAAAATGTTCGCCCGTTGAGAGATTCCGGCAGTCGCGAGCATGGTCTCGATACCCTGGGCGATGTGCGCGGCAATACGCTCAGGATAAGCCAGGTGGCTGAGGATCGCATACTGTGCAGAAGCGACCTTGGCCAGCGTTAAATTGAAGAGTTCCAGGCCAAGATGTTGCTCACCGACATCAACACCGATGAAGTAGCAGTAACGGGGGTTGATGGCTAAAATGGTGCGGGGACGTCCGCCAAGAGACTCCTCACTCCCGACTTCAATCACGCTCCCCTCGTTCAAGAGTTCTACAACCACATTCGTGACGGTTGCGGTACTGAGCTGGGTTTGCTGGCTCAAGTCCACCCGGCTCATCTCACCACCGAAATAGAGCGTGCGGAGAATAGTGGCGCGATTGGTGCGTCGTAGATCGCGTGAAGAGAGGTTGGTGGTCGTCACGTGTCTCCTGACCTCCTCGAATGACATAGCCAGTTAATTTACGACTTATATTAAGTGTAAGTATAATGAGAAAAATAAGTTTGTCAAGAGGGGCGTATTCACTCTAGATTTCCTCCTTGACGTGTTGAATCTGTCTGGTATAATGAACAGAGAAAAGGATCAAGGTGACAGTATGACGACATACACTTCATTCATGATGCTTATGGCAATGCGCAGCCGCAGGAACCCATGCGGAGAGTTGCCTCTGTCTTCTGCCACCTGAGTCGATCAACGGAACACAGATTGGGCCACCCGGATGGGGTGGCTCTTTTTTATTGTGGTCGGGCAATCGTGATGAAGGAGCAGGCACGATGACGAACTTGATTCCCCCATCGCCCTCTCCCATCTTTGGGGGGATTATGTGGGATGAATTCCCCTCACTCACTGTCACAAGAACTGTCTTACGGGAATTTTCAGAAGTAGGGAGAGGGGATAAAGCCAGGTGTGAAGGGATCTCGGCGTGGTCGCTCTCGAGGCAGGCAGGCGGCAGACCTGCGCCCCTTTCTTTTTTGCATTTGCTCTGATTATGGCGTTTCATAAAATAATCTGGATATTAGGAAAGCCACCGGGGGCCGATACATCGGCACCTACGCGTGTCCAGATTATTTTATTCATCTGATTTATAAAGAGGTGAAACATGAATGATAGTTTTAAACAGAATATCGGCAATAAGCCTTACTACATTACAACTGCCATCGATTATCCGAATGGGCCTCCGCATCTTGGTCACACGCTGGAGAAAGTAGCAGCCGACGTTATTGCTCGCTTCCATCGCTTGCAAGGACAAGATACGTGCTTCAGTATGGGACTGGACGAGAACAGTCAACACGTCGTGCAAGCTGCCAAAGCTAATAATGTTGATCTCGTCACCTGGACTGACAGCATGGACGAGGCTTTTCGGCTGGCATGGTCAAAACTGGATATATCATATGATCGCTGGATTCGTACGACCGAGGAAAGACACTTCCGGGCTTCACAGGAGATGATTCGCAGAGCGCAGGAGCGCGGAGACATCTATAAATCGATCTACTCGGGTTGGTATTGTCCTAACGATAACACGTTTTACCAGGAAGAGGATCTGGTGAATGGCAGATGTCCTAACCATCCGTCAATCGTACCTGAATGGCTGGAAGAAGAGAACTACTTTTTTGCTCTTTCAAAGTACAGTGATCGACTGCTTGCGCATATTGAGGAACATCCAGCTTTTATTGTGCCCGGCGTCCGAAAGTCTGAAGTACTTGGGATGATTCGCCAGGGTCTACGAGATTTTTCCGTATCCAGACGTGCGGATCCAGCGAAGAAGCCCTGGGGCGTACCTTTCCCAGGCGATCCAGAGCATGTGATCTATGTCTGGTTCGATGCCCTGACTAACTACCTGTCTGCTGTCGGCTTTCCTGATGATCCAGCAACATTTGAACATTACTGGCCTGCTGATGCACATGTAATTGGCATGGATATCACGCGCTTTCATTGTCTTTATTGGCCAGCAATGTTGCTGTCCGCGGGGTTGCCATTACCGAAGCAAGTAGCAGTGCATGGTTTTATGACCTTGGAAGGAGCAAAGATCTCAAAAAGCACGGGCAACATCGTTCATCCGATACAACTTGTTGACGAGTTTGGGGTCGACGCAATCCGTTACTACTTGGTGCGCAACCTGTCTTTTGCGTCGGATAGAGATTTTACGCGTGAAGGATTGATTCGGCGCTACGACGATGAGTTATATAAAGACCTCGGTAATTTGCTGAACCGTGTTGTCACGATGGTAAATCGCTATCGAGGAGGGACTATCCCTGGTCCAGGAGTAATTGGTGAACTTGAGGAGGGTTTGCAAAAGGTAGCGATCGAATCACGCGAACATGCGGAACAGGATTTGGAAGCATGGGAAATTGGCAATGCTTTGCAGAGTATATGGAATTTCGTGCGTCGCACGAATCAGTACCTTGAACAGAGCAAACCGTGGATATTGGCTCACCAGCCAGAAAAGGAGGAAGAACTCAATACGGTACTTTTTTCGGCGGCAGAAGCAATGCGCTTATTGTCAATTTACCTGGCTCCTTTTATTCCAGATGCTTCTGATCGTATCAGAAGTCAGTTGGGCCTTGAGCCAGTCAAACCATCTGCATGGGTTCGTGAAGCTACATGGGGTAGTGTTCCCCTGACGCAAATAGTGCCTGGGAAGGTGTTATTTCCACGAATTGAAACGGTGTAGGGAAAAGTATTCGCAATGGAGGTAGCAAATGTCCATCATAGAGGTTGAAGCATTAGCAAAAACCGCAATGATGTAGAGCCATCGACTATGGTAATATATGCACGATACAGTTATGTTAGGGTACAATACCTGAGCAGACAGCGCAAAGGAGTTGGTGACGGAATGGCAGATCCAACAAGTGCAATTAACATCTTCTACAGTTATGCGCATGAAGATGCAGAACTACGGGATAAGCTTGATAAACACCTGGCAGCAATGCAACGAAACAACCTGATAGTCGGATGGCATGATCGTGATATTCACGCTGGAATAGAATGGAAAAAGGAGATCAATGAACATCTGGACACTGCTCAGATCATCCTGCTGCTTATCAGTTCAGATTTTATAGCTTCAGACTACTGTTACAGCATTGAGATGAAGCGTGCGATGGAACGGCATGAGCGAGGGGAGGCTTGTGTGATCCCGATTATTCTACGCCCGGTCGATACAGAAGGCACGCCATTTAGCAAGCTCGAAATGTTACCCACAGATATGAAACCTGTCACCGACTGGCCTAATCAGGATTCGGCATTTGTAAATATCGCGCAAGGTATTCGCAAGATCGTCAAAAATTTTCCTGCTAAAACGAAAGAGGAATGGTTGGCGGAGGGTCTCACCAACCATAAAGCAGGACACTACGAACAAGCGCTGAGGGCATTTGACCAGGCTATGCTCATTGATCCTGATTATGCCCGCGCTTATCGCAGCAAAGGTGATGTGCTTTACGACTTCAAACGATATGAGGAGGCATTAGCAGCCTATGAACAAGCTATTCGCCTCGATCCCAACTACGCTCGTATGCATCGCAATAGAGGGGATATACTCAAGCACCTTGGACACTATGAGGAAGCATTAGCGGCTTATGAGCAAACCATCCGCCTTGAACCCAATGTAGCCCGAGACTACAACAATAAAGGGAACGTGCTATTTAGCCTCAAACGTTACGAGGAGGCGTTAGCAGCTTATGAAACTGCTACGAGGCTTGATGTCGGCTTTGCCGACGCCTATAATAACAAGGGAAACACACTTGCACGACTTACCCGCTATCTCGAAGCACTTGTCGCTTATGAACAAGCTATTCGTCTCAATCCTGGTGACGCTCTCTCTTACAATAACAAAGGGCGAGCCCTTCATCATCTAGGGCGATATCACGAAGCGCTTGCCGCCTTTGAAGAGGCTATTCGTCTTAATCCCTATTCTACGGGCACATACAGCAACATGGCAGATACACTTGAGCGACTTGGCAGGATAGAAGAAGCGAGAGCGGCTCGTACAAAAGCGCGACAAACTAGTAGGTAGCTTGTAGTCTTTCTTAAAAGCCACAGAAACATTACGTGAAACTTAACCTGTATTAAGTTTGCTACACAATGCTATCAATCACCCAGGCATTGTTTGCTTGAATGAGAGTAGCGGTATAGTGCGATGTACTTGTTTGAAAGCCATTTCTATAGTGAATGGTAAGTGGTATAACCACAGTGTTGTTAACTACTGTAGGATTGCCAGCAAGACAACCGCCACCACCACTAATATCCACATTGCTGAATTGAGTATTGAAAGCATCTATAGAATGCTGGTTTTGATAGTTTGTCGAGGTTAGAGCGTAGGCCTCCTGTATTGCATTGGCCTCTAGATCAAAGCAAAAAGTTTTGATAGTTGTAGAA
>WNGG01012080.1_pt1 | contig 12048 bp, 8 predicted proteins | sample 5400661 | NCBI WGS metagenome assembly WNGG01 (sample SAMN13153372, study PRJNA577476) | soil metagenome | isolation source: 100 cm soil or saprolite under Garry oak tree replicate 1 | place: USA:California | collected 2016-06-15 | reverse complement strand
GCCCGTCCGCAATGCCCGGCCTGCGGCCGCAAGAAGCTGCGCGACCCCCGCCGTGCACCGGTGCCGGTCGAACTTGGCGCCGGCGGCCAGCTGGTCATGACGAGCGGAGGGTATCGGACCGTTTCGTCGCGGGCCACGGTCGCACGTTTCCGCAAACACGTGAGCCCCCTCACCGGCGTGGTCTCGCGACTCGAGCGGATCGAAGCCGATTTGCCCATGAACACCAACTACCTTGCCACGCACAATTTTTCGGCGCCGGCCAGGACGGTCAACGAGCTCAAGGCGGGACTGAGTGGCGGCAGCTTCGGCAAGGGCAGCACTGCCGAGCAGGGTGAAGCCAGCGCGCTCATGGAGGCGATCGAGCGTTACTCCGGGATTTTTCAGGGTGATGAGATCAGAGTGACCCGGCGGTTCACGGACTTCCCACTGGGCGATGCCATTCTACCGAACGACGTCTTGCTGTTCAGCGACGCGCAGTACCGGCGAGATCAGGCGCAGACGATCGACTCGGACGCGATGCCGATCCCGGCCCCCTTCGATCGATCGGCCGAGATCGAATGGTCGCCGGTTTGGTCCCTGCGCGACGAACGATTCAAATATCTTCCCACCAGCCTGCTATATTTTTTCTACCGGGGCCCTCCTGCCGCCTACCAGGTTCACGCGGATTCCAACGGCTGCGCGGCCGGCAACACGCTGGAGGAGGCAATCGTCCAAGGGTTCCTCGAGCTGGTGGAACGGGATGCATACGCGATCTGGTGGTACAATCGATTGCAGCGGGCGGAAGTGGATCTCGGCCAGTTCGACGAAGCCTACATCCGTGATCTGAAAATCCAGCTTGCCGAAACCGGGCGCCGCCTTTGGGTGCTCGATGTCACCAGCGATCTTGGGATTCCGAGCTTTGTGACGATAGTGCACTGGGTGGAAAACTCGCAGGAATTTATCGAGTTTGGTTCTGGCGCGCACTTCGATTCGCGAATCGCCGCGTTGCGCGCGATGACCGAGCTCAATCAATTTCTCTCCATCGGCCTCATGGGCGGCCGGGACGCGAACCCGTCGAGCCAAGAATCGAACAATGATGGCGGCACCCCTCCATTTCGGTTGCAGGACCATCCCTATTTGACGCCGAGCGGTGCTCCGGCCATTCGACCGGACTTCGGGTCGAAGTTCGGCAAACTCGACACGCGCGAGCAAGTGACCGCCTGCGTGAACCTCGTCAAGCGAGCGGGCCTCGATTTCCTCGTCCTCGACCAGACGCGTGCCGATATCGAGGTCCCGGTCGTCAGGGTGATCGTTCCGGGATTGCGGCATTTCTATCGCCGCTTCGCGCCTGGCCGGCTTTACGATGTCCCGGTCAAGCTTGGATGGCGAGACCGGCCGCTGTCGGAAAACGAGCTCAATCCGCTTCACCCGCAGACCTGAGGGTCATCCGGCTTGCGCGCTCCCGGCATAAAGCGAGGGCGACGGGTTGCAACGTTATCCGCCCGGCTCGGCGGTCACGTCACGCTCGAAACGCGCGCGGACGGGAACATCGTCGCCGGCTTCGACGGCTATTCGGTCGGCTTGGGAAAGTTCAGCGCGGCCGCGGCGGACCGCGCGCAGGATCTGCGCGTGGGTCTGCCGCTTGGCTCGTTTGCGTCCGGCGGCCGGCGCCTAGACAAGGAAATTCATCTATTGGTCCGGCGATTGGCCAGGCACGGTCTATTGGAGTACTGCCTCGGGCGCCGGCGCAACGCAGAGGATCTGGTCGTCATCGAACCGCAGGTTCCTGATTATTGGCCGCAAATGCCGCACCTCGGCACCGCCGACGTTCTCGTGCTGTCGCGGTTCGCGTATATGCGACGGCGCGGCAACGAAATGATCCTGGAATCACCGCGCGCCGGTGCGCTGTTCAGAATTTGCGATCCGAAGATTACGGCCGCCATGGCCACGCTGTCGTCACCGCAACAAATCGGACGGCTCCGTCGGCAGGAGGATTTTCCCGGGATTGAGCTTCTCGCCCTGCTGGTGGATTGCCAAATCCTGTTCAGGGTCGACCCTGCGCGCGACAGTGGGCTGCGGCCGGCCGAGGGGGACGACAACCTCGTTCTCTGGGACTTTCACGATCTCCTATTCCACGCGCGCAGCACGGAAGGCCGGCACGCCAATCCGCTGGGCGGAGTCTATCCGTATGCGGGCGTCATGGCTGCGCTGCCGGCGGTGCGGCCCCGCTGGCCCGGAAAGAAAATCGATCTGCGCAAGTTTTCGGCCGGACGGCGGGAGCCAGCCTCGCCGGCTGCGAAGCTGCTGCGTGAACGTCATTCGACGCGCACCTTCGATGACCGGCGACCGATCACACTCGCCGAGCTTTCGCGGTTTCTCGACGGCACCGCGCGCGTCCAATCGAGATTTAGCAGCAGCGTCGACCTCGGCGCCGGCGGCCCGGTGGTCGCGTACGCGGTGCGGCCCTATCCGTCGGGAGGCGGCAGCTACGAGCTCGAGCTCTATCTGGCCGTCGACACATGCGAAGGGCTGGCACGAGGATTCTATCATTACGACGCCGGTGGACACGCGCTGGTGCCGATCGGCGTCCGCACCCATGAGCTCGACGCGCTGTTGGCGGGAGCCCAGTTTGCGATGGGCGCGCCCGCCGTGCCCCAGATCCTGATCACGATCGCCGCTCGCTTTGGGCGGGTGTCATGGAAGTACAGCTCGATCGCCTATACGCTCATTCTCAAGGACGTCGGCGCATTGATGCAAACGCTCTACCTGATGGCGACCGATATGGGGCTGGGCGGATGCGCGATCGGGATCGCCAATATCGAACTATTCGCGAAGATGACGGGGCTCGAATTCCACGTCGAGGGCCCGGTCGGTCAATTTGCGATCGGTCGCGGCACGAAAGCCGAGGCTTCCGACTGAGGCGGCCTGCCTCAGCGGCCGGCGGCGTGAATGGCCCGGGCGAGCGCGCGACCAACGCAGTCGTATCCGGCCGCGGAGTTGTGCAGACCGTCCCACGCGACGAGGGCACCCGACGACAATCCCGCGTCGATCGCCCGGCGCATGAGCTCGAAGCGCGGAAACAGGCCGACGCGCTCCTGCCGCGCCACGTCCGCGATAATGGTCTCCATGATGGAGTGCTGCGAAGACGCGAGCACGAGCGGCGCGTATTGTAGGTCCATCAGGATCACGTCGACGCCGGCCGCCTTGAGGCCGCGCACACCCACGACCACGCGCTCCTTGAGACCGTCGGCGCGGCCGCCCCACGCCACATCGTTGGTGCCGAGCTGCCACACGACGAGATCCGGATCATATGCAAGGACGTCGCGCTCGAACCGGGATATGCTGCCACCGATCGTCTCGCCGATGCGGCCGCTATTGACGACCTCGATGCGCGCACTCGGCCACAGCCGGGCGAGCTCGCGGCGCATCACCTCGGGATAGGTCGCGGCCCGGTTCACGACCCATAAACCGGTGGTGGACGATGAGCCGATCGCGACGATTCGCAGCGTCGCTCCGGCGTTGAGGCGGGCCGTGGTGCGCGGCAAAGAGGCGCCCAGCGAGAGGCTCTGATTGGCGGCCAGGCAAACCTCGGCGTCCGAGGGCGTTGCGGGCGTTTGCGCAGCGGCGGCGCCAATGGACACGGCGGCTAGCCCGGCCGCGCAGCGCGCCAGCCATGCACGACGCAGGCCGGCCACGAGCGTTTGCTGGCGCTGGCGCTGTCTCATGCCATGCTGGCCGTGGTAACGGTCCCCCTCACTGACCGCTCAACAGTGGGAACATCTTTGGCAACTGTAAGACAATAGTCCACCGCGAAAACCGCGGCTCCCGCTCGCATGAGATTGCATCGCGAGCTTCCAGCGGTGACGCGACCTGATGTGCCAATCCCCGGTCGCGCCGGGTTACTTATTAGAAATGAGCCAATCCGCGAAAGGATTTTGTGAGGCTCCGGTTGACGCGGCATCCCCCTGCCGCGAAATGCTGGGCGCTGGTAAGTTTCTTTGCAAAAAATCTTCTTATTTCCGCCTTTATTGAGCCCCGGAAGCGACGCTTGTCGCTGCTGTACTCGCGGTGCTGCCCGGGGGTGGGAAGCTGCACAAAAAATATCGGATTAAGAATTATTTCCAAACCGGCGGCCACGCTTCCGGTGCGAGTTTGCGTTGTGCAGGGGGAGGGGGAACATGAGCTTTGAAGTTGTGTGTCATGAACATCCCAATATTTTTGTGGTGAACAGACAAACATACGAGACGTATCGGTTCACCGTCGGTGAAGTTGGAGCTCTCGCCCATGACGAACCGCGGTCTGACTTAGGTGAAGCCCGTCGGACTGCGATCGCGTTTTTAGCTCGGAGCGAAAAGGAACGCGCCCCGCGTCGATAGCGGGTCGCCTTTCGAGGGGGCGGCATCGATCAAGACAGCCAGCCCACGGCGAGATCGTTCGCGTAGCATCCGATGCGTGGATCCAGACCATTGTCCGAGCGTAGAAGCGCGTCCGCCGCGCGGTACGGCGGCGCCGATGCTGATCCAAATCAGCACAGCCGGCGCGATCTAAGGCTCGACCTCTTCCGCGGTCTGTCACTCCTTTTCATCTTCATCGACCACATTCCAAATAATGTCCTGTCCTATCTAACGCTGCATTCGATTGCATTTTCCGACGCCGCCGAGGTCTTCATCTTTATTTCTGGCTACGCCGCTGCCACGGTTTACGGAAGGGCTCTGCAGCGGCAAGGAGGTATCGCCGCAACGGGACAGATCTATCGCCGGATTTGGCAGATCTATGTCGCACACATCTTCATATTCGTGATCCTTGCCGCGGAGGTATGCTACGCAACCCTCAACCTCCAAAATCAAACCTATAGCGAGGACTTTGGGATCGATAATTTTATCGACGAACCCCAAGTCGCGATCATCAAGGTTCTCTTGCTGCAGTATCAACCCCAGTTCCTCGACATCCTGCCGATCTACATGGTCTTGTTGGGCGTGTTTCCCGTGGTGCTGCTCCTGCTCGAGCGCTGCCTGCCACTTCCACTCATCCTCTCGGGGGCAATCTATCTTTTGACGTTGCACTTTGGTTGGCAGCCGCACAGCTATCCCGACAATGAGGGGTGGTACTTCAACCCCCTCGCCTGGCAGTTCCTCTTCGTTATTGGCGCGACTGCCGGATATTCTCGATACAGTCGTCGGGTATTCCCGGTGCAAAGCTCGTGGCTTCCGAAACTTGCCGTCGTCATTACGGTTGCGATCGGCATCATCAGCATTTCATGGACCATCCATGGGGCTTATGATGCGTTTCCGGGCTTGTTGTTGCGGGAGCTCTCGCCCCTGGTCGAGGACAAAAGCAATCTCGCACCGCTACGCCTGGTCAGCTTCCTTGCACTTGCCGTAACCACTGCGCATTTCGTGGGTCAAAATAGTAGATTCCTGCGCTGGCGTATTGCTCAATTGATTATCAGGTGCGGCCAGCACTCGCTGCAGGTATTCTGTTTCGGTATCGTTCTCTCAGTACTTGGTTATATCCTGCTGACCTTCTTCCGCGACGATATTCTGACACAGCTTGCGGTCGACCTCGGCGGGATCGTGCTGATGATAGGAATCGCCGCGCTCCTCACCTGGTACAAGGCTAGCAACGCAATGCCTGACGACGCTGTCGTTGCGGCCAGCCGGAACTTTGAGACCCGAAGGAGGAACATAGCGGAGATCGAGCGTCACGTGACCGTGTGGGCTCAGGGCCTCGGGCGAATGTGGAGGCGATCGAAGCAAAGCCGCATGAAGGTGAGGTGGCGCTCCCAGCCTTACCCTATGGCTTGATCAGCAAGAGATAGCGCCGCCACGGCTTAGCGCGCTTGCGCAATTGTCCCGACAAACTGCCGCGAATCCAACGCATCGGCGCGTGCAGCGTCGCGTCAAAGCCCGACCCTCAACGTGCGCGTCTCAACCCGTTTGGAGCGTGGCGCCACGAGCACCGACGGTCAGGGCTGAAAGCGCGAGAAAATCCAGCAGTCTCCCGGACCAGCTTGCGTTCGAGTGCCGAGCCAAAGAGAATGTACCGAGGAGGGTGAGCTTTCCGCCAGGGACAGAGAACGTCGCGCCTTTTGCAAGAGGAGAGAACACGCCATGACCGAGATCCAGGCTCTGGATGTGCGAATTCCTGCCGAGATCATCCACAACTGGGGCTGGTTCCTGGTCTTCGGCATCGGCTTGGCGCTGCTCGGGATTCTCGCGATCGTGCGCTCCGTGGCGGCCACCGTCGTCTCCATGCTGTTTTTCGGCTGGCTGCTGGTGATCGCGGCCGGCATTGAGATCGTTCAAGCGATCATGGTCGGCAAATGGGCCGGCCTGTTCCAACATTGGCTGGGTGCGGTCCTGTTCGGGGTGCTCGGGGCGCTGATCGTATGGCGACCGCTGGTCACCGCCGAGATTTTGACCTTGTTGATGGGAGCGTTCTTCCTGGTGGCCGGTCTGTTCCAATTGATCACGCCGTTCGTGGTTTCCCTGCCGGACTGGGGCTGGCACGCCCTCAATGGCGTCATCACATTGTTGCTCGGCATCCTCATACTGGCGCAATGGCCGGTTTCCGGGCTCTGGGTCATCGGCCTATTCGTCGGAATCGAGTTGATCTTTTACGGCGGCGCTTGGATCGTGCTGGCGCTCAACCTGCGCTCACTGGCTTAGTCAGGGTCCCGGCGTAGACATCGGCCAAGCCTCTGCCGTGCGAATTCTGCGCTTGCTCTGCGCGCGTTCGTCCGGCATAGCTTTGACATGACTGATTCGGCGAAGGCCCGCGCGCCGATTCTGGCTGCGGGGGGAATTTTGCTACGGGAAGGTTCCAGACCGCGCATCGCGATCGTGCGATTGCGAAGGGACAAGTCCTGGGTCTTGCCAAAAGGCAAGCTCTATCCTGGCGAGCATGCGGTTGCCGCTGCCAGGCGAGAGGTGATGGAGGAGACCGGACACCAGGTTTCAGTTCACGAATTTCTCGGTTCGATGTCGTACGCCGTCGACGGCAACATCAAGATCGTCCAGTTCTGGCACATGCGAGCCGTCGGCCGGCCGGTGCGCGAGTTGACGTATGACATTAAGGCCGTGAAATGGCTGTCGTTGAAACAGGCCATCGACACGCTCACGCGCGCGCACGAAAAAGTGTTCCTTGCGAATGTGGGGCCGATCGCGCTGAAGGCGGCCAAACAATCGGCGCGCGACAAGTCCACTAGGCGGTCCGTTCGCAATGGGGGCAGGCGGCGGGACCGAAGCGCGCCGGGTCCATTGGCCGAATATTCGTCTGCGGCAGGCTAGAACGCGCGAGCATCCGGCGGCGTTGCGTTGGATCTAGGGGTCCTTTGCCCGACTTGTTGGCGCCAAACGTCTTATTAGCTCGCCTGCTGCGCTGGTCAGCCGTTTTTTTCGCCCTTGCTGCCTGAATGATCCGCGTGAGACGCGCGATCTCGCTCTTCAGCAGTGCCCGCAGAGGCTTTTCACGCAGGAGTCCGGCGCAAATATCCACGACCCCTCTGCGAGGGGGGTCGATCTATGCGGCTTCGAAGGAGAATCGTCCTCTCCTCTAGGATGCAGGCAAGGACCCGTCTAAGGTTCCGGTGTTCACCCGATCGATGTCCGACGTGCCACGTTAGCTCGGCCGCGCCGGCGCCTCGCGTGCAACCATGAGGACGATACCATGGTATTCAAGGTTCACGTTGGCCCACCTCAAATCGCCATCCATCAGGGCCAGACGGTGCTCGTCAGCGAGCAGGACGGGCAGATCAACTGGCCGAGCGAGAAGGGCCTTTACTTTCTCGACACGCGGATTGTCAGCAACTGGGCGATCTATGCCAACGGTGAACCGTGGGAGCTGTTGAACGGCGGTGCCGTCAACTATCATGCCGCGCGCATCTTCCTCACCAATAAATCCATTCTCACCGAAGACGGTCCGATCCCGCCGCGCACCGTCGGCCTCACGATCAGTCGATCGATCGTCGGCGGCATGCACGAAGATCTCGACATCACCAACAACAACCTGAAGCCGGTGCGTTTTCAGCTCGAAGTCGCGCTGCGATGCGACTTTGCCGACGTCTTCGAGGTGAAGTCGGGTAATATCGTACGCCGCGGTCAGATCACCACCGAATGGTCGGAGCGACGGCAACGGCTTCGTACCGCGTATTCAAACCGTGATTTTCACCGCTCGCTGACGATCACAGTGTCGCGTGCAACGAGCAAGGCCGTTTCCGCCAATGGACGGCTCAGCTTCGAGGTCGCGCTTCAGCCGGGCGAAGCTTGGCACACCTGCTTGGCCTATACGCTCGAGGATCGCGAGCAACAGTTGCGCGCGCCGCACGATTGCCTCGCGGAAAGTCGCAAATCCCAACATTACCCCACGATGGCGGAATGGCTCAAGACCGTGGTCAAGATCGAGACGAGCAACGAAGAATTCTACCGTCTCTTTCACCAAGCGCTGGAGGACATGGCTGCACTACGTCTGCCGATCAGGGGCACGGACCATATGGTGTTCCTGCCTGCTGCCGGCTTGCCGTGGTTCGTGGCTCCGTTCGGCCGCGACAGCCTGATCGTTTCGCTGCAGAATATTCTGATCTATCCGGAATTCGCCCGCGGGGCGTTGGAGATTCTGGGCTCGCTGCAAGCCAAGGACGATGATCCATACCGCGATGCCGAACCGGGCAAAATCCTCCACGAATTGCGCTACGGCGAGCTTGCGCATTTCAAGCTGATCCCGCACACCCCTTATTACGGCACCGCGGATGCGACGCCGCTCTATCTCATCACCCTGCACGCAGCTTGGCGCGCGACCGGCGACAAAGGGCTGCTGGAACGGCATCTGCCAACGGCGGAAGGTTGCCTCGCCTGGATCGACAAATACGGCGACCGCGACGGCGACGGATTTCAGGAGTACCAGACGCGCTCTCCGGTCGGCTACGAGAACATGGCCTGGAAGGATTCCGGCGATGCGGTCATGTATCCTGATGGCTCGCTGGTGAAGGGACCGAAGGCGCTGTGCGAACAAGGTCCTGACAGTCGCATCCAATCCCGGCCATTGCCTATGGTGCGGCATCGTGCCCCGCGAGCGTGCAAAGAAGGTGGTGGACCGCCTGATGGCACCCGACATGTGGACGGGATGGGGTATTCGCACGCTGTCCGCCGATCATCGGGCATTCAATCCGTACAATTATCAGACAGGCTCGGTGTGGCCGCACGACAATGCCATCATCGCTATGGGGTTCAAATTCTATGGCTTTAGCGCGGAGGCGGCGCGGGTCGCGCACGACGTGAGCGTCGCGGCGAGCCATTTCCTGCTCAATCAGCTGCCGGAACTTTACACCGCGGCCGAACGCACGGAGACGAATTTCCCGGTTCAGTATCTGGGGGCGAACGTGCCTCAAGCGTGGGCGGCCGGCTCCGTCTTCATGCTGACTCAGGCCCTATTGGGATTTCTCCCGGATGCCCCGCGCGGTAAGCTCTATGTCGACCCGTCGCTTCCGGCTTGGCTGCCGGATTTGACGGTGCGCGATCTTCGCATCGGCAAGCATAAACTTGACATCCGGTTCTGGACCGAGGGCGGACAGACGGCGTTTGAAGTCATCAAGGGAGACCCCGGCCTGGTCGAGCGCTGCGACATAGCATCCAAGCTCGCGCAGCTCAGGGTTGCTTCCGATTTGATCTAGCCGGTGAACGAAGTCGCTGCCGAGCGCGTTGTTTAAGAACGGTCAGGAGAGCCGACATGGGTCGAGAAGGCAGCGCTCCCTCGCCTCTACACAACAGACACTCGACAACGTCGCTTGGGGGTGGAGGAGAGCGATGACGACGATTGCTGCAGACGCCGCGGCAGCTCCCGCAAAGCGTCTTCCCGCCTACGCCATTTCGCCCGCCACGCTGACGATTTTTGGCGCCGGCGGCGATCTGACCAAGCGTCTCATCGTGCCGGCGCTCTACAATCTGGTGAGAGCCGGCAAGCTTCCGGAGGGCTTCGCCATCGTCGGCGTCGACCATAACGACCAGACCACCGAAGAATGGTGCCGGAGCCTGGCCGAGATGCTGCAAGCCTTCATCCGCGCCGGGGGGCGCGAGCGCCAGGGCCAGGCGATCGACGAACAGGCGTGGTCATGGCTCGTCCGTCGCATGCATTACATGCGCGGAGACTTCATGCAGCCCGAAACCTACCGCCAGCTCGAGAAGCTGCTGCTCGATCAACGCGGGCGGCAAAACGGCACGGCCAACGTGCTGTTCTATCTGGCGGTCGCCGACCGCTTCTTTGGCCCGGTGATCGAGCAGCTCGGCCGCGCCGGGCTCGCGCGACAGTCGCAGAACGCTTGGCGACGGGTGATCGTCGAGAAGCCTTTCGGGCACGACCTTGCATCGGCCGAGGCCCTCAACGCGCAGATCCTCAAGGTGCTGTCCGAAGACCAGATCTATCGGATCGATCACTTCCTCGGCAAGGAAACGGTCCAGAACATCATGGTGCTGCGCTTCGCCAACGGCATCTTCGAGCCGCTGTGGAACCGCGACCATGTCGACCACGTTCAGATCACGGTCGCCGAGACCGTGGGCGTCGAGCACCGCGGCCGCTTCTATGAAAAAACCGGCGCGTTACGGGACATGGTGCCGAACCACCTGTTCCAGCTCCTCGCCATGATCGCAATGGAGCCGCCGATCTCGTTCGATGCCGATGCCGTGCGCGCCAAGAAGACGGAGCTATTCCAGGCGATCCATCCCATCTCGCCGACCGATGCCGCCCGCGGCCAGTACGGCGCGGGTGTGGTGCTGGGCAAAAAAGTTCGCGACTACCGGCACGAGCCCGACGTCGCACCGGATTCCTCAACCGAAACCTATGTCGCGCTCAGGCTCGGCATCGACAACTGGCGCTGGGCCGGCGTGCCATTCTATCTCCGGACCGGCAAATACCTTTCCGCCCGCACTACCGAGATCGCGGTGCAATTTCGTCAAGCACCCTATGCCCTCTTTCGCGACACCCCGGTCGAGCGACTGCCCGCGAACATCCTGACGCTGCGCATCCAGCCGGATGAGGGGCTGTCGCTGAGTTTCAGCGCCAAGCGCCCCGGCGCCGAGATCGAAATCGACGGCGTCGAAATGGACTTTGCCTACCGGGACTATTTCGCGCCGCTGGCGTCGGTCGGCTACGAGACGCTGATCTACGATTGCCTCATAGGCGACGCCACCTTGTTCCAGCGGGCCGATACGGTCGAGGCGGCTTGGTGCGCCGTACAGGGGCTCCTCGATGCCTGGGCCCGCGCTCCCGCCGACGATTTCCCCAATTATGCCGCCGGCAGCGCCGGCCCCGCCGCCGCCGATCGCCTGCTTGCGCGCGATGGGCGCGCATGGTTGCCGATCGCGCCCGGCCATCCGCATGCCGGGCGCAGCGCATGAACGCGACTTACTGAAGTCGGGGCGCGACAGAGGTGATAGCATGAAGGCCACTCGAATCCTGCACGATCTGGGCCAGAGCCTCTGGCTCGACAACATCACGCGCAACTTGTTGCGGACGGGCGTGCTTCGCCGCTATATCGACGAGTTCTCGGTCACCGGGCTGACGTCGAATCCGACGATCTTCGACCACGCGATCAAGAACAGCGGCGATTACGACGACGCCATCAAAAGCAAGCTCGCGGAAGGCAAGTCGGGAGAGAAACTCTTCTTCGAGCTGGCGCTGGATGATCTCACGCAAGCGGCGGACCTGTTCCAGCCGGTTTATGACCGAACCTGCGGCGTCGACGGTTGGGTTTCGCTGGAAGTCTCGCCTTTGCTGGCGCACGACGCCAAATCGACGATTGCCGCCGCCAAGGACCTGCACGCGCAGGCGCGACGGCCCAATGTCTTGATCAAGATTCCGGGCACCCCCGAAGGCCTCCCAGCCATCGAAGAAGCGATCTTTGCCGGGGTGCCGACCAACATCACGCTGCTGTTCTCTGACGATCAGTACTTGGCGGCCGCCAATGCGTTCATGCGCGGCATCGAACGGCGCATCGAAGCCGGATTGCAACCCGATGTGCGCTCGGTGGCGTCGGTCTTCATCAGCCGCTGGGACGTCGCGGTCACCGGCAAGGTGCCG
>WNGG01007542.1_pt1 | contig 12051 bp, 14 predicted proteins | sample 5400661 | NCBI WGS metagenome assembly WNGG01 (sample SAMN13153372, study PRJNA577476) | soil metagenome | isolation source: 100 cm soil or saprolite under Garry oak tree replicate 1 | place: USA:California | collected 2016-06-15 | reverse complement strand
CGGATTTGCGTATGGGGATTATCTGCGTTGCGGCGCGATCGCTCGCTTTTCTCCGATTATGCAAGCTGTCGCAAGTGACGCGCGCGCCGGCAAGCTTGTGCTCGGCACCTGCAATGGGTTTCAAATTTTGTGCGAAGCTGGTCTCTTACCCGGCGCCCTTGTGCGGAATCGTTCGCTGCGATTCGTGTGTGACATGGTGACTACGCGTGTGGAAGTGGATGATTCGCCATTTACGCACGGTTGCCCGAAAGGGACGCTCCTCCGCCTGCCAGTTGCACACGGGGAGGGTTGCTTCTTCGCGGACGCGGAGACGCTGCGTGAACTCAACGACAATCGACAAGTGATTTTGCGGTATACGGACAGCCGCGGCTGCATTGTTCCCGAAGCCAATCCGAATGGTTCGGTTGAAAACATCGCCGGCATCTGCAATCGCAAGCGAAATGTTTTCGGCCTGATGCCTCATCCTGATCGCGCTTCAGATGCTCGGCTCGGCAGTGCCGATGGTGCGAAGATTTTTCGATCGATGATGCAAACGATCAGCGCGACCAGCGCAACATCGGAGCGCGCGAAGCAGGTCGCTTGAGCCTCTTCATTACCGGGACAGATACCGGCGTGGGCAAAACGCACACGACGCTTCAACTCCTGCGCTTGTTGCGTGCATCCGGCAGGCGCTGTGCCGGAATGAAACCGATCTGTTGCGGAGACCGTTGCGATGCAGAGCTTCTGCTCGCCGCCAGCAGCGAAGGTTTGAGGATCGCGGAAATCAGCCCAGTCTGGCTAAAGACACCGGCTGCGCCGCTGGTGGGCAGCCTGACGGAAGGAGTCAAGATCGACATCGAACGCATTCTGGCTGCTTTTCGCGCGCTTCAGAATCGAGTTGAGCATGTGCTTGTTGAAGGAGTCGGCGGTTGGCTGGTGCCTATTCGTTGCGACTATTTCGTGAGCGATTTGGCCATCGAGCTAAAGTTGCCAGTATTGGTGGTAGCGCAGAATCGGTTAGGGTGTCTTAATCATAGTGTCTTAACCGTGCGAAGCATTGCTGAGCACGGGCTCCGTTGCGTCGGCGTTGTATTAAATGGCGCTCCTGAGCCAAGCGATATTGCCTCCGTGACCAACGCCGGTATTCTTCGGAAAATTCTGGATGTGCCTTTGCTTGCGGGATTGCATGACGATCTGGTGGAATTACCCGCCGATTGGCGATTGATGATCGATTCAGCGCGAACAGCTTAAGGCTGTCCACATCGATAACACTAGTGTAAACAAGATTTACATCCAAGGTGTGCCGTTCCGACTCACTTCCCAGAGAAAACGGGATGGCATCATCATTGCTTAAGATGAGGGCAATAACTTTTACGCCTATGCTATTAGAAAAAACCTTACATATGAGTCAGCCGTTGGCGGAATGCAAAGCCCGTCTGGCCAGCATTCAGTCATATCGGCGGCAGTTTCTTATGGTGACAAGAGCGACCGTGACATCATCGAAAACCGTTGATTTTAGCTTCCGCGGTCCTTTCGGTTTTGAGGCCCACACGGTGCTCCTGTCGGTCGAGAGCGACTCATCCGATCAATATGCGTTTGAGTCCGTGGGCGGGAACATCGATCTAATGGGAATCGTTGATTTCGCTGAGATCCGGCCAAACTGCACCGAGGTGACGCTTGCCGTTCATTATGAAATAAAGAACCAGCTGTTCGCCTGGCTCGACCGCCGCTTGCGCTTCGTCGATACGTTTGTGACTGCTGAATTGCGCAGCATCCGCGCGCATTTCGAGGGGATTGCAGCGAGCTATCTCGAGCATGCGCCTGTTTTGCCGATGTTCCAAACGGCTACAGCATAAAATCTGACTTAAGAGAGCCACGAAAGGCGCAATTTCGTGGCTCTCTGCTGTACGCACGGCGCCTATGCGATTCGCACCGCGTGTTTTTTGTCGAGCCGCAGAATCTGCCCGGCCTTGGCCGTGACCGTTGCTTTCGGGTCGCGAATTTTGGTTCCATCCAGCTCCACGCTTCCCTGTTTGATCAGCCGTGACGCTTCGCTGCGAGATTTTTGCATGTTGAACGCCTTGCGATAAGCGCTGCAAACAACCGTAACGAGTTCGGCTGTCTGAAGCTTGCTCGCTGAAAATGCGGGCAGATCGGCATGTTCCAAATCACGTTTGCTAAAACGGATGTTCCATTCGTTGAGAGTTTGTTGTGCGACCACCGGCGAGTGATAGGTCTGCACAATTTCGAACGCGAGCCGCTTTTTGGCTTCAAATGGATTCGTGCCCTGGGCGAACGCATGTCCAAGCAATAACGGATAATACCGCGCCATCAACTCATCTGAGATGCTCATTAGTTTCCCGAACATGTCTGTGGCAGGCTCACTGATTCCAACAAAATTGCCGAGGCTTTTGCTCATCTTCTTGGAGCCATCCAAACCTTCTAGAATCGGAAGAAGAAAAACGACCTGCTGTGGCAAGCCTTCTTCCTTCTGGAACTCACGTCCCACCAGAATATTGAAAAGTTGATCGGTCCCGCCAAGCTCGGCATCCGCCTTCACCATGACTGAGTCCCAGCCTTGCATGATTGGATACTGAATTTCGTGGGCGCGGATCGCCTGTTGCTTGTCGATGCGGGCCCGGAAGTCTTCACGCTGTAACATTTGTTGCAGCGTCACCCGGCTGTTCAGACGAATGACATCTTCGAACGACATGGCTCGAAACCAATCGCCATTGCAAACCGTTTCAGTGCGCGCCGGATCGAGAATCTTGAACGCCTGCTCCCGATAGCTTGCAGCATTCGCCATCACTTCTTTGTGCGTCAATTGCGGTCGCGTCGCGGAGCGACCGCTCGGGTCCCCGATCATCCCGGTGAAATCGCCAATGATAAGGACCGCCTGATGCCCCAAATCCTGAAACTGCCTCAGTTTTCGCAAAACAATGCTGTGGCCCAGATGAATGTCGGAGGTGGTTGGATCCACGCCGAGCTTTATCCTTAGCGGCCGTCCGAGCGCGAGTTTTTTGCGCAACTCATTCTCGCTGATAATCTGCGCCGCGCCTTGCTTTAGAAAGGCGAGAGATTCATCCGGTTGCATGATTCCTCAAGGAATAGTGCACCGGCTGGGTGCGCTACTTGTTTTTGTTCAGCAACTCCCGCACTTGCTCAATCGTAAGTGGAGCATTTTTGCGGTTAAGCGCCTTTTGGCTTTTGCCCTGACCGAGGAATGGGCGGTTCCCGGCGAAGGCTCGGCCGGTCGCCGCTTTGTCAGCGTCGTGCGCGTCGCGGACGCGAGCGGTTCGGGTTGAATAACTCGGCTGTGAGTTTCCGATCGGTTGTTGCGACGAAATACCGGATGCCGCGTGCGTGCCTTGGAAAGATCGAGAATTGAACTGTCTCGCAGAAAATTGGCGCGTGTTGGAAAAGCTCCTGGAATTGGATTTCTCCTGAAAATAAAATGTGCCTACGGTTGCCTTTTTATTTATGGACGCGCCATCGGCGATGAACTTTTTGTTCTGCGCGGTATTCTGCAAAGTCATGTCGGGTTTGAGGAGGCGCTCGACAAGCTTGCTCTCTTGATCCTGAGCGCGGGCAAAAGAAAAAGCAATCAGGAGCAATAAAAAAGGCATAACACTTCTTCCCACATCGTCGAGGCTGCCTATATGGGGCATCGTTTGTAAAGCAAATTGTCGATCTTCGACGAATCGCTGTCTGATGAGCAGCCACACAAGCGTCCTCTAAATGGCGGGGCACGCGCTTTTTGTTGTTTTCCATGGCCCCCTCAGCAAATAATGCGCACATGTCTGATCATACGTACAAAAAAATTGAGTTGGTTGGCTCCTCGCCCAACGGATTTGAAGAAGCGATAAAAAATGCGCTGGCACGTGCCCAGAAAACAGTTCGCAATATGCGTTGGTTTGAGGTTGCCGAAACGCGCGGATATATCGAAAACGGCAAGGTCGGTCACTGGCAAGTGACGCTAAAGGTCGGTTTCACACTTGAAGATTAATTGAACGTTAAAAAGGTGAACCGTTAAAACGTCCAGCCGATCCAACAATTTAACGATTTACGTTTCTTCTTCCTGCGTCGCCTGATACAATTTTGTGGCGCCGTAAATCAAAATGGCTGGCTTCAAAGCGACTGCGAAAAGCCGAAGCAGACCGCCCACGATTCGACCAATCGGCAGCCGATTCAAAATGTAACCGACTATAAATGCGTACAAGAGCGACTGGGCCGGCTTTTCTCGCACGTAATCCTCAGTTTGACTGAGAACCGTCTCGAACTGCTCTTTTGCCCAGGACAATCCACGTTCCGGGAACTCTTCAAGTCTTGCTGATGATTGGTTCATATCCCTTAATGATTCGAATTCTAATCAATGCTTGCGCGCACTAATCTGGTCAACGCAAAATCAGCCAAATCGAGCTCGCGCCCCCACCTGCGGGAAAGTCAGGCAGAGGAGGTTGTCGATGGAATGTTCCAGTCCGTCGTGCTGTTTTGAGGCAATAGCGGGCCATGACTTCGAGCGCGTGTTCCCGCAAGACCGAGCAATTTGTCGAAACGAGTATGCGACTATCTCGCTCCGCCAGGTCGAACGCGCTTACGAGTAATTTCTCAAAATCGTTTTCCACGTGAAAAGTCTTCCCGCCGGGCGAACGCGAAAACGTCGGCGGATCGAGAATGATCATGTCGAATTTCTCTCCCTTGCGCGCGAGCCGCGGCACCACCGCCATCACGTCGTCGGCAATGAAACGATGATCAATCGTCGGCAGACTGTTAAGGGCAAAATTCTCTCGACCGCGCGCCAGTGATTTCTTGGAAAGATCGACATTGATCGTCGTGGCTCCGGCGCACGCCGCGCAGACAGAAAACGAACAGGTGTAGGCAAAACAATTCAAAAGCCGCTTCGGTGCGATATGGCGCACGTAGCGCCGATTTTCTCTTTGATCGACAAACAAACCGGCGGAGTAGCCTGCTCCAAAATCGATTCCAAACTTCAGATGCCGCTCGGTGGCGATCGTTTGCAAATTTCCATGCGGGTCACCAAAGATGAGACCGGGAGGCTCGCGCTCTTCGTTTTTCCGGGGAATAAACCGGGCGAAAATGCGTCCTACATCGAATCGCACGACCTTTGCCCATGAGGGCAGTTCCTGGATTAAATGCTCGCGAGCCAGAACTTTTTTGAACGAAATGAGGAAGTCGCGTCCGAAGCGCTCAACCCAACCGCCCTCAACCGTGCAGAGCCGATGTGCATCCGTTCCATCCGCTTCAAAATCGCGCAGCAAGTTTGCGTCAATCCATCCAGATTCCGGTTTCATCGGCCGCGGTGATCTCTAACGGCATACTTGCGAATCGTCAGTGCGCAGCGGATCGGTTGCCGCGGGGGCCGGGCGCGCTACACTCCCGCATCGCAGAGCGTCGCGTGCACAACTCGACTGCTAACCTATGGAACAAGTTACGGTTCGCGTTCCGGCGAGCACTTCTAATCTCGGCCCCGGCTTTGATTGTCTCGGTGTGGCGCTGCGTCTTTACAACGACGTGCTTGTCACTCGCGGCGCGAAATCTCGACCGCCAGCCATCGTGCGTGCCACAGCGGATTTGTTTTTTCAACGGACGCATTATGCGCCGTTTTCATTTTCCGTTTTGATCAAAGGCGACGTTCCATCTTCGCGTGGTTTGGGTGGCAGTGTCACGGTGCGTCTTGGAGTCCTGGTTGCTCTGAATTTTTTGGCGGGCAATCGTCTGGATCGATTGTCGATCTTTAAATTATGCGCGCACCTGGAACGGCACCCCGATAATGCTGCGCCAGCAGCTTTTGGCGGTTTCACAGTTGTAAGACAGGCGTCTCACCTGTCACGGCAGACGGGCCTCTGGCCTGTCGATGTAAACGGCGCCGAGCTTCAGCGCTTCGAAGTTTCCGCGCGACTGCATTTTGTTCTGTTGATCCCAGACTTCGAAATCAAAACGGCAGCAGCGCGAAAAATCCTGCCTCGGAAAATTTCGCGTGTTGCGGCGATTAACAGTTGCCAGAACGCCTGCGCGATCACGGCGGCATTCGCGTCGCGCAATTATCGCAGTTTACGCGGCGCGTTTCGCGATCATCTGCATCAGCCGTATCGGCAAAAACTGGTTCCATTCCTGCCGCGCGTCATCGCTGCCGCCGAAAAAGCCGGCGCGCTCGGAGCATTTCTGAGTGGCAGTGGATCGACAATCTGCGCTGTCACATTGCAAAATCGAGATGAAGTCGCGGCTGCCATGTTGCGCGCCGCAAGAATCTGCCCTGAGCGCGAGTCGAACGGATCAACGCCTGCACGCGCGCTCGTCACCACGGCGGATAACATGGGCGCGCAGATTCTCCGTCAATCACCAACCACTAATCACTGATCCTCCATGGGCCGCCGTCTTGAAAATCTGGAGCAGTTCGGAATCGACGTCGTCCTCGAACGGCGCCATGGCTTTCGCGCGCGTATTCTGCGCGGAATTCTTCACGCGCTCTCTTTTATTTACGAACGTCTCGTTCAACTCCGGCTTTATCTCTACCGGAAACGCCTTTTCCGCGAGCGCGCGCTGGGTTGTCTGGTCATCAGCATCGGGAACCTGACGGTCGGCGGCACGGGCAAGACGCCGATCGTCGAAAAATTCGCGCGCGCTCTGCAATCGGGTGGCCGCCAGGTCGCGATCCTGAGCCGCGGTTACAAGAGCGTGCCACGTAGACGAAACTGGCTGGATCGGCTTCGCGGAAAAGATGCCGATCTACCGCGTGTCGTCTCGGATGGAAAATCGTTGCTGCTCGATTCGTTAACTGCCGGCGACGAGCCGTACATGCTGGCGCACAATTTAAGGGACGTGATCGTGCTGGTTGACAAAGACCGGGTAAAAAGCGGCCGCTTCGCAATCGACAAATGGAACGTCGATACACTCTTGCTCGACGACGGATTACAATATTTGCATCTCAAACATCGTCTCGACATCGTGCTGGTGGATCGCCAAGCGCCGTTTGGGAACGAATTCCTGCTCCCGCGCGGCACCCTGCGCGAGGCTCCGCGCAATCTGCGGCGCGCGAGCTACATCTTCATTACCAAGAATACGGGCGAGCCAAATAACGCCCTCATCCAGCGTATTCGGCGTTATAATCGCACTGCCGAGATCATCGAATGCGCGCACAAACCGCTCTATCTCCAAAACATTTATACCGGCGAACGATTGCCCCTGGAGCACCTGCGCGACGCATTTATCGGCTCAATTTGCGGGATCGCTGCGCCAGAAAGCTTTGAAGGCGGACTGAAAAAACTTGGCGCGCGTGTCGATCTGGCCAAGCGTTACATCGATCACCACCGCTATAGTGAGGCCGAGTTACAGAGCTTCATCAATCGCTGCATCCGACGTGATTTGCAAATGATCGTGACAACGGAAAAAGACGCAGTCCGCATGCCACGCTTGCCGGATTCGGAATTACGAGTGCCGATCTGTTTTTTGCGCGTCGAAATCGAGATCCTGAGCGGCCACGAAAGCTGGGGACATTGCGTTGCCCGCATCTGCAAACCACAGCCTTTGCTGTCACCCGAACGCTTCTTTTCCTGATCGTTTGTCATTCCAAGCGAAGTCGAGGAATCTCTTATGTTATGCCCAGGAAAGCCGAGCTAATCGTTGAAGATCGCAAGATTCAGGTCTCGAATCTCGACAAGGTGCTTTATCCGAAGGTCGGATTCACAAAAGGACAGGTAATCGATTACTACATCCGCATCGCGCCGGTGCTCTTGCCGCATCTGAAAGATCGGCCGCTCACCATGAAACGCTATCCCGATGGTGTCGAAGGCGAGTTTTTCTACGAAAAGAATTGTCCGGTGCATCGGCCGAAGTGGGTGAAAACCGCCAGGGTCTGGAGTGAGAGCAATAACCGCATGATGAATTATTGCCTCGCCCAGGATTTGCCGACGCTCGTTTGGGCGGCGAATCTTGCTGACCTCGAGCTGCACACCTCGCTCGCGCGCAAGAACAACATTAAGCGACCGACAACGATGGTGTTCGATCTCGACCCTGGCGCACCGGCCGACATCGTCCAATGCTGCCAGGTTGGCATTTGGCTAAGCGATCTGCTTCTGAAGATGAAATTAAAATCATTCGCCAAAACAAGCGGCTCGAAAGGTCTGCAAGTTTATGTGCCGCTGAATACCTCGGTCACGTTCGATCAAACGAAAGATTTATCGCGCTCTCTCGCTCAGCATCTCGAAACAGATCATGCCGATCTTGTCACTTCGAACATGTCGAAGACAGTCCGCAAGGGAAAGGTATTTGTCGATTGGAGCCAGAACGACGAACACAAAACGACCATTTGCGTCTATTCGCTCCGCGCCAAGGAAGAACCCACCGTTTCAACCCCTGTCACATGGGACGAACTCGAGAATTGCCTGAAAAAGAAAAAGGCGGATCTCCTGAAATTCCGCTCCGAGAAAGTTCTCGCCCGGGTCGAAAAACTTGGCGATCTCTTCGAGCCGATCGAAGAACTCAAACAGAAACTCCCCAAGAAATGGAAGCTATGATGGACACAAATACAAAGATTATAAAGCATGAACAATCACGCATGGTTTGATGCGATCGGATGGACGGGAGCAACCGCCCTTCTTGTCGCTTACGCGATGGTTTCCTTTAAGAAATTGGAAGGGGACTCAACTGCTTACCAATTTCTCAATATCGTCGGCAGTCTTCTTTTGGCCGTAAATACGATTTCTTATGGAGCTTACCCTTCCTCTTTCGTAAATATGATTTGGATAGGAATAGCTGTTTTTTCGATCACAACTAGAAAGCGACTTTCTCCTCGTTAGGTCACTACGACGATGATTAGGAATTGTTCCATATGCGCAAAGTGAATGTGAAAGATATTCCGGAGCAGGAACGCAAATCACCGAAGGGCAAGTTTCACAAGTTCGTGAAAAATATTTCGATCGCGCTTGGTCGCAAATCGGAGTCGCTCGATCTGGGAAAGCGGCACCTGTTTGATCTCGCGCTGGTGCGGATTCCAAAAGGCAAATCGTATTGCCCGTACCATGCGCACTCGGCTGAATCGGAGCTTTATCTCGTCATTTCCGGTCGCGGCAGTGTTCGTGATAAAGATGGATCGAGAATTGTAAACGCGGGCGACGCGTTTTTCTTTCAGCCAGGCGAAGCGCACCAGCTCAGCAGCGCTGACGACGAAGATTTTGTTTACTACGTCATTGCCGATAATCCGCGCAGCGGCGGACCAAGCGGCGATTCCTGTTTTTATCCAGACAGCGGCAAATGGGCTGTAGTGAAGGAGGGATCGGAAGACGTAATCGTGAAAGGAAAAGAGACCGATTATTTCGACGGCGAAGAGTGAATCTCATCGATTGTTGTAAAGGCGGCTGTGTTAGCCGCAAATCTTAACTAATGCGCAAAGTAAATCTCAGCGAGATCAAAGAAGAGGCGTGGCAATCTCCCGGTGGCAAGTACGCCGCGTATTTTAAGGGAATCTCGGAAGCACTCGGCCGCGATCCGAACTCGCTCGATTTGGCGAAGCGACATCCATTTGATCTGGAACTGACACGAGTGCCGCCCGGGAAACGAAACTTCCCTTACCATGCGCACTCAGCCCAATGGGAACTCTATCTGGTTATCGCAGGCAAAGGCAGCGTGCGTCACGAGAATGGCACGACGGAAGTGGTCGCGGGCGAAGCGTTCATTTTTGGGCCGAACGAGTCGCACCAAATCACAAATTCAGGCGAGGAAGACCTTCTTTACTACGTCATCGCGGACAATCCGATCGGCGAATCTGCTTACTTTCCGGATAGCGGGAAATGGAAAGTAAACAAGTCATCATCGGCGGATCGCGTCGTCGTGAAAGGGGAAGAGACGGATTATTTCGACGGCGAAGAATAGATGTTTGTCATGTCGAGCGGAGTCGAGACATCTCTCGCTGTTAGCTACCTTCCCGACGCTCAGAAAGCTCCGTCACGTTCCTGCACGTGAAAATCATCTCTGGCGGACAAACTGGGGTCGATTGTGCGGCGCTTGATGCCGCGCTGAAACATAGAATCGATTGCGGCGGATGGTGCCCGGCCGGACGTCTGGATGAATTTGGCCGGATTCCGGATCGTTATCCGGTGAAAGAACTGGAGGAGGGGACTTTCGCCGAGCGCACTTTGCAAAACGTCAAAGATTCTGAAGGGACTATTGTCATTTACTTCAACGAATTGCGGGGCGGCACTGAATACACGGTCCAGTGTTGCAAGCAGCTTCAGCGTTCGCACGAGCTGATTAATGCGGCGAACATCTCCCCGCAGGAGGCGGCAAAGTTGATTGTCGATTTTGTACGCGAACACAAGATCGACACCCTCAACGTGGCTGGCCAGCGGCAAAGCGAATGGCCGGAGGGATATGATTATGCTTTTCGGACGCTAGATTGCTTTGCGACGTCGATTACGAGCAAGAGCACGAGTAACAAGGATCACTCGTAGCGCAGCGCTTTCACCGGATCGAGGCGTGCCGCGAAATAAGCGGGAATCAGTGCTGCAAACGAGCAGATGAGAAATGCGCTGATGCAGATGATAGCTACGTCCCTCGGAATCACTTCTGCCGGGATCGCGGAAAACTGATAGACCTCACGCGGAAAAATCTCGATGTGCAACGTCGATGAAAGCCAATGGCTGAATTCGTTCCGATAACGGATCAGCGTCATGCCGAGCCCGAGCCCCGTGAGCGTTCCGAAAAGGCCAACCACAGTTCCCTGACCAAGAAAAACCCAAATGATTTGCCCGATGTTTGCCCCAAGCGCTTTCATGATCCCGATTTCGCGACGCTTTTGCACCGTCACCGTGATGAGTGTGCTCATGATTCCGAACGCCGCGACCACCACAATAAAGAACAAAAGAAAAAACATCACGGTGCGCTCGAGTCGTACTGCTTCGAAATATTGACGGTTCATGTCGATCCAGGTCTGCGCGAATTCGGGCGGCTCGAGAAATTGTTCGATCGATTGTTTTACGCGCTCGGCGTTGTACGGATTATCGGTTTTGACGGTGATGCCGTGTAACGCGTCGCCTAAACCGTACAGCTCTTGACCAACATAAATCGGAACGAGCAAAAATTCAGAGTCGTGCAGGTAATGACCGGTCTCGAAAATGCCGGTGACAGTTAGTTCCTTCGGCAGGATCACATCGCGCAATTGGTCGACCGCTTTTTTTCCCTCGTCGCCCTTCGCGTTCTCCAATTTCTTAATGCTATCCAGGATCTGGCCGAGATTACCGGGCGAATAAATTGTGATCTTATCGCCGACATGCACTTGCAATTTTCGCGCAAGCTCGATGCCGAGCACGGTCGCTTCGCCTTCCAGATCGAGCTTGCCGTATTTGATGAATTTTTGCAGCGGGATCACCGTTTCCTCCTGCGCCGGATCGATGCCGCGAATCATGGGCGCGAGCCTCCGGTTTTGAAATTCGGCGATCACCGGGCCCTGAATGTAAGGCGCGGTTGCGATTACCCCGGGTGTATTATCGATCTTCGCTTTGAGCGTTCGCCAATCCCGCAAAATATCGTCGGTGCTCACAAGAATGTGCGCATCAAAGTCGATCACTTTCTGGCGCAACTCGCGGTCAAACCCGGTCATCACCGAAATTACCAAAATGAGCACCGTCACGCCGAGCATCACGCCCAACACGGAAATCAATGTGATGATGGACAAGAATGTGCGCTTGGGTTTCAAATACCGCAGCGCCAGAAAAAGACTAAACGGCAGTTTCAAATTGACAATACGGTGGCGGCGAACCGTCTGGTTTTCCAGCAAAGTATTGGTAGGGCACGACCGCCGGGCGCACCGAAACGTTATTTTAGCGCGTGCGTTTTTAGTTCTTCGAGTGTCACGAATTCGAGCGCCGACGCATGCGTGGCTTCAAGATCGACACGTGCGGCACGACGGTGATCAAGTGCAGCTTTCCACCGCGTGACGCAAACGCACCACTTATCGCCCGGCTTCAGTCCGGGGAAGCCCCATTCCGGATGCGGCGTGACGAGATCGTTTCCGTCGAGCACCGAGAAATCCAGGAATTCGCGCGTGACCTTAACGCA
>WNGG01007539.1_pt1 | contig 12052 bp, 14 predicted proteins | sample 5400661 | NCBI WGS metagenome assembly WNGG01 (sample SAMN13153372, study PRJNA577476) | soil metagenome | isolation source: 100 cm soil or saprolite under Garry oak tree replicate 1 | place: USA:California | collected 2016-06-15 | reverse complement strand
TTTCAAACACGGAAACTGGCGAAGCAACTGGCGTTTGAGTCGTCGCAGTTGAAGGGCGCTTCGAAATTATTCGAAGGACTCTATCGTACATTTATTGCCTTCGATTGCTCGATGGTCGAGGTCAATCCACTGGTCGTTACAACTGAAGGGGAAGTGCTCGCGCTCGATGCGAAATTTAATTTCGACGACAACGCGCTTTATCGTCATCCGGAGATTGCGGCGATGCGTGACATTGCAGAGGAAGATCCACGCGAAGTCGAAGCCTCGAAGCACGGCCTCAGTTACATCGGGCTCGACGGAAACATTGCCTGCCTTGTGAACGGGGCCGGTCTGGCCATGGCCACGATGGACATCATCAAATTTTACGGTGGGGAGCCGGCCAACTTTTTGGACGTGGGCGGCGGAGCGACCGAAGAACAGGTAACCGAAGCGTTTAAGATTTTAATCTCCGACAAGAATGTAAAAGCAATCCTCGTCAACATATTCGGCGGCATCATGAAGTGCGATGTCATCGCGCAAGGCATCATCAACGCGGCTAAGACGGTGAAATTGTCCGTGCCGCTAATTGTTCGCCTCGAAGGAACAAATGTTGAATTAGGAAAAAAATTGATTGCAGAGTCAGGCCTGCCAGTGATTACGGCAGACGACTTGGCCGATGCCGCGCAAAAAGCGGTGAAAGCCGCAGTAGCAAAATGAAAATCAAAGAAATCGGATTCGTCGCGATTCCCGTCACGGACATCAAACGGGCGCGTTCGTTTTACGAGGAAGTGCTTGGCTTGAAAGTCTCGGATGAAATGATGGGCGGACGCTGGATTGAGTATTCAGTCGGTGATGACACGCTCGCTATCGCAAACGTGAGCGACACTTGGAGGCCGTCCGATCAAGGCACAGGCGCCGCTCTCGAGGTCGAGGATTTCGATGCAGCGATTCGTCGATTGAAAAATCGACATATCCCTTTTGCAGCCGAGCCGTTCGAGACTCCGTGCTGTCACATGGCGGTTGTGCAAGATCCGGACGGTAACAAATTGATCATCCACAAACTGAAACCCGAGAACGAGAAAGGACCCTGTTTATGATTAAGGAAGTAGCATTTGTCGCGATTGCAGTTTCCGACGCCGAGCGCGCGCGGAAATTTTATCAGGAAACGCTCGAACTAAAGCCCGGCACGACCGCAATGGGCGGCGCGTGGGTGGAGTATGACCTTGGCGCGACGACCATCGGAGTCGGTTGTCATCCGGCCTGGAAACCGTCGCGCGACGGGACAACGGTCGCGTTCGAAGTGGACGATATCGACGCGGCGATCGCGAAGCTGAAAGAGCGCGGCGTCACATTCGATATGGAAAAAACCGAGACTCCAGTTTGTTGGATGGCACAATTCCGCGATCCGGACGGTAACAAGCTTGTCATTCATAAGCGAAAAACAAGCGAAATGACGAAGCACTAATGACGAATGACGAAGGAAATCCCAATGCTCAAATGACGAAAGTGCAAGCGAATCAGTCAGCGGTCATTTGGATTTCATCATTCATTCGGCATTCGACATTTATCATTCGTCATTCCTGCGATGTCCGTCTTAGTCGATAAAAATACGCGGCTCGTCGTACAGGGAATCACGGGCAGCGCGGGCGCGTTTCACACGCGGCAGTGCATCGAGTACGGCACAAATGTTGTCGCGGGCGTTACTCCTGGAAAAGGCGGGCAGATGTTCGATGGCAAGGTGCCGGTATTCGACACGGTTTGGGAAGCGCGACAGAAAACAGCGTGCAATGCCTCGATGGTTTTTGTGCCCGCCCCGGCAGCCGCCGATTCAATTCTTGAGGCCGTCGATGCGAGTGTTGAGCTCGTCGTGTGCATCACGGAAGGGATTCCGGTGATGGACATGATGCGCGTCAAAGCGCTGATGAATGGTAAGACATCGAGGCTGATCGGGCCGAATTGCCCCGGCATCATCACACCGGGCGCTTGCAAGATCGGGATCATGCCTGGCTACATTCACATGCCGGGCAATATTGGCGTGATCTCGCGCTCTGGAACACTCACTTACGAGGCAGTCTGGCAATTGACATCGCGCGGCTACGGCCAATCAACTTGTATTGGCATCGGCGGGGATCCTGTCCATGGAATGTCGCATCTCGATGCGGTGAAGCTCTTCAACGAAGATCGACATACGGAAGCGATGATCCTGATCGGGGAAATCGGCGGCTCGGCCGAAGAGGAAGCAGCTAAGTGGATTAAAACGAATTGCAAAAAACCGGTCGCAGCATTCATCGCTGGGATGACAGCGCCGCCGGGACGCCGGATGGGCCACGCAGGAGCGATCGTTTCGGGCGGGAAAGGCACCGCAGCTGGTAAAATCGCCGCGCTCAAGGTGGCAGGCATCGCCGTTGCCGAGACCCCCGCGACGATGGCCGACACATTGATTGCGCGAATGAAGTTGTGATCATGGGCCGTATACCTTTTGTGCGCTGGGCTCGAATAACTTGCCGACCTTGCCAGATGAACGCGAGTCTCAGTGAGATACTGAACCGTTTTTGTCGGAGGCCAATTCTCCGGCGGGCAGGTGCGCCGCCTTCCAATCCATTGCCATGCGAATTCGAGCCCGGCCGCTCGGATGATCGAAGAAGATGAATTCCTCGAGCGGCCCGGGATCTAACTTACGATAAATGCCGAGTTTGAGCGCCACGGCCGCCATGCCATCGGGCTCGCGCGAAGTGTTGATTCCGAAAGCGTCGGCTTCCCGCTCAGTGACCCGCGTGACCGTGTTCGAAAATGGAGTCAGGACAAACAAGAGCGTGCTCAGAATCAAGGCAAGCAAGGGAAGCCCGGCCGGATCGGCAATGCCGCGAATGCCACATTTCTCCCCCCAGCGTCTTACGGCAGCTTCAAAGAGGGTACAAGAAATTGCGAAGGCGACGAGAATAAAAATTCCCAAATAGGTCATCAATTTTGTCACATGATTGAGCACGTAATGGCCCATCTCGTGAGCCATCACCATACGAATTTCCGGCAGTGTGCATTGCTTGAGCAGGTTGTCGTTCAACGCAATACGTGTTGTGCCGAGCAATCCTGAGACGTTTGCGCTTACTCGTGTGGTCTGACGCGAGGCATCCACTTCCAGGACTTGCTTAACCGGAATTTCATTCGCACGCGCCATCGCCAGGATCGGATCCCTGATTTCCGGATTGGTCAGCGGTTTATAAGTGTTGAAGAGCGGCTCGAGATAGACCGGCGCGATAAGAATCGACACGAATAAAAAGAGGACGGCCACCATCGTTCCCCAGATCCACCAAGTGCGCGGTGCGCGTCGGAATACAAAATAAAATATGGGGAAGACGATCACTCCCGCGATCAGCGCCACGCAAAGTTGTGTCAGTTGTTCGGCAAACCACGGTCCAAATGTTTGTGTTGCCAGCCCGTATTGATGTTCGCGATAAAATTGCTGATAGACGGTTAATGGGAAACTCAAGAGGGTCACCAGGAGAAGGTAGGCGATGGCATAGATTACCACCTGCAGTGACTTGAACCGAGTTCTACGCTCAGCGAAATCGCGCAGGCGCGCTGAGATTCGCGACGCCAGGAGAAAAATCGAGATGGCAGCGCCCAAAAGAAAATTCCACAGAATCAGCCAATAACCGCCCTCGAAATATGAATCGGACTTCTCGCGTTTCCCGCGCGGAACAGTGGCTAACCACGCCTGTGTCGCCGCAGCCGGATCGGTCAATTCTACTGTTTCCGAAACTGCGGGCGAGGGAGGCGGTGTCGACGTTTCCTGTCCGTGACTTGAATCCGGACCGGCAAAGACAAAGAAAATAACGAGCAGCAAAACCGAGCGATGGTTCATGCGTCCATGGATAATGAAATCGCTGAAGATAGCCCAGCGCTTTAGCGCTGGAGCGTCACTTTTTGTTTTCCCATCTCCCCCCTTAAGGCGCTGGGCTATTTTCATCAGATCATCTCATTAGGCTGGACTCGCAAATTCGGCCGATGGAAGATAGGCGCATGAAAACCGTTGTGTTGTTGGTTTGGGCATCTTTTGTGGCAATGAGCCCCGTCTGCGACCTAAACGCGGAGACCCAACCGGCGGATCCGGAGCGTTACGGACCATATCCAGCAAATTACAAAGAGATTGTGATGAAGTGGCTCGACACACAGCTGATCGACGCGGGGAGCGCGCGGATTGAGTGGAGTGGCGATCCGAAACCGGCCGATTTAGGGACGAAAGGCGAACATCTCTATGGCTATCTGGTCAACTTCACGGTCAATGCCCGAAATCGCTTTGGCACTTACACGGGTAAGCAGGATCACGGCGCACTGATTCGTAATGGCGAGGTGATCAAGGGCGTAGGGTTTGGATACTAAATATGAACAAGTTGAAAATGAATTATCGATCGAAATCATCGGGACAGGTGCTGGTCGTGTTGATTATCATGCTTGGATTGATCGGTGTCGGCGCTTGGTGGCTCTTCTCCTCCAAGCAAACCATGGCAAAGGAGGGGCGTGAATTTGGCAGGGAAGCAATCCAGCGTCTCGTTATCCAGCATGACCAGGTTTTTTTCTCATCGCGGCTGAGTCCGCAGGCTCGACTGGAATATCCGCCGTCCGCGCAGCAAGAGTTTATTTCCAAACTTCAGCAGCTCGGGACACCAGTCGGACCTGTCGACGTGCAGGGCGACATTCAGTTCCAGTCACAATTTTTCGAGCCGCGAGGCAATTTCCATGCGCGGGTGAATTACGCGGCAAGAGGGGCCCAGATCGATATCGGCATTTCGCACCCTGTTGGGCGATGGCAAATTGACAGTCTCTCATTCGTTCCCGACCCGGAAAGATAAGCCGCGCCGTTACGCCGAAAGCTTTCGTGTGCTCGCGGCTGCTGTCGGAGTGTCGATCTTGCAATCGAATCGCTGGATCGCTTTTAGCCTAACAGGCGATCGAACGAGTCCACGCAGATCTGTGACCAAGTCTCGAGCGATTCGTGGCGGGCCATCAATTCAGCTTTGGTAAGAAACGCTACATTGGTAATCATCGCCTCACGCTTCTCCACCTTCGGTTCAGCCAATTTGAAAACGTGCACGATACCAAGATGAACCCGCCCCACTTCCGTCGTGTCGTCGTTCAAAAGGGCAACAATCCGATCCTCGAACTGAGTGTCGATCTTAATTTCCTCGCTCACTTCGCGCTCGACGCCCACGCGATAAGCCTGCTCATCCCAGGCGAAAAGCGATTCGTCGGTCTCGTTCATGTGACCACCGATTCCGATTGAACCTTTTGCGACCAGCCGCTTTTCGCCCGCCTTTTTCCCGCGCACGTAGTACAGCACCTTGTTCTCGAACGCGAGAAGCGCGTAGGGAATGATCTGCTTGTATGCCGGATCGTTCTCGGCCTGAGCACGCGGAAGAAAGAAATTGTTTCCGCGCGAAAGCAGTGCATCGAGGTATTTTTCAGCCTCGAAATTCAATCCGTGAAAATTCCCGAAGCGATCGAATAAACTACGCCTGATAACGAGAACATTTTCATCAAGCGCATTCATCGCATGCAGGCGGTGTAGGGGACGCTGTTAGCGTCCCCGTATTCGCTTGGGAAGTTGGCAGCTTCCCCTAAAGAGATCGCAAAGATCGATGTAACGCGGTGAAGGCATACCATCAAAAGGAGTAGTTGAGACCAATTTGTGGACCGAGAAGATTCAAACTCGGGTTTGGGTCAGTTTGCCCGGCATTGGAGAGATGCTGATAAAGAAGACCCACGTTCAGTTTCCAATGATCGTTCATTTTGTAGCAAATCCCGGCCGCGGTTAGAATGTTGAATGTGAAATCCTGGCCTTGGGCGCCCGGAATACTTGGATGGCTGTCGATCCAACCCAAACCTACCCCACCTGAAATATAGGGAATAAGTCGGGCTGCCGGCCGGACGAAGTTGTAACGCACACCGAAGTTGATGCCGAAATAATGATTCTCGATCCCGCGAAAGATCGGTTCGGCGATAGCGCTAACGTAAAATTGATTGTAACCGCGCAGCCAACTTTCGCTTTGCACCACGCCCCAGCGAACGCGTCCCGTTAGAAACAGCGCGCCCACTTGATAATCCTGCGGCGGATTGATAATGCCGAACAAGTAGCCGGACTCGACCGCGAGCTCGAAGCGCTGCGGGTTAAGCTCTCCGAAGGACGCGCGAGTTACCACGGGGATTCCGCCAAATGCTTGCGAGCAGGCCAAAAAAAGTGCGCAAACAGCGGAACCGGAAAACATTTTCATTCGGCGCGCTACGATATGGGGTGTTGATTGGATTGCAATCTGTAGCGGCGCTCTGTGAGCGTCGGACCAACAAATACGACTGTCATAGATCGCCGCTGTAGCTGACAAAGTCTCGAAGATCGGCAGGCAACGGACTCTCCCATTCGATCTTGCCGTCGACCGCCAGGTTGGTTGAATGAAGCGCGTGCCGCGGCAACAGCAGTTGCCGTTCAAGTTCAGGCGTCCATCCGGTCTGGATGAACTGGAGATAGAGCCTTTCGTCAGGTCCATAAATTTTATCGCCAACAATTGGGTGACCACTCGACGCGAGATGGACCCGAATCTGGTGAGTGCGGCCAGTATGCGGAATGGCGCGGATCAAACTAAATTTGTTGATCGGTAGGGCGGGACCGCCGGGCGCGCCGCTCGAGGATCGCTTCGGAGGGCCCGGCGGTCCGTCCCCACCCAAAATCTTTTCGAAGCGCCGTTCGACGCGAAATTCGGTTTGCGCCGCCGCTCCCGCAGGATGGATCGCTTGCTTCAGCCAAATGGCGGACTCCCGATGTTTACCTTGTCGAACTAATGGAGCCTCGATAAATCTAGTTTCCCATTCTGGCCAGCCCCAAACAATCGCAAGATATTCTTTCTTTAATCGACGCTGCTGCATCAGCATTCCGTATCGTCGTGCTGCCGCTGCTGTCTTCGCGATCAGAACGAGACCGCTCGTTTCGCGATCCAGACGGTTGATAATCGAAACCTGACCGCCATTGGCGAGTTCAAAGGCGAGCAATTCTTGCAGCTTTTTCCAAAGCGTCACTTCGCCGTTTGGCTTCGTCGGATGCGCTAAAAGAAACGGCGATTTATCGACCACCACGTAGTCATCGCGTTCATCGACGATTGTAAAATCGGGTGATGTAGCGGAACTCATGGGCTTTTGGAGAGTGGAGTGATGGAGTAGTGGAATCGCGGAAAATCAAAGCTCCATTCCTCCATCACTCCCCGGCGCTTGGAAAGCGCGCTCCCTGCTTGACCTTACTCCCAAAACCGATTTACCTAAACGCCTCAACCTTGAGCATAGGAGCGCGCCTTGGAACTCACAGACCTCAAAGAAATCAAAGCCATCATCGATTTGATGAAAAAGAACGACCTTTCGGTCTTCGAGATCGAAAAGAACGGCTTTCGTCTCAAGCTCCAAAAGGGACCAGCGAATCAAACAACCACACCTGCGCCGCCGATTATCGTTTCTGCGCCCAAATCTCCAACGACCGCCGCCGAGGCAGCAATCGCGACAGACAAACTGAAAGATATCGTTTCGCCCATGGTCGGGACGTTCTACCGCGCTGGGTCGCCGGACGGGGCGCCGTTTGTTGATGTTGGAAAGACTGTCACTGAAGAGACGGTGGTTTGCATTATTGAGGCGATGAAAGTGATGAACGAAATCAAAGCGGAAACCAGCGGTGTCATCGCCGAAGTGGTAGCCGAGAACGGCAAGCCGGTGCAGTTCGGCCAGGTACTTTTCAGAGTTCGGTGAGAATGTAGCGCAAGCTTCCAACTTGCGTGTGGATTGATTCGCAAGCTAGAAGCTCGCGCCACCATCATGTTTGAAAAAGTTCTGATCGCCAATCGCGGTGAAATCGCATTGCGCGTCATTCGCGCCTGCAAAGAACTTGGTATTCGTACCCTGGCTGTTTATTCGGAAGCGGACGTCGATTCGCTGCATGTTCAACTCGCGGACGAATCGATCTGCATCGGCGCCGCGCCTAGCTCCGAGAGTTATTTGAAAATCGATCGCATTATGAGCGCAGCCGAGATTGGCGATGTCGATGCCATCCATCCCGGCTACGGGTTTCTTGCCGAGAACCCGCATTTCGCCGAAGTCTGTGAAAGCTGCAACATCAAGTTTATCGGACCCTCTTCGCGCGCGATGCAAGCCATGGGTGACAAAAACTCCGCGCGCATCTTCGCGCACAAAGCTGGCGTGCCCGTGACGCCGGGAAGCGAGGGAATAGTCGAAACGGAGAATGAGGCCATCAAGACCGCGAAGAAAATCGGTTACCCGGTGATGATTAAAGCGGCTGCTGGTGGTGGTGGCCGCGGCATGCGAACCGCGCATAATGAGCCAAGCCTTCAAGCGGCGTTTCACAACGCGCGGCATGAAGCCGAGAAAGCTTTCGGGAACGAGCAGGTCTATATCGAGAAGCTCATCGCCAATCCGCATCACATCGAATTTCAGATTGTCGCCGATAGTCACGGTCACATTGTTCATCTTGGTGAACGTGATTGTTCCATTCAACGGCGCAACCAGAAGGTGATTGAAGAATGTCCATCACCGCTTATGACGCCTGGGCTCCGTAAGAAAATGGGAAATGCCGCCGTCAAACTGGCGAAATCCGTCGCTTACGAAAACGCAGGCACGATCGAGTTTCTCGTCGATCAAGATCGGCATTTCTATTTTATTGAGATGAACACGCGCATTCAGGTGGAGCACACAATTACGGAGGAGGTTTACGGGTGCGACCTTGTAAAGGAACAAATCCGTATCGCTGCGGGACAGCCGCTTTCACCGCATGTCGCGCATGCGACTCCGCGGCTGCACGCGATCCAGTGCCGCATCAACGCCGAAGATCCGGAGAAAGGTTTTCAACCGTCGCCCGGACGAATCGCCTTTTATTATGCTCCGGGCGGTCGCGGGGTTCGAATCGACTCGCACGTTTACACTGGTTACACCGTGCCTCCATATTACGATTCGATGATCGCAAAAATAATTACGGTTGGCGCGACGCGGATAAATGCCATCGATCGAATGCGACGCGCGCTCGATGAGTATTATATCACCGGCATCAAGACCACTGTGCCGTTTCACGCGGTGATCATGCGTAGTGCCGAATTCCGCGACGGAAATTACGATACCGGCTTTATCGAGCGTGTGATGTCGTCGGACAAGCTTGAGCTAAGTGCGCCGTCCACAGGTTTGCGTGAGTAAGACTGTCGCCACGGCCCTACGAACCGTGTGCACAGGGCTCGCTTGTTTGGCAAGCCCAGGGCAGGTGGCGACGTCGCTATAACAATCAGTCAGGATCATGAAGGGAAATCTAAGCGATTGCCGGCTCTACGGTATCTTGGATCTGAGCTACGTCGATGAGTCGGATGCCGCTACCGTCATTGAAGCGATGATTAGGGGCGGTGTGGATCTGGTCCAGCTCCGCGGAAAAGAACGGGCCATCGACGATCTTGTCGATCTTGCGGCCGAGCTGCACGAATTGACGGCCCGATCTTCGACGCCATTGATTGTGAACGACCATGCCGAGATCGCCAGAGAAGTTGCGGTGGAAGGTGTGCACGTTGGGCAGGAAGACGATTCGATCGAGGTCGTGCGGCAAAAAGCGGGCCGCGAGTTATTGGTTGGAAAATCCACTCACAGCCCCGAGCAAGCGCTGGCGGCGCAACGCGAAGGTGCTGATTACATTGGGTTTGGTCCGATTTTGGCGACACCGACCAAACCCGATTACCCGCCCATCGGCCTTTCGGACATCAAACGAGTTCATGCGGAAGTGAGTCTGCCGATTTTTTGCATCGGCGGAATCAACATCGACAATCTTCAGAACGTTATTGATGCTGGCGCCAAGCGCGTGGTCATGGTTTCGGCCTTGCTCAAAGCGCACAGCATCGTTGATTACGCGCGCTGCGCCACGGACATGCTCGCGTAACCCAAATCAAACGTCGAACATTTCTATGAAGCTTTTGCTTAGTTCGTCATTCGTCATTTATCATTCTGACCAATGTCTGTTCTCGTCGTTGGTTCCATCGCACTCGACACCGTCAAGACGCCGGTGGAGGAGCATTCCGATTTGTTAGGCGGCTCGGCCTCCTACGCAGCGCTCGGCGCAAGCTTCTTCTCGCCGGTCCGGCTTGTCGGCGTCGTGGGCGACGACTTTCCCGAAACCGAATTCCAGTTTTGGAAGTCGCGCAAGATTGACAGCGAAGGCGTGCAACGGGTAAACGGAAAAACTTTTCGCTGGTCGGGCGAGTATTCGTGGGACTTGAACACGCGCGAAACGCGCTCGATCGCGCTCAATGTCTTTGAACATTTCAAACCCGCGTTGCCAGAATCGTATCGGCAGACCGATTTCGTTTTGCTGGCCAACATCGCGCCTTCTTTGCAATCGCACGTGCTCAATCAAATGGAACGTCCGCGCCTCGTGGTCGCCGACACGATGGATCTTTGGATCGAGACAAAAAGATCAGATTTGGATGCGCTCCTTCGGCATGTTGACCTTCTCATTCTCAATGACAGCGAAGCGCGCGAGATGACGAAGGAAACGAGTCTCATCAAAGCCGGGCGTCGGATTCGGAAGATGGGACCGAATTACGTCGCGATCAAAAAAGGCGAGCACGGCGCCCTGCTCTTTGGCGAAGAAGATCAATTCTTCAGCTGTGGTGCGTATCCGCTTGAAGACATTCACGACCCGACCGGGGCAGGGGACACATTCGCCGGTGGTATGGCCGGATACTTGGCGGGCACAGTCAAGAAGGTGCACTTCAACGATCTGCGTAAAGCCATGATCTACGGCAGCGTGCTCGCTAGCTTCTGTGTAGAGAAATTCAGCCTCGAACGCTTGCGCAGCTTGTCGATGGAAGAAATCGCGCAGCGCTACGAGACGTTTAAATTGATGAGTCAATTTGAATTGCCTGAATGACACGCCGCATTTTCTTTACTGCCATTGTCTTTTCGGTTGCGGCTGTCGGCGTTGGTGCAGAGAAGGATTGGGTTAAGCTCGAGCGTTGTGAACTCATTCCCAATCCCGCCAATGACGGAGATAGTTTTCACGTTGGTGCGAATGACAAAGACTACATTTTTCGGCTGTATCTCGTTGACGCACCGGAAACTGATGCAGCAGATCCGGCTCGGCTTATCGAGCAGGCGAAACACTTCGGGATCAGCGTACCGCAGGTTATCGAACTGGGAGAAGCAGCGAAATTATTCGTTCAGGAGAAGTTGGCGGAGCCGTTTACGGTGATTACCCGCATGGCGAATGCAATGGGTCGCAGCAAGAGTGAACGCTTTTACGCTTTTGTGCAGACGAAGGACGGAGATCTCGGCGAGCAATTGGTTGCAAACGGCTTGGCACGAGTGCATGGCAGGAGCGCGAAGCCGCCGGGCGTCACCAGTTCCGCTACGGAATCGCAGAAACTTAAAACCCTTGAGAACCAAGCAAAGCAAGGCAAGCTTGGAGGCTGGGCTGCAAATATCGAACGATCGAGCGTTACAACCGCATCTCCGGCGCTACCAGCCGCCTCATCTCCGAGCACGAGCAAGAACAACAGATTGTTCCCTGCCAAGCTCGACATCAACACCGCGACGGAAAAAGAGCTGAGATTGATACCGGGTATCGGCCCGGTAATGGCGCGCCGAATCATCGATGCCCGGCCGTTTAGGAGCGCTGACGACTTGAAAAAGGTGAACGGTATCGGGGACAAAAAATACGGCGAGATTCGGCCGTATTTTTTGTGACTGTAGCGGCGGTCTATGACCGCCGATCGCCTGGCGCAAGTTCCAAACCCTGCCCTAGTGATTTCGGCGCTCACAGAGCGCCGCTACAGAAGAGCGACGGAATAAAAAAGCGCGCGCCCGTGAAGATTCGAACTTCAAACCTTCTGCCAAAATCGCCGGCTCGGCATCTCGGCCACAGATCTTGAGACCCTTCCCAGAGGGTCCCGCCGCTGCCTGAAACCCGAGAAATCGTGTACCATTTTTCGCGCACATCGGGATTCGCGATGAACGTGATTGAATCATCGTCAGCGTTCGCCCCCGATATCTGGGCCTC
>WNGG01007538.1_pt1 | contig 12053 bp, 11 predicted proteins | sample 5400661 | NCBI WGS metagenome assembly WNGG01 (sample SAMN13153372, study PRJNA577476) | soil metagenome | isolation source: 100 cm soil or saprolite under Garry oak tree replicate 1 | place: USA:California | collected 2016-06-15 | reverse complement strand
TGCGACCGGTCCGCTCGTCGATGATGTGGTCGACCCGGCGGGCCACCCGCGCGGTCCGGCCACAGAACCGGGCCATCTCGGCGTCGAAGCCCATGCCGCGGTTGAGCAGGTCGGCGTTGAGGGTCGGCTCGACCTCCCTGCGGGACCGGATGCGCACGGTGTCGCCCGGTTGCAGGTCGGTCTGCCCGGTCGGCGTCCTCACCGCGGTCCCGCGCAGGTAACCCCAGTGGCGACCGCCGCGCAACCGCAGCCGGGTCGGCAGGACCCGGGCGCCCAGCCCCTGCAGGCGGTTGTACAACGCGACAAGGATCGTCCGCACCGTCCACAGCACGCCGGCGTTGCCGCTACGGACGTCCTCGACGAACTGCCCGAGGTTGCGCAGCGGCAACGTCTCCGGCGCCGCGCGGAGCAGCTCCGTGGCCTGGCAGCGGTACACCTCCGTGCCGTCCTGCGCCGGCGGGCGCTGACTGGCGATGGTCAGCAGCGTAAGCAGTCGGGAGCCGTCGGCCGCCCGGGGCACCGGGACGGGTGCGGGCGCCTCGGCGCCGTCCACCTTGCGCAGCCAGGCGTGCTTCCAGTAGATCAGGCAGGCGGCCTGGCACCCGCCGTGGCCCGAACCGTCGCACCGGACGCCGGTGAGGTGGACGGCGTTCTCCATCCGCCGGATGCCGCTACGCGTCAAGGTGTCGCACGTCTTGTGCGCGACCTTGTACACGGTCAGCCGCTGCCCGCAGTACGGCAGCATCTCGGGCATGAACGGCAGCGACTCCAGTTCGCCGTTCTCGTCCAGGGTCGCGAGGATCTCCGCCTCGCTGCGCACCTCGACGACATCGCCGACCTTCAGGTCGAGCGTCGTGCTCCCGGTCGCCGGCATCAGGCCGCCTCCGTCCAGCGCAGCGCCGGGTCGAGCGCGCCCGCCTGCCGGAGCGCGGTGATTCGCTTGAGCCGTTGATGCCGTTCGCCCATCAGGTCGTCGAGGGTCAGCCCGTACCGCTCGTAGGCCTCGGCGAGTTGCTCGATCCCCTTACGGAGTGTCCACTGTGGACGGAACGTCGGTACCTCGCGGGCGATCCGGTCGCAGGATACCCGGTAGTTGCGGGCGTCCGCCCCGGCCCCGGACGCGAACGTCACCGTACCGCCGACCACGTCGTGAACCAGCTCGGCCACGTCGCGGATGAGGTAGTTCTCGCCGGAGTCGCCGACGTTGAACGCCCGCGCGTGTACCGTCTCGCGCGGCGCCGCCAGCAGCGCGAGGAACGCCGAGGCGATGTCGTCGGCGTGCACCAGCGGGCGCCAGGCCATGCCGTTGCTGCGCAACCGCACCTCGCCGGCGAGCAGCGCGTTGCCGACCAGGTCGTTCACGACCAGGTCGCCGCGCAGTCGCGGCGAGAACCCGTAGGCGGTGGCATTGCGCAGGAAGACCGGGGAGAAGTCGTCGTCGGCGAGTATGACGAGGTCCTGCTCGGAGCGGATCTTCGACTCACCGTACGGGGTGAGCGGTGCGAACGGCGCGTTCTCGTCCAACGGGGCGTCGTCGGTGCCGGCGCCGTAGAGGCTGCAGGAGGACGAGAAGAGGAATCGCGGCACGCCGGCGGTCTTGGCGGCCTTCGCCAGCCGCACCGTCGCCCGGTGGTTCACGTCGTAGGTCAGCTGCGGGTCGAGGTCGCCCAGGGGATCGTTGCAGAGCGCGGCGAGGTGCATGACCGCGTCCGGGGCGACCTCCGCAAGCTGCTCGGCGGTCACCTCCCGCAGATCGGTGCGCAGCGCCGGTACCGGCTCGGGGACGGGACCGAGGGTGCAGTCCGCGAACAGACCTGTGTCGAGACCGACCACCTCGTGGCCAGCGGCCGTCAACCGGGGGACCAGCACGCTGCCGAGGTATCCCTCGTGGCCGGTAACGAGAACACGCATGCAGACTCCAGCCTACGTGGGACGGGGCGCAGAGATTGTATGCAGCCGCCCGGAGACGCTTCCGGGTACTGACAAGTTTATGACGCGCCGGTGACCAGTCCAGGATAGCGGCGGAAGTTACCTCTGTGGTCTATGGCGCCTGCTGCGGTTCGCAGTATGGTCGGCGGATGCCCTACCACGGCTCCCCCCGTGCGCGAGAGGGACAATGATGCCCATATCAGTCAGGCCGTGGGCGATTGCCCTGGCGTGCGCAGTTCTACTCCTCCCCGTCGGCGGCTGCGGTGCCGCCACCAGACCCGCCGCATCCTGGGCCAACCCTCCGTCGGTCACCGATTCGCCGTCCGGCCTGAACGGCGGGTCGGCTGCGCCGAGCGCGTCGGCCGGCCCATCGCCCAGCCCGTCCGGCAATCGGCCGTCCGGCCGCCCGTCCACCGGCCCGGTCGGACCGCGCACCGGCAAACCGGGCCCGGGTAACACCGGCGTGGTACCCGGAACAGCCCTGATGGTCGTCAACGGCGACCAGACGTTCGCCAGCAACGGGACGGTCATCACCGGGAAGGACTTCCACGGGTACGTCAGGGTGACCGGCGCGAACATCACCTTCCGCAACTGCATCTTCCGTGGCGGCACACCCAGTGGCAACAACGGCCTGCTCGACTCGGAACGCGGTACCAACACGGTGGTCCAGGACTCCGAGTTCCTACCCGCCCATCCCGCCGCCACCATCGACGGCATCTGGGCCAACCACACCAGCATCTACCGTGCAAACATCCACGGCAGTGTCGACGGCGTGAAGACCGGCACCGACGTGCTCATCCAGGATTCGTACATCCACGACATGTCGTGGTTCGCCAGCGACCCGAACCAGGGCGGTGGCGCGACCCACAACGACGGTGTCCAGGGCTTCCTGGGTGACTCGGGGGTGACCCTGCGCCACAACACCATCGACATGTCGACGACGCACGATCCCAACGCCGCGCTGCAGGACTCCGCGCACAACGTCCGCGTGGACGGCAACTGGCTGGACGGCGGCGGCTGCATGCTCAACTTCAACCATGTCAACGCCCCGCTCGGGCAGATCTACATCACGAACAACCGGTTCGGCCGGCACTCCTTCTACAAGTGCCCGATCCTCATCAGCTCGCAGACCACGCTGTCGGTGAACTCCGGCAACGTGTGGGACGACACCGGTAGCGCCATCCCGGCGCCGCAGCAACACGACTGAGGTCGTGTCGCTGCGGCCACCTCGCCGCGCCACCTCGCCGCGGCGCGCGGTTCAGCCGTTCGGCAGCGCCTGCAGGTTCGCGTCCCAGACGTTGCCGGTCACCACAGCGGCCTTCTCGCAGTCCGTCCAGGGGCCGTACGCGCCGCTCTTGGGCGAGAACATGGTACTGAACCGGTTGTTGATCACCCGGAAATTCGTGCTGGAGTCCCGCGGGCAGTACAGCGTATAGGCGCCGCCCGCCAGCAGGTTGCTGGACACGAGGACATCCGAATTGGCACTGGGATGGCTGATCACCGCCGAGGTACCGCCCGGATTGAAGATCGTGTTATGGGTGATCGTGATGTGTGCGCCGCCGGCGAGTTGGATGCCGTCTGTGTGGGCGGTGGCGGTTTCGTTGAGATCGTGGATGTAGGAATCCTGAACGGTCATCGTGTTGTCGATGTCGAAACCGTTCTCGCAGCCGTGGATGTTCACCCGGGTCGCGGTCAGGCCGTAATATCCGATGCCGGTACCGGCGCTCTTCAGGCAGTCGATCTCAACATCCTGGAGCACCGCCCCGCCGCCGCTGTACCGCTCGGAAAAGCTCGCCACAACATAGAAATTCGCGCATGCGATCTTCGACCTGCGGATGGTCACCTTCGGGGCTTCGATGTCGACGCACCCGCGAATGTCCTTTCCGTCGATGACCGCGCCGGCCTGGCTGATCTTCATGTCGCCGTTCACCACGGTCAGCTTCGTGCCGGCCGGTACCCCGGTGTTGCTGCCGTCAGGGAACCCGCATCCGCTCGGGTGCGGGGCGCAGTTGGGCCGGTGCGGGTCGACCGGGCCGTTCGCCCGGGCGCTCGGGGCTGCCGAGTGGCTGGCCGATGCTGACGCGGACGGCGACGCGGACGGCGCTGCGCTGCCCGAGGGCGCGGGTTCGGGCGTCGGGGAGCCGGGCTGCGCCACGTTGGCACCGGTGGAGCGGGGATGCCCTTGGGTGCTGACCGCCAGAACGGTCGCACCAATCACCACGAGAACGAGCAGACCGATCAGCCACCATTTGCGGCTGATTCGGGCCAACCCCCTGGGCATCGGAGGTCCGGCTTGCTCGGTAGTGGGTTGATGGAGGTCTGGCGGGCGATTCGCGGGCATTTGAGGCTCCTTCCTCCCGCCCGGCTGATGCACTTTTTGATCGACTATTCCCGCGAGGGTGCGACGGGCTGTTGCAGCTTAGCTAATCGGTGCCGCACCGCGGCTTCCGCGGAGTTGTCCGGATCGGCAGAACATACACGATGCTGGTCGAACCAGCCGTCCGGGTATCGGTCTGACGTAGGCTCGCCGTAGGCATCTAGTGACTGCTCCAACGGGCTGCCGCAATTCGGATGGGATGGTCGAATGGCTACACGTGGGCTTCATGTACCGGGAATCCAGAAAGCTGTCGCAAACGCTCGGCGCTTCCTGGGTGAGTTGTTGTACGAGCGCCGTTACGGTGTCCGTACCAACGGCAAACTGATCCTGGACGCGCACGACGCGGAGAGTATCTGCTACGCCCCGATGAATTGGCGGCAGCTGCACCGGGCGCTTCCGCCCGGTTCGGTGAGCAAACGCGATGTATTCATCGACATCGGTTCCGGCAAGGGCCGCGCCGTTCTGGTGGCCGCGGCGGACTACCCGTTCGCCCGAGTGATCGGCGTCGAATTGAGCCGGGAGCTGCACGAGGTGGCCGAGCGCAACATGGCGACGACGACCCGCCGGTTGCGCTCCGCCGACGTCGAGCTGATCTGCGCGGACGTGCGGGAGTATCGGATTCCCGACGAGGTGAGCGTCGTCTTCATGAACAACTCCGTCCGCGGCTCGATATTCGCGGGGGTACTCGATGACATATCCGGGTCGATGAGGCGCAAGCCGCGGAGTATGCGGCTGATCTACGGCAACCCGCTGGAGGAGGAGGCCCTCCTGGCCAACGGCGAGTGGCGCAAGGTCCGCACGATCGTGCCGCGCCGCCTGCGGTCGAACTGGCCGATCGGGGCGACCTGCGTGTACGAGTGGCCCGCCGGGACGGCCTAGCCAGGCCGCGGCGGCTCCGCGGGCAGGGCCGGTCGGTGTGGCCGCAGGTGCCTGGCCGGCTCGACGTGCCCGCCGGCCTCAGTAGGCCCCGGAGCTGCGGACGACCGCGCGGACCGTCCGCGCCAGGATCGCGAGATCCATCGCCAGCGACCAGTTCTCGACGTATGACACGTCGAGCCGGATCGACTCCTCCCAGGACAGGTCGGAGCGCCCGGACACCTGCCACAGGCCGGTCAGGCCCGGCTTGACCACGAGTCGCCGGCGCATGTCGGCCGGGTACCCGGCCACCTCGCTGGCCAGCGGCGGTCGCGGCCCGACGAGCGACATGTCGCCCTTGACCACGTTGACCAGCTGCGGGATCTCGTCCAGCGAGAACCGGCGCAGCCAGCGCCCGACCGCGGTGACCCGCGGGTCCTTGCGCATCTTGAACAGCTCGCCGTCGGTGTCGTTGAGCGCGCGCAGCTCGGCCAGCCGGGCCTCGGCGTCCACGTGCATGGTGCGGAACTTGTACAGGGTGAACGGCCGGCCGTTCCTGCCCACCCGCTCCTGCCGGAAGATGGCCGGCCCGCGGCCGTCCGGCGCCAGGCACACCAGGGCGGCGATGACCAGTACGACGGGCGAGGCGAGGAACAGCAGCATCATCGCGCCCACCCGGTCGAAGGCTGCCTTGACGATACGCGCACTGCCCTTGAGCCGGGGGTGCTCGACGTGCAGCATCGGCAGGCCGTCCACCGGGCGGATGGTGGTCCGGTCGCCCGCCACGTCGACCAGGGTGCTGGCGACGATCAGGTCGACATCGTCGCGTTCCAGCTGCCAGGCCAGCCGGCGCAGGGCCGCGCCGTCGATCTCCGGGCAGGACAGCACGACCACGGTGTCCGCGTCGGCCCGGCTGACCGCTGCCGCGACCTCGTCGAAGGTGCCGTAGATGGGGGGCAGGCCGGGGGTGTAGCCGTCCGGGTTCAGGCCAGGCGGCAGGCAGGCTCCGATCACGCCGAGGCCGTGGTGGCGCTCGCGGCGGAGCCGGCGGGTCATCTCGGCGACCCCGCGCTCGTGGCCGACCAGGACCACCCGGTGCAGCCGCTCACCGCGGGCCCACGAGCGGTGCAGCATTTGACGGAGGAGGTACCGGGCGCCGAGGCCCACAGTCGTCGCCAACGGCATGGCGATAATCACGTAACCACGTGCCAGACGCAGATCAAACGCGAAGGAAACAATTGCCAGGCACGCGGTCAACCCAATGCCGGATCGGAATACCCGAGCGTACTCATCTGTACCGACGAACAGGTGGCGCGACTCATACGCTCGGTTGATCGCCAGCGCGGCAATCCAGGCCACCGGCAATATGAGCGTCAACAACAGGTAGTCACGGAGGTAGGGCTCGGTGCGTGCCGGGCCGAATCGCAGTACCAGCGCCCAGGACGCGGAACAGAGTCCGACCATGTAGTCCATGAGGCACAGGGTGACGGTGTACCGGCTCTGCCAGCCGATACGCACGGCGCTGGCCCGAATCAGGGGGACCCGGCTTGGGATGATCTGTGTGTCTATCTCGCTGATGTCAAGGGCCGGTGCTGGTTCGATCGTCTGCACGCCTTGCCTCCGTCATCGACCGTCGACCAACCATTCGGCCCGTCTTGCCAATGTCCGGATACGCAAAGTGGTGCTTTGTATCCGGAGAGAAACGGGCCGCCGCCGTGGACTCGTGGTGTCCAGGGGAGAGATTGCTAAATTCGACGGCGTTGCGCTAGCCCCTTTCCGTTCGATAGGCAGCGCGAGTCGACTAGATGACATTTTGAAACAAGCGCAAGGTACCCAGATCCGGCGATACCGATTTCGGGCATTTGCGAACACCGGTCCGTCACGTGACTGGATTGCCCGACCGGAGGATGCCGCGTACACCGGCATATGTCGGGTCGTCAATCGGCCCGGCGGAATGGTTGGTTAGTTAAGCCCGACCGGCCGATTCCGCATAGGCGCGGCACGTGTGGTATTCGGGCAGCAGGCCGGCGGCGCGAGCCTCGGCGAGGGACGGCGCGGCGCTGTCCTTGGCGGACAACAGCGGCGCCGCCGTCGGCCAGCCGATGCCCAGCTCGGCATCCAGCGGGTGCACGCCGTGCTCGTGCCCCGGCCGGTAGGTGCTCGAGCACAGGTACGCAACGGTGGCCCGCTCGGACAGCGCGCAGAACCCGTGCCCGAGCCCCTCGGCGAGGTACACCGCGCGCCGGTCGACGTCGTCGAGCTGCACGGACTCCCACTGGCCGAACGTGGGCGAGCCAACCCGGAGGTCCACCACCACGTCGAGTACCGCGCCCGCCACGCAGATCACGTACTTGGCCTGCCCCGGCGGTACGTCGGCGAAGTGGATGCCGCGCACCACGTCGCGGGCGGAGACCGACAGGTTCGCCTGGGCCAGCTCGAGCGGGTGCCCGACCGCGGCGGCGAGCGAGTCGATGCGGTACCACTCCAGGAAGGTCCCGCGCGGGTCGCTGTGCTGGACCGGGGTGACCTCGAAGGCACCCTCGACGGTCAGCGGGCGGATCTTCACCGGGCGCCGCCGTACCGGTCGTGCTCCAGCAGCTGCAGCAGATAGTCGCCGTACCCGCTCTTGGTCAGCGGCCCGGCGAGCGCCCGCAGCTGGTCGTCGGTGATGAACCCCAGCCGCCAGGCCGCCTCCTCCACGCAGCCGATCTTCAACCCCTGCCGCTCCTCGATGACCCGGACGTACTCCGAGGCCTGCACGAGCGATTGGAACGTACCGGTGTCCAGCCAGGCGGTACCGCGGTCCAGCACGGTGACGGTGAGCCGGTTGCGGCGCAGGTACTCGTCGTTGACCGCGGTGATCTCCAGCTCGCCGCGGGCACTGGGTACCAGCTCCTTGGCGATCTGGACCACCTCGCGGTCGTAGAAGTACAGGCCCGGGACCACGTACGTGGACTTGGGCCGGGCCGGCTTCTCCTCGATCGACAGCACCCGCCCGTCGCCATCGAACTCCACGACGCCGTACCGGTGCGGGTCGGCCACCGGATAGGCGAAGATCCGGCCGCCGGTCGGCTGGCTGTGGTTCTTGAGCTGCCGGCCCAGGCCGACCCCGTGGAAGATGTTGTCCCCGAGGATGAGCGCGACCGGTTGGTCGCCGATGAAGTCCGCACCGATCAGGAACGCCTGGGCGATGCCCTCGGGCTGGGGCTGCGCCGCGTAGGACAGTGCCAGCCCGAACTGGCTGCCGTCGCCGAGCAGCCGCTCGAAGTCCGGCTGGTCCTCGGGCGTCGTGATGACCAGGATCTCGTGGATACCGGCGGAGACCAGAGTGGTCAGCGGGTAATACACCATCGGTTTATCGAAGATTGGCATCAGCTGCTTCGACATCGCCAGGGTGATCGGCCAGAGCCGGGAGCCGGTACCACCGGCGAGCAGGATTCCACGCACCTGGGCAGCGTAGACGCTTCAGGGTGCCGGGCTACACTCGCGACCCGTGAGGATTCTCGTCACCGGCGGCGCCGGTTTCATCGGGTCCGGCTATGTCCGGGCCGTTCTGGCGGACCAGTTCCCGGGCGTGGCCGGTGCGGCGGTGACGGTTTTGGACCTGCTGACATATTCGGGGAACCGGGCGAATCTGCCACTGACGCATTCCCGACTGAACTTCGTGCAAGGCGATATCGGCGATGCCGATCTGGTCCGCGAGTTGCTTCCCGGTCACGACGTCGTTGTCCACTTCGCGGCTGAATCACACGTCGACCGCTCGATCGTCGGCGCCGTCCCGTTCGTCACGACGAATGTCCTCGGTACCCAGGTGCTGCTCGACGCGGCGCGGGCGGCCGGGGTAGGCCGGTTCGTGCACGTGTCCACCGACGAGGTCTACGGCTCGATCGAGCACGGCTCGTGGACCGAGGACTGGCCGGTCGCGCCCAACTCGCCGTACGCCGCCTCGAAGGCCGGCTCGGACCTGCTGGCATTGGCCGCGCACCGGACCCACGGGCTCGACGTGGTGGTCACCCGCTGCTCCAACAACTACGGCCCGTACCAGTTCCCCGAGAAGGTCATCCCGCTGTTCGTGACCAACCTGCTCGACGGGCGGCAGGTACCGCTGTACGGCGACGGCGGCAACATCCGGGACTGGCTGCACGTCGAGGACCACTGCCGGGGGATCGAGCTGGTCCTGGAGAAGGGCCGGCCGGGCGAGATCTACCACATCGGCGGCGGCGCCGAGCTGACCAACAAGGAGCTGACCGCGCGGCTGCTCGCCGCGTGCGGCGCGGGCTGGGACATGGTGCAGCCGGTACCCGACCGCAAGGGCCACGACCGCCGGTACTCGATGGACATCACGAAGATCGGCGAGGAGCTGGGGTACGCCCCGCGGATCGGGATCGACGACGGGCTCGCCGCGACGGTCGCCTGGTACAAGGAGAACCGCGCCTGGTGGGAACCGCTCAAGGCGCGGGACGCGGGCTGATGCGCTGGCTGGTCACCGGCGCGGGCGGGATGCTCGGCCGCGACCTGTGCGCGGTGCTCGCCGAGGCGGGGGAGGCCGACGTCGTACCGGCGACCCGGGCGGCCCTTGACATCACCGACCCGGCCGCGGTGCGCGCCGCGGTCGCCGGGGTCGACGTCGTCGTCAACGCGGCCGGCTGGACCGACGTCGATGGCGCCGAGGCCGCGGAGGAGGCCGCAACCGCGGTCAACGGCCACGCGGTCGGCGAGCTCGCCCGGGCGTGCGCGGCCGCCGGCGCACGGCTGTTCCACATCTCTACCGACTACGTGTTCGACGGCGCCGCCACCGTCCCGTACCCGGAGGACGGCGCACCGGCACCGGTCAACGCCTACGGGCGCGGCAAGCTGGCCGGCGAGCGGGGCGCGCTCGCCGCCGGCGGGTACGTCGTCCGCACCGCGTGGCTCTACGGCGCGCACGGCCGCAACTTCGTCAGCACGATGCTGCGGCTGGGCGGGGAACGGGAGACCGTCGAGGTGGTGGCCGACCAGGAAGGGCCGCCCACGTGGTCGTACGCGCTGGCCGCCCAGGTGGTCGCGCTCGCCGGGGCGGCGGCGGCCGGTCGGGCGGCGCCGCGGATCTATCACGGTACCGCCGGCGGCCAGACCAGTTGGTACGGCCTGGCCCGCGCGGTCTTCGCGGAGGCCGGGCTGGATCCGGCCCGGGTCCGCCCGACGACCAGCGACCGGTTCCCGCGCCCGGCCCGGCGCCCGACGTACAGCGTGCTCGGCCACGAAGGCTGGTCCGCTAGCGGTGTCCCGCCGTTGCCCGGCTGGCGCGCCATGCTCACCTCGGCGATGTCCCGCGTGCTGATTCCATGACGCTGGAACGGCTGGCCAAGGCGGCCGAAGCGGCGTGATCAGGCGTCGCGGACCGAGACCAGGTCGGTCTCGTAGCCGAGGATGACCGCCTGCACCCGGTCGCGCAGGTCGAGCTTGGCGAAGATCCGCCCGATGTGGGTCTTCACGGTGCCCTCGGACAGGTGCAGGCGCTCGGCGATCCCGGCGTTGGACAGCCCGCGCGCGATCAGGGTCAACACGTCACGTTCCCGCGCGGTGAGCACGGCGAGCCGCTCGGTGTGGCGCGGTCGACGGCCGGCGGTCTCGACGAAGTGGGCGATGAGCCGGCGGGTAACCGTGGGTGCGGCGACGGCCTCGCCGGACGCGACGACCCGCACGCGGTGAGCAGGTCGGCAGCGAGCGTGTCCTTGAGCAGGAAGCCGCTCGCCCCGGCCAGCAGCCCGGCGAAGACGTACTCGTCGAGGTCGAAGGTGGTCAGGATGATGACCCGGGGTACCGGGCCGTTGCCGGCCGCGCGGATCCGGCTGGTCGCCTCGATCCCGTCCACTGCCCTGTGTGCGATGCGCAGTGATCATGGTGGCTACAGGACTTGAATGGTCAGGGTGACCGACGTCTGGTTGGAGTGGCGGCTTCGAGGCGACCGTCGATCAGGGCATGGGATCGAACAGCTTCAGTTCAGCCGGAGTTGGGCGCTCACGCTGGAAGAACTCCCACGCCCACTCGAACTGCTCGCCGGTGATCCGGAAGGCCCATGGCGGCAGGAGCGCATTCCTTCGTTCCAAGCGACCGAGCAGCTCGTGCCTGGAGGGCTCCAGCAGGCACAGCACCACCCGAGCCCCGATCGCCTGCGCCTGCGTCCGGTAATGATCACGTTCCTCTCTTGCCCACTGGCCCCAATTCAGGACGACGTTGCAGCCCAGGGTCAGCACGCGCAGGGCTGTTGCCCACTGCAGCTGTTCCACCCGGTCCCGGATACGGTCCAGCTCATCCTCCGAGAGTTCCGGGTGTAGGTTGCGAAGCCACTCGTCGGCCGTCAGCCGCAGAGCGTTGTGCTCTTCCTCGATTCGTCTGGCAAGCGTTGTCTTTCCGCTGCGTTGGAGGCGGCAGGTCAAGAAGAGGGTGGCAGGCACCGTCGAACCATTGCGGTGCCAGAACCCGGCCGTAGCGGCTGCTGACAACGCGGGAATCCGTACGATAGCGGTCACGAGTCGCTGCGTCGCGTGCGGGCGGCTTGGCTACTGGGTCGACTGGATGGTCCGTACCGGCGACATGAACCCTTTGGACCTCGCATAGATCCTGGAACAACCGCGCGAAGAGAGGACTGCTACTCGGTCACGTACGGTGACGAGGTGCAGGGTGCTGGAGCCCGTTGTCGGCAGCGTCTGCGTGCTCTTGATGTTGACGATCGCACCGGGGGCCGGCCGCTACGGTGCGGCGATCTATCGATTAGCCTCGATTCGCGGTCAGGTAATTGAGTTGAGGTCGGGTCGGTGGTGTTAGCGGGGTCTGTCGGGTGGTCGCCATCCTTCGGCGAGGGCGCGGCGTTGCCAGGCGTGGGGGTAGCTGGTGGTGAGTAGGTCGGCGC
>WNGG01007537.1_pt1 | contig 12053 bp, 13 predicted proteins | sample 5400661 | NCBI WGS metagenome assembly WNGG01 (sample SAMN13153372, study PRJNA577476) | soil metagenome | isolation source: 100 cm soil or saprolite under Garry oak tree replicate 1 | place: USA:California | collected 2016-06-15 | reverse complement strand
TCGCGGCGGGGCGCCCGCCGCTGTGGGTGGTTCCGGAGCTGCGCTCGCTCGTGTGAAGATCCGGGACCTCACCCTCACGCTCTTCGCCTGGACCGGCATCCCGCCGACGACGTACGGGCGGCACACCGGACGGTTCGAGGGCCAGAGCACGCTCGGACTGCTCCGCCTCGTCACGGACGCGGGGCTTGAGGGGCACGCCTTCCTCGGCTCGGCGATGCGCCCCGCCACGCTCGACGCCGAGTCGCTGATCCAGGTGTTGAAGCCCCTCGTGCTCGGCCAGGATCCGCTCGATCGCGAGCGGCTCGTCTCGCTCCTGTGGCAGCGGAGCCGCGCCACGACGCACCGGGTGATCGGCGCCGTGGACGTGGCGCTGTGGGACCTCGCCGGGAAGATCGCCACCCAGCCGATCCACCGCCTGCTCGGGACGTATCGCGAGTCGATCCACGCCTACGCGTCCTCGTCGGTGCTCAAGGACCCCGACGCGTACGCGGAGGAGGCCGCGCGCTTCAAGTACCTTGGCTGGCGGGCCTACAAGATCCATCCGCCGACCGATCCCGACACCGACATCCAGGTCTGCCGCGCGGTCCGGAAGGCGGTGGGGGACGCGTACACGGTGATGCTCGACCCGACCTGGTCGTACGAGTACCCGGAGGCGCTCCGCGTCGGTCGCGTCGTCGAAGACCTGGGCTTTCACTGGTACGAGGACCCGCTCGCGGACGACGACATCTACAACTACGTCAAGCTCAAGCAGCACCTGAAGATTCCGATCCTCGCGACCGAGTACTCGCCCGGCGGCTTCACCGCGTACGCGCCCTGGCTGATCGCGCGCGCGACGGACTATCTTCGGGGCGACGTCGCCGTGAAGGGCGGCATCACCCAGCTCGTCAAGGGCGCGCACCTGGCCGAAGGCTTCCACATGAGCTACGAGGTCCACCACGGCGGCAACTCGCTCAACAACGTGGCGAACCTCCACGTCATCATGGCGATCAGCAACACCGAGATGTTCGAGGTGCTGCTGCCTGCCGCCGCGCAGAAGTACGGGCTGTCCCAGGACATCGAGGTGGACAAACAGGGATTGGTGCACGCCCCGACGGGGCCCGGCCTCGGCGCCCAGATCGACTTCGACCTCATCGAGCGCAACAAGACCGCGGTGCTCGCGTAGGGATGGTGGACCGCACGTTCCTCGCGCTCGGCGCGGTGTCGGCGGCGCTGGCCGTCGGCCTCGGCGCCTTCGCGGCCCACGGCCTCCGGGGTCGTCTCGGCCCCGACGCGCTCACGACCTTCGAGACCGGCGCGCGCTATCACATGTACCACGCGCTCGGGCTGCTCGCCGTCGCGTGGGCGGCGTCGCGCTGGCCGGGCGGCGCCACCGCCGCGGCGGGCTGGCTCTTCGTCGCCGGGACGGTGCTATTCTCCGGGAGCCTTTATTTGCTGAGCGTCACCGGGCAGAAATGGCTGGGCGCGGTCACGCCGCTCGGCGGAGTCGCGTTCATTCTCGGCTGGCTCGCGCTGGCGTGGGGTGTTTGTAGGCACACATAGGAGCGACAGGAGGATCAGATCATGGGTCAGGACATCACGCTCAAGGCCGAAGACGGGTTCTCACTCTCCGCGTACCGCGCGAACCCCACCGGCAAGGCGCGCGGCGGTGTGGTGATCGTGCAGGAGATCTTCGGCGTCAACCACCACATCCGGAGCGTCTCGGACGGCTACGCCGAGGACGGCTACGCCGTCATCGCGCCGGCGCTCTTCGACCGGGTCGAGCGCGGCTTCCAGACCGGCTACGCGCAGGCGGACATCGAGCGCGGGCGGGCCGTGCGCGGCAAGCTCGCGATCGAGGACGCGGTGAAGGACGTGCGCGCCGCGGTCAGGGCGCTCGTGACCGAGGGGTTCAAGGTCGGGGTCGTCGGTTACTGTTTCGGCGGCACGATCGCGTGGCTCGCCGCGACACGGATCGAGGGCGTGTCGGCCGCGGTCGGCTACTACGGCGGCGGTATCGCCGACACCGCGAACGAGCAGCCGAAGTGCGCGACGATGCTCCACTTCGGCGAGACGGACGCGTCGATTCCCAAGGAGCACTACGAGAAGGTGAAGTCGCTCCACCCGAAGCTGCCGGTCTTCATCTACCCGGCGGGCCACGGGTTCAGCTGCGACGAGCGCGCTTCGTACCACGCGCCGTCGGCCAAGCAGGCGCGTGAGCGGACGATCGATTTTCTGAAGAAACACATCGGCTAGGGCCTGGGTTTCGCGAGGCCCTCGCGCCTGAGGACGCGCGAGACATCGTGACCGCGGACGTAGACGTCGGCCACGATGCGCCCGTAGACGTCCTCGGCTCGGGGGACGATCGTCACCGGACCCTCCCGCAGCAACCCGACGAGTCGCCGCGTCGCCATCCGACTGCGCGGCGCACCGAGCTCTGGCGTGTCGATCCCGCGCAGACGGATCTTCTCCGGGCCGACGTAGAAGGTGTCACCGTCGTGGACGCGGATCATCCACGGCGCGACTGTCTGCCGCGGCGGCAGGTGATGGTGTGCTCGCGCTGCCGCGGCGGACGGTACCAACGCGAGCAGGAGCACGGTGACGCCGACGAGATGAGCGGTTCGCGTGGCGGTCTCCTGCCGTCAGTAGATCGCCACCACCGGCCGCTGTCGATGTCCAATCTTTTAGACGGAGCGAGACGTCTCCCCGAGTAGACATTGACTTACCTCGTTGTGATCGATAGAGTAAGTGTAAGACGATGGAAAGCGTGAAGATCTCCAGCAAGTATCAGCTCGTGATTCCCCGTGCGGTGCGCGAGCGTCAGCGGCTGCGGCCGGGCATGAGACTGACCGTCATCGACCGTGACGGCGTCATCATGCTCGTCCGGGAGCGTCCGATGCGCGAGTATCGGGGTATCGCGAAGGGAGCTGACATCAGCGGGCTCCGGGAGAAGAAGGACCGCTTCTGATCCTGGTCGACTCGAGCGGGTGGATCGAATTTCTGACAGATCGCCCGCTCGCTCGCCGCTTCGCCAGGTACCTCGAAGGCGGCGAGTCCTTGCTAGCGAGCGCGATCGAGGTCTACGAGGTTTACCGTGTGCTGCGGCGCACCTTCACCGTGCAGCAGGCCACGGACATGGTCACCGCGTTGCGGCGGGCGCGGATCGTCTCCGTGGACGAGCCGCTCGCCATGAGTGCGACCGAAGTGGCGCTCGCACACGGGCTCGCGATGGCCGACTCGATCATCTACGCGACGGCTCGGCGCTACGACGCCACGCTCGTGACGGCGGACAGGGATTTCGAAGACCTGCTCGGCGTCACCGTGATCCGCTGACGCGTCAGGGCCGGACGCGGGTCAGCCCAGCCGCGGGATCACCTTCTCGCCGAAGAGGCGCATGGACTTGAGCACGCGGTCGTGGGGCACGCCGCCGCGCGAGAACGAGCCCATGAAGTAGGTGACGCCGAGCGCCTCGTGGTGCGCGCGCAGCTTGTCCGCGACCTCCTCGGGGTCGCCGAGGATCGCCGCGACCTCGAGCGCCTTCTCGTCGGAGAGCTCGAGCAGGTTCTGGCGGACGCGCTGGTAGAACTTGTACTGGTCCGGCGGGATCCCCTCGGCGTCAGCGATGAGGTCGGCCTGCGTCCGGAAGAACCAGCGGATCGGCTCGCGCACGTCCTCGCGCGCCTGCTTCTTGTCCTCCGACACGTGGATGATCTTGTTCATGCAGATCTCGGCGCCGGCGTCGGTGCCGTGGGCGGCGCGGAATTCGGCGTGGTAGGCGTCGAAGTTCTTCCGCAGCAGATCCCACGGCGTGAAGGACGGCGCGGTGAGGATCCGGAGCCCGCTCCGCGCGGCGAGCTTGTAGGTATCGGGCGAGACCGCCGCCGTCCAGAGCGGCGGGTGGGGCTTCTGCACGGGCTTCGGGAGCACGCGCACCTCGGGCACCTTGAAGAACTCGCCGTCGAAGCTCATCCGCTCGCGGGTCCACGCGCGCCGGATGATCTCGTAGGACTCGTCGAACTTCTCGCGCGTCTTGTCCATGGAGATGCCGAGGCCCCGGAACTCCTTGGGCTGGTAGCCGCGGCCGAGACCGAACTCGAGCCGCCCGTTGGAGAGAATGTCCACCATCGCCCACTCCTCGGCGATGCGCAGCGGATGCTCGAAGGGCGCGATGACTACCGACGTCCCTATACGTACCCGGCGCGTCTCGCGCGCGATCGCCGCCGCCATCGGGGCGAGGGAGGGGCAGATTCCGTACTGGGAGAAGTGGTGCTCGGCGAGCCAGACGGCGTCGAAGCCGACCTCCTCGGCGAGCCGGCACTCCTCCAGCGCGTAGTCGTAGACCTCTTGGTGAGTCTGCCAGTCGCGCAGCGTGAGCAGGTGCTGGACCGAGAACTTGAATCTCACGCGATCCTCCTCAGGAACCGACGAGCTTCGGGAGCAGCTCGCTGATCGAGCCGCGGATCACGGCGTCGCCGAGCGCGTCCATCTCCGTCGGCTCGGCGTTCATGATCGCGACGCGCGCGCCGGCCTCCTTGGCCGTCGGCACGACGCCGGCGACGGGCCAGACCGAGAGCTTGGAGCCGACGGCGAGCATCAGGTCGCACTCGCGCGCGGCCCGGTGCGCGCGCTGGAGATCCTCGGCGACCAGTCCCTGACCGAACGAGATGGTCGCCGATTTCAGAATGCCGCCGCACGACCGGCACGGCGGGTCCTCCTCGCCGGCCCGCACGCGCGCGAGCGCCCGCTCCATCGGCGCCCGCTCGCCGCACGCCATGCAGACGACGTCGAGCATGGTGCCGTGGACTTCCACGATGCGCTCGGGCGAATTGCCGGCCAGCCGGTGCAGGCCGTCCACGTTCTGCGTGATCAGGGTGTCGAGCTTGCCCCGCCGCTCCAGCGCGACGAGCGCCAAGTGGCCGGCGTTGGGCTTGGCCTGCCACGCCGGCGACTCGAGGCGGCTCTGCCAGGAGCGTTTGCGGACGTCGGGATCCGCCATGTAGTGCTGGAGCGTCGCCATCTTCTCGGCCTGGGGGTTCCTGGTCCAGACGCCCTGCGGGCCCCGGAAATCGGGGATACCGGAGTCGGTCGAGATGCCGGCGCCGGTGACTACGACGATGCGCTCGCTCGCGTCGATCCAGGCGCGGACGGTCTCGATCACGCGGCGATTATACTGTGCGCGCGGGCTCAGCCGTCCGCGAGGTCGACGAGCAGCGCGGCGTGATCGCTCAGCGCGTCACGACGCGCGCGTCTCACCCTCCGGCCCCACACGTAGGCGGCGTCCTCGAGTCGCGCGAGCAACGCGGCGTTGACGAACGCCTGGTCGATCCGAAAGCCGTTGCGGCCGTTCGGCGAGTACCAGGTATAGGCGCGCGCGTCGGCGCGCAGATGCCGGAAGGCGTCGGCCCAGCCGCAGTGGCCGAGCGCGTCGATCCAGCCCTCCTCGCGCGCGCTGAAAGCCGGTGCCTCCTCGTCCTCGACGCGCCGGCCCGAGTTCGTGTCGCCGATGAAGAGGGCGGGGCCGCGACGCCAGCGGCGGGCGCACGCGAGCACGGCGTCGAGAAACGGGTACTTGCGTCCGCTCACGCGATTCGGCACGTGCATCGCGCCGAGGATCAGCGGGAGCGGCCCCTGCACGGCCGCCGCCAGCCAGCGACACGGCTCGCGCGGCGCCGAGCCGACGCGAATGCGACGAAGCGGCCAGCGCGAGGCGACGAGCAGCGCGTTCGTCCGAGGCGCCCTCGGATCCGCCGTCACGAGCTGGTGGGGCAGGCCGTCCGCCAGCAGCGCCGCCGCGAGGGCCCGGCTCGGTGGCGTCGCGCGGAACTCGGAGAGCGCCACCACGTCCGGCGCCCATTCGGCCAGCTGGCGAACGATGGCGTCGGCGCGCTCGCCACCGCCGGCCCGGATGTTCCACGCGACGATACGCATCGCACGATTGTGCGCCGGCGGGACCGCCGCGCGCCAGCGCCGCGGCCGGCTACGAACGCGACAGCAGCGTGTTCACGAAGCGACGCAGCCCTTGCGGGTCACAGCCCGCGCGCGGTGTCCCGGATGATCCGCCACGCCGCTTCCACGTGGCGCCGCTCCGTGTACGTCTGGCCGATCGCGACGCGGATCGCATAGCGCCCGCGCACGCGGTTCTGGGTGAGATATGTCCGGCCCGTGTCGTTCACCGCCTCGAGCAGCCGCTCGTTGAGCGCGTCGAGCGCCGCCGGCTCGTCCACGCCCTCCGGGTGGTAGCGGAGGTTCACGAGCGAGAGGGCGCGCGGCGCCATCAGCTCGAAGTCCGGCGCAGCACGGATCCAGCCTTCGAGCTCGCGCGCCATGTCGATATGGGCGGCGACCATCTCGCGCAGCCGCGCGACGCCGTAGCTCCGGATGACGAACCAGAGCTTGAGCGCGCGGAAGCGCCGGCCGAGCTGCACCGACCAGTCGCGGTAGTCGATCACGTGCCCCTTCTCGCGGGTCTTGAGGAACGCGGGCAGGATCTCGAAGGTCCGGATCAGCGCGTCGGGGTCGCGGACATAGTGCGCCGAGCAGTCGAAGTTCGTGAAGAGCCACTTGTGCGGGTTGAAGACGAACGAGTCGACGTGCTCGATGCCGTCGAGCAGGTGGCGCTGCTCGGGGAGGATCAGGGCGCTGCCCGCCCAGGCCGCGTCCACGTGGAGCCAGACGCCGCGGCGGCGGCAGACCTCGCCGATCGCGCCGAGCGGATCCATCGCGCCCACGCCCGTGGTACCGAGCGAGGCGACGACGCAGATCGGCGTGGCGCCGGCCTGCGTGTCCTCGGCGAGCGCGGCATCCAGCGCGTCGGCCCGCATCGCGAACCGCTCGTCCACGGGGATCTTCCTGACGTTGTTCTTCCCGATGCCGGCGATCTTCGCGTCCTTCTCCGTCGCCGAGTGCGTCTGGTCCGAGCAATACACGGTACTGCGTCCGCTGACGCCGTCCTCGTTGGCGCGCCCGGCGGTCGCCCGCTCGCGGGCGGTGAGGATCGCGCAGAGGATCGCGCTCGAGGCGGAGTCCTGGATGACGCCGGTGAAGCCCTCGGGCAGGCCGATCATCTGGCGCAGCCAGTCGAGCATCCGCGTCTCCATCTCGGTGGCCGCGGGCGAGGTCTGCCAGAGCATGCACTGGGCGCCGAGCGTCGCCGTCAGCATCTCGGCGAGCAGCGACGGCGGCGACGAGTTCGCGGGGAAGTAGGCGAAGAACGACGGGTGCTGCCAGTGGGTGATCCCCGGCAGCACGATGGACTTGAAGTCCGCGAAGATCTGCTCCATCGGCTCGCCGCGCTCCGGCGGAGAGGCCGGCAGCTGGCCCGCGATCCCGCCGGGCTTGACCTGGGCGCGGACGGGATAGCGCTCCACGGACTCGAGGTAGTCGGCCATCCAGTCCACGAACTCGTGCGCGTGGCGGCGGAACTCCCGCGTGTCCATAGGCACCGAGGATACCGCAGCCGATTTGCGGTATCTTCTCAAACGTGATCGGTGCCTCCCCCCGGCGCAAGGAAGACCATCGCCTCCTCGTCGGCGCCGGGCGCTTCCTCGACGATCTGAGCCGTGAGGGCACGCTCCACCTGGGCGTGGTGCGGTCCACCCACGCGCACGCCCGGGTCCTCACGCTCGACTTCAAGAACGCGCTCGCGCTGCCGGGCGTCGTCGCCGCGTGGGGCGCGGCCGACCTTCCGGAGGCCGCCGGCCCCATCCCCGTCGCCTACGGCGGTACGCACAAGGGCAAGCCCTGGACCCAGCCGATCCTGGCCCGTGACGTCGTCAAGTACGCCGGCGAGCCCGTCGGAGTGGTCGTCGCCGATAGCCCCTACCACCTGGCCGACGCGCTCGAGGCGGTGAGCGTCGAGTACGAGCCGCGGGAGCCGCTGGCGACGATCGCCGACGCGCTGAAGGCCGCCGCCCCGATCCACGCGGGCTGGGCCGACAGCACGACCCTCGCGATCGGGGTGAAGGTCGGCGACGTGGACCCGCCGCTCTCGGCCGCCGGCGTCCTGATCCACGAGCGCTTTCGCCACGCGCGCCTGTGCGGATCGCCGATCGAGACGCGTGGCGCCTACGCCTGGCGCGAGCCCGGAAGCGACACGCTGGTCCTCTACTCGTCGCACCAGAATCCGTATTCGCTGCGCGACGGTGTCGCCACGGCGCTCGGCCTGCCGAGCGAGCGCGTCCGCGTCGTCATGCCCGACGTCGGCGGCGGCTTCGGGCCGAAGGGCCAGCTCTACCACGAGGACATCCTCGTCGCCGCCGCGGCGCTCCGCCTCGGGCGCCCGGTGAAGTGGGTGGAAGACCGGCGCGAGCACATGCTGGCGACCGGACACGACCGCGAGCAGGAGCACGAGGTGAAGATCGCATTCGGGTCCGACGGCCGGATCACGGCGATCGACGAAAAGTTCTGGGCGGACGTCGGCGCCTATCCCGTGCAGGGCGACGGGCTCACGGCCAACACGATGAACCATCTGCCCGGGCCGTACCGCGTGCCGAACTACCGCTGCGCGGGCGTGAGCGTCGTCACGAACAAGACCCACAACGCCGCGTATCGCGCCGCGGGGCGCCCCGAAGCCGTGCTCGTCATGGAGCGGCTGATGGATCTCGGCGCGCGGCGGCTGGGCCTCGATCCCGCCGAGCTGCGGCGCCGCAATCTGATCCGCCCCGAAGAGATGCCGTACCGCCCCGGTCTCACGTACAAGGACGGTGTCCCGATCGCGTACGATCCGGGCGACTATCCGGCGGCCTTCGAGCGCTGCCTGGGCCTGCTCGACTACGACGGCTGGCGGCACAAACAGAAGGCGCGCACGGGCGCTCGGCGAATCGGTGTCGGGGTCGCCTGCTATGCGCAGGGCACCGGGCTCGGCCCCTACGAGGGCGCCAACGTCCGCATCGACCCGAGCGGCACGGTCTACGTGACGATCGGCGTCGGCGGTCAGGGGCAGGGCCACGCGACGACGCTCGCGCAGGTCTGCGCCCAGGAGCTCGGGGCGGCGCTCGAAGACGTCGTCGTCATCGCGGGCGACACGAGCCAGTTTCCATTCGGCATGGGTACCGGTGGCAGCCGCGTCGCCGCCAACGCCGGACCCGCCGTCGCCTCGACGGCGCGCGAGGTGCGCGCGAAGGCGGCCGTCGTCGCGGCCGAGGCGCTCGAGTGCTCGCCCGAGGACATCCGGATCGAGGCGGGCCGCGCCTTCGTCGTCGGCATGCCGTCGCGCGGGGTTCCGCTCGGCCGCCTCGCCCACGCCGCCGTGAAGTCCAAGGGGCTGAAGCAGACGGCGCGCGAGCCGGGGCTGAACGCCTGTACCTACTTCTACCCCGACACCGTGACGTGGGCGTTCGGCTGCCAGGCCGCCGTCGTCGAGGTGGACGTCGAGACGTGCGCGATCAGGCTCCTCGCGTACGCGATCGTCCACGACCCGGGGCGCGCGATCAATCCGATGATCGTCGAAGCGCAGCTGCAGGGCGGCGCCACGCAGGGGATCGGCGCCGGGCTCATGGAAGAAGTCGTGTACGATGCGAACGGTCAGCTCCTGTCGGGCTCGTTCATGGACTACGCGATCCCGCACGCGATGGACGTCCCGGCGCTGCCCGTGGTGCTGACGGAGCACGCGTCGGTCATCAACCCGCTCGGCATCAAGGGCGTGGGCGAGAGCGGCTGCATCCCGAGCGCGCCCGCGATCGCGAACGCGATCGAGGACGCGGTCGGGGACATGGGCGTGGTGCTGCGCGAGGTGCCGGTGACGCCGGCGCGCCTCTTCGCGGCGCTCGGCGCGGCGCGCGCGCGGCGCGGCGCCTAGGTCAATCGGCCGCGGATCACGCCGACGAAGGCCAACAGGTCGTCGAGCCGGCGCTCGACGATGTCACGGACGATCGCCAGATCGACGTCCTGGTAGCCGTGGACCAGGATGTTCCTGAAGCCCGCCATGTTCTTGAGAGTGCCGGCAAGTTGCGTGGAGATCACACCACCGCGCGCGAGGAGGTCGAAGAGCTCCCGGTTTGTGCGAGGCTCGCCGAGCCGCGCGTCGGACACCAGGTGGGAGGCGACATCGAGCGCGGCCTGGATCGCGATCTGAAGCGTGTGCTCGACGAACCGTTGTTGTCTGATGTCCTGCCGCATGTCCGCGAGCGCGCCGAGCGTTCGGAGCTCCCGGACGCACGTTTCTATCAGGGCGAGCTTCTTCGCGACGAGATCGGGGTCGGTCACCGCCCCTTGCGGTACGCGTCCAGCACCGGCTGGAGGTCGAAGAACTCGTTGCGCGCGCGGACCTCGAACTGGACACGCGCCGATGAGTTGCGGTCGAGGAGAAGGAGGCCGTCACGCAGCACCCGATGAACGAGGTCGCACGGAGCCGTGTTGAGGACGACAAGCTGGACCGGCACGCGCAGCGTCTTTTCGAGTTCGGCCTCCTCCTCGAGCAGGAGCCCGTCGAGGTCGGGGCGCGGATCCGCCGCCAGCAGGACGGCCACGTCCACGTCGCTGGCGGGCCCGGCCTGGCTCCGCGCGACGCTGCCGAACAGGTAGACGGCGACCACGTCACTTCTGCGCGACTCGAAGTGCCGCCGAATGCCGTCTGCGATGACCGCGCGATCCATGAGGGGGATTATACGGCCGCCTCTTTCCGCGCCCGGTACTATACTTCCGGATTGCGTCCTGCGGCTCGCAGGGAGGGTACCGATGGCCAGACGGATCATCGACATGTCGATGCACCTCGAGAACGACGTGATCTCCGACCCGCCGGGCTTCGGCCCGAAGATCGAATACTTCAAGCACAAGGACACCGTCAAGGACGTCGTCGCGTTCTTTCCGGGCTTGAAGCAGGAAGACCTGCCGGATGGCGAGGGCTGGGCCGTCGAATGGGTTCGCCTCAACACCCACAACGGCACGCACCTCGACGCGCCGTACCACTTCGCCTCGACCATGAACAAGGGCGAGCGCGCCATCGCCATCGACGAGGTGCCGCTCGAGTGGTGCTTCCAGCCCGGCGTGAAGCTCGACTTCCGCTCGCTGCCCGACGGCTACGTGGTCACGGCCGGGGACGTCGAGGCCGAGCTGAAGCGCATCGGCCACACGCTCCAGCCGCTCGATATCGTCGTCGTCAACACGCGCGCGGGCTCGGCGTACAGCAAGCCGGACTACGTCAGCGCGGGCTGCGGCATGGGGCGGAAGGCGACGCTCTATCTATTGGAGCGCGGCGTGCGCGTCACCGGCACGGACGCCTGGTCGTGGGACGCGCCGTTCGTGCACACCAAGGAAAAGTTCGCCAGGACCGGCGACGCGTCCCTCATCTGGGAGGGCCACAAGGCCGGTCGCGACATCGGCTACTGCCACCTGGAGAAGCTCCACAACCTCGAGGCGCTGCCGGGCGACGGCTTCACGATCGCCTGCTTCCCGTGCAAGATCCGGGGCGCGTCGGCCGGCTGGACCCGCGCGGTTGCGATCGTGGAGAAATAGGGAGAGGGCTCGAGCATGACGACGACTCCGAGACTCATGGGCGCCGAGGTCAAGCGCAAGGAAGATCCGAGACTCGTGACCGGAACGAGCGCCTACGTGGGCGACATCACGGTGCCCGGGATGCACTACGTGGCCTTCGTGCGGAGCCCGCACGCCCACGCGAAGGTCAAGCGGATCGACGCGACCGAGGCGCTGAAGCGCGGCGGCGTCCGGATGGTGCTGACGGGCAAGGATCTCGTCGGGAAGTGCCTGCCGCTGCCGCTCGACAGCGCCTCGGCCGAGGGCTCGAGCGACGCGGCGCCGAAAAGCCTCGGACGGCAGCACTATCCGCTGTCGGTCGACCGGGTACGGTACGTCGGCGAGGCCGTCGCGGCCGTGGTGGCGACCACCGAGGAGATCGCGCGCGACGCGGTGGACGACGTCGACGTGGATTGGGAGCCGCTGCCGGCGGTGAAGGACCTCTTCGGCGCGATGGCGTCCGGCGCGCCGCAGCTCCACGACGACGCGCCGAAGAACATCGAGCACCAGAACCAGATCAAGTCAGGCGATCCCGACGCCGCGTTCAAGAATGCCACCCGCGTCGTCAAACAGCGAATCGTCAGCCAGCGGCTGTGCGGCGTGCCCAT
>WNGG01027681.1_pt1 | contig 12056 bp, 12 predicted proteins | sample 5400661 | NCBI WGS metagenome assembly WNGG01 (sample SAMN13153372, study PRJNA577476) | soil metagenome | isolation source: 100 cm soil or saprolite under Garry oak tree replicate 1 | place: USA:California | collected 2016-06-15 | reverse complement strand
GGCTTCGAGCGCGTCGCGCAAGCGGGCCACGTCGCTGCGCTGGTCGTGCAGGGTCGGCTCCTCGAGCTCGACGTAAACCTTGCGGACGTTGGGGTCGAGGATGACGAGCCGGCCCAGGCCCATGGTTGCGGCCTTCGGCACCCGCAGCAGCTGCGGCACCTCGCACTCCAAGTCCTCATGGATGTGCGCCTGGCACGACAGCCGCCAGCCGCCGGTGATCTCGTCCTGGCGCAGCTCGCGGTGGTCGGCGTCCGTGATCTCGGTCGGCGTGCCCAGGATGCGCACCTTGCACTTGCCGCAAGTGCCACGACCGCCGCACGTGGAGTCGATGGGCAGGCCGATCCAGTGCGCGGCGCTGAACACGGTGGTGCCGGGAGGAACCCTCGTCGACCGGTCGAAGGGCAGGTAGGTGACCTCCAGCTTGCGCTGGATCACGGCGTGGGTCCCGCCTTCGCCGACATTTCGGCCTGCTCGGCGCGATGGGCCTTGATCCATTTCATCGCGTACTCGTCGTGCCCGAGCAGCAGGTCCGACGCGAGCACCCCGCGCCGCACCTCCGGGATCAGCGGGTTCGTGATCGCGCATGTGAGGCCGGCGTACATCGCGACCGGCAGAAACGCCGCGTTGACCGTAGGACGGTCGGGCAGGCCGAAGGACACGTTGGATGCGCCGCACGTCATGTTGTTGCCGAGCTCGTCGCGAATGAGCCTCATGGTCGCGAGCGTGATCTGGCCCGCCTGCGGGTCCGCCGCGACCGTCATCGCGATGGGGTCGATGATCACGTCGTGCTGCGGGATCCCGTAGTCCGCCGCTCGCTGGATGATCCTGCGCGCGAGCGCCAGGCGTTCCTCGGGGACCATCGAGATGCCCGTCTCGTCGTTGGCCATGCCGATGACCGCGGCGCCGTGCTTCTTGACCAGCGGCAGGATGCGCTCCATGCGCTCTTCCTCGGCGGTCACGGAGTTGACGAGCGCCTTGCCCTGGTAGGCAGACAGCCCGGCCTCGAGGGCCTCGACCACGGAGGAGTCGATGCATACCGGGGCGTCGGTCACCTCGCACACTGCCTTGATCGCCGCGACCAGCAGCGCGGGCTCATCGGCCATCGGGACGCCGGCGTTGATGTCGAGCATGTGCGCGCCGGCGCCGACCTGTGCGATGGCGTCCGCACGCACGCGGTCCATGCGACCTTCCTTCATCTCGGCGGCGAGCACCTTGCGCCCGGTGGGATTGATGCGCTCGCCGATGATCACGAAGGGCCGGTCGATGGAGACGACGACCTCGCGCGAGCGCGAGGAGAGAACGGTGTCCATCAGTTAGCCCTTGCGGAGCGTCTCGTCGATCTTCATGACCGCCTGCTCGAGCGCCTGTGCGCCTTGTGATTGCCCACTCCGGTCGCCGACCAGGTGCTTGGCCATGCGCGTTGCCATTGACGCGTCTGGCGCGTAGCTGTCGGCGCCGACGTGCTTCGCGTACTCCTCGGTGACCGGCGCGCCGCCGACCGCGACGTGCACCTTGTCCCGCAGGCCCGCCTTCTGCAGCGCTTCGATGTTCGCCTTGAACATCGGCATGGTCGTGGTGAGGAACGCGGAGAAGCCGACGATGTCGGGCTCGTGAGTCTTGACCGCGTCGACGAACTTTTCGGGCGGCGTGTTGACCCCAAGGTCGAAGACCTCGAATCCGGCGCCCTCGAGCATGATCACGCAGAGGTTCTTGCCGATGTCGTGGATGTCGCCCTTCACGGTGCCGATGACGTAGCGCCCGACGGGTTTGGCTCCGGTCTCCGCGATCAGCGGTCGCAGGATGACAAGGGCACCCTGCATGGCCCGGGCGGCGATCAGCATCTCGGGGACGAAGAAGTCGCCCTTCTCGAAGCGGCGCCCGACCTCCTCGAGCGACGGGATCAGGGCCTTGAAGAGGATGTCCATGGGGTCCATGTGGAGGGCCAGTGCCTCTTCTGTGAGGGCCTTGACCTCAGGCGCGTGCCCATTGAGCGTGTGCTCGAAAAGCTCCGCGCGGATCTCTTCTTCGCGGCTCATGGCGGACCTCCAGGCGCTGTCAGTGCACCTTGTTGTTGCGCATCGCCCAACAGATGCTCAGAGCCCAACAGCAGTCTACATCCTCCGTATAGTGTTGCGCTATGAGCAACGGTGTCGACGCGGGCCGGGATGCCGCCCTCATCCGCTCCGTGGACCGCGCGGTGGCGATCCTCGACGTGCTTGCAGTCGGAGGCTGGAAGGCTGGGGCCGAGGTGGCGCGCGAGCTCGGCGTCCACCGCTCGACCGCGCTGCGGCTGCTGGCCACGCTCGAACGCCACGGCCTGGTCGAGCGCGACCGGCGAACCGCCAAGTACCGGCTGGGTGGCCGCCTGGTGCAGCTGGCCAGCGCGGTTCGCGGTGAGGCGGACCTGAGGCTCACGGCGCGGCCGGTATGCGAGGCGCTCGCCCGCACCGTCAGCGAGACGGTCACGCTCGACGTGCTCGACGGCGATGAGATCGTGCCCGTCGAGCAGGCCTTGGGCTCGACCTCGGTGGTCAGCGTCAACTGGCTCGGCACGCGCTCGCCTGCGCACTGCGCGGCGAGCGGCAAGGTCATCCTTGCCTTCGGCCCGGAGGCGATCCGCTCACGACTCCTGGCGAGGCCGCTGGAACGGCGCACGCCGAGCACCATCGTCGACCGCGCGCAGCTGGAATCGCAGCTCGACGCGGCCCTCGCAGCCGGCTACGCGCGCACCACCGAAGAGCTCGAGGTCGGGCTGAGCGCCATCGCCGCGCCGGTACGCGCGCCCGGCGGCGACGTTGTCGCGGCGCTCGACGTCAGCGGCCCGGCCCACCGCTTCGGCGACGAGTCACTGCGCGAGATGGTGGCGCGCACGCGCGAGGCCGCCGACGACCTCTCGCGGCGGCTCGGCTACCGGCCCCACGCCGGGGCCCGGGTCGTCCCCAAGACTTAACCGATCTTTCCCCGGGGCTCCCCATGCTTTCTTGCGCCACGGCCGGGGCTGGCGCAATATAGCGCTGCCCCGCCGGGGCGCCCTGCCTGCAGCCATCCGTCACTGGGGAGAGTTGAATCGCGCTGCCGCCCGACTGGGCGAACTACGGCGCCATCATCACTGGCTTCAAGGCCAAGTACGGAATCGACATCACCTCGCTCAACCCGAACGGCAGCAGCCAGGACGAGGTCAACGCGTTCGACGGCACCAGCCGCGCCCCTGATGTGGTCGACGTCGGCCAGGCCGTGGCGCTGGCCAATACCGCCAAGTTCGCGCCATACCAGGTGAAGGAGTGGAGCGACATCCCGAATGGCGCCAAGGAGTCGACGGGCCTCTGGTTCAACGACTACGGCGGCTACATGGGCATCGGGTACGACTCGAGCAAGGTCACCGTCACCTCGGTCCAGGACCTGCTCGGTCCAGCGTTCAAGAGCAAGGTCGCGCTCGCCGGTGACCCGACCAAGTCGAACCAGGGCCTGAACGGCGTGATCATGGCCTCGGTCGCCAACGGCGGATCGCTGGACGAAGTCAAGAACGGCGTCGACTTCTTTCACCAGCTCAAGCAGAAGGGCAACTACGTGCCGGTGGTCGGTACCGCCGCCACGGTCAAGTCGGGCCAGACCCCCGTGCTGTTCGAGTGGGACTACCTGTCCGCGTCGCACGGCAAGGACGTGCCGACATGGAAGATCTTCGTGCCGAGCAACGCCATCATCGGCGGCTACTACAGCCAGGCGATCAACAAGCAGGCTCCGCACCCGGCCGCCGCGCGGCTCTGGGAGGAGTACCTGTACTCGAACGAGGGCCAGAACCTCTGGCTGAAAGGCGGCGCGCGTCCTGTCCGCCAGGCGGCCATGACCTCCGCAGGGACCGTGGACACAGCCGCTGCCGCGGCGCTGCCAGCCGTCCCCGGCACGCCTCAGGTGCCGAGCGGTGACCAGACGTCCAAAGCCAGCCAGTACGTCGTCGCCAACTGGTCGCAGGCCGTCGCTTGACGGCAGCCGGTAACCCGGCATCCAACGCCGCCGCTCGCCCCCTCGGAGGCGGGCGGCGGCTCCCCCTCACCTGGCTCGGGGTCGTCCCGTTTTTCATCTACGTAGGCATCTTCCTGCTCCTCCCCACCACGATCATCGTGGCCGGCTCGCTGGTCGGTCCCGACGGGAGCATCTCGCTCTCGAACTTCGATGGGATCAACAAGCCGTACATGTTCAAGTCGTTCGTCAACAGCATCGAGATCTCGACGATCAGCGCCGTGCTGGGCGCGATCTTTGGGGCGCTTCTCGCGTACGCAGTCGCGACGGGTGATCCCAAGGGATTCCTCAGGCGGTCCGTGATGTCCGCCTCCGGTGTCGTCGCGCAGTTCGGCGGCGTCACGCTCACGTTCGCCTTCGTCGCGACCATCGGCACCGAAGGCATCGTGTACCTGTGGCTGCAGCAGCGCGGGATCGAGATGTACCCCAACGGCGTCTGGTTCTTCGACCTGCCGGGCCTGACGCTGATCTACCTCTACTTCCAGATCCCGCTCATGGTGCTGGTGTTCATCCCGGCGCTGGATGGCATCCGGCCGCAATGGCGCGAAGCAACGGAGAGCCTCGGTGGCAATGGCTGGCACTACTGGCGCTATGTCGCCGGTCCGCTGCTGTTCCCGTCATTCCTCGGCTGCACGTTGCTGCTGTTCGCGAACGCGTTCTCCGCCTACGCCACCGCCGCCGCACTGCTGACGCAGGGCGGGGTGATCATGCCGCTGCAGGTGCAGGCCCTCCTCACCAGCGAGACCGGTTCGAGCTCGCCCGGGCTGGCCAAGGCGCTCGCGCTGGCCATGGTCGCGGTCGTGCTGGTCGTGATGAGCCTGTACGCGCTGCTCCAGCGCCGGACCTCCCAGTGGTTGAGGTGAGGCCGCTATGACCCGCTCGCGCCGCATCAGGCTCCAGGCCTTGCGCATCGTGATCTTCGCGCTGGCCGCAGCGTTCTTCCTCGTCCCGATCGGCGCGATGTTCGAGTTCTCGACCCGCGGCATCGGCATTAACTCAGCGCGAACGTTTTCGGCCTGGGCCGCGATCCCGAGCACGCCCGAGCTTGCGACCGCGATCACCGTATCCCTGGAGCTTGCGTTGATCACATCGCTTTTGATGCTTGGCCTGCTGCTCCCGACCATGGTGTGGGTGCGGTTGCGCCTGCCTCGCCTCAACCGCATCGTCGAGTTCATCTGCCTGATGCCCCTCACCGTTCCCGCGATCGCGCTCGTGGTGGGCATCAAACCGCTGTACATCTGGATCAGCCTCAACTTCACCGACTCGATCCTCGCGCTTTCATTCGCGTACCTCATCCTCGTCCTGCCCTACGCATACCGCTCGCTCGACGCGGGGCTCGCCGCCATCGACCTCAAGATCCTCACAGAGGCGGCGCGCAGCCTCGGCGCGGGGTGGGGCACGGTGATGCTGCGCGTAGTGGTGCCGAACATGCCCACGGCGATTCTGAACGCGAGCCTGCTTTCGGCCTCGCTCGTGCTCGGCGAGTACACGTTCGCAAACCTCCTCAACTACGAGAACCTGCAGGTGGCCATCCAGTACGTGTCACTGGTGAGCGCGGGCACGTCGATCGCGGTGGCCGTCGCCTCGCTGCTGTTCGCGTTTGTGCTCTTGATGATCCTGTCGTTTGCCGGCAGCCGGCGGCGGCGCGGTGGTCCCGTCGCGCCGGTAGCAACGCCGATGGGGTCCGTGCCGACGGTGCCCCCGTCGCTGCTGGCGGAGGGGTCTCGATGAGCACGAAGGACAGCAAGCGCGGCGTCGAGGTCCGGCTGGAGCAGCTGCGCCGCGTCTTCGCGGGCGTCGTGGCGCTCGACGAGCTCTCGCTCACGCTCGCGCCGGGCGAGCTGGTGGCTCTGCTGGGGCCGTCGGGCTGCGGCAAGACCACCGCGCTCAGGCTGGTCGCGGGCCTCGACGAGGTAACGAGCGGCAAGGTCCTTTTTGGCGGCACCGACGTCACGACCCTCGGCGCCAACAGGCGCGACGTTGGCATGGTTTTCCAGGCCTACTCGCTCTTCCCGCACATGACCGCGAGACAGAACGTTGCGTTCGGCCTGCAGATGCGCCGCGTCGACGAGCAGAAGCGCAAGCGCCGCGCAGACGAGATGCTCGAGCTCGTCGGCCTTTCCGGGTTTGCGGACCGCTACGCGCACCAGCTTTCCGGTGGCCAGCAGCAGCGCGTCGCCCTGGCGCGCGCGCTCGCGATCCAGCCCAAGGTCCTCTTGCTCGACGAGCCCCTGTCGGCGCTCGACGCCAAGGTCCGCGGCCGCCTGCGTGATGAGATCCGGCGCGTGCAGCTGGAGGTCGGCACCACGACGCTCTTCGTCACGCACGACCAGGAGGAGGCGCTGGCCATCGCCGACCGCGTCGGCGTGATGAACAAGGGACGGCTGGAGCAGCTGGGCCCGCCGACGACCATTTACTCGCGACCGGCGACGCCGTTCGTCGCCGAGTTCGTAGGTCTGACCAACCGGATTGAAGGCGACGTCAAGGGCGGCGAGGTGATCGTCCGCGGCACGCGGCTGCCGCTGGTGAGACCCGACACTCCGGACGGGCAGGCCGTGGCGCTGGTTCGCCCCGAGGCCGTGTCTCTCGGGTCGGACGGCGACCCGGCCGGCGACGCGGGCAGCGGGCCGCTGGTGGGCACAGTCATCGCGGTGGCTTTCCTCGGTGCGACGAGCAGGGTCACCGTCGACCTCGGCGACGTGATCGTGCTGGCGCAGATGCCGACGTCGCAGGCGTCGGCGCACCCGGCAGGCTCACGTGTGCGCCTGACTCTGCGCCCCGACCCCGTCCTGATCGCGAGGGACGAGACAGCCGCGGCCGAAGCCTGACCCTTTGCTGACCGTCCACGAGCGGATCGTGCCCGGTCCAGTGCTGCGTGCGGGGTCTTCGTCTTCGTATCGATCGCTCATCACTGCTGAAGGCGAACGCCATTCACTGCGCACCGAGCTCACGGGCCCGACAGGCCACGACGTTCGGGCGCGGGGCAACTCGCTGCTTGCGATCGGGCACATGACGGACCTACACGTGACCGACGTCGAGTCGCCCGCGCGATTCGAGTTCTTGAATCGCTTCGCCGGCGACGCGCGGTTCCGCGAGCTGCTCACGATGCAGCGGCCGCAGGAGGCGCTCAACTCCCACGCGATCGCGGCGATGGTGCGGGCGATGAACGCGATCGAGGCGGCGCCAGTCAGCGGCAGCCCGCTCGAGCTCCTGGTCATGACCGGTGACGCGATCGACAACGCGCAGGCCAATGAGTTCGCCATTTACATGGCCTTGTTCGAAGGCGGCATGGTGACCCCGGCTTCAGGCGGGCTCGAGATCGAGTCGGTGCAGTCGCCTGGCTGGCCCGACGACATCTTCTGGAAGCCGGAGGGCAGCGGTTCCGGTCCTGACCAGTTCCGCATGGCTTACGGCTTTCCCCTCGTGCCGGGTCTGCTCGACCGAGCGATGAGGCCGTTCGAGTCGCAGGGCTTGCGAATGCCGTGGATCGGATGCCACGGCAACCACGAGGAGCTGTGCCAGGGCGTTGGCATCGTGACTCCCGAGCTGGCGCGCGCGATGGTCGGGGGGCGCAAGCCCATCGGCGTCCCCGAGGGCCTTGACGCGGCGACAGCGCTGGAGACCTTCATCACGCGACCGCAGCACTTCATGTCCGGCGCGACCGTGGCGGTCACGGCCGACCCCAGCCGTAGGCCGCTCAACATCGGTGCGTTCGTCGAAGCGCATTTCCGGCCGGGCGCAAGGCCCGACGGCCACGCCTTCACACCGGCCAACCGCCGCGACCGCGCCGCCCACTACGTGCACGACACCAGCTCCGTCCGGCTCATCGTCCTTGATACGTCGTGCCGTGCAGGAGGCGCGGACGGATGCATCGACCGCGAGCAGCTCGCGTGGCTCGAGGAGAGGCTGGTCGAGGTGCACGCCATCTACACGGGCCGCGGCGGAGAGATCGTGCGCACGTCGAACACGAACCGTCTTGTCGTCATCGCGTCGCACCACCCGCTGTTCACGCTGCGCAACGAGCGCGCGGCGGGCGCGGCCCAGGCCGATGAGGTGCTGCGGCTGCTGCACCGGTTCGCCAACGTGGTCCTGTGCCTGAACGGGCACATCCACATGAACCTCGTGCAGCCGCACGCCAACCGCGAGGGCTCGTCGGTCGGTTTCTGGGAGGTCACCACCGGCTCGATGGTCGACTGGCCATGCCAGGGGAGGGTCGTGGAGATCTTCGACGCGGGCGCCGGCCGCTTGGCGATCGCCTGCACCATGGTCGACCACGACGGCCCGGCGGATCCCGGGCCGGCACTCTCGCCTGCCCAGATGGCGGGGCTGCACCGGCAGCTGGCGTTCAACGACCCGATCGCGGGGGCCCTGACCACGCGGGCGGGAACGTCGGCCGACCGCAACGTCATCCTCACCCTGCCCGCGCCATACCCGCTGCGCGCCTAGTCGCGTCGCGTTGCGCCATGCGCGACAGGGGCGTATAGTGCGACAGCAGAGGGTATGATCGCCGGCCCGCCCGCCAAGCCGTCACGCCTGCGGCTGGACTCCGCCTCCAGGGAGGCGCTGACGCGGTTCTTGTCCCACCCTCGTTACGAGGTCCTGCCCTCCGAAGAGGCGGGGGACCTGGTCCTGCGCAACGTCCCGACCGAGGTCACCATCACGGTCACCTCCTCGCCGCGGCGCGGGATCGAGGCGACACTGTGGTGCCGCACCTGGCCGCGCGGCTGGTGCGCGACGAACCGCACCTCAAGGAGATCCTCGCGAGGCTCGACGCCATCGGCGGCCGGGTCTTCGTCGTGGCCGGCGACTCGCAGGAGGCCGCCGGCGAGTTCCCCGACTCGGTCTCGCTGCTCGACGCGATAGCTAGCCATGCGCCCGCGATGAAAGAGATCGGCGTGACCGGCTACCCGGAACGCCATGGCTTCATCGACGACGACCTCACGATCCAGGCGATGTGGGACAAGCGCCGCCAGGCGACCTACATCGTCAGCAACCTCTGTTTCGACGTGCGCGTCGTGAAGAAGTGGGTCGCGCGCGTGCGCAAGCGCCGGGTGCCGCTGCCGATCTTCATCGGCATGGCGGGAGTTGCGGATCCGGCCAAGCTGCTGCGCGTGTCGACGCGCATCGGGATCGCCGACTCGGCACGATTCCTGCGCGGCCATACGAACTGGCTCATGCGCATGATCCAGCCGGGCGGTTACGCTCCTGAGCGCTTCGCGACGGGTTTGATGCCGGAGCTGGCGCGACCGGACATGAAGGTGGCCGGCATCCACGTTTTCACGTTCAACGAGATCGAGCCCACGGAACAGTGGCGGCAGCAGATGCTGGCGAGATTGCGTTAGACAGGTAGGAGGGAGTGGTGTGGCGGTGACGTTTCCGAACGACCTGGAGATCGCCCGTCGGGCGAAGCTGCTGCCGATGCCCGAGATCGCCGCGATGATGGGCATCGGATCGCACCTGCTCGAGCCGTACGGGCACGACGTCGCGAAGATCAAGCTCGAGGCGATCAACGAGCTCGCCGGCCGGCCGAAGGCAAAGTACGTGGTGGTCTCGGCGATCACGCCTACGCCGCTCGGCGAGGGCAAGACGACGACGACGGTCGGTCTTGGCCAGGCGCTGTCACACATCGGCCGCCCGGCGACTGTCGCCATCCGCCAGCCGTCGATGGGCCCGACGTTCGGTATCAAGGGCGGCGCCGCGGGCGGCGGCTACAGCCAGGTCGTGCCCATGGAGCGGCTGAACCTGCACCTCACCGGCGACATGCACGCCATCACCGCGGCGCACAACCTGCTCGCGGCCATGATCGACAACCAGATCCACCACCACGAGACGCTCGTGGATCGCGACAGCGTCACGTGGCGGCGCGTGTTGGACGTCAGCGACCGTGTGCTTCGCAACGTGATCGTGGGGCTGGGCACGCGCGAGGACGGCGTCATCCGCTCAACGGGGTTCGACATCACCGCCGCGTCCGAGGTCATGACCGTGCTTGCGCTGTCGACGTCTTTGAAGGACATGCGCGCGAGGCTGGGCCGCATCGTCATCGGCAACACAACGATCGGCAAGCCGATCACCGCCGAGGACATCTTCGCCGCCGGCTCGATGACCGTGATCATGCGCGACGCCATCAAGCCCAACCTCCTGCAGACGCTCGAGAACACGCCGGTGCTGGTGCACGCGGGGCCGTTCGGCAACATCGCGACCGGCAACTCGTCGGTCATCGCCGACCTCATCGGGATCCACTGCGGCGATTTCCTCGTGACGGAGGCGGGGTTCGGCGCGGACATGGGCGCCGAACGGTTCTTCAACATCAAGTGCAGGGCCTCTGGGCTCGCGCCGGATGCAGCGGTGGTCGTGGCGACGGTGCGCGCGCTGAAGGTGCACTCGGGCCGCTATCGTGTCGTCGCCGGCCGTGCGCTGCCTCCGGAGATGCTCAAAGAAAACCCTGATGACGTATGGGCCGGTGCGCCGAACCTCCGCAAGCAGGTCGAGAACATCAAGCTGCACGGCGTCACTCCGGTGGTCGCGATCAACGCATTTCCTGGCGACCACGCGTCCGAGCATTCGGCGGTGCGAGAGATCGCTGACGAGATCGGGGTCCGTTCGGCTGTGTGTCACAACTTCGTGGACGGCGGCCCCGGCGCCGCCGAGCTCGCCCGCATGGTGGCCGAGGCCGCCGAGGAGCCGAGCACGTTCCGCTTCCTCTATCCGTCAGACATGCCGCTGCGCGAGAAGATCGAGACAATCGCCACCAAGGTCTACGGCGCGGACGGGGTCGAGTACTACCCGCCCGCCGGCGACCAGATCGACTCCTACGAGCGCAACGGGTTCGGGCGGCTCAGCGTCTGCATTGCCAAGAGCCACCTGTCGATCTCGTCCGACCCGAAGCTCAAGGGCGCGCCGACGGGTTGGAAGCTGCCGGTGCGCGAGGTGCGCGCGTCGGTCGGGGCCGGGTTCATCTACCCGATCTGCGGCGAGATGCGCACGATGCCCGGCCTGCCGTCGAGCCCGAATGCCATCCGGATCGACATCGACGACAAGGGCGATATCGTCGGCCTGAGCTGACTTTTCCCGTCTGAGTCCCGTACCCAGAGGCGACCACCCTGTCCCCGCCCGTGGAACAGGGTGGTCCCGGACCTGAAACCGATTAAGGCGCGACCTGCAGCTGGAAAGTCACCGCGGGCCCCGTGGTGTACGAGTAGTGGCCGACTGTGACTGGAAACGGAATGGCGTCCCCATTACCCAGCACGACCAGGTAGTAGGTGTTGGTCGGGTCAGTCCAGTACGGGAACAGGCCTGGAGGCAGTGTCACCTTGAACCAGGTGATGTCGCCCCGGATCGAATCGGCGCCGCCTCCGACTCCGCGAACGTGGCCGCAGCCCGCGCCCGAAATGTCTCCGCTACCTCCGGCGTCGATCTCGATCCACAACCAGACCCCACCGAGGCCAAAGCCTGAAGGCGGTGGCTGGCAGAGGTCCGCGGATGGGTCGTTGCAGTTGGCCGAAAGCTCGATCTGGGCAAGCGGGTGGTCCGCCGCGCCGTACGCAAGCGCGCTGCCGCCCGTGCCGGCGACCCCCAGCGCCGCGAGCATTGCCCCTGCCGCCAGGGTCGAAACAAACCTGAACAACCTGCTCATGTCGTCCTCCTTTTTTCTGCGCTCACGGATGAGGGTCAGGCGTGGGCAGCGCGAGCACGGTGGACGGCCCGGCGGCTCCGGCCGGTATGCCACGAGCGATGGCACCCGCTGCCGTCACGACGACCGTGAAAATGAGGATTGCCGCCAAAACCGACATCACGATCTCTCGAACTTCGCTTCGCATGCTTCCCTCCTGAGCGTCCTGCCGGGAGGCTAGGCTGCGGCTGCCGACTCCTCATCAGGGCGTACGTGGGATCTGCGCGAGGGCTGGCCCTCAAATCTCCAGTGGGAGGCAGGTGCTGGCCCGCTGTGCAGAGCAAGGTGTTCGGTGGCAAGATCGCCGCGCAGTGAGAGCACTGATCTTGCTGGCCGCCACCCTGGTCACCACGCTGCAGGTGACTGCCTG
>WNGG01007532.1_pt1 | contig 12057 bp, 9 predicted proteins | sample 5400661 | NCBI WGS metagenome assembly WNGG01 (sample SAMN13153372, study PRJNA577476) | soil metagenome | isolation source: 100 cm soil or saprolite under Garry oak tree replicate 1 | place: USA:California | collected 2016-06-15 | reverse complement strand
ATGATCTTCGTCTATGAACTTTGCGACGCCGTCAAGGTGACCGGTGAGCGAGGAGTGAGCGTCATCTGAGCGGCGGCGATCCCATCACACGATTACCTGGAAGCACTGCCGTCGTGCCATCTCATCGGGGCGCCCTCGTCCGCACCGGCGGACGGCCGCTCGATGTGGTTCCGCCTGGATGGTCTGGGGAGGCCCCCAAAGCATGAACTCAACCTCGCGACACTCGTTTCGTCCCTCGCTCATTCTCCTGATCATGACCGTGTGCGTGCTCTCCCCAGGCCCCCTCTGGGCGGGTCAATCGAACCCAGTGCCCAACGCGACGAAGGCGGACGCGAGCGGCGCGACTGTCGCCAAGCAGACCGCATCGCTGGAGCAGCGGGTGGCCGATCTCGAGGCATATCTGAACAACAGAACGCGGGAGACCAATGGGCCGGCCACCACGCGGGTCGAGGGTCCCGGGCCCGGGCACAACGCCTGGATGATGATGTCCGCGGCCCTGGTCCTCTTCATGACCCTGCCGGGGCTTGCGCTCTTCTACGGCGGCCTGGTCCGATCGAAGAACGCACTCTCGATCCTGGCACAGCTCCTCGGGATCTCGGGCCTGGTGACACTCCTCTGGTGGGCCGTGGGCTACAGCGTGGTCTTCTCATCGGGAGAGACTTCCAGCGGCTGGTCGCTCGTGGGCGGTCTGAAGTATGCCTTCCTGAAGGGCGTCGGCCCGGCACCGAACACCGACTACGCGAGCTGGGTGTCGCAGAGCGCCTTCTGCATGTTCCAGATGATGTTCGCCATCATCACGCCGTCCCTGATCATTGGAGCCGTCGCCGAACGGATGAAGTTCTCTGCGCTGATGGTCTTCGTCTTCTTGTGGATGATCTTCGTCTACTTCCCCCTCGCGCACATGGTCTGGGGAATCGACGGGATGATGAACGGGGTTGGGAACCCGAAGGCCGTGATCAAAGCTGTCGACTTCGCCGGGGGAACGGTGGTGCACATGTCGTCTGGATGGTCCGCTCTCATCCTGTGTCTGATTCTGGGGGGCCGGACCGGAATCAAGGGCAGGCCCGCCGTGCCGCACAACCTGGTGCTGACGGTGATCGGCACGGGGATGCTCTGGGTGGGCTGGTACGGATTCAACGCCGGGAGCGCCCTCGCTGCGGACGGAGTGGCCGCCACCGCGTTCATGAACACGACGCTAGCGGCGGCCACCGCATCGTTGGTCTGGGTCGGGGTGGAGTGGATATTCAAGGGAAAGCCAACGGTCCTGGGCTTCTGCTCGGGCATCGTCGGTGGGTTGGTCACGGTTACGCCAGCCTGTGGCTTCGTCACGGCAAGCGGCGCCGTGCTGCTGGGAATCATGGGCGGCCTGATCCCGCTGTGGGCTGTCTATCGGCTCAAGCCCGGCTCGAACTACGACGACGCGCTCGACACCTTCGGGATCCACGCGGTCGGCGGGACGGTCGGGCTCGTGATGACCGGACTCCTCGCGACATCTGAAGTCAACTCGACCCTGATGACCAACCTGAGCGGCCTCGTTGGCGGCCGTCTCTGGATCGAGCAGCTCAAGGCCATGGGTCTGACTCTAGGGCTCTCCATCATCGGCACGCTGGCCGCGGCGTTCATCACTCGAGCGCTGGTCGGCCTGCGGGTCCCGACCTCCGCGGAGGAGCTCGGGCTGGATATCACGGAACACGGCGAGGAGGCGTACGCTGGTTTCCAGACCGTGTTTGACTGAGGGCCTGGGCCAATCTAGTGATCTCCGACGTGCGAATGGAAGACCCTGCGCCGACGAAGCCGCCTACGCTCCGATGTCGACGCCAGCGTCGACCGCGCGGAGGATAGAAGACAACATGATGTCCGCGATCATGAGCCTCGCGGGTCTGCGAATCCTCAAACGGCTCCGAGGATCCGCCCAGGATGTGGCAGATCTCGAGGCGCTGGGACCCGAATCGTGACGAAGATCCTCGACGCCGCCACGGCTATCCGCAAAGTCTCGGCCCTCCGTGCCCTCTGTTTGCGGCTTCCCCACGTGCCGACGCCGGCGGAGCTCGCACGGCTGCAGCGCTTCGGCGAGCTCGTGTCCGCGCCGGAATCGGCCTCGACGGACGATATCGAGCTGCTCGCAGCCGGGTGGCGGCGCTGGTGGTGTCAGGGTGAGACCAGCCGCCTGCGCGCGATGGCGGCCTATGTACCGGCAAGTCTCGTCCAGAGTGATCGCCGCCTCGCACTCTACGCCTGTGTCGCGGCCGCCCGTGAAGCCGAAAATGTAGGATTGTGAGACCTGACCCCGTCTTGACGAGATGCGAGATATCCGTGAGGATTGGTAGGGCAAGGAGGGCCTGAGCATGCTGGCACGCGAAGACAACGAGCGAGTCACCCGCGTCGGCCGCGGCACCCCCATGGGCGAAGCGATGCGGCGATACTGGATCCCCGCGCTCCTGGCGTGGGAGCTGCCCGAGCCCGATTGCCCGCCCGTGCGCGTCAAGCTGCTCGGCGAGGAGCTGGTGGCGTTTCGCGACTCGCAGGGGCGCATCGGAATTCTCGATGAGCGCTGCCCGCACCGGCAGGCCTCCCTTTTCCTCGGGCGCAACGAGGAGTGCGGGCTCCGCTGCGTCTACCACGGCTGGAAGTTCGACGTCGATGGCCGGTGTGTGGACATGATGAACGAGCCGGAGGAGCTGAGGTTCACGCACAAGATCCGCACCGGGGCCTATCCGACGGTGGAAGCGGGCGGGATCATCTGGGCTTACCTCGGTCCCGCGGAGCGCCGGCCGGCGCCGCCGCACTTCGCCTGGACCCAGGCGCCCGCCTCGCATCGCCACGTCTCCAAGGTCATCCAGGAGAGCAACTGGCTCCAGGGTCTCGAGGGCGGCATCGACACCTCGCACGTGCCCATCCTGCATCGCACGCTCACCACCGACTCCTCGCGCCCCGGCTTCAAGCCGGGCGATCCCTTCGTGGTAGGCAAGGCGCCCACGCTCGAGCTAGACGTCACGGACTACGGCTATCGCTACGCCGGCCTGCGCGCCCTCGCGGACGGCGAGATGCACGTCCGCGCCTATCACTTCATCTTGCCCTTCCACCAGATTCGCCCTGCGCGCACCGGCGCGGCCCGGCGCGGCTTCTCCGGCGCGGCGGGACACATCTGGGTGCCCATGGATGACGAGACGACCATGGTCTACAACTGGGAGCAGAGCACGACCGACCCGCTGACCGACGAAGACCGTCTGGAGCGGCGACTGGGCAACGGCCCGATGGACGTCGACCAGACGACCTTCCGCTCCAAGCGCAATCGCGAGAACAACTACCTCCTCGATCGCCGCGTGCAGAAGACGGAGACCTTCACGGGGATCGATGGCGTCAATGCCCAGGATCGCGCCGTCCAGGAAAGCATGGGCGGCATCGTCGACCGCACCCGCGAGCATCTCGGGCCCGCCGACAAGGCGGTCATCCAGGCGCGGCGGCTGCTCCTGCAGGCGATCACCACGGTCGAGGCCGGCGGCACACCCCCGGGTATCGAGCCGACGTACTACACGCTGCACCCGGCGGAGGCCGTGCTGCCTCGCGGCGTCGACTGGCGGACGCTGGTCGCTCCCGACGCGCCGCGCCCGGAGGTCCTGCAGCAGGCGTAGAGGAAGAGATGGCGACGGCGCCAACCATCCGAAATATCCGCGCGCGGCCGGTACAGGCGCCGTTCAAGCGGCCGCCGATCTCGGCGAGCGGGGCGCTGCCCCACGCGTCGCTGGTGTTGGTCGACCTCGAGACGGAAGAAGGCCTGACCGGGCGAAGCTATCTCTTCGGCTTCGCTCCCTGGGCGCTCAAGCCCATCCTGGGCTGCCTGGACGCGATGCGCGACATGCTCAAGGGCGACGCCGTGGCGCCCTTCGAGATCGAGGCGAAGCTCCGCAAGCGGCTCACCCTCATCGACACGCCCGGGCTGGTCGGTCTTGCCCTGGCCGGCGTGGACATGTGCGCCTGGGATGTTCTCGCCCAGGCCGCGTCACTACCGCTGGCGAAGCTCCTCGGCGGCGAGCTGAAGCCGATCCGCGCCTACAACAGCTGCGGCCTGTGGCTCCAGCCCGTGGAGACGCTGGCCGACGAGGCCGAGGCCCTGGTAGCGGACGGCGGGTTCAGCGCCATCAAGCTGCGCGTGGGGCGGGAAAATCCCGCCGAGGACCTTGCCGCGGTGCGCGCCGTCAAGAAGCGGGTGGGCGACAGGATCACCGTGATGTGCGACTACAACCAGCGCCTGACCGTCAACGAGGCCATCCTGCGCGGCCGCATGCTGGACGGGGAAGGGCTCTACTGGATCGAGGAGCCCGTGCGACACGACGACTACGCGGGCTGCGCGCGCATCGCGGCCGAGCTCGAGACGCCGATCCAGATCGGGGAGAACCTGGTCGACACGTTCGAGCTGATCAACGCGCTCGAGGCGGGGGCCATGGATTACGTGATGCCCGATCTTCAGCGCATCGGCGGTGTCACCGGCTGGCTGCGGGCCGCGGCGATCACGCAGGCCCACGGCATGGAGATGTCGAGCCACCTGTTCCCCGAGTACAGCGCGCATCTGCTCGCGGTCACGCCCACCGCCCACTGGCTGGAATACATGGACTGGGCCACGCCGATCGTGACCGAGCCCATCCAGGTCAAAGACGGGCATCTCCTCATTCCGGATCGACCGGGCAGCGGCATCACGTGGAACGAGGACGCCGTCAAGCGCTACGCGATCGCCTGATCCGCTCAGGCGGGGATGCGCGCGGCGAAGACGGTAATCGGATACACGCAGAAGTAGTCGGGGCTCTTCAGGATGTTCTCCGGCGATCCCGCGTCACAGAGCGTGGAGCGTTGCTTCCAGTCTTCGGGCGTCAGCAGCTCGCGCAGGCGCTCGCCCCAGTTCCGGGTGAAGACCGTGCTCTGGATGTAGTCGTGGTCGGCCGCGCCGAGCGGGGCACGCCGCTCGAGGAGATACGTTCGCACGGCCACGTCGGCGAGACCAACGGCCCGGAGTGAGGCCAGCGTCGTTTGGCGGCGCTCCTGAAACGATCGTCCACCACCCTCCTCCAACGTACGGCGAATCTCCGCAAGCTGGATCCGACGCTCCAGCTCCGGATGCCCGGGCAGGAACAGAGCGGAAAGCACCTGGGATTCCTTGATGATGATCCGTCCACCGGGACGGACCACGCGGAGAAACTCCTTGAGGGCCTGCTCCGTCTCCACGATGTGGTGGAGCACATCGCCGCACCAGATCCATTCGAAGCTTCGAGCAGGCTCCGGGATGCTCGTGCCATCACCCTCGCGAAACGCCAACCGTTTCGAGTCGAGCCGGCCGCCCACCAGAGATCGGGCGGCCTCGACTCGCTCTTCTTCGGGCTCGATGCCGACCACGTGGCCGCCGTTGCCGACGGCTTCGGCCAGCCACAGGCCGTAGAGCCCGACGCCGCAGCCCACGTCGAGGCCGCGAGAGCCTGGCGGCAGGCCGAGATCCTCGATGATCCGGCGGGCCTCCGGCTCCTGAAAGCGGTTCATCCGCTCGAGCGATTTCCAGGACGGCTCGGCTTCTCCGCTCTGCTTGGTGCCGCCGTGGTGATGGGAGCCGCGGGGCTCGTGGGAGTGGGGCATGGCGGAAGCCTAGCGCAGTCGCTGGCCCTTCACCAGGGGTTGAGCTAGGATGCCCGCCATGGTTCAAGAGAGCCGCGCGCCCTCAAGGAGGCAGCCATGAAGCACGGGTTCCGGGTCCTCGACAGCGATCTGCACACGATGGAGCCTGACGGCCTCTGGGAGCAATACCTGGACGAGCCGTTCAAGAAGTTCGCGCCCCGCTTCACCCGGAGCGCTTCGGGCGCGCCCAACCAGCCCGTCATCAGCGTCGGCAACGTCGAGATCGCCGAGATGTCGAAGCGGGCGCGCACGGCGGTGGTGGGCAAGAGCCTTCAGGAGCGCGCGTTCGCCCGCCACCCTCACTACGCGCTCGCGCACTCGCGGGGCTACGACGCGGAGACCCACCTGCAGGCCATGGACATCGAGGGCATCGACGTTGCCGTCATCTACGGCACGCGCGGCCGCCAGGTCCTGATGCACGACGACCTCGACCCGCAGGTAGCGTCCGCCCTCGCGCGCGCCCACAACAACTGGACGCGGGATTTCTGCGCGATCGATCCCGGCCGGCTCAAGTTCGCCGCTCAGCTCGCCTTCCACGACATCCCGGGCGCGATCGCCGAGGCGAAGCGGGCCGTGCGTGAGCTGGGCGCCGTCGCGGTGATCGGCAACCCGAACCCCATCAACGGCCGCCACATCCACGATCCCGCCTTCGAGCCGCTGTGGAGCGCGATCGAGGAGCTGGGCGTGCCCGTGGGTTTTCACCCGACCGGCCAGTCCTCGCTCCGCGACGACATCGCCCGCCGGTACCTGGACACTCCGAACGGCCGCGTCATCGGCGTGGCCGGCCGAAATCCCATCGAGCTGATGATGGCCTTCGGCAGCATGGCCGCGGGGGGCGTGCTCGAGCGCCACCCGGGGCTCCGCTGCGCTTTCCTCGAGGGCACGTGCGGGTGGTTGCCCTGGTATCTCTGGCGACTCGACGAGGCGTGGGAGAAGTTCGGGCCCGGCTCGGAGATCCAGATCTCGCAGCTCCCGAGCCAGTACTTCTTCCGCCAGTGCTACATCGCCACCGACTCCGACGAGAAGCCGCTCCGCCAGGTGGTGGAGGCGATCGGCGACGACAACATCGTCGTTTCCACCGACTACCCGCACTCCGACGGCCTTTTCCCCGTCGCCATCGAAGAATTCACCCGCCTCGAAGGCGTCAGCGAGAAGACCAAGGCCAAGATTCTCTGGGACAACTGCGCGCGACTCTACAAGCTCTAAGTGCAGCTAGGGCCCGCCTGCTAGAACTCGCGGCGCAGGGCGGGGCGGGGGGCACCCTCCCTGGACCCGTATCTTCTGCGGGTCGTCGCAAGCCGCAAGCCGTCTTTCTCGTGGCCCCTTACGAGTGCAGATAAGGGGTTGCGCCGCAGCGTGGTCCAGGGAGGGTGCCCCCCGCCCCGCTCTGCGCTTTGCCTACTCGCAAAACTTGCAGGCCGGGTAGTTCCGGTCGTACGGCGGTGCCTTCAGATACTCGACCCTGTTGTACGTCCAGAACTGCGACACGTTCGGGTAGGTGTGAATGACGGTGTTCTGAAGCAGCCCGCCCACCCGCTCGACTTTCCGGATGTACATGTTCTGGATGGGATTGCCCAGATCGTCCATCTTCATGGGGCCACGCGCGTCGTCGCTGATCTCCACCTTGCGGAGGGCGGCCACGAACTTCTCCTTGTCCTCGGCCTCCCCGTTGATGGCCCGCAGCGCGTTGTAGTAGAAGCGCGCGCCCGTGTATCCCTCGGCGGAGTAGAGCGACGTCGTGCGGTTGTAGCGCTTCTCGTACGCGGCCGAGAACTTCTTGTTGCCCGGATTGTCCAGGGCGGAGCTGTAGAGGAGCGAGGTGATGACGCCCAGCGCCTCGTCGCCCATGCCCTTGAGGATGTTCTCGTCGGTGAGGGTGCCCACGCCCACCAGCGCGATCTTTCCCTTCAGGCCGAAATCGCTCCAGGCCTTGACGAAGCGCGGGGAGAGGCCGCCCGTGTGACATGCGTACACGCCGTCCACGTCCTTCTTCAGCGAGGTCAGGTAGGGCGCGTAGTCCTGGGCGGTCAACGGCGTCCAGATTCTCTGCACGACCTTCCCGCCCAGGTCCTCGAACACGCGCTGGAACCCCGCGTTCGACTCCCAGCCGAACGCGTAGTCCATGCTGATGGTGGCCACGCGGCGCAGGTTGAGCTGCTTGTAGGCATAGTCCCCGAGCGGAAAGGTGAGCTGGCTGCTCGTCGCGGACGTCCGCAAGATCCACCGGCTCGGCTTGCGCTGGGTGATGTCGTCGGGCGCCATCACCGGATAGATGGACGGGATCTTGTTCTGCTCGAGGTAGGGGGCGATGGCGTAACCGGTGGCGGCCAGGAGCCCGCCCGCGATCGTGTGCACCTGCTCCTGCTCGACCAGTCGGCGGACCTTGGTGATGGCGCCCGCCGGCTCCGGATCGGAGTCCTCCACGAACACCTTGACCTCGCGGCCCGCCACCTTGTAGCCAACCTCCTCCCAGAAGAGATTGAAGCCGTCCGTCATGTCCTTGCCCGTCTGGGAGAAGTTGCCCGTGAGGGGTCCGAAGAATCCGATGCGGATGGGCCCGCTGGCCGCGCGGGCGAGCAGGGGCCGGCTGGCCAGCCCCGCTCCGACCGCACCCAGCCCGGCGAGGAACGTGCGCCTTTGCATTGGTTCTCCTCCTCGTTCCGCCATCAGCGCGGAAGCTATGGACTCGTGGCGCGGTACCGCGGCGGGCGTCCCGCCTTCGTCACCTGTTCGAACGCGTAGGCGAGCTTGATGAGGGTGGGCTCGCTCCAGGCGCGACCCATGAACGTGATCCCCACGGGAAGACCCGCCGGGGCGCCCGCGGGAACGCTGATGAGCGGATAGCCGGCGAGCGCCGCGCTCTTTGCGCTGCCGCCGCGGATCGCGTCGCCGTTGACCAGGTCGATGGTCCAGGCCGGCGTAGTGGTGGGAGCCACGAGCGCGTCGAGCCGGTTCTGGTCCATGGCGGCGTCGAGCCCCTCGCGGCCCCCGAGGCGGCGGCACTTCTCGAGCGCCTCCACGTATTCCGTCTCGGTCAGCGCGCCCTTGGCCTGCGAGCGCTCGAGCCACTCCTGGCCGAAGTAGGTCAGGTTCTCCGCGGCATTCCGCTTGTTGAAGTCGATGATCTCCTCGAGCGTTCGCACGCGCGCCCCCGGGGCGAGGTCGGCCAGATAGGCATTCACCCCCGCCTTGAACTCGTACATGAAGACGATGAGCTCGGAGGCGGTGAGGGCGGCGCGATCGAAGTTGGGAATCTTGACGGGGTCGAGGATGACGGCGCCCTGCTCGCGCATGGCGGCGATGGCCTGGTTGGCGACGGCATCGGCCTTGGGGCTGTAGCCGAAGTAGCCGTCGCGGGGCACGCCGATCCGCGCCCCGCGCAGCCCGCCGGGATCGAGGAATCGCGTGTACTCGACCTGCGCCTTGCCCGCGCCGGCTCGCGTGGCCGCATCGCGCGGGTCCGCACCCGTGAGCGCGCCGAGGACGGTGGCGGCATCGGCCACCGTCCGTCCGAATGGCCCCACCGTGTCCTGGGTCGCGGAGATGGGGATGACGCCGGCGCGGCTGGTGAGCCCCACCGTCGGCTTGAGTCCGACCACGCCGTTGACGCCGGAGGGACAGATGATGGAGCCGTCCGTCTCGGTGCCGATGGCGATGGCGACGAGGTTCGCCGCCACCGCGATGGCCGAGCCGGAGCTGGAGCCGCACGGCGACCGGTCCAGCGCGTAGGGATTGCGGGACTGGCCGTGACGTGCGCTCCAGCCACTCGAGCCGGGCGCCGACTTGAAGTACGCCCACTCGCTCATGGAGGCCTTGCCGAGGATGACCGCGCCCGCCTCGCGCAGCCGTCGCGCAGTGGTCGAGTCCTCGCGGGGACGCGCGCCGACGAGGGCCAGCGCTCCCGCCGTTGTCTCCATCTTGTCGGCGGTGGCAATGTTGTCCTTGAGGAGGACGGGAATGCCGTGGAGGGGACCCCGCACGCGCCGGCCGCGCCGCTCCTCGTCGAGCGCGCGGGCGATGGCGAGGGCGTCGGGATTGATCTCCTGCACAGCCTTCAGGGCGGGGCCGGCGCGATCGATGGCCTGGATGCGCGCGATGTAGATCTCCGTGAGCGATTCGGCGCTGAGGCGCCCCGCCTGCATGGCGGTCTGGAGCTCCGCGATGGTGGCTTCTTCGACGGCGGGATCCGAGCGGGCGGCTCCGGTGGTGGCGCACGCGCCGAGCAGCGGCATCGCGCTCATCCCGGCGAGCGCCATTCCGCCCGCTCGCACGAACTCTCTGCGCGTCGATCGAGCGCCGGCGGAACCCGCCCGGGTGGCCATGGCGGCGCCCACGATAGCACAAACGCTTCCTGCGCGAATCGTCACGCGCTTGCCGACCGCGGAAAAGGGCGGCATAGTCTGCGCAGGAGGGCGCGCCCCATGAGCGATGACACGACGGCCGGCACGAAGAGGATCTCTGTCGAGAGCGCGGAGGCCGTGCTCGGGCTCCACTGGTTCGTCGCTCAAGACGACGGGCTCTTTGCCGAGGAAGGTCTGGACGTGCAGATCCTGCGGCCCCAGGCGCCGCCGCCGCTTCCCGGGGACGACCCGCGGGTCACGGATCCAAAGCTGCTCGACGCCTTCAACTATCAGAAGCTCTTCGAGGAGAAGAAGTGCGACGTCTACCGGGCCTGCGAGTGGGGCCAGATCCGTCGCACCTACGAGAGCAAGCGGGGTGGACCCATCGCGGGCAAGCGGCCGACCGTGGTGTGCCAGGGCATCTACGTGCGGCCGGATTCTCCGGTGAACGCGCCCATCCAGATGGCGAACACCCCCGTGGGCGTGCAGTTTCACCAGGGCTCACACTACGCGACCCTCGCCATGCTGGAAGGGTTCGTGCCCCGGCCCGAGATCAAGGTCGTCCAGGCGGGCCAGGTCGGGCAGCGCTACGAGCTGCTCGCCCGGGGCGAGATCGATGCGGCCACTCTGATGGAGCCCTGGATCACCCTGGCGGAGAAGAATGGCTTCAAGAAGATCATCGAGACGCACTACCTCGGCGTGGAGAACATCTCGTTCGATCTGGAGCCGGAGACCTTTCAGGCCCTCATGCGCGCCGTGCGAAAGGCCGTCAAGCACATCAACGCGGACAAGAAGCGCTATCTACACTTCCTGATCGACGAGATGCCCGCGAAGTACGCCGCGCAGATCACGCCCGACGACTTCTATCTCCCCCGGCTCCGCTACGTGGATCCCGCGCCCTACACGCGCGAGGAGTTCGAGCGGGCGCATCGCTGGATGCTGACCTGGGACCTCGCGGCCCCGGACGCCTCCTACGAGAAGCTGGTCTCCAACTCCATCTCGTGAGACGTCACTTCGCCAGCCAGGCGGTGGTGACGTTGGGCACCTGGAAGTTGAACTTCAGCCCGTGCACTTCCTTGCGATAGGCCATGAGCAGGGGCATGACGATCCCGGTGCCCAGGTAGGCGCGCTCCTGGATGAGGCGCAGGACACCGCGGTAGATCTCGTGGCGCTTCCTGGGATCCATGGTCGCCCCGCCCTCGTCCATCAGCCGGTCGATGTCGGCGTCACAGACCTGCGCCCAGTTCGCCGGGGCGCCGCACTTGATCCGCGTCTTGAGCACGTCGGGGTCCACCACCGTCTGGAAGACGCCTCGCCAGAACGCGGCCTGGAAGTTGTTGGCTCGCACCGCATCGATCCACGCCAGCCGCTCCAGGCTGACCAGCTTGGTCTTGATGCCCACCGCCGACCACATCTGTTGCGCGAACTCGCCGATCGTGTTCTCGGGCTCGCGGCTGATCACCTTGAGCTCGATGGACACGCCGTTGGGGTAGCCGGCGGCCGTCAAGAGCTCCTTCACCCTCGCGGGGTTGTACTCGTTCTTGGTGATGCTCTCGTCGTAGCCGAGGGTTCGCGGCAGCCAGAAGGGATAGTAGTGGGGAACGCCCACGCCGAAGCCGAGGGCCTTGGCCATGCCCGCCCGATCGATGCCCATCAGGGCCGCCTGGCGGACCCGCACGTCGCTGAAGGGGGAGGCCTTGGCATTGAAGCCGACCTTGAAGTAGTTCTGGCCGGCCCACGGCAGCTCGTACAGCACCAGGTTGGGATCGGCCCGGATGGCGGCCGCGTCCTTCGTGGGTACCCACTCCACCAGCTGAACGGCGCCGGCTCGCATGTCCACCAGCGCCACGGTGGGATCGGGAACGAACCGGCCCACGAAGCCGTCCAGGTAAGGCAGCGGCTTGCCGTCGGCGCCGGTCTCGAAATAGCTCGGGTTGCGCTCCAGGATCAGCCGGTCATCGGTGACCCACTGCTTGAACCTGAATGGGCCTGTCCCCACCGGGTTGCGGGCAAAGCCGTCCTCCCCGAGCTTGTCCATCGCCGTCTTCGAGTTCATGTA
>WNGG01017452.1_pt1 | contig 12060 bp, 7 predicted proteins | sample 5400661 | NCBI WGS metagenome assembly WNGG01 (sample SAMN13153372, study PRJNA577476) | soil metagenome | isolation source: 100 cm soil or saprolite under Garry oak tree replicate 1 | place: USA:California | collected 2016-06-15 | reverse complement strand
CCGCTCAACGCCGGCTCGACTTATCGATCTTCAAGGATCTCCCGGTGAGCGAGAACCGCAAGCTGCAGCTGCGCGCCGAATGCTATAACGTCACCAACACGGCGAGCTTCTATCTGCCCGACAATAATTTCGGGAGCTCCGGCTTCGGCAGCATTTCGAGCACGGGGAACTCGATTCCGCGGCAGATGCAGTTCGGGATCAAGTACTTGTTCTGAAGTGGGCCAACGAGCAAAGTACACAGACGAGATCAAAACCGCGGTTTGTTAGAAGACTGCGGGACAAGTTCCGACGGGACCTGTTTACGTGCGGAATGGTATGGCGGCCTGGGCGTCGCGATACTTGTTTTTGCCGCGGGAAATGATGGACCGCTGGTCCGGATGCTGTACGCCGGCATCCTTCTTCACGGGATCTGCTACGACTCCTTCTTTGTTACCGGACAAATCTACGTCGACTGGAAAGCATCGCGTGCCAACGGAAAAAATTGACATGCCTATACGGCGCTCGTAAGCTTCCGGCATGCGTCCCAAATTACTCGCTCCTTTGGGGTTCAGTGTGTTCCGACACTGGTTTCTTGTCCTTAGTTGTTTAGCCGCTCTGACGCTAGTTGCGCCCGGTGGGGCCGGAGCGCAATTGCTTCAGGGCACCATCGATGGCAACGTGATGGATTCGAGCCAGGCGGCCGTTGCCGGCGCCCTCGTGACCGCCAAAGATCAGCAAACCAATTTCACGCGGGAAACGAAGACGAACGAGGTGGGCGGCTACAGCCTACCCGGGTTGCCGCCCGGAACCTACATGATCACAGTCAGCTTGGCGGGATTCCAGAGTTACACCCAGACCGATATCGCGGTATTGCCGAATACGATTCGCCGTGTGGACGTGACGCTGACGGTCGGAACCGTTACTGAGAACGTGACCGTCGTAGCTACGGCGGCCGCCCTGCAAACCGACCGCGCCGAGATCCGCTCTGAGGTCACCGGGAACACTCTAATTAACGTCCCGGTGCCGATCGGCCGCAACTACCAGCTGCTGATGCCGACGCTTCCCGGCGTGTCGGAAGCGCAGAATGCGAACTCCTTTGCCGCAAACCCTACACGCTCGGTCAACTTCTCCGTCAATGGCACGCCGACCAACATCAATAACTTTTCTATCGATGGGACGAACAGCCGCGGAGTCATTGATGCCACCTTCACTTATGTTCCGGCTCTCGAGGCCGTCCAGGAAGTCAGCGTCATCACCAACTCCTTCGACGCGGAACAAGGTCTGGCCGGCGGCGCGGCGATCGCCTTGCAGATCAAGAGCGGCTCCAATGCTGTCCACGGTTCTTTGTTTGGGTTCCACACCGATCAGCACCTGAAGGCGTACCAGTGGGCCGCTGATCGAAGCCAGCCCAAGCCGAAATACATCTACAACCAATATGGTGGCACCATCGGTGGGCCGATCAAACAAGACAGGCTGTTCTACTTCTTAAGCTACGAGGGTACTCACTACTCGGAGAACGTCACACAGAAAGTGCAAGTCCCCACTTTGGCAATGAAAGCGGGCGACCTGTCCGTCTCTCCGACGCCGATCTACGATCCAGCGACCGGCAACCCGGACGGGACGGGGCGGAGGCCGTTTCCGAACAATATCATTCCAAGGGACCGTATCGATCCCGGCATTCAGGCCATTCTGAGTCTTCCCGGCTGGGCCCCCAACACGCAAGGTAGCGGAGCATTCGGCTTGGCGCGGAACTATATAACTTCGGCGCCCAACTACCAGTGGCGCCGCCAGTACGATGCGAAGCTCAACTACAACCCCAGCTCCAAGCTGAGTACGTTTGTGCGCTTCGGTTTCGTGGATCATAACGCGAACACCGACGGCATCATCGGTCCTCTCGGCGGCCTGCCCATCAGCCGCGCGAATACCGGGTCCGGTTTCGTGCAGGGGCACCTATTCCAAGCGACGATTTCGGCGACTTATGTGCCCAGCCCGAACCTCGTCATCGATGCCAGCTACGGTTACTTCCGGGAGGACTTCAACGATGTACCGCCGCGGGGAGATGAGAATCTCGGCTGGACAGTCATGAAGGTCCCGGGCCTTCAGACCAACCGGAAGACGGAACTCGGCTGGCCGCTCATTTTGATCGACGGCTTTTCGCAACTCGGCGCAGCGAATAACTTCGAGCCCCACGGCTACCGTGATCCCACGTACGACTACTCGGCCAACTTGAGCTGGACCCGCAGCACTCACAATTTTCGTTTCGGCTTCAACCTGAACCGTCAGCACATCAATGAGAGCCAGCCGCAGGGCAATCTGCCCTACATTGCTTCGCAGGGCGGATTCCAGTTCTCTCCCGGAGCGACACAGCTCAACGGGGGGCCGCCAGGCAACGACTTCAACACCTTCGCAGCGTTTCTGCTGGGCCTGCCGAGCAACGCAGGTAAGCTCCGCCTGTTCCCCGATGACATCCAGACGCGCATGAAGGCCTACAGCCTCTACGCCCGCGATCGCTGGCAGATCATGCCTAAACTGACGTTTAACTACGGTGTGCGTGTCGAACTGTTCCCCTTCCCGCGGCGGGTGGGACGGGGCCTGGAGGTCTACGACTTCGACAGAAATGTGATGCTGCTCTGCGGCCTGGGACCGAATCCGATCGATTGTGGCATTAACAAAGGAAAGGGCGGTCTAGCTCCGAGAGCCGGTCTGGCCTATCGCATCAGTGACTCGATGGTGATCCGGGCCGGCTATGGCATGACTTGGGACCCTATTAACCTTTCTGGTTTCCTGCGTCTCAACTATCCGGATTTGATTCAAATCGCCCTGAACCGGCCCAATGGCTTCTCGTGGGCGACCACCCTACGCCAGGGGTTTCCGGAGATCGTGCAGCCGGACCTGAAGCCCGGCATTTTGCCGGTGCCTAGCAATCTGAGCATCATCACGTTCGACAACAACAACCTCGTGCGGGGTTACATTCAGTCCTGGAACCTGACCGCGGAAAAGAGGTTTGGCGGTTGGGTCGGCTCCGCCGGCTACGTGGCCACACGCACCACGGATCAACTGCACCAGCTCGATGCGAACTGGTCTCCCATCGGCACAGGCACCGCGGGCCAGGTTCTGAATCGCAAGTTCGGCCGCACTGCTGCCACGCGTTTCTACGGCACCCTCGGGAGCTCCAAATACGACTCCTTGCAGACGCGCCTGGAGCACCGGTTCTCTGCGGGTTACCAGGTTGTCATCGGTTATACCTGGGCTCACGGCCGTGGCTATAGCGCCGAGACTTCCGGAGCCGTGCCGGGAGCGGGCACTATAGCGGGCATCACCGCTACAGTGGGCCTTCCCACCTATTATCGGTTGAATTACGGCGACCTGAACCGCGACATCCGTCATAACTTCCAGGCCACTGGCATCGTGGAGCTTCCCTTTGGAAAGGGTAAGCCGTGGGCCCAAAGCGGTCTGCTTTCTCAGCTCGCTGGCGGCTGGCAGATCAATACTCTGTTCAGCGCTTTCACGGGATCGCCGTTTACGGTCGTTGCCGACAACACCACACTGAATTCCTCGGCCTCCACCCAACGGGCCGACTGTCTTTCCGCGCCGCACAAGCGCGGCGATATTTATCAATGGTACGACCGGTCGGACTTCCGCGTGCCGGCCGCGGGACGCTTCGGCACCTGCGGCGCCAACACCCTGAGGGGGCCGGGCGTGGTCAATCTGGATATGGGATTAGACCGCAAGTGGCGATTGGGTGAACAGTCCGAGCTGAAGTTTCGCGTCGAATCGTTCAATGTCGCCAATACGCCGCACCACTCGAATCCGATCAACAACATCAATACCGGCGGCTTCATGGAAGCCTTGGGCATCCGCAATACCGGACGCGACGGCCTCGACGAGCGAACCTTCCGTGTGGGCCTGAAACTGAGTTGGTGAGCTGAAGCGATCCGACCTTTGACCGGAGCCTGAATGCAGCGGATCCGAGAATCATGCAAATGGCGCTGAAGTTTTACGTCCAAGTGACAAGCATTCACATGGACGCAACTTCAACTTTTCTATATGGCCATGTGGAAGTGGGTGCTTAAATCCCGGCGCAGGAGAGTCAACGGCGAGCCGGTCTAACGACAGACTCGTTCGGTGAGCTTGCCCCGGAAGGGTGCCGGGAATAGAATGAGACGCCACAAACTTTGAATTGAAAATTCCGTTCATGAATAGGCATCCCGGATAAATAGGGGCGCTTCTCTCGGCAAGATCAAACACCATGCGGAGGTCGTTATGAAGAACCATCTCATTCAAGGACAGGTTGGTTCGGCGGCAGGCCTTCTGGGCGTTTTTCTGGGCGCCTCGCTAGCGGTTACGAGCGCGGGGACGGCGTGGGCGCAGGTGACAGCCTCGATTTCCGGCAGAGTCGAGGACTCCTCGGGAGCTGCGATCCCGGGCGCCACTGTCACAGCCACCAACGTGGAGACGGGAGCGACGCGGGCGGTGAGGACCGATGAGAGCGGCGGTTATCGGGTGCTGTCTTTGCCCGTCGGGCAATACGAGATCCGGGCCGAAACGGGAGGCTTCAGGGCGGTGGTCCGCCGGGGAATCAATCTGGCGGTGGGGCAAGAAGCGGTGATGAACTTCAGCCTCGAAGTGGGCCAAGTAGCCGAATCGGTCACCGTCACCGGAGAAGCGCCGCTGGTCAATACCACCACGACTTCGGTCTCCGGGCTGGTCAATGAGCGGGAGGTGAAGGATTTGCCGTTGAATGGCCGCAGTTTCGATAACCTGATCACCTTGAACGCAGGCTCGATCAACTATACTCCGATGAAAACCGCGAACGCGCCAACCGCCGGAGAAGGAAACTCTTTCTCCGTGGCTGGCCGGCGGCCGCTCGAGAACGTGTTTCTGTTGAACGGAATCGAGTACACGGGGGCGAGCGTTCAGTCCAATACGCCGGGCGGCGTCAGCGGGCAACTGCTGGGCATTGATGCGGTGCGGGAATTCAATCTGGTCAGCGACACCTACTCGGCCCAATATGGGAAACGGGCCGGGGCGCAAGTCAATATCGTCACGCAGTCCGGCACCAACCTGCTCCATGGCACAGCGTTCGAATTCTTGCGCAACAGCGCGCTGGATGCCAGAAACTTTTTCGACCGGAAGCTCCTACCGACTGACCCACGCATCCCTCCGTTCCAGCGGAACCAGTTTGGCGGCGCCCTGGGAGGCCCGATTCGGAAGGACAAGACCTTCCTCTTCGGCAATTACGAAGGGTTTCGGCAGCGGTTGGGAATCAGCGACGTAACAGTGGTACCGGATGAGAATGCGCGGCTGGGTTTGTTGCCTTGCGTTGCTGCCGGAGTGCCTGCATGCTCGTCCGGCAACGGCGTCGGGACGCCGACCCCAGTGCCCAATCTGGACCGGCGAATGCTGCCGTACATGAGTTTCTGGCCGAAACCCAACGGGGAAAATCGGGGCGGGGGAGTCGCAATTTCCTACAACAATCCCAAGGAATCCATTCGGGAAGATTTTGGCACAACCCGGTTCGATCACACGTTTTCGGATCGGGACTCTTTTTCCGGAACCTTCACCATTGACGATGGAAATAAGGTGACTCCGCAAACGGACCCTTTCTTCGCGGTGTTCGCGGTGACGCGCAGCGAAGTCGCCAGCCTGCAGGAAACTCACCTGTTCTCTTCGCAAATGGTCCATACGTTCCGCGTCGGATTTTCCCGCTCCGAATTCAACTATGATTCCGCTCCTTTCGAAAAATCTTTCGATCCCCAATTGTCCTTCGTTACCGGGAAGAATCCCGGACAAATTACCATCGGAGGGTCGAATGCCGCCTCCGTCTCAGCGATCACTTCGGCGGGATCCAACAACAATCCCGACGTCCATAACGCCAGAAACCTGATCACCTACGACAACGGATTCCAAATCATTCATGGCAGACATCAGATCGGCGCCGGCATCTGGTTTCAGCGGCTTCGAATCAACGATAGCATGGCTAGCACGAAGAATGGACGAGCCGTGTTCAGCAGCCTCGTCACGTTTTTGCAAGGGACCGTTTCCAATTTCACCGTTCCGCCGATCACAACGCCTCTGGGCTTCCGCTCGTTCGAGGGCGCCTGGTATCTGGAGGATTCCATCCGTCTGCGTGCCAATCTGAACCTGCGTCTTGGCCTGCGGCACGAATTCACCAATGGCTTCAACGAGCGGTTTGGCAGGGCCGGGAATTGGATTGCGGGACCGGACGGAGTCCTCTTGACCAGCCCCACAATCGGAGGGTCCGCGCTCACGAAAAACAACGCACGATTCCTGCTCAGCCCTCGGCTGGGATTGGCGTGGGACCCTTTCGGGAAAGGGCAGACCTCGATCCGGGCGGGACTTGGGACCTACTATGATCTTCAGGATAACTTGGAATATCCCCTGAGTAATCTCCCTCCTTACAACGGCGCAGTGTCTTTTCTCAATGTTTCGCTGCCCACGTTTGTCCCCATCCGCCCTGGTACTACGCCTCCTCCTGCCTGCGGGACGGGCGTGACGCCACCTTGCACGACTTATGCGCCCTGGGGAGTGGAAGCCGCGATGAAGACTCCAACCGTGGAGGAGTGGAATCTCACTGTCGAACAGCAGATCACGCCCGGTACGAGCTTGCGGCTCGCCTACGTAGGGTCTCGTGGATTCCATCACTTGGTCACCGTGGACACCAATGCCATCCGGCCGCTGATTTGCTCCGATCCCAGCGGTTGTTCAGCGGGGGGAGTACTGACAGCGGCGCAGAAGGGAGCGCCTCCGGGCGTGTCGGTTTTCGATGTGAGAGTTCCTCAAGGGACACAGTACATTCCTGCTCTGCCGGGAGGAGCGCCTGCCACCCGGCCCAATCCCTATCTGTCCTCTGTTGGGTATTTCTGGCTTTCCGAGGGCAATTCCAGCTACAACGCTTTGCAGGTGGACGTAACAAAGCGCATGAGCCAAGGACTGCAATTCCGGGCTAGCTATACGTGGGCCAAGAATCTGGACATTGCTTCCGGGATAACGGCCGCTACGTCCCTCAATGAGGCCGCCTCGGTGTTAGATCCCTACGACGTGCGCAGGGACTGGGGCCCCTCCGCCTTGAACCCAACTAGTCAGGCAACCGGGAATTTCACCTATGAATTGCCCTTCGGGAAAGGAAAGCCGTGGCTGGGCAACGCGAGCGGGGCAGCCGGCAAGCTTGCGAGCGGCTGGCAGTTGAACGCCATCGTTACGTTGTTGAGCGGCTTTCCCATCACACCGCAAATCGGTTCCAGCCAGTCTGGCAACGGAGACACCCGCTTGCCGGACCGCCCCAATTCGAACCCCTCTTTCAGCAGTCCAAAAATCCTTGGCAAAGTCGAGCATTGGTTTGATCCGGGCGCTTACTTGTTGCCGATTCCAGGAACCTTCGGCAACGCCGGGCGGGGAATATTGCGGGGACCCGGCTTTTAAGGCCACTTCCCTGTCTGAGAGGGCCAAGCTGGAACTGCGCGCTGAATTCTTTAATCTCTTAAACCGGGCGAATCTGGGTCTTCCTAACCCGATCGTTTTTTCTGGCGGGGCCGTCAGCCCCTCGGCAGGGATCATCACGAGCACCTCCACAACGTCCCGCCAGATTCAGTTCGGGCTCAAGCTAGCCTTTTAAGACACATGGGAAAGTCTCGTGGCCCTGCGGGCCATTCACGAGGATGAAAACTCAGACAGAACGATTCAAGTAACGCTTGGATCCTGAGCTGCGTGAGTTATACCTGTCGATTTCACAAGCCCGGAAAACCGGCTACCCTTCACTTTGCATCCCGATCCGCCATGTCACATCTCCGGGATACCGACTTACCGTCAACAACAAAGGTGTTGTCGGTCCAAGTGACATGGAGTATGGATGCCAAATGCTGAATTACACCGTCGAACACGAATGGGACAACGATTCGTCGCAAGCCGTGATGGAAGGATTGAGGAACTTTAACGCGGCTTTTATTGGAACCGATAAGCCGAGACAACTTGCGATCATCGTTCGCAACGACGAGGGACAAATCGTCGCTGGTCTTCTAGGCGAAACCAAATGGGATTGGATGTTTATCGGCTGGGTGTGGGTCAACGACAGCTATCAAATGAACGGAATAGGCACGCGGCTTATGCAGGAAGCCGAACGCGAGGCACAAGAGATGGGATGCCATCATACGCATTTAACTACCTTGGATTTCCAAGCGAAGGGATTCTACGAGAAACTCGGCTACGAAGTCTTTGCCGCCCTCGAAGACTACCCCAGAGGCCACACGCGGTTCATGATGAAGAAGAAAATTGGCTAGAGTTCATCAGATCTATCCTTCCCTTACTCAGACAACCCGCCGCAGCAAGGTCACATGTCCGTGTTGCCGACTTCCGATTTCCGGCATCATTGTTTGACCGGCCCAATCTTAACGTGGATCACACCGGAATCCGGCTGCTCCACCGCCTGCGGGATATAGAAGCGTGAGCCGTCGCGCGACACGGCGAGGAAGTTCAGATCCCCGAACGTGGTCGCGGGAAGACGAGCAGGGAACAGGGGCGACGGAGTACCTGCGCGGAACTCTCCTCCCGGAGCGGCTACGGGAACCGACCAGATGTAGTTCCGGCCCTGGTATTCATCCAGGTAAACGATCTCCCGTCCATCCTTGCGCCACACTGGATAATTGCCGCGGCTGGTCACCTGCTTCCGTAATCCCGGCCCCGGGTACGGCTGAACGTAGGTTCCTCCGCCGCTGTAGATTCCTGCATCCCCCGAGGCGGAGGCGGTGTACACAATCCAGCGCCCGTCTGGCGAGAAGCGGGCGTGCGAGATCGTTTCGCCTGTCTGGACCAAGGATTTGGCGGCTTGCTGCACGCCGTCGAGCCGAAACGAGAACACCGCCGTATCCAGGGCGCCCCGGCTGAGCAGCAGCGTCTTGCTGTCTGGAGAGATGTCTTCCAGACGCCCCATTCCAGGCGGCTTCGCCAGCTCGCGAAACGTTCCTTCCCCGGTCACAGGACGTTCCACAACGCGCAAAACTTCCCCGCCGGGGGGGATTGCATCGAGGAACTTAGACCCGTCCGGCGAGAAGAGCGTCTCCCGAGACCCCTGCTCCAACTGTAGCTGCCCAGGCCGGCCGGGTTCCAGCAGCCACGCGGTAGCGTTAAACCCAAGCAGCAAGCGGGTCTCGTTGGGCGCGAGCTTGAGTGTCTGGACGACGGCGGGAGAACCCGCCGTGCCGATCTCCTTACCCTGCCGGTCAAAGATGGTCACCTGCGACAGGCCGGCCGTTCCGGGACGCCACGCCATCACGCCGGTACGGGAAACAGAAAAGTGCGCGCGATGGAACGCGGGCGAGGACGCCACACTCTGCTGGACTAACTTGGGTTCGCCCTCCAGTTTCCTGGCCGTGCGGTTCAACGTTTGCGCATAGAGGTTGTCATTCCGAACAAACAGGATGCGTCCTCCCCCCGCCGACGTATAGCGGGCAGCAGTGGCGTTCCGCATCAGTAGAACCGGATCGGCGGCACGTCCGTCGCGCAGCGTGGCCAAGTAGATTTCAGACTCCTCGATCCCTCGTGCTAACAACTCTGAAAGGAACAGAAAGTCCTCGCTGCCCGGCAGGAACTCCGGCCAATAAACGTAGCGGCCCTCAGGCAGTCCTGTCACTTCGATTCGTTTGGCTACTCCGCCGGCCGCCGGAACTGCGTACAGATTTGGGCCGGTCTTGACTGCGGCAAAGAGAAGAGTGCCCTTGTCGCTCCAGCTCCCGCCCACCATAGTGGCAACATCGTTCGCAACAATTTCCGACGCGCCGTCCGGCACGCGCATCTTCTTCAGGTTGGTCCCGTCGGTAAACACGAACGACCGCGAGTCGGGGGACCAAAATCCTGGATTTCTGAAACTGCCTGTGCGCACGGGTTCTGGCGTGAGTTTATTCAACTGGCGTAATTGCACGCCGTTTCCATAGAAGATCACCGCAGAGCCGTCGGGCGAGATCTCGGGGGTCGCATGCAGGTCGCCTACAGGCGCGAGGCCTCCTGCCGCGGGCACGATCGTAAACGCCAAATCCGCCGCCGTTGCGCCGGTCGTCTCCGGCTGCGGCCGCAACCACCCGACGAGGGCGAGCGCGGCGAGGGCCGCCGTCACCGCCCAGGCGACCCACTGGCGGGCGGGCCTCGGCCGGCGCGGGCCTTCGGTCCCGCTCTCCGGTTCTGAAAGATACTTCGCGATAGCCACTCGTGCCTCGCCGATATCGCGCAGGCGTGTCTTTGCGTCGCGATCCAGGCACCGGCGGAGCAGGCTAGCGTGTGCGCGATCGTATCGCCGCCGAACAGACGTTGGCCGCTTAGCATTTCCCACAGCACGACTCCGTAGGACCAGATATCGGCGCGGCGATCAACCGGGGTCCCGGCGGCCTGCTCCGGACTCATGTACGCCGCTGTCCCTAGGATCACTCCGGCGTTCGTCGCCGCCATACTCAACGTTGGTGAATTCGAGAGATTGGTATTTGCGGATTGCGGCTCATAGGCCTTCGCCAATCCGAAATCGAGCACCTTTACTTTGCCATCGGGCGTGATCTTCACATTCGCCGGTTTCAGATCGCGGTGAATGATCCCTTTCTCACTGTCGTGCGCCGCTTCCAGCGCCTCGGCAATCTGCTTTGCGATACCGAGCGCTTCGTTCACAGGAATCGGACCGCGCTTGATGTGTTCGGCCAAGGTTTCTCCGCCGACGAGTTCCATCACCAGAAACTTCCGCTCGCCGGATTGTTCGAGTCCGTATATCGCCGCGATGTTGGGATGATTTAACGACGCCAGCACGCGTGCTTCGCGCTCGAATCGAGCCACACGTTCGGTATCGCGCGCGAATGCTTCAGGAAGGAGCTTGATCGCAACGCTGCGTCCCAGTTTTGCGTCGGTGGCTTGATACACCTCTCCCATGCCCCCGCTGCCTAGATGGGCCGTAATTTGGAAGTGTGCGAGCTTGGTTCCGATCATGATGTGACGAACATGGCGGATTCTATCAGAACCTCCACAAGTCGCTCATTTATTTGAAGCTGGGAGCCGAGAAACTCGGGCGGAAGGTCAAGTGGTCGTATAACCGGCATCTCGTAGAGTGAAGCGCAGGAACGCGAAGCCGACACTAATCGGACCACGCCCGGCCACGAAATCCCCAACCTTTTCACACGCTTTATCTATGCCATTCAAAGGGCTTGCCGGCGAGAGAACAGTTGTTCGGATTCTCAAGAGAAACCGAACAAGCGGTGGCGCAAAGGGAGACTCTGTTGTCGAAGTTCGGGAGAGACCCCTTGCATAAATATAAGCCGTCGGAATTATTAGCCTGAGATTGAAAAGAACCCTCCGAAAGACGATTTTCCATGGGGTTCAATAAAGGTCGTTGTCTCCGCGATGAAGAGAGCTGCTGCCGCTCGTCTCGCGGTTTAGCTTTAGCCCAACAGATTTTTAGTCAACCGCCCCGGCTGTCCACATTTCGTCTCCGGCCTCGGCATCGTTCGCCGCGGCGCCCGGCTAAAATGCTCTTCATTATGTCAACCTGCCGCGGGCTGCAAGGTCCCCGACGATAGGAAGCATTAGCTTAGTTTTCGAAGTTCTTTTTCGAAGTTCTAAGGACAATTTAAACTGGAGCTGGCGCGAAGTCGTGGCCGTGCTGGTGATGACCCCCGCCGAGGGGCTGATGTTGGTACCGGCGTAGACTCCGATACTTGGCTGCCCGAAGTTGGCCCGATTGAGGATATTGAACGCCTCCGCCCGGAACTGCAAATTCAATCTCTCCGTGATGCGGATCCTCTTGAACAGCGAGGTGTCGAAATCAAGCAGGTTCGGTCCCAGAAACTGGTTGCGCCCCGCATTCCCATATGTTCCGGCCATCGGGAGCAGGAAGGCCTGGGGGTTGAACCAGCGATTGGGATCTCCTGTAATCACTGGACCGCTGAACGCAGGATTCCGGTTGGGCACGTCCGGATTGGCCGTGTCGCCAGAGCCGGAGCGGTTCGAGCCCACCGTCGGCGTAAAGGGTAACCCCGATTGCGCCGTCAAGATGCCATTCCATTGCCACCCGCTAATGAGCTGGTCTATGAGCCC
>WNGG01007529.1_pt1 | contig 12060 bp, 10 predicted proteins | sample 5400661 | NCBI WGS metagenome assembly WNGG01 (sample SAMN13153372, study PRJNA577476) | soil metagenome | isolation source: 100 cm soil or saprolite under Garry oak tree replicate 1 | place: USA:California | collected 2016-06-15 | reverse complement strand
TCATCGCTTTAAGCGCTTTCCGCGATGGCCCGTACGGATTCTCGTTCGAGCTCAAGCGAACAACGTTTGTGCTTGTCGATTTTGCACTCGGCTCAGTGGCGAAGGACAATGCCGGTCTAACAAACGCGCCCGCCGCGCCAGCGCCTAACAAAAGAGTAAATTGACGCCTGGAAATGGACATCTTATTCATTTTTTCAAAACCTCCTCAACGCAGATTGTTAGCCCGATCCGTGCCCGATTGCGAGAACGAATTGCTTGCCCGGCGGCTCGGCGTCTACATTTCCGCATGATGTTCGGATTGCTGAAGCAGCGGCAACGCGATCGACTGCTGAATCAGCCTTTTCCGAAAAATTGGCGGCAGATAATCGAACGCAACATTGCGTTTTTCCGTCGGCTTTCTGCCAGAGACCAGGCCGAGCTGCTGGGCCACGTTCAAGTGTTTCTTGCCGAAAAACGCTTCGAAGGTTGTGGCGGGCTCGAACTCACCGATGAAATCGTTGTCACGATCGCGGCTCAGGCCTGCCTTCTTCTATTGCATCGCAAGACCGATTACTTCCCGGGCCTTCTCACGATTCTTGTCTATCCTTCGACATATCTCGTGGAAGAGAAACGCCACGTTGACGGCCTGGTGTGGGAGGAAGGAACGATGCATCGGCAAGGCGAGACGGGCCGCAGAATGGGATCGATGGTTCTCGCGTGGGATGCTGCCAAAGCCGGTGCGTTGGATTCTTTCGATGGCAAGAACCTCGTTCTGCATGAGTTTGCTCATCAGCTCGACTACGAGAACGGTGCGGTGGATGGCGCGCCTGCCTTCGCCTCGCGCGAACAACAATTGTCTTGGAGCGAAGTAATGAGAACGGAGTTTGCTTCACTGCGCGCTGCCGATGAAACCGGGATACCGACGCTGCTCGATACCTACGGAGCAAGTAATCCCGCTGAATTTTTTGCTGTGGCGACCGAGGCTTTCTTCGAACAACCGCGCGCACTAAGCTCCCGTCATCCAAGGCTGTACGCAGAGCTACAGTGCTATTTTGATCAGAATCCGGTCGAATACTCCGAGGAAAGAATTGAAACCTAATCGAGGTCGTCCGTTCTCGTTAATTCAACTTGCCGACGCTCCAATAAGGTCACAGAACTTCTTGAGATCAATGTTACCGCCGGAAACAATGGCAACGATTGGACCTTTGCCTGCTTTTCCGGTCAACGCGGCGGCGACCGGCAGAGCACCTGCACCCTCGGAAATGATCCGGGCCTTTTCCGCTATCAATCGCATCGCTCTTTTGGTTTCGTCTAAGCTGGCGACGATGTAATCGTTCACCACCGGTTTCATCCGCTCCCACATGCGCGGAAACATGCTTTGGCCGCCAGCGCCGTCCACGAACGACTGCTTGAAATTCTTGAACACTTGCGGAGATCCCTTGGTGAACGAGAGCGCCGCGGGCGCGGCTGTTTCCGGCTCAACGCCCCAGACCTTGATGTCTGGCCTAAGCGCTTTGATCGCGCTGCCCACACCCGTGATGAGTCCACCGCCACCAATGCTGGCGATGACGGCTTTTGTCTCAGGCGCGTCTTCAAGAATCTCAAGACCCATCGTTGCATGACCGGCGATGAAATTGTGATCGTCGAACGGATGCACAAACGTTCCTTCCGCTCCCGGAAACGAACGCTCCTCGAGCGCCTTCCACGCGACATCGTACGGGACCGGGATGAGTTTCGCGCCGAGCGCGCGCATTCTGTCGATCTTCGATTCGGGCGCAGTCTCAATCACAACGACTGTACATGGCACGCCCGCTTGTCTCGCTGCGTAGGCCACGCCCTGTCCGGCATTTCCCGCGCTGATTGTCCACACGCCATGCTTGCGCTCGGACTCGCGCAACATTGCGACAGTGTTAGCCGCGCCGCGCAACTTGTAAGCGTTGATCGGTTGCAGATTCTCCAGTTTCAGACGGATGTCGGGATAGTCCGGTCCGAGTTCGAGGCGGATCAGTGGTGTACGAACGATCGTGGCTGCGATTCGTTTGCGCGCTTTTCGGATTTCCGAGAGTTCGATCGGCCTGACAGGTGCAAGCGTAGCAGACATTGTCGATCTTGTTCTAGCGCCTGAATGAATTCCCGCCAGCCATATTTGAAGAAGCGGAATGATTGAACGCTCTGGGGCGTATGCCTGTCTCAGCATTCACCATGATCAAAATTACCGTTTCAGCATTAGTTGCGGCCGCGATGCTCGTCACATCCAGCGCGTTCGCAGGAGACAAAGCGTGTTGTGTCAAAGGTGTGTCGAACACTGAGAACGCGGCATGCGTTGATTTGACAACCTTGAATCTCACTCCGGATCAAAAGAGCAAAATCGAAGCGTGGCAGGCCGAATGCGTTAAGGCCGGTTGCACGAAGGAAAGCCGGAAAACATTCCTCAAGCAGGCAAAGGGAATTCTTTCGGCCGAGCAGTTCGCCCAGCTTAAGGCAGAGTGCAAGAAGTCGGCGAGCGCAAAGAAAACCGAGACTTGATCGTCCTTTAGATATCGATCGACTGTATCTCGAGTCCCGCCGTGGCGGGAAGACATCTCTTGCTGTTTTTGTCTGCACTGCATTCACACATTCGGCAGAGCGTGAACAGTGAGAGATTTCCCCACTTCGCTCCGCTTCGGTCGAAATGACAAAGTATCGCGCCGGAAGAAATTCCGGCGCGATTTTTATTTCTCGAATCCAGATACGTTAAGCATTTCGCCGTCAACGTTCATGCTCATCACCTGAGAGCCTTCTCCAGCAGATCGGCGAGACGCCAACCGGCTTTGTGCAGTTCTTCGCGCACGACATTCGCGGCCCAGGCGCGATAAGAGATGTGGTCGGGCGACGCTTTTTCCCGGGCTTCGCCCGCAGCAACGACCCGATCTTCTTCCTGCTGCATGTGCACATCGATAAATTGCAACCGTTCATGCGCCTCGCGCGCAATTGGCAAAATCTCGTCCGCCCAGGCCTCAGCGTAACCGCCGATGTCGATGTTCGGAGGCATTCGCCAGGTTTTCGGTTCGTGTGTCGCCATCTCATGAGCGAGTTGCTTTTTTGCAGGATCAATCTGCGCTTGGCGTTCATTTTTCGGCAGATTGTTCGGTATCTCCGGGAAAAGCGCGTTTACCGCATCATTATCCCAAAAACCGTGGAGGTTTTTTTTGTGCACACCGCAGCGACGCTGCGGCTCGTCGCTTAGTTCCAGCGTGAAGGTATTCCCGCCTTCGTCCTCCACAGAGGCCTTGTCCTTGTCCGGATCGGCGATTCGACCTTGCGCGTCGAAATACTCCGCGCCGACATGCAGCGGCTGGTGAATGTCGCCCACGTAATGGGCCAGCAAAATGAGAGCAACGGGCTTGGTGATCTTCCGTTCATTTTGTTCCTGGACTCGTCCTCGCAGGACTTCGACACAATATGGAATCATGTGCACCACGTCCCATTTGCTGCGACCGGTTTGGCCCTCGGCATATTTCTCCACCCGCATGATGGGCACGTCTGTGTAGTGAAACCAGTGATGCGAAGGCATCGCTGAACCGGGATTATGCGTCGGTTGATTAGCACGCCAAAAATCGCGCAGCTGCCTGTCAATTTTTGGATGCGCGGAGTAATGGAAGGCCTTCGAATCATCCACGCCCTTTTTGTCCCAGCCTTTGATTTCGTCCGCAATCACGGCTGCTTTTTCCAACGTTATTCCATCAAGCAGCGCCCAGATCTTCGCCGCGGTGGGCGTGTTTGCTAATCGTTCATCGGCAATCGCGCCGACGATCTCGTGGCCGTCCGGGCCGTAGGCTTGGAGGCGCATTACAAATCCGATCGTAAAAAAGATTGCCGCGGGCAAAGCGCTGCGGGATCCGGATTTCATTTTTTGAATTGGCCGACGATACAATTGAATCTGCGCTTGCGCAGAAAATTCCGGCCTAACCGTTTTGGTTCGCAATTCGGTATATAAAAACCTAAGCGATGCGTTGAGCCGCTGGCGAGAATTAGTCAGGCTGCGCTCCTCGAAATTGTGTGCGTATCTCTTCGAGACGCTCCTGAAGCTTTGAGAAATGCGAGCCGGCCCAGTAAATTTGGCCGCATCCCATGCAGCGCCGGAATTCCTCATAATAAATTTTTGTAAGCGGCTCAAGTCTCTGAATCACTTCATTTTTCTTCACTTCTTCCAGTGGTGCATTGCAACGCAAGCAGCGCGTGAATGGAGCGATGGCTGAGAAAAGGTCGAAGCGCCTGAGCACTTCGATCGTTTGATTGATGGGATTCTGTGAGCGCAAGTAATAACCATGTTGCACAATCGCGTGCATTAGCAGTCGGCGGTCGCGCGTGAGCAAGGCGCGATTGCTCTCTCTCATGATTGCAAGTAATTGTCGATCGTCCGCGTCGCGATCGTAAGCAACATCAAAGCCGAGCAGTCGCAGATCACGCGCAAGTTTTCCAAGGTGTCCATCTGCGATAAAATATTTAATACGCGGCACTTGTAATCGATGTTTCTCGAAAAGCGTGCACGACAATCGCACCGGGTAAACATCGACATCTGCGTCCCATTCGAGCGCGTAACCAAAATTGACCGGCCGCCCATCAACCAGGATTAAATCGACTTCCGGGTGCGGCACGCCGCACGATTCGATCACATCCTTTACTGAGGTTTTTTCCCCTAACGCGCGCTCAACGGTTTCAGGTCGCGTTTTGGACCCGAGAAAAAAAGGCAGGTCGCCGTGAAACTTGAGCCGAATTGTGAACGGGCTCACATTACTTCACGATTTTGGCATCTGAGTAGGCGTACTCAAATGTAGTCCCGCGCGGTCGGGCCATGAACCGGCCCGGTCCAAGCGGCTCATCTTCGCCATAGTAACAGTCGATTTGCCACCGGCGCAGGCCTCCGCCAGTATCCACAATTTTCCAGCGCGTGCTGCCAAAAACCTGCCGCACAGTGACAGCCGGCGTTTCGATGATCACACCGTGACGCAACCCGCTTTGGCTGGACTTTATGGCAGCAGAAAAACGCGCCACCAAAACACCGCCACCGCCAGTTGGCTTTGATCCAAACGCAAACGAATTCCCGCCGTTGTAGCGAATGTAATTGTGGCCGTTGACCGGTGTAACTATTCGGCCAAACCCTTCCTTTTTGACTGAGCGAAGGAAATCGCGCGGGTAAGTTCGACCATGCAGTCCCGGTTTTGTGACCGGCGTCGCGTCGAAACCGCGCTCGAAAGTGAAACCGGATTCAATCGGCGTGTAATAAAGTGTGCAGACAACGAAGTAATCGCCATTGTGACCCTGCGGACGCCGCGCCAGCTTCTCATTTTCGTAGGCAAGACGTTGCACAACTTCCGGCCACGGAATGTCCGCGCGGAGTTGCGATAAGATCGCCAATGACCCACCGACAATGGCGGCGCAGGTGATTAATCGCCGAAGACCGAGTCGATTGGACCGCCGATTAGGATTTCGATTGGAAGACGTTTCCATTCGTATTCGTAGGGTGGCTGTTTCCATTGAAACTGCTCGCCATAAATCTTGCGAATGCGCTTGATGATTTCCACTCCTGTCATAAACGGACGGAAGCGTTCCCGATCCGTCACGTGCAATTGAGCGCCACCGCAAAGCTGATCAGCGAATTTGTGGAACGTCGGCTGAAAGTAATTTTCGCGAAAATGAACGCCCGGCAGTTTTAAATTGGTGAGCTCGCGGCAAAGGACCTCGGTGTCGATAAATGGCGCTCCGAAGATTTCAAATGGCCGCGTCGTGCCCCGGCCTTCGGAAATATTTGTGCCCTCGATCAGACACATGCCGGGATAAACGGTGGCCGTGTCGAGTGTCGGCATGTTCGGCGACGGCATGACCCATCGAAGACCGGTTTGATCGAACCACATCGCGCGCTCCCAATTTTTCATCGGCAAGATCGACAACCCACAATCGGGGAATGCTTCATCTCGGAATTGCCGGGCCAATTCGCCAATGGTACGGCCATGTCGAACCGGAATCGAATGCAGGCCGACAAACGATTGGTATTCCGGATCGAGGGCCGGCCCTTCTGTTGCGACGCCGTTAATCGGGTTTGGCCGATCGAGGACAAGAACATGAACGCCGGCTTTCTCGCAGGCGTTCATACAGAGATACATCGTCCAAATGAATGTGTAATAGCGTGCGCCGACATCCTGAAGATCGACAAGGAGAAGATCGACATCTTCCAGCATTTCCGCGGTTGGCTCGCGATCTTCTCCGTAGAGACTGTAAATCGGAATGCTTAGCCGCGGGTGTTTGTAGCTTTTCCATTCCGCCATGTTGTCTTGTGTCTCGCCACGAAAACCGTGTTGCGGACCGAAGAATGCAGCGAGGCGAAACAGGTCGCCGTTCTGCTGCTCAAGAATGTGAGACGTGTGCTCGAGCTTCGCAGAAACCGATGCTGGATGAAGGAGTGCGCCGACGCGCGCCCCGCGAAATTTTTCCGGCCAAAGCTCGCGAAGATGATCGATTGGCAGTTCAACACGCACCGCTGTGGTTTAACACATCACCGAAATTCCTGCGAGGTGGATTGAGTATGGCGGTTCACCGAACGGCCTGGGCAATTGAGATCAATTCTCCCTCTCTGCTCGTCGCCGCCAGAGGAAGATCATCACGACAATCGCAATCAAAGTGGACCAGGTGCACACCTTTGCGAACAGTTCCCCGTGCTGCGTGTAAAAGGTTAACTCGTGCTCGGTCGGAACGCCGATCTCGCCAGTGAGTACGCCTTCGGTGAAGGTGCTGCCGCTTCCATCCTGCAATGGTTGCATGACGCGACCGAACCCATTCACAAAACAAGTCACGCCCGTGTTCGCCGCGCGCACCATCGGACGGCGCGTCTCGACGCATCGAAAAATCGCGTTCAAGAGATGTTGCTGCGAGCCCGCTGAATGCAAAAACCAGCCATCGTTCGTAATATCGACGAGCAGGTTCGCACCTTTGAGCACAAATTGTCGCGTCAGTTCGCCGATTGTATCTTCAAAACAAATCAACGGCGCGACCTGGACGTCACGATTCGTTAGGCGAAATACCGTGTAATCTTTGCCAGCATCGAAATCGCCGGGCACCCACTTGCTCGCCGCGATGGCGAAAGGTGGAAATGAATGTCGAAGTGGAATGTATTCACCGAACGGAACGAGATGGATCTTGCGATAAATTTGCACATTCTGGCCAGCGTCCGAAACCAGCAGCGCGGCGTTGTAATCGCGCTCCTCTTCCACGTCGAGCGTACCCAACAGGATGTCCGTTGTTGTCGATGCAGAAAAATTTACGACGAATTCATGGCTTTGCTCGTCCTGAAGCACCGGGCCCGGCATGGAGCTTTCCGGCCAGATCAGCAGATCGAGTGGCGGCAGCTGATCGGATGGAGGGTTTGATTCGTCGGTGCTACATGTTGAACAACCGCCTCGAAGCAACGCAATTTCGCTCAACTGCGTGAATTGATCGAAAATTTTTCTCGTGAACTGAGGGTCGAACTTTTGTTGCTGCGGAACATTCGCTTGCACAGCCGCCACGCGGAGCGGTTTCGACGGGGGCGGATTTTGGGCGATGTGCACGCCAAATCCGAGGACCCCTACAATCGCGGCCATCGTCAGCGTAAGATCGTAATGCGGGCGCATCGCTTGTGCGCGCGCTTCGAGAATTAGGCGGCGTACCGTGGTCAACGCAATGACATTGGCAAACACCACCATGAAGGATAATCCGCCGACGCCGGTGAACTCCGCGATTTGGATGAGCGGCCAGTTCGCATGCAGCGCTACGCCCAGCCCGTTCCAGCCGAAGCCGGTAAAGAGCCATCCACGTATCCATTCATGCGCTACCCAGGCGCACGCGAGCAAAAAGGCGAGTCGCAAATTGCTTGTCGATCTTAGCCACGGTGTTTTCGGGACCGGAGCCGGCCGGCCTGCGCGTTCCAGCATCGAACTCCATTTGCTTGCGGCTGGATGAGCAGCTGTGTCCACGGCTGCCTCAGTCGCTGCGGCGCGCGGCCGCAGTAACCCGCAGAACCAGCTCCAAAATGCAAAATTAAGCCCGAGATAAATCGAGAGTAACAGCGACAAGCCGTGCAGCCAAAAATTCTCGAATAACGTGCCAAGCGCGCCAAGCCAACTAAAACTTGCGGTGAAAAAAATAATTCCCGCTACATAGCCGAGGCACAAATCATGCAACCATCGTCGTCTCGAATTTTTCCCCGAAAACCAAACGGCCGCGATCAATGGCGTAAGCGCAATCCAGCACAACCAAGTTTGGTTAAACGGCGGGAAACAAGCCGTGAAAAGTATTCCGCTTAAAATCGCCGCCAGCCATGGCCAAAACCGCAGCGACTTTTGTAATGTGTTCACCGCTGCGATCCGCTCAGACGCGACTGGGCATCCTCTTGCAGCCAATCCCAGAGTCGATCGAGTTTCTCTCTCACTTCCGACTTGATTCGCTCGAGCTCCACGGAATCGAACTTTCCTTTGTTCGGCCGACACTGCGCAAACAGATAATATTTGATCTTCGGCTCGGTCCCCGATGCCCGTACCGCAATCCGTGTCTCATCTTCGAGTTCAAAGATCGACATCTTCTCCTTGGGAATTTCATCGCCCTCGATGTCACGAATTGTTTCGGTTTCGAAATTTTTGACGCTCGTTACTTTCGATCCAAGCACTTCCGAAAACGGATGCTTCGCGTAAGATTCGACCAATCGCTTGATTTTGCTCGCGCCTTCCGCGCCTTCGAAAACGAGCGAGCCGTTTTTTTCCGCGAAGTAACCGAAGACTGAGAAGATTTCGTCAAGCAACTGGTCAACGGTTTGGCCTCGCGATTTCGCATATGCAGCCACTTCGCAAAACATGATCACTGCGCCGTTGCCGTCCTTGTCTCGGACGAAATCGGCTCCGCTGTAACCGTAACTTTCTTCGCCGCCAAAAACGTAAAACGAAGAATGAGCGAGACGAAGTCGCCGGGTTTCTTCTTCGCTAAGATCGACATAATTTTGGCGCACGTTTTCGGGAAGCGCCTGCTCGTATTTGCCCAGCTTAGCTCCGATGTATTTGAAACCAGTCAGCGTTTCGACGCAGCGCAAACCATAGTGTTCCGCGATCGCCTTTTGCAGATCGGTGGTGACAAATGTTTTGATGATCACGGCGCGCGATGCGTTTTCCTTATTGAGGACGCCCTGATCAAACAGCGTCTTGGTGCGGTAGTAGGCCAGGAGCGAGCCGATTTGATTGCCGGTCAGCAATTTCATTTTACCGGTTTTTGTGCGAACCGCCGCACCCATCCGGTCGCAATCCGGATCAGTCGCTACAACGAGATCGGCATTTTCCTTTTCCGCGAGATCGATTGCCATCGTCAGCGCCTCGGCGTTCTCCGGGTTTGGCGATTTCACTGTCGGGAATCGGCCGTCGAAACGGTTCTGCTCTGGTACGACTTCGAAATTGAACCCCAGCCGTTTAAGCATCGGCTCACTAATCACTCGCCCGGTTCCGTGAAGCGGCGAGTAAACGATACGAAGCGATTTTGCCTCGCGGATAATTTGCGGATCCAGAAGCAACGTCTCCAACCGCTGCATGTATGCTTCATCGGTTTCTTTTCCGAGCGTCGTGATTTTCCCTTGTCGATCTTTCGGCAGCGGCGTGAAGGTTTCGCTCGTTATCGCATTTATCTTCGCAATGATCCCGCTTGCGTGCGGCTCGATCACTTGCGCACCATCGCCAAAATAAACTTTGTAGCCGTTGTCGTGCGGCGGATTATGACTCGCCGTGATGACCACGCCCGCGTTCGCTTTGAGATGGCGAACAGCGAATGACAGTTCTGGCACTGAACGCGGCCCGTCGAATACAAATGCGTCGCAACCGTTCGCCGACGCAACTTTCGCAGCAAGTTCAGAAAATTCATCCGAGAAAAAACGCGGGTCATGCGCGATCACAATTTTTGGTTTCGCTGAAATTTTCTGGCGCTGGTTCCAGTCGTGCAGATAAGCGACCAATCCTCGCGTTGCCCGACTGATGTTGAAGAAATTCATCGCGTTCGTCCCGACGCATGGAAATTCCGGTCGCCCTGTAGCCACGGCGCTGTGCGCCGTGTCGCCACGCTCCGCTTTCGTCACGATTTTCCCGATCGTGCGTCCACGCAGCCCGCCGGTACCGAATTCCAACGTTTTATAAAACCGATCGTTTAGTTCCGCCCATTCATTGCCGGCAACCAGCTCCTCGACGACGCGCGAATAGAGATCCGACGCCGCTCCGGCTAGGAGATTGCGAATATTCTTCGCTGCCGAATCCATCAACTGCCCGTCAGCGATTGCGCGTTCGATTTTCGAATTCAGTTTTTCAAATTCGCTCGGCATCGCTGGCAACTGTTCCGGCATGAATTTGCTTTGCAAGCGCCCTTATGTAGCCGCGGTCGCTAACCACGATCCTCCGGTCTTGTCCCCAGATTACGCAGATTGACGCAGATGGTTTGAATGGAAATTCCGCTAATTCTGTTAATCCTGTCTACAAAATTTTCCTGGATTCCTGTTTTCCTGATTGAAGTTGTAGTGGCGGCTGTCCTCAGCCGCAGTCCCGGGCAACCTGCGCGTGAGGACACGCGCCTCTACACCCATGCGGATTCGTACACCAGGAGCGCGGCAGCAATATCTTCCACGGCCATGCCGAGAGACTTGAAGACGGTGGTTTCGTTTGCGCGCGGAGGAATTTTACCGGCGAGCGCCTCACCCAGCTCCGCATAAATCTTCGCGCCGGAAAGAATCACGTCACCGGATTCTTTCATGGCGGCTTCATGCGAATCGACGAACACGACATTCGCCATCGCCGCATCGTCCAGCTCCCGCCAATCGGGTCGGCACGCGCCGACTGCATTGACGTGACAACCAGGCTTTAGCCATGAACCTTTTAACACTGCTGTCTTAGAATTTGTCGCCGTCACGACGACATCTGCTCCGCGCACCGCGTCCTCCGTCGGCATCACTTTCGCACCAATCTCTTTGGCGAAACGCTCCGCATGCTCTGGCGTGCGGCTCCACACGCGAATTTCCTCGAAATTTCTGACCAGTCGCAATGCTTCCACATGACTGCGCGCCTGCACGCCGCTCCCAAGAATCGCAAGCACTTTCGCGTCGGGTGCGGCCAGAAGTTTCGTCGCCGTGGCAGATACAGCCGCGGTGCGCATTTCCGTGACCAATCGTCCGTCCATCACCGCGAGCGGCGCGCCCGTTTCCGGATCGACCAGAAAAATTGTCGCCATGTGCGTCGGAATTCCCCGCTCCGTGTTCGTCGGATAGAACGTGACGATCTTTATGCCAAGTCCATCAGGGGTCAGTGCCGGCATCATTCCAAAAAATCCACCCGGTGGATCGACAGTGATAACCGAACGCACCGGTTGCGTAACTTTGCCGGCGGAGAAATCGATCAGCGCTTTTTCCATCGCGGGAATCAAATCGGCCATCCGCAAATGCTTTCGCACTTGTTCTTCACTGAGAAAAAGCGACGCGCGCATTGCGTTCATTATTTCACACGAGGGCCACGAAGGTCACGAAGTCTTGTGATACTTAGTGTCCGTTGTGTCCTTTGTGCGAGGTCATACGATTCCCTCGCGTTCGTCGCCCGAGGGATGTGATCGCGTCCGTGGTTGACTCATATTTCGAATCGCGGACATAAAATGAATGCCACTTGACCTTACAGCCATTCGAGCGGCGCATGAGCGGATTCGTCCGTACGTGAAGCGGACGCCGGTTTTGACGAGTTCGCGGTTGGATGAGGTGAGCGGGGCGCACTTGTTTTTTAAGTGCGAAAATTTTCAGAAGATCGGCGCGTTCAAAGCACGTGGCGCGACTAATGCCGTCTTTTTGCTCGATGATGTCACGGCGCGCCGCGGCGTAGCCACACATTCGTCAGGGAATCACGGGACCGCGCTTGCGCGCGCGGGGAAGTTGCGCGGGATTTCGGCGCACATCGTCATGCCGTCGAATTCGGCTAAGGTGAAGGTGCGCGCGGTCGAGAGTTACGGCGCGCGAATCGTGTTTTGTGAGCCGACGCAAGCGGCACGCGAGGCCGCTTGCGCGGATGT